>Ga0209542_10003085_pt1 | contig 36173 bp, 31 predicted proteins | sample RifCSPhighO2_01_FD_184028 | JGI IMG/M metagenome (GOLD analysis project Ga0209542, IMG submission 184028) | Soil microbial communities from Rifle, Colorado - Rifle CSP2_plank highO2_0.1 (SPAdes) (version 2) | ecosystem: Environmental > Terrestrial > Deep subsurface > Rock core/Sediment ...
ATTTCGGCATTTGCGCGGCTGCGGGCGAAGGCGGGCGCCCGCAGCTGTTGGAAGCCGGTTTTTGGCGAAAAAGACAGTCGCTGGTTTTGGAAAAGGAAGTTCGAGCCGACACGTTTGGCGAAGATTTGAAGATCTTCGCCATTATTTTTTGCCCGCGCGATTTTACCGCAGTTAGTAGCAGTTTCTATGAATTCTTTAAGAGGTTCGAGCCAAGCCGAGCCATTGTCGGAAATTTGGCCTATTTGGTTTTCAATTTGAAGTTTCGCTTCAAAGATTTCGTTCTTCTTTGCTTTGTATGTTTCAGCGTCAATCACTTGCTCTAAATAGCTGTCGAGCAGCAGGCTTAGTTTTTTGTCTAAAACTATTTTCTCGGCTTTCAGTTTCTCGATGTTACTTTCAGCCTGCTGCCGCTCAGCTATCTCGTCAGCTGCCAAGAATTTCCGCCATTCTTTAGCCCAACTTTCTAGTAATTCAGAATCAGCTACAATTCTTCGTATCTGCTCTTCAAGAACAGCGGCGGTAACCGGCTTTTGGCTACACTTACCAAGTTTTTTGGTGCAACGGTAATAAACATAAGTAACTTCTCTATTAGTTGTTTTGTAAAACTTGGTATGTTGCTCTGCGGTTACCGCCGCGCCACATTCTTGGCATTTTGCTAAACCTAAAAACGGAAAGCGATAAGATTTTTGCCGGCTGCGGCTTCTGCGCTTTAGCTCGGCCTGGGCTGTGGCAAATAACCCCTTAGAGATAAAAATTTTGTGAGTGCCGTCATAGTATTCGCCGTTATAGCGCAGAATGCCGACATAGAATTTGTTAGACAAAATCCGCCGGATTTCGTTTATGTGTAGTGGCTTTCCGTTTTTTCTTTTCAAGGCAAATTTATGCAGGTAATTTGCAATGTCGGTGAAGCCGTGTGCGCCGCTGGCGAACAGCTCAAATGCGCGTCTTATGGCTCTGGCTTTTTCAGCATCAACATCAATACCGCGAGTTTTAGGGTTGTTTAAGTAGCCATAAGTCGCTTTACCAGGCCAGACGCCGTTTCGTAGTTTCTGGCGCATACCGCGGCGCACATTTTCACTTAAGTTGTCCACATAATACTTGCTTTGGCCAAAAGCAATACTCAGCATAAATTTGCCTTGCGGCGTGTTATCGAACCAGAAAGTCGGGAATTTCAAATCTAATAGCTTGCCAATGTCCAGCAGATAAACAATTCGCCCGCCATCAATTGAATTTCTGGCCAACCTGTCCGGATGCCAAGCGAGAATACCGGAAGCTACACCCTTCTCAATTTTCTTCAGCACCAACGCAAACTGCTTACGCCCAGGTACTTTAGCAGTTTTAGCCTCTTCAATTACCTCTGTTATTTCTAAATTTTCTCGCTTGGCAAATTCCTGCAGTTCGGCCAGCTGGGCTTCAATTGACAGCACTTGTTTATCTGCTTCGTCTCTCGACTTTCTGCAGTAAATTATGTATTTCATTGTTTCCCTCTTTCTTTAGCTCTTTAAAATTTTTACGTTTTCTTTTTCTTCCTTTTCCAAAACCAGCGACTGTCTTTTTCGCCAAAAACCGGCTTCCAACAGCTGCGGGCGCCCGCCTTCGCCCGCAGCCGCGCAAATGCCGAAATCGAAAATTCTCGCTCCAACGGACTCGGCACGGCGCCCCCGCCCGCCGTGCCTCCTTAAACGTGTCGGCTCGAAAAAAGAAAACGTAAAAATTTTTAATGTTCTTACGTTTTAACAACGTAAATGGCGCACTTGCTGAAACCAGTCAGGATAGACTCCTAAGCTGACAAGTGCGCCAATTAAAAAATCTATCCACGATGACTGGTTTCAATAGGAATTATATACCCGTCTGCAAAAGTACAAAAAATGTTGTTAATATATCACTTTTATGGTAATATGCCTCTGTCATCAACAGGGGTGACGAAAATTGTGGTCGCGCGAGCGACCGCTCGACCTTTGGAGGTTATAATGTCCGTTTCTGCGGAGCCGGAAGTTCAGAGCTTCCGGGATAGGTTGGAGCAGACCCTGCAGCTCCGCCGTGAGGCCAACGGCGTCGAGAGCCAAATCCACAACGATCTCGAGACGCTAATGCACCGTACGGTGCTCATGATGCCCATCGAGACTTACGAGGTCAAGCGCGAAGTCGAGCGCTTCGGGGGTTTCGCTGGCAGCGTTCAGCTTCGCTCGTTCGGTGAGACAGGCTGGCTGACGGCACATCAGCAGCTTCGTCCCACTCCGGCGCGTGGTCAGATGGTGGGCTTCGATGTCTCGAATGGCGAGGCACACATCGTCATCGCCGAGACGCACTTCCGTTGCGAGTGGCGCTTCAATCTGAAGCACTTCTCGCTGAAGGTAGTCGAGGAATCCTGACCGAAAGGAGCAGCAAATGCCAACAGCCTACCAAGTTATTGGCGGGCGCTACTGCGACATACTCGTCCAAGGATGGGATGGGTCAGCAAGCGAGACCGGTTGCATTCTTGAGCCAGAGCACACCGGCAATTGCCGCGACGCTCAAGGGAAAGAGTGCAACAACCAGGTGCTCTTCCGTCCCCGGCCGGGCATCATTAATTGGACCAAGATCAGGCACGACATCAGGAATGGCACGTTCTAGTGCCAGAACGCCCCCAAAGAAGAAAAGCCCTGAGCCGACTTGGCTCAGGCACAGCGCCCTTCGGGGCGCTTTTCCATATTTAGCACAGTCTAGAGTAAAATTATAAATAAGATAAAAATCGCGCGGGCGAAAAATAATAGGAGGCACGACGGGCGGGGTGCGCCGTGCCGAGTCTGTTGGAGCGCCGCCGAAGGCGGCGCGACTGCAGCTCGGTTAAAGCTTAAGCTTGCGAAAAGCCGTTCTAACTTCTTCGTAAGCTTCCACCAATCATAAGCATTATGGATTATTGTTTATTTTTATGCATAATGTGGATATGAAGAAAAATCAAAGTGGGTTTAGTGTAGTCGAGGGGTTGTTGATTCTAGTTATTGTGGCTTTGCTTGGAGGAGCCGGATGGTATGCCTACAACGCCAGCAACAAGGCTGATGAAAGTAGTAGTACAATCACGAGCCCAACAAATACAAAGGATGCCGAAAATAATAAAACGTGCACACCCACTGCTGAGTGGAAAGAGTATAGCAATACAGAATATAAACATAGCTTTTACTATCCTCCTACATATAAAGCAGAGGAGGCAGGAGGCCTGGGCGGAAGCTACGGTGACGTGGTACTAGCTCCCAATAATATGAATGACAGTATATTTACAGTCAACGTGTTGCTTTGGCCTGATGGTACAACCGTTGGCAATGTCTACGGCAGTGTTGACGCCATGAAAAAGGCCCTAAAAGAAGGTGGCGCAAAAAGAGTAGCAGAGCTATCTAGTGGAGTAAATAAAGATGATAATCCTTACATTCAAAACGACACCGTAGGCGATTTGAAGGAGTTTAAAGTTTGCCGAGGGGAAGCTTGGGGATTTAATGTGACAGGAGATTTTTCTACAGGATTTGTTAAAGCCGAAGAGGGAGGCACCACAATAGATGAAGAAACAACAATCGTTTTTGTCACCAATGGAACTAGCGTATATCAGATAGAGTATCCTGCTAGTAGTGCAGAGGCTAAGAAGGTTCTTCCAACCTTTAAAATGCCCTAGCATTGGTCCAAATTGAAGATGGTACTAATACAGACGCTTAGTAGCTATCTAGTGTATCCGGCGTAACTCCACAAAGAGCTGGTACACTACTTTACTTTCGGTTCATCCTTGAATTTGATTCCATTTCGATTGGGTGACTCCCACCAAATTATTTTTTATTTTTTGCATTAGAAAGACTAGGCTGGTTCCGTTTGTTGATCCTTAGTTAAATGTGCCTCGCTTAGAAAGTCCGTAATTGGCCGAGCGCATTCTTCGCATAGATCAAATGACTGATATCCTTTGCCGGATGTTCTTATATCAATCTCAATATCTTCTATCAATTCGCAGCAAATGTCGCATTTATGAACCGTCATGTATTTAGCATACGCTTTGCTTTTGTGGATTTGTGTTGTGGTTTAAGAAATTTTGGCTTTGGGCTCTAAAAACTTTAATCTTTTTTCGTGGCGATCTACTCTGTCTGAGGTGGCTTGGCTAATATTTCTAGCATGAGCGGAATCGGTCTGGATTATGTCAAGCTGGTTTTCAATTCCGTCCAAGCGGTCATTGACAATCTCAAATTGGTCACCTACCGCACCAAGTATTTGTTTAGTTGAGCTATCTATGGCAACGGTGACAATTTTCGTTACAATCTCTTGTACATCTCCCCTTGTGGCGGGCTGATCTGCTTGCTTCATACTAATATTATACCCCTGTTAGAAGGCTTTTGCAGCCTTATTCTTGGGTAGTTTTTGCAACGATTTATTTAGGTTTTTCGGTAGAAGACTAGCTGGATGTCGCCGTAACTTTTATCGGCGGCGACTGCCATTTGGTCAAAGTCAGGGATTTTGGCATGGCCAGGATAAGCAAGCACCGCCAGTCCGCCTTTTTTAACGTGGCGGTTCATGAGTTTTTGCAATAGCTCGGTCATAATCTGGTCATACGGCGGGTCCAGTAATACAATGTCGAACTTCTTTTCCATATTATGGATACTCCATCCGCCCACATTCGCCCGCACAGCTTTAATTCGTTGTTTAATTCGCAACATTCCAATATTCTGCAGAATATTGGAATGAGCAATCTTTTCGATTTCTACTGCAACCACACTTTTAGCGCCGCGGCTGGTAGCTTCAAATGCCAGTGCGCCGCTGCCGGCAAACGCATCCAAAAAGGTTAAGCCTTCAATGTCGCCCAGTGCATTAAACAACGCGCCCCGAACTTTCTCGCTCATTGGATGAGTCTTGTGCCTGTGTGGTTCGTTAAATTGTCTCCCTTTAAGTGCTCCGGCGATTATTCTCATTTAGGTGCCGCTAGATACCGCCTGAAAAATCGTGGACAAAGAACCAAATAGCAATAGAAGCAACGAGAGCTACACCAGATAAAACTGTAAGCCGAAGAAAAATTTTTGATCTTTTTCTATCGTTCCGGGAATCGAAAAAATAAAATAAGCTAAAAAACAAAAGTCCAATTAATGGTATTGTCCAGCTTAAAATATTCCCAGCAGTCACGACTTTATTATACTAGTTCAAGTTTGTGATAGCGCGCAGTTCCGAGACTTTCTCGGCTAAATGTGGATATTTTTTAAGCTTTTCTTTCTTATCAATAAACTCTTGGGCGGCGTTTCGGGCAGTGGCAATGAGTTTTGTGTCTGTTAGCTTGGCAACACGCAGGTCCAATGCTCCATGCTGCATAGTACCGTATATGGCGCCCGGACCACGAAGTTGCAGATCCAGTTCGGCAAGTTTAAAACCGTCAGTCGTATTTTCCAGCGCCCGTAAACGCTGGCTGGGCGCTTTAGAGTCGCTAAGCATCATAAAACAGTAGCTTTGGTGCTCGCCGCGACCAACCCGGCCGCGCAGTTGATGAATTTGGGCCAAACCGAACCGCTCGGCACCCTCGACCAGTATAATTGTGGCGTTTGGTATGTCTATACCTACCTCAATGACCGTTGTGCTGACCAAAATGTCATACTCGCGGTCCAGGAATTTCTGCATCATTTTTTCTTTTTCGGCCGATTTCATTTTGCCGTGCAGCAAGCCCACGCGCCTGTGCTTAAAATCTTTTTTTGACAGCCTCTCATAAACTTCTTCAACTGATAGGCCGACACTGATTTCGCTATCTGTTATTAACGGGCAGACAACAAACATCTGCCGGCCGTGTTCTAGTTCTTTATCTATCTGCGCATAAAGTTGGGCCCGGGAATTAGGCGAGCAGATTTTGGTTTTGATTTGTCGGCGGCCGGGCGGCATCTCATCGAGAATCGAAATGTCCAGCTCGCCGTAAAGTGTCAGAGCGATACTGCGCGGAATTGGTGTGGCGCTCATATGCAGAACATGCGGCATGTGGCCGGCTTTGGCTTGCAGTTTTTTGCGCTGCTGGACGCCAAAACGATGTTGTTCGTCAACGATAATCAGCCCCAGCTTGTGCATATCAACTCGCTCTGAAATTAGGGCGTGCGTCCCGACAATCAGCCGCACATTACCGCTTTTTACTTTTTTGTGCATTAAGTTTTTGGCTTTTGGCTTTAAGTTGCCTATGAGCAGGCCGACATGACCGCCGTAGCCGACATTGTCGAGCAATTTATAAAGGGTATCGGCATGTTGGCGGGCCAGAATTTCTGTCGGCGCCATAAACGCCACCTGATATTTTTGTTCCATGGCCATTAAAGAAGCCATAGCCGCGACGACTGTCTTGCCTGAACCGACGTCACCCTCCAGCAAACGGTTCATTGGTTGTGTTTTGTCCATATCTTGATAAATTTTCCAGACAGCTTTTCTTTGGGCGTCCGTTAACTTAAAAGGCAATTTAGCTACGAATTCCTTGGCCAGTTTTTCCTTGAAAGGAATAGCGATGGATTTGCCTTTATAAAGTTCGTATTTATTCAAAAGCGCGGCCAGGGTTAGTTGGAATACTTCTTCAAAGCCCAGCCGCCGCTGGGCTTTAGCCAGCATCTCCGGCCCAGAGGGAAAATGCATTTCCAAAGCCGCGGTAGTGTAATCAATTAACTTTTGTTCATCTAGCAGCCACTGCGGCAAGTGCTCTGGCATGTCTTTGACGATGTCGGCCGCTTCGCGAACCAGTTTCCTAATTTGGAACGATTTCAGTCCTTTAGTCTCGCGGTAAATAGGTATAATCCGAGCCGTATTTACTGGAAAGTCGCTGACTAGCTCGACTGAGGGGTTGGCGATGCTGAAGCGGCCGCGTCTAAGAGCATATTCGCCGCCAATGTAATAAGGCTGGCGCGGCTTGATAGCGCCGGCGCGGTAAGGCTGGTTGAACCACACTAGGCGCACACTGCCGGTTTCGTCGCTTGCGATAGCTTCCGTTATATGCATGCCACGTCGCACGTAACGACCGGTCACATGGCTGATAGTCGCTTCCAACGTAACGATACCTGGACGTAACTCGCGGATAGGGATGACATTCGAATAATCTTCATAGCGGCGCGGGAAATTATCAATCAGGTCGCCAACAGTCTTAACGCCAAGCACCGCCAGCCCCTTTGCCAGCTCCTCCCCCACTCCTTTAAGCTCAGTAATCGATGTATTTAGTGTCACTACTACTAGTGTAACAAGCTAATCAGAGAGTTCTTTCCAGCCAAAATACACTGGCTGGGTTCGAACATTATTATATTCGTTTCGAGTCTCAAGGGTTATCGCCACAGGCTTTCCTCCATACCAAATCAAATTAAGCCAATTGTCAGATAAAGTATCTGGATTATCTTCGTTAGGAAGTTGATATGTACCGCGTTTGACCATGCCGCTTGTTACCAATCTACCCACGTCTAGTCCTAACTCTTTGGCCAATGCCCGCACAGCTCGATCAAGGAAAATTTCAGAAAACTTACTTGGTCCCGTGGTTCGTATGTCCTCAGGGAATACACCTCTCTCCATACTATGTATTAAATACTATTTTTTTAGAAGTCGCAACCAGACGCTGGGGCCAAAATAGAGGGGGGCGAGCATCGGCTGGAGAACTTTTTCAAGATTGATTAAAATATTTTTGCCGAAAATGCGCTTCAGTGTTGGCGAACGCAAATTCGAGCCGGACAGTACTGTCTCGACTTCAAAACCGGCGTCTTGCAGCATTTTTATGATGGTCTTAGGATGATGGTTAACAAAAGCGATCTCGCCGGCTTTTTTGTTGGCTTCTGATCTAATATCAACTGGTTTTTTAGGCACGCTTTTGCCCTTTACGGCGTAACGGACCCGGTTCAAAAAATGGGCGTCGTTGGCGAATTCTAAAATAAAAGTTCCGCCCGGCTTCAGCACTCGCGCGATTTCAGTGAATTCCGGTTTCGGGTTGGGCAGATGATGCAAAACACGTACCACTAAAACCAGGTCAATCGACCCGTCTTTCATTTTTAAGTCCGCGGCCTGCAGTAGTTTTTGTTCGACCATCGGCGTGTCTTTTAGGTAAATTTTGGCGATGTCCAGCTGCTGTTGGCTAGGTTCGGCCAAGGTCACTTTTTGTGCGTATTTCGTCAGTAATTTACTTAATCGGCCATAGCCGCCGCCGACGTCGACCGCGTGTTCGAACTTCCTGCCCCGCAATAAACGTTTGACAGCTATTTCTTCTGCGGCGTGCTCGTACTCACGGCCCGCCCAATAATCCTGATAATTATATTTAGGGTCATCATATTGGTCCGCCTTCCGGACAGGTTTTTTGGTCTTCGTTTCGGCCATTACTTTAATTCTATCAAAGCGGAATTTTTGTAGGCTTTGCCGCGTCGCAGCAAAAGGCGGCCATTTTGGAAGTCTCGGGGCTCAAAACTATCACGCGTTACAGTTTGACCATTTATATATATGCCCTTGTTGGCAAGTATTGTTCTAGCTATTGAATTCGAAGCGGCCAAGTCGGTCTTGACTAAGGCATCGATGATACTGCTGACGTCTCGGACTTGAATTGACGGAATCTCTTTTCTTATTTCGGCGATATCTACTTCGCTGGCGCCGGCAATAGATACTTGACCTGTTAAGTATTTTGTAACTCCGGTTGCCGAGCCGCTTTGCGCTTCCCCGTGCACTAATTTGGTTACTTCTTCGGCTAGTATTTTCTGGGCACTGCGTTTAGCGGAATCTGCTTTATGGCCGGCCATAATCTGGTCTATTTTCTCTTTTGGCAGCAAAGTGAAGATTTTCAGGTAATCCTCAACATCGGCGTCATCAATATTTATCCAAAACTGATAAAATTGCGTGGGCGACGTTTTAGCCGAATCAAGCCATATTGCCCCGGTTTCCGACTTGCCGAATTTGGCACCGGTCGTCTTATTGACCACCAGCGGCATACTAAAGGCATGGACCTCTTTGCCTTCTTTCTTTCGTATCAAAGAGACGCCTGAAAGCATGTTGCCCCATTGGTCCGAACCGCCGATCTGTAATACTGCCTTATGCATTTTATACAGCTGCCAGTAGTCGTACCCCTGCACCAGCGAGTAGCTAAATTCGGCGTAGCTAATGCCGCTGCCGTCTTTGCCCATGCGTTCAGCCACGAAATCGCGCTGCATTAGTTCGGTCATCGAGAAACTCTTGCCCACCTCGCGCAAAAAATCCAGGTACCTAAGACTTGAAAGCCAGTCGTAATTATCAACCATCTCGTAATTTTCGCCGCTGAATAGTTTAGTGACTTGCTCTCGCACCCCAGCAATATTTTTCTGTATTTCGTCGCGGCTTTTAAGCTCCCTCTCCTCAGCTTTTCCGCCTGGATCACCTACCAGTGATGTTCCGCCTCCCATGACCAGTACAGCTTTCCAGCCCGCATCTGCTAGACGCCGTCCAAGCAAGACAAAAGCCAAATTACCTACAGTCAAACTATGAGCTGAAGCGTCAATCCCCATATAGAAGGTCTTGGGCTCATCCAGCCAGCTGTTGTCGGCGAAAGTTTTGTCTTTAATCAAGCCCCGCCAGGCCAAATCCTCACTTAACCTCATAAGTGTTTTCTCAGCATGTTTTTCATTTAATATTAAGTATACCTTAGAGGAATTGTGCAGTAATAACTTTGGTATAATAACAAGCGATATATGGCTATTGGAAATTTGGGTGGACGCGGCCGCAAAAGACGCAGGTACGCCGGAAAATATGTCACGACCAGGAGCGGCCGGGTACTAAAAGTCCACCGCAGCTTAGGCAAACGCTGGGCGGCTATGCGCGAAGGCAAATCGCTGCGCAAGGTAAAGCGCCTGCGCGGCCTGCCTAAATCCCGATTTAAGAGGTTAATTTGGCATATTGACCCCCGGCATTTGGCCGAATACTGGTTTAGCCGCGACGGCGCCATCACTGGGCTGAAAATCCTGGGGGTTGCTATCGTGGCAGTTTTTGTCCTGACGCTCGGCGTCTTTGCCTACTTCCGCAAAGACCTGCCGGATATCAGTGTCAACGGTAAGAATCTTGGCGGCAGTATTAGTTATTATGACCGGACTGGGCAGACGCTCTTGTGGCAGGATTACGACGCTATTAAGCGCGTGCCAGTCGCGGACACCGAGATATCGCAATACGTTAAAGATGCCACAGTCGCCATCGAAGACCGCGATTTTTATAAGCACCGAGGGTTCGATATCAAGGGCATTATCCGCGCCGCTTTTAACGATATTTTCAAAAAAGGCGGCACCCAAGGCGGTTCAACCATTACCCAGCAGCTAGTAAAACTTAACCAGGATTGGACCAACCAAAGAAGCATCGGCCGTAAAATTAAAGAGGTAATACTGGCTGTTGAGCTAGAGCGCACTTATAAAAAAGAAGAGATTCTGACTGGCTACCTTAACGCAGCACCCTACGGCGGCATTGATTATGGGGTCCAGGCCGCGGCTTCAGATTACTTTCATAAGTCGGCCAAGGACTTAAATTTGGCAGAATCTGCGATGTTGGCTGCCATCCCTAAATCGCCAGCCATCTATTCGCCCTACAACAAAGATTTTTTTGAGCGCGAATCTTTTTTAGGCCGCTATAATTACGTACTCGATTCGATGGTCGAAATAGGCAAACTCAGCAAAGACAAAGCTGAAGAAGCCAAAAAAGTCGACATCTTAGCTACCGTCCAGCCGCAACAGACAAAGTACGCCGGCATTCGTAACCCTTATTTCTTGCTGGCCGCCAAAAATGAGCTGACCCGCAAATTTGTGCCTCAGGGGGGCGCCGGGTCGAGTAAGATTGGCGGCTGGAAGGTTATAACCACTATGGACCTGAAATTGCAGGAACTGGCTGAACAGCAAGTCAATAAGGGATTGGTTCAAGTTAAGCGCCAGGGTGGTGATACTGCCGCTTTGGCCGCCGAAGATGTCAAGACTGGCCAGATGGTAGCCCTAGTTGGCGGTGTGGACTTTACCAATCCGGAGTTTGGCCAGATTAATTACGCCCAAACGCTGATACCGCCGGGTTCTAGCTTTAAACCGTATGATTACACTGCGTTAATAGAAAACAGCACCAACGCCGGCGCCGGTTCAGTCCTTTATGACGTCGAACAAGCCCTGCCAGGCTATCCCTGCACCAATAAAGCCCATCCCAGACAAGGTGGTAACTGTCTGAAAAACTACGATTTTCGCCAACCTGGCCCAATGACTCTGCGCTACGCCTTGGGTGGCTCGCGCAACATACCAGCTGTTAAAGCCATCCTAACGACCGGTGTAGATAAAACTATAAAGACAGCTGAAGCGATGGGACTGCGGAGCGGCTATAAATGCTATGCTAACACTGAACTAACCCAAACCACCCAGTGCTACGGTGCGGCGGGTATAGGTGATGGTGCCTTTTTGCGCCTTGACGAACACGTCCACGGCTTGGCTACGCTTTCGCGTATGGGTAATTACATTCCGCAGGAATACATTTTAAAAATTGAGGACGCCGCCAATAAAACTATATACGAGTGGAAACAGCCGAAAGCCGAGCAGGTGGTCAGGCCGGATACTGCTTACATAGTCACCGATATGCTTTCTGATCCTAATGCCAGCTACTTCCCGGGCGGCCAGAAAATCCACCGCTACAAAGGCTGGAACTTTGCCTTAAAAACCGGCACCACCAACGACGCCAAAGATGGGCTGTTGATGGGCTTCTCGACTAAGTATGCCGTGGGCGTTTGGGTTGGCTATCACAGCCGCCAAAAAGCCATGAGCGGTTTTATGGAAAATATGACCAGGCCAATTTGGGTTGGCTGGATGAACGAAGCTCACAGTAATCTAAAACCGGAAAACTGGACTCAGCCTAGCAGCGTGCAGGTATTGCCGGCCTTTGTTGTAACCACTCACGTCGGCATCGGCTCGGTAGAACCCAGCCGCTCGACCGATCTTTTCCCTTCATGGTACAAACCCAAAAATACGTCCAGTTCCCAAACCTCAACACTTGATAAGGTTTCCAACAAAATCGCCACTAACTGCACTCCCGAGCTGGCTAAACAAACGGTTTCCGGCAACACCAACGCCGAACGGTTTTCTATTGATATTTTCTTCGGCGCTAATGCTGTCGCCAGCGGCAACACGTCCGCATCCGACGACATACATAACTGCAGTGATCAAAAACCGGCCGTCACCCTTACTGCGACTGACAACAATGATGGGACTTTTATCTTGACGGCAACAGCTACGGCCGGCACCCATCCTTTCAGCGAGGCCAGCCGTTCGCAGTTTCCCGGAACTTTGAACTTTAATGTCGACGGCCAACAGGTTAAAAGTTTTACCGATCTTTCAGAATCCCCGTCTACCCGCTCGTTTACTTATACCGCCTCGGTGGGCAGCCATACGGTAACGGCACAAGTGGTTGACAGCGTATTATATGATGCGGCCAGCGACGCCACGACAATTACTTACAATGCGCCAGTTCCCGACCAAAATAATGGGTCTAATCAAGACGGAGGCGGCAACCCCGTGGTGCCATTGCAAAACATCCCTCCCGGACGCGGTAGAGGCAATGGCCACGGTAACAGCAACGACTAAAGCCCGTTCACCCTTTACAATTTACCATTCACCCTGCGTTATCCGTTGACCGCTAACAAATGGTTAATGCCTGCCCTCCGTAACCTTCTTGACCTTCCGAAGCTTTTTAGCGAAGGTGGTGGTGAAGGAGGGGCTAATGGTAAATAAAGCGTTGTTAGTCTTTTTCGAGGAAGGTGTTTAGAGCAGTACGAATGTTGTTCACAGACATTAAAAATGCCGGTTTTCCGCCCGAACGCACACTCGGACCGATAGCCGCTTCAAAGCCTAGTTTTTTGGCTTCGGCTAGGCGTTTTTCCAAAAAAGGAACGTGGCGGATTTCGCCGCTTAAACCGACTTCGCCAAAAACCACGGCGTTTTTCTTGAGCTGCATCCCTTTGGCGGCGCTGGCAATCGCCATGCAGATAGCCAAATCGGCGGCTGGCTCTGTTAGTCGGATACCGCCGACGATGTTCACGTAAATGTCACGGTCTGCCAGTTTGAGCTTGGTGCGCCGTTCTAACATGGCGATTAATAAATTGACGCGGTTTAGGTCAATGCCGCTGGCCGTGCGCTTAGGGTAGCCATAACTTGTAGGGTTGACTAAGGCCTGGACTTCCACCAGCAAGGGGCGGCTGCCTTCCATGGTGGCGTGCACAATCGAGCCATCGCTGAGCTGGCGCTCGGCCAGCAGGGCCTCAGACGGGTTATCAACTGGTTTCATGCCGCTTTCGGTCATTTCAAAAATGCCGGCCTCAGTGGTCGCGCCGTAACGGTTTTTGCTAGCCCGCAGAATTTTAAAGCCGCCATAACGGTCGCCTTCCAGCTGCAGTACTACATCAACGATATGCTCCAAAACTTTGGGCCCGGCAATTGAACCTTCTTTAGTAACATGGCCAACTAAAATCAAAGCGGTGTTGGTGGCTTTAGCGGCGGCGCTCAACAGTTGCGTACTGCCAGTTATTTGGCTAACGCTGCCGGCGGCAGCGGGCAACTCATTGACTGCTACCGCCTGCACCGAGTCAACCACAACAACGTCAAAATCACCGGCCGATATCGTCGAAGCTATATCATTAGCGACGCCGGAAACGGCCAACTGCAGGGATTTATGTTGGGCGCCCAGGCGCTGCGCGCGCATGCCGACTTGGCGGGCCGACTCTTCGCCGCTGACATACAAAACTCTGTGGGCTTTAGCCGCGTTGTAGGCAACCTGCAGCAAGATAGTACTTTTGCCGATCCCCGGCTGGCCGGCCAACAGATTAACACTGCCGGCAACTAACCCGCCGCCCAGCACTTCATCGACATCAGCTAGTCCGGTTTTAATCCGGGGCAGTCTAGAGCGGGCCGCGCTAATCACGGATTCTATTTTAAGCTGGCGGCCGCTGGATTTGGCGCTGAGTGTGCTGATATCCACTTCTTCGGTAAGCGTGTTCCACTCCCCGCAGGTCAGGCAGCGCCCTGTCCAAGTCGAACTAGCCGCCCCACAACTGCCACAAACATACCTAACACCTGTCTTTTTAGCCACTTTGCCGCCTAAACTTTCTTCGGTTACTTATCATATTATAGTCTGCTCCCCGATCTATCCAAGCATAGACACTATGCTAAGGAAAGTTTGTGCGGGTAAAAAATGTCATTTCTTTTGCTGGGTTTGGAGGCGAGTGTCTATGGCGCTATAGAGTTGTCTTAGCTCGCCGGCAATGTCGTTATACTGGGCGATTAGACTGTTGTATCTATCCACGTTGCGCTTATATTGGGCAATACCATTGTTGTAGGCCTGCACCCCGGCATTATAGCCGGCGACACTGGAATTATATTCTTCAAATTGGTCTGAGCCACGCAAACTATCAAGGCGAGCCTGTTCGGCTTCGATGCCTGCCAGCTGAGTCCTGAGGTCGGCTTCTTCAATTTCGATCTTTTGCTTCAGCTCATTAATTTGTGTTTCGTATTGCTTAGCCCGCTCCGCACGGCTGGTAAATTCGCTTTCGTAACGCTCCGAAAAGGCCACGACAGCCGCCCGGTTTTCAAAATAGCGTTTGTAATAATTTTCCAGTGGTTCTGGCAAGGACGCGATTTCCGTCCCAAAGATGGAATGCATTTCGTTAACCAGCTCATTGGGCTCGGTCTTTTTATAGGATTCGATAGTGTTTTTGACACGTTCATCACTTAAACCATTGTTGTAAAAGTCAGAAAGCAGGCCGTCGACATAATCTTTATCTTTTGAACTTAGCCGGTCATAAGCGGCATGCAGCATCTCATGGGCGGCGGTAACTTCTTCAATACCGCCCAAACGCTCGTCTGTCACGTCAAAAATATAAATTCCGTTTTGGCCGGACTGATAGCAGCCAAGGACAATTGTTTGTTCAGCGATAGAACAATTGCCACGAAAGCTGGCTGTATTGGCAATCAGCTCCGGATGATTTACATAAAAGAGGCGCCTAGCCTTATCGTTCATAGTATCCGCCGCGGCCAAGTTAGCGATAGCCGGCGGCGGTGTGTAATCGCGCAGCCGCGCCCAGTCAAAGATGTTCTGCCACTGCCACAGTCCGACCACCGGTACGGCGATCAGACTAACCCCCAAAACCAGCTTGACTACCCTTCTCCTGCCCATCATCTGGCCTTTATTATACCTGCTCCAGCTGACAAAAGTTCCTGCCTGGATTTAACTTACCCGCCCGGCTATTTTTGTAACGGAACTCTGTTGGGAAACTCTTTGTCTAAAGTCACTACTGCTTCGACCATCGCCTCCACAATTGGCTGATTCCCGCCTTCTGGGGTGAAATCAGGTTCAGTTATATACGAACATACTCCTTCCGGTAAGCCAGTCAGTGAACGATCGCACTTATTTTCAATAGGAATTCCAAGATACAGACCGGCCGTGGCCTCATTTATTTCGGCCAGTATAGCTAACCTGGCAACCTCGCATGCTGCCTGCAATGCCTCAGGACAGCTTCGACAGCCTTCGGGGACAAATTCTCGCAGTAGCTTCCAACCCTCTTCTAGGTATATTTCGGGCATGTCAATCATAGCTTTAATTTCAATTAAACACTTTGGGTACCAAATCAGCAAGCACGGGTAATTTGAAAAAATGTTGATCAAAATAACTGTTGGTGTTATAACACTAACATTATGGCGACCGAGGCCACAGCATCAACTCCTCGAGACACCAGCCTGTTAACTTCTGAGCATCCTGATATCATCAGGGCTTCAGAGTTTAGCTATAGGCTTGTTGCTAGGGGAGAAGGTTATGATCCTAAGGATATCCATCAGAAGAGAGTGTGTGCTTGGATAACAAAACCGATGCGGCTTAGTTTAGAAGAGCAAGGATACGTATTTTACCCTTTCGGCAGGAAGTTAAAATGGTGCTGGCCTCACATGTATTTGATTTCAGAGGCTGCTCAAGGATTAATACTTGTTGATGGCACTTGGCAACAGTTTGTCCCCCGTCTAAAAAGAGCCCCGGAACTACCAAAAGTTTTGGTCGGTGCCCCAAATGAACTAGTGGCATTTGCCAAGGATGCCGGAGTAAGGGGTAGGCATCTTGATTACTGGCAGCAAGAACGTTCACCTAGGGTCAGTGAGGAGATGGATGAACGATTCTCCTATGGCCTAATTGATTAAGCCAAAGTAATTCTACCCTATTTCCTCCCCTCGGCGCTTTATTTCTCTGGTATTATTTGCGATAAGGCTTCAAAATATATTGATCTTATGCCTAATACCGCAGAATTAGCCGTCGCTGTACCAGAAGCCCCAGAAGTAGAAGGCCAAGAAAATCAGGATGCAGCAAGAGGCAGAAGAAAAAGGATCGTTACAGGCTTGGGCTTTGCGGGACTAGCCTTAGCCGGTGGTTTAGCTGAAAAATATCATTTGATGAATGGTTTGCCTGACGCTGCTGAGGCTATAGGTAAAACCCTAAAGCACCCCGTTTTAGGCTATGCCGCGGCTTGGGCAATCTCCAGATGGTCAAATAATAGACACAAATTAGCAGCCTCTTTTACAGCGGTAACCGCAGCTGATTACACAGCTGAGGCTGGACAGGCTGTAATATTTGATCCTAACCATGATCCTTTTGAACCTCTAGCTCATGATGCTCTGCAAGCAAACGCCGAGGATTACGGAGCCGCCTTAGCGGGCATGGCTTGGTTTCTTGTGCAAAACAGAACCTACATACGACGACTGAAATAGAAGCTTAACCGAAGCTTTATTCCCCATGAGAATCTTGTGTTAGACGAGTTACATGAAAACTCACCGATCGGTGAGTTTTCATGTTTTTTTTAGCCTTGATCATTTCATTATTTGGTGACTGAATCAGTTTATTCAGCCCCAGCGTGATGGTGCTGCGGCTATCCCCCGCACTAAAAACTTGAAGCTCCGCAATCCGATTGCTGACTGCTCCGCTCAGGTTTTAGTTCGGGGCAGGCCCTTTCCTTGGACTCGATTTAAGAGCTTCGGGCTTAGAGGCGAAGCTGGTTTATTTATCTATGTAAACTAAGCCTACCAGTGCGTCAATTGGTGAACCTTCTGGGTAGTTTTTATGGACTAAAGCCTCTTCAACCGGGACTTCAGGTCCGAGATCAGCTAGATATTGACTGATACTAACATTGCCAAGCTCAACTCGGCTGTCCATATCATCAAAGTCATTCAAAAAATCAGCCGAATACACCTCTGCTAGTTGCGACTTATCGTATAGACCAATACATGGCGTTTCCCATCCCTCAGCATACTCGGCTGGATTGGCTTCTAGTCCCTTTATCGCCATTCTCCAGCCAGCTTCATTCATCGCATAAATGCTAGGGTGTTGAGGTATGGGCTCGCCTCTTAAAATTGACGCGCCGTCAAAGCCGCTGAATACCAAGTCGTCTGGCTCAAAACCCCAGGCACGGATTTTCTCTAAAAAACTTGTTAGGAATTCAATATCTCCCGAAGATACGTAGCCTTCAGGCTTAAAATGCATCTTTCGAACACGGTGTTTTAGTGACTCACTTCCCACACGCTCCATAGTATAATATTATCACATCAAAATATACGAAGTCAATTTCCCATCTGGTGGTGAACCTCCGCCTTCGCATTAAGCTACGGCGGACAGGTTATCCGCTCCGTTTACCCAGCTCTAAAACCTGAGTGGAGTAGTCTGCAATCAGATTACGAAACATCAAGCTTTTAGGGCTGTGGCCCCTCCCCGCGTATTTTACAGTTCGAGCTTTATGTAGCTGCCTTTTTCGATATCAAGGCTGTATGCCACAACATTCGGTACTTGTTTAACGATACCGTCAATGTACTGAATGATAACCTGCGAACTAACTATTAAAACCGTTTTATATTCTGTCTTTTTGAGGTCATCGAGAAAGCTTTGAGCTCTTTTCACTACGTCTTCTAGCGACTCACCGCCATTCAAGCGCACTGTCCAGGCATTCGCCGTATGGTTCAGTGCGTCAAGGTAATCCTGGATAAGCTTACCCTCAAAACCCGTCCGGTTGTCATTAAGTCGAGGGTCAACATTTATCTCGATCTGGTGATACTTATTAACGATCTCAGCTGTCTGCTTTGTTCTACGCAGCTCCGATATGTAAATGATTTCAATTGGAATGTCCTTCAACTGCTCGGCGAGGTTCTTAGACTGATTAAGGCCCAGGTCGGTCAAGTGCACGTCGACTGTGGGGTCGGCATTGCATAGTTTCAGGTCGTTATAGTTAGTTTGCCCATGCCGAGCTAGATAAATCTTCATGACACTATTATACTTCGGCGGGCTCTATTCCCTCCGTCTTTTAGCCCGTGGAATTCTGCGATGGCAGACTATTCCACTGGGCCCACCCCGCGTATAATTAGGGTATGGAGAATAGAAATAAAACAGGGCGTGGCTTTTCTTTGATGCTCTTGTTTGCTACATTCTCAGCAGCTGCTACTACTGCTTTATATAGTTTTATCGGAACCACAGATGACTACGGGAACTTCAGAGTTAACAGAACCTATCAGCTGTTTCTAATTCTGGCGACCCTTGTATTAGCGTTCATGACGATACGAAGCTTTTTTCAAAAGAAAAAGTAACAAAGGACTCTATCCGCTCCGCCCTTCCCCGCGTATAACGAGATACTTTAGTGTTGCTGCTCCCAGCCCGTAACCAATTTCGTTTCTTTTTTTAAATCGTCCCAGATGGCCTCGATGTTATAGCCATTTGGATCAATTACGAATGCTGCGTAGTAGCCAGCATAATATTTTGGTCTATAGCCAGGCCGACCATTGTCTTTGCCGCCAGCCTTTATAGCCGCACGGTAAAAGTCATCAACTTGCTTCTTGTTTTTGGCGGTAAAGGCAAAACAAGAAATTGCCTTACCGCTTACTACGCCCTCTTTAATCCAGAAATCTCTTTGACCTTCAATGTCCTTTTGCCCAAAACCAATCCATTTAGGGGAAGAGTCGTCTAAAAGTTCGTAACCTAGAGGCGCCAAAGCGGCTTGGTAGAACTTTGTGCTTTCATCGATGTTTTTCACAAAGAGCGTTATATGATTAATCATAAATCTATTTTAGCGCAGAATTGTCCACCTTCCTTTCACCAGCGTATAATTCGAGCTGTGGCTAAAACTAATAAAGAGTCTAGAGAAGAATTATTGGCGGCTATATTGGAAATTATCGGAAGGAACCCCGGGATTAGGCCGTCGGAACTTAACTACAAACTAAACTTGGAACATTCCGCTATTTTGCGCAACACTTTAATCAAACGCGGTCTCATCAGAAAAGAACGAGACGGCTCCGCCGTCCACTACTACGCGATAGGCAAAATACCTAGGTAGTTTTTCTGGGTCGCCATTTTTTCCACCCGAGCATAGCAAGCCAAACTAGAACTGCGAGTGCAGCATATACGGCTACAAGTAGTATTGGGTTCTTCTCATAGAGAGCCCCCAAACCTACCGATAAGGCTATTGGAATAATGCCGCCGACCGCCGTTACAAGTACGAACATAGAAAAGGGCACCTTCATTAGACCGGCCGCGTAGCTAATAAAATCGTAGATCGGTGATAATACTATTCGGGAGAATATGAGAGCCCGAGTATTCCCTACTCTTTTGCGCAATACTTCGACTTCATTCAAATCCTTAGAACCGATAAGTTTTGCAACTGCTGGACGGCCAAGTCCACGTGCTACCCAATAATTAAGACTTCCACCAAAGGTATCCCCGATCAACGCATAGAGAAAGGCAGGCCAAAATCCGAATAAAGCTCCTGCCGTTATTTTAAGAGGCGCACCGCTAAGTGGTGCTATTACATAGCTTAGGGTTTTCAGAAGTATAAACATAACCGGAGCCCAAGGCCCGGCATCTTTAACAATATGAATGAAACGATCTAAGCCTCCAAAAAGCTCCAGCAGTCCCAAGCCCGCAATCGTAAGACCGGCTATAACTAATCCAGAAACAATCAAACTGCGTTTAGAAGGTAACTCTGCGCGTATTGACTCCTTGCCTGTACTCACATCGGATTTCATTATCACCTAATTATGCCACAGCGATGGGTTCTGGCATCAGCAAAAACCTGCAATACCATAATTACGATTTTTGCGAGGTCCGTCCTCGCAAATCAAGCAGTAGCAAGTTCATCACGAATTTGGTCAAGCATGAGTTTATGGTCGGCATAATCTTGCAGGAAGGCCATGTACCCTTTTCTCGACTTAAAAAGACCTAGGATCTTGCCTGGCATGATCCATTCCGCTTTCATATCACCAACAAAAAATGACAAACTGCTGTACGGGTATCGCTCCCAGTCCTTAGGATTAAGGTGAATGTACCTAGAAATGTGTTCAAAATAAGGGTCAATGGAAATTAGCGAAGCTTTATAGCGACTCTCAAATAATGGACCTCGCCGCTCGTAAGTTTTATTGAAGTAACGGCTATAGCTTGTCATAACACAGCGCATCAATTGCTCCAGCGCTCCCTGCTCCGCTTGATAAACGAACAAATGAACATGGTTAGGCATCAAGCAATAGCAGAGTAGTTCAAGTTGCCCATACAGATGAGGGTAGTCCCTCCCCATGCCATCTTTAGTCACTTCGACTGAAAGATATCGTTTTAATAGATTAAGAAAAACCCTAAAATCTTGGTCATTTCGGAAAATAGTGCGGCTATTAACGCCCCGAGTGTAGACGTGATAATAACCGTCCGGTACATCCACCCTAAGCAGATTCCTGCTAGGCATTGAACTACTATAACACATTTTCACTTTTTGCGAGGTCCGTCCTCGCAAAAAGTGATTGATGTGTTGGCTTAAAATGAAACAGCTAACTTATTCGGCGATAGAGCTGTAAGTTAGCTCAGGCTTCGGTGATTTTTTGGCGTTGACGTTCACCACATCACCTTTTTGATAACTTTCGTCCAGCATCCCAGCGGCGATGGCGTCTTCCAGCGTTTCCTGCAGCAGCCGCCTCATTGGCCGGGCACCGTTATGCGCGTCATACCCCTGCTCCAACAGATGTTCTTTGGCAGTCTTGCTGACCTGCAAGCCAATACCCTTCTTGACTAAGCGGGCGCGCAGGTCGTCGAGCTGCAAGTCCAAAATCTGTAGCGCGTCTTTTTTGGTCAGCGCCCTAAAGACAATCACTTTGTCGATGCGGTTCAGCAGTTCCGGCCGCATCATTTTCTTCAAATCATCCAGCACTTTGCTCTTGTTGATATCGTGCAGGCCATCGAGATTATTTAAGTCCGAGCCGGCCGCCGAAAAGCCAAAACTGCCTTCCTTTTGCAGCTTTTCGGCGCCGATGTTACTGGTCATGATAACGATGGTATTCGTGAAATCTATCTTACGGCCTTTTGCATCACTTAGAACGCCATCTTCCATAATCTGCAGCAGCATGTTAAACACGTCCGGGTGGGCCTTTTCGATCTCGTCAAACAGCACCACGCTGTAGGGCTGGCGGCGGATTTTATCGGTCAGTTGGCCGCCGTCGTCATAACCGACATAACCGGCCGGCGCGCCGACTAAACGGGCGACCGTGTGGTGTTCGCCAAATTCGGACATATCAATTTTTACCAGCGCTTCTTGGCTGCCAAAAAATTCGCGAGCCAAAACTCTAGCTAGCTCCGTTTTGCCGACGCCGGTTGGGCCCAAGAAGAAGAATGATCCGATAGGCCGTTTTTCGCTGGAAATACCACTGCGGCTGCGCCGCACGGCGCGGGCCACAGTTTCCACAGCCTCATCTTGGCCAATAACGTATTTGCTGAGATTCTTTTCTAAATTAACCAGGTACTTGGCCTCGGAACGGATAACTTTCGTTACCGGCACGCCGGTCATACGAGCCACAGTTTCGGCCACATCATCGCTAGTGAGAGTTATTGGCTTGCCGGTTTTATGGGTTGTTTCTAGCTCTTTGATACTGTCATTGATCTGGCTGGCTTTTTGCTTCTCGCGCGCCGCTTTTTCGTAATCTTCGGTGTCAACAGCGTCATCAATGCGCGTATTGACGAGTTTTAATTCTTTCTGCAGCTGGCGCAGCTGCGGCGGTGTTTTACCCTTGTTGACGCGCAGGTAGGCGGAGGTTTCATCCAGCAGGTCTATGGCTTTATCTGGCATATAGCGGTCATTAATATAGCGGCGCGCAAACTGTGCAGTGTCGGCCAGTACTTCATCGTTGACTTTTACACCGTGGAATTCTTCGTAATACTTACGCAGGCCCTTCAAAATAGCCAGCGTTTCAGCCGAAGTTGCTTCTGGCACTTTCACCGGCTGCAAACGGCGCTCCAGTGCGGCGTCTTTTTCGATATAGCGGGTGTATTCGTCGGTAGTCGTAGCGCCGACCATATGGATTTTGCCGCGCGCCAGGCTGGGTTTTAAGATATTGCCGGCATCCATACTGCCTTCAGCCGCGCCGGCGCCGACAATTAAGTGCAGCTCGTCAATAAAAATGATGGTGCTTCTATCGCCTTCCAGTTCGGCGATGACTTTTTTGAGCCGGTCTTCAAACTCGCCACGGTACTTGGTGCCGGCGATCATGCCGGCCAGGTCCAAAGTGATGATACGTTTATCCAGCAAACTATCGGGTACTTCTTCATTGACTATCCGCTGGGCGATACCTTCGACAATAGCCGTTTTGCCAACGCCCGGCTCGCCAATTAATACCGGGTTATTTTTGGTGCGCCGGTTTAAGATAGTGATGACGCGCTTGATCTGGGCTTCGCGGCCGACCACCGGGTCCAGCTTTCCTTGGCGGGCCAGCTCGGTCATATTGGTGCCAAAAAATTCCAAGGTTGACTTTTTGCCATTCCTGCCGCGGCGGCGACTGGTACCAATGGCCCGGTCCTCTTCCTCGTACTGCTGCCGGTTTAAAAACTGTTCAACTTCGGCGCTTAGACGGTCAACATCAACGCTCATATCGCGCAGCAGCGTGGTAGCCCGGGCGTTCTTTTGGCCCAAAATACTGTACAGGATATGCTCTGTGCCGCAGTAATCTTGGTTAAAGTCCTGGGCGATTTCCCAAGCCATCTTAAGGGTCAGTTTGGCCGTTTCGGATAGACCCTTGCCGCCCATGCTGATAACTAGTGTCTTTGGCGTCAGGTTCAAGGCCAGGCGGGCCCGGTCCAGTGTTATTCCCGCGCCCCCTAAAATCTTCGAGCCCATTGAACCTTCTTGGGCCAAAACTCCCAACATCAAGTGTTCGGTGCCTATGTAGGCACTGCCGGAAGCTCTGGCGATAGCGTCGGCGTGCTTCAAACTATGCAGCGCATTACTAGTTAATCTACTCAAAAAATCTTGAAAGTCTGGCGAATTTGGTATCATAGAAAAATTTTACCTCGTAAAATTTTAGTGAATAGTTGATAGTCGCTAGTTGATAGTCTAGAGCCAAAAGCTTAAATCGAGCTGTAATTTTTTTACTAGCAACTAATAACTATTGACTAGCTAATGCCTAAGCATTAGCTTCCATTATAGCACAAATTAGCACTCGCAGGTCAAGAGTGCCAGAAAACACCTTCGGTGTTTCAATTTTCAATTCGCAATTTTCCCCAGCACTAAACCTTGACGCTCCGTAATCTGATTGCAGACTACTCTGCTCAGGATTTAGTGCGGGACAAGCAATTTTCAATGAATTATCAATGATCAATTTTCAAACTATACCCGAGCCGTAGTCTATCGGATTACGCAAAAATCTACGGTTTCCTTAATAATGTTTTGTCTCTGGTCGTCGTATTCAAAAGTGGCAAATACCGTGCCTTTTTCTCTGTTGAAAATGTGTTTGATCACTGGGACTATAGATGGAAATAGCTTTTCCTTTTTATATTCTTCCTCAGTCAGCCAAACTAAATTTCCCTCCTCGGTATCTTTCACTTTGCCCTCCTGATAATCAGCGGAGAAATGAAATATTAGCCAATTGTATGGTTCATTAATGACTGGCCTAATTTCTAGCAGGATGGCCTCCAGGCGAACATTATTAACTTTAACCCCAGCTTCTTCGTAGACTTCACGCACAGCGGCTGTGTATGGGTTCTCGCCTAAATCAACCTTACCGCCAATAGGATGAGCCACACTAGGCGCATATCTCTTTCGCTCTGACCGTCGCAGAACCAAATATTGACCATCCCTGCGAACAAAACAGTTGGCGCATATCACCTGCTCGTGAATGTCGGGCCGTGTGTTTATTGGCATGTGGATATGATATCAGCTTTGAATGGGAGTTGAGAAATCATAGCAAACACGGGGAGATAATACCAAAATACTTAACTTGTTAAGTATTTTTATTTTTGTTCCCTTTGGCGGAAATAGCCAAAGATGGCTAACGAGCCTCTGTCTTTGGACAGACATGCGCAGCGAACCTGAAGCAGATGTAGTACAACAGTCTGGGCTGGGCTTCCTCCGGTTGTCTGACGAGCAAAAGTTGCCAGTGGCAAGTTTTGTGAGGAGTTCCGGAGGCAAAGACTGATTTTACTACAGATGCATCAAGTGAGCGGAGCGTCTGGAAAAAGACAGGGGGCGAGCAGTTTTGGCTATTTCTTTTCGCCTTCCTCTGTTCCATGTTCTTCGATGGCCTTGAGCAGGCTATCCTCCAAATCAGATTTTTTCTTCAGTTTCTGCACGACTGGCTTTCCGCCAGCTGGCGGACTGACTTTTTCCTCTGTCACAGGTTTTTCTGCGACTGGTTCCTCGGCTGCCGCCTCTACTTTGCCTTTGGCGGCTTCGACATCCAGCTCATGGCCCGTCAACTTACCGGCCAGGCGGACATTTTGCCCAGCCTTGCCAATGGCAATACTCAACTGGTCTTCTGGCACGATTACAGTAGCCTTGCCGCCACCTTTTAATATGTTCACTTTAGTTACATTGGCCGGCTTCATAGCGTTAGCGATGTAATCGGCCGTATTTTCGTCCCAAACCACGATGTCAATCATTTCCTGGCTGCCAATTTCGTCGCGCACCGCATTGATACGCGTACCGTGGCCGCCGACGAAGGTGCCGACTGGATCCACGCCTTGGACATTGCTGGCCACAGCGATTTTAGAGCGCACGCCGGCTTCGCGAGCGATCTCTTTGATTTCGACGGCGCCGGAGCCCATTTCCGGGACTTCACCATGAAACAGCTGCTCGACAAATTCCTTACAGCCGCGGCTGACAATCAACTGCGGGCCACGAAAACTCTTTTCAACATCCTTGAGGAAAAATTTTAGACGCTGTCCTGGATAATAACGTTCACCCTGTATCTGTTCGCTGATTGGCATGATGCCCTGGGCACGGCCTAATTCGACGCGCACCACACGCCCTTCTACTCGGCCAACAATTCCGTTAACCAGTGTACCGATTTTATCTTCGTATTCAGCCAGCACGATTTCACGCTCGGCCTCACGCAGGCGCTGCAAAATAACTTGCTTGGCGGTCTGGGCGGCCACTCTACCAAAATCCTCGACTTTTTGAATCAGTTCAACCGTTTCACCAACTTTAGCGTTTTTACGGATAACCTGAGCATCACTCAAGCTAATTTGTATATGCTTATCCTCGACCTTATCCACGACTTCTTTTGTCACATAGGCCGTAACTTCGCCGGTGTTGAGGTTCATGTTTACGCGCACCTCTTGCTCGCGATCGCCGTAATCACGACGCCAGGCGGCCGCCAGAGCCTGCTGGACAATGTCCTGCACCTGTTCTTCAGGCAAATTTTTTTCTTCAGCAATAGTTCTAATCGCTATAGCTAGTTGTTTGAAATCCATTTCCATGGGTCACTCCGTTCCATTTAGCATTTTACCCCATCACTAAATCTTGACACCCCATAATCTGATTGCAGACTATTTCGCTCAGGATTTAGTAAGGGGCAAGCATTTTTCAGTAAATGATTAATTATTAACTTTTTACACACTATAAAGCGAAAATCCGACCTGCCGGCCGGATGTTACAAGTGTATTATACATCAATGAATTATTTTGTACAGTCTCAAAAATAAGCACAAGCGATAGACATTTGTGAAAATGCTGACATAATTTTTGCATATAGAGCTGCCATGGGAAATGCCGAGCGATTTTTTCGTGTAGATCCTCACTTTGAGGATGCCGAACACCCGCATATTCACACTGCGGCCTATGAAGGCTTTGATTCTTTTATCCGATGGCGTTGGGGTTTAAATGTAGTAAACGGAGAAAATTTTCCACGTATCGGTTCTGCGGTTATAGTTCCAGAACATTTCCATAATATTGACCCATTTGCTATTGGAATTGCTTATCCGCGACCAATGATCATACCGGGGAAGGAAAAGCTCTGGACACCTAGATACCTTTATGTAGGTCACGCCCTGGAGCAGGTGGGGACAGTCTACCTCGACAGGGAGAATGCCTCAAGAGAAGACACCGACCATTACGAGGATGAGCTTCTGCGCGGCAAACCAGCTCTGGTGTTTCTGCATGGTACACGAGTAAGAGAGGAAAAGGCTTACACACTTCCCAAGGATGGCCCGGCATATTTAGCCATGAAAGCGTCGTTACAATCTATGCGTCGTGCCGTGAACGGCATTATTCCAGATGCTGACGAAGGTCGATCTTGGATTCCCACAGTCGAGCAGTATGAGGAATATGGCCTGGAGGAGTACCTTTGTCCGATTGTCCCTGTGGGCCTCTCGACTGACATCCTGATTCCCAAAGTGCCAATTCAAGTATTGGTAGGCGAAGCGCTTTACCCTGACCCGAGCGATCTGAAACCCACAAAGCCAGCTAGAGCAAGACTAACCGGCCGTATAGAAGAACGCCTGAGCAGACTTCACGAGCAGGCAGCATACCTCAGGGATGACTACGCCCAAAGAAATGGAATACATATTCCAGAGGACGTCTGGAGAATGAAGTACAACATCTCCGATAACCCTGACTCGTTCTCGGGCTAGCTTCAGTCCGGAACTTAAAATCCTCACAGCACGGGACTGCGGATATTGATAGAATTCTTGTATGAAGCACGGCGAATCATTGGCGAAGCTATTTTTGCCCGAAAGTTATAAGTTAACGCTTATACAACCAAAGGGCGACACGGACGCGGAAGGTCTGGTAACTATCACCGGTAAAAAATTGCCGCCGCCCAGCAAGCGCATTACTTTGCATCAAAAAGGCCTAAAAATTACTGGCGCGCGAATAATTCGCCACGATAAAAAAGGAGACCAAGTATTCACTACCGCACGCATCAACCACTTGCCCACTTTCGAACAAGTGCGCCTGCATACCAAAGAAACTCTCTTCCCCGGACATTACGAAGTCATGATTAACTTTTCTCCCCAACCCAAACTTGAATCAGGGCTGCCAAAGCGGGAATTGTTTCCCTGCATCGACGAACCAGATGCCTGGAGCAGTGTTCAGTCGATCTCGACCAGCTCGATATCTTCGTAACTCATCCCCGAGACCTCAGCGCCTAGTATCCGGCAATCACCCTCCCAATTATTGGCGTGACACCAGACACGCACAGCGAACTTTATCCGATTTAATTTTTGGGGAGTAATATGTTCCAAGCCGCTCCCTTGCTCCGCGCCTTGGCGGTATTTTACCTCCACAAAATAAATGACCCCTTCTTTGCGCGCGACAATATCAATCTCGCAGACTTTAGTCTTCCAATTTTGGGCTAGAATCTTGAAGCCTTTTCTTGCTAAAATCCTGGCGACTCCTGCTTCAGCCTTGCCACCTACTGTCGTTGTGGCCACATTTTTTCCTGGTTTAGGCGATAAACCGGTTCAAAAAATTGCCTATGAACCCGTTTAAGGGCGCCGAATTCATCTAGGGCCTGCAGATGTTCTGGAGTGGCATAACCTACATGGGAATCAAAGCCGTAGCGCGGGTGCCTCTTGGCCAGTTCGATCATAAAACGGTCGCGGCGAACTTTAGCATATATGGATGCCGCGGAAACAATTGGGTAATCGGCGTCAGCATCAATGATGCAGCGAATTTTTTTATAACGCCGCGAGAGGTAGTTTACCGGCCCGTCCATTATAATTTCTTGGTTAAATTCGACACCCAGCTGTTTTAGTGCCCGGGCAACACCTAACCGCATTGCTCCAATCAAACCCCTTTGATTAATCTCGACCGGTTTAACCCAGCCTTCGCCAAAATCGCAGGCCGCAGTTAGTGGATCGAAGATAGTTTCACGCTGCTCGCGCGTCAGCAGTTTTGAATCAGTCACCCCTTCTGGCAAATCAGTGATCTGGCGGGCGGCCACAACCAGCAGTGGTCCAGCCAAACAGCCGCGACCAACCTCATCAATTCCAATCATACAAATTTAGTTTATCCAGCCTTCGTAGCCTTCGCAAGAGATAAGACTCTAAAAAAGGGCAGAAAGCTTGGTTGCTTATGTTGACGTAGCGTCAATGTGACTACGGCGGAGTAGGCCTAAATTTGTAGTCTCTAGTCGCAAGTTGCTAGTCGTCAGCTTTTTTGTTGGCTTCTGATTGGGGCTTTTCTTGCTTGGCGTGCTCGGCTTCGTCCGCCTTCGCTGAAGCTTCCCTCTTCGCAAATGCTTCGGAGGACAGGTCGGTGGACAGGTCGGTGGATGTCGTTTCACCTTGTTCCGCTGCAGCTTTTGCTTCATGTTTGGCTAGAGCCGCTTCGGCTTTGGCTTCCTCTTTAGCTCTTTCTTGCGCTTCTTTAGCGGCCAGCTCATCATGCTTGGCCAGTGATTCTTCGTGGATTTTGGCCTCTTCGGCTTCAGCTTCTTCGTCATGAATAACATTTACTGCTTCACGGTCAAAATCAACCCCGGCTAAACGGACGCTCTTGCCAGTTAATTCCCGCATGTATGTTAGGTAGTTGCGGCGGACTTTCGTGCGCTTGACAACTTCGATTTTCAAGATATTGGGCGCGTGGATCAGAAAGGTTTTTTCGACACCAACTCCACTGGCAATGCGACGGACGGTAAAAGTGCCCGAAAGGCTGCCGCGGCGGGTGATGCGCAGCACCATGCCTTCAAAGATTTGGACACGCTCTTTACCACCTTCGCGGACCTTTTGATGAACTTTAACAGTGTCGCCGCTTTTGATATCAACTACGTTTTTTTTCTTGTACCTGTCACTTATTTGCTTAGTAACACTTTCCATCTCCGGTAGATTCTAATCCAGAACTCCTTAAAATGCAACCGTCTAAAGAGGTCCGACCTTGTAAAAAGATAGGTAAAACTTAGTAGTTTTTACTAAAAAACTCTCTGCTTTTTACAAGGTCGGACCTCGAGTGGTGGTTAGCCGACGACTCGGTAAATTTCTTCCAGAGTAGTTTGGCCGGCGAAGGCTTTGAGCAGGCCGTCTTGGAGCATGGTGCGCATGCCTTCGGTGACAGCTTTTTTTTCTAGTATTTCGGTAGTGATCTGGTTGGGCGGCAGTTTTAAAATCTCTTGCACGCCCGGTGTCATTAATAGTTGTTCGCGTACCGCCATCTGGCCGCTATAACCAAAGGGGTTTTCTTTTGAAGTACCGGCCCTGTAAAGGGTTATCTGGTTCACATCCGGCCGTTTGGTGTCCGTCGGGAATGTATCTATAACAGATTGAAGCTGTCTTTTTAACGCTTCATCAGGCTTGTAGGGCTGTTTTAATTTGTCGTCTAAGCGGCGCACCAGGCGCTGGGCCATGACCAGGCGCATGGCGCTGGCGAACAGCGGGTTTATACCCACCATATCGAGCATTCTTGTCAGCGCGGCAGCAGCGCTGCTACCGTGGAAAGTGCTCAGTACTAAATGTCCCGTCAGGGCGCCCTGAAGAGCTGTTTTGGCAGTATCTTGGTCGCGGATTTCGCCGACCATTACCACATCGGGGTCCAAGCGCAAAACAGCCCGCAATTTTTCAGCAAAGTTCTGGCCCTCCAGCTGGCCGGCAACTGGAATCTGGACCACACCGGGCATGTTATATTCCACTGGATCCTCTAGAGTTACGATCTTTCTTTCAGGAGAATTTAAGGTATTTATCAGCGAATACAGCGTGGTTGTCTTGCCGGAGCCGGTCGGGCCGACCACCAGTACCATACCTGTGGGGTGTTTTATGATATCGTCAACAACCTTGGCCTCGTCTTCGCTCAGCCCCAAATTTTGCAGATTGAAAAATTCTAAACGCAAGTTGAACAGCCGGGCCACGATGTCCATACCATAAACCGTCGGCACCGCCTCTACGCGCAAATTGAGCGTTACTTGCTCGCCGGTAGCCATTTTATAGCTGCGGCTGATGTGGCCCGTCTGGGCGTCCTTTTCGTCCGTAGAAATATTAGCGGCGCTGGCCAATGCTGAAACAAAATGCCGGTATTTTTCGTAACTAAGGTAAGCCACTGGGTGCAGTACGCCATCTATTCTAAAGCGTATTCGGACGTTCTCGCGCTGACACTCCAGATGGATGTCGCTGGCCTTTAGCGTATAGGCCTGCTGGACCAAATAAGCCAGGACGTCATCTGGGCGGACCTTATCCAATGTGGCACTGACCGATTCAATCATCTGGCTGTGGTCACTGCTGGCAATAGCGATGTCCTGGTACGCAACCTTTTTCGGCGGGTCGTAGAGCATCATGTATTCTTTAAAGCCCGTCTCAGAAATAATAGAAAAGCTTAGGCGCTGGTCGGTGAAACGCCCGGTAAGCTGCTTGATAACCTGTTGGGCCGTAGTCGTAGTAATACCAAAGTGGATATGGTATTCATCGGCGTTCAAAGGTACTACTTTGAGGCTGTACAGTTCAGGTACTGACAGGATATCCCTAAAAAGCTGCTTATCGGTCGAAGATGTATCGGAGTAGTTAAAGCCCAGCACTGAAGCACGGCGCTGAGTCGTTTGTTCTTCTAGTTTTCGAGCGGGATCCATCAACACCATTAAAGCACAAGCGGAAGTGAGCTGAAAGCTGTTAGCCAAGAGCTGAGAGCCGCTCTGGCTTTGAGCTCTGAGCTCTAGGCTCTAAGCTTAAACTATGCGAAGCATAGTTTTGATTGTTCATAACGTGCGTTCGGCGCATAATGTCGGCTCCATATTACGCACTGCCGATGGACTGGGCATTGAGCAAGTTTATTTAACTGGCTACACGCCTTATCCGCCGAGCCCAAACGACCGGCGCCTGCCCCACCTGGCCCAAAAAGCTGGCCGCCAGATCCAGAAAACGGCTTTAGGCGCTGAAAAAACTGTCCCCTGGGAACAAAGAGCTAACGTCTTAGCCCTTATTAATGATTTAAGAAACAGCGGCTATGAAATCGCCGCGCTGGAACAAACCAAAAAAGCTACGCCGCTCGGTCGCTATAAACCCGCAAAAAATATAGCGCTGGTCGTTGGCAGTGAAATTGGCGGATTAGAAAAGGGTGTCTTGCAAATGGCCGACAAATATTTAGAGATTCCAATGCACGGCAAAAAAGAATCATTCAATGTGTCAGTAGCCGCCGCTATCGCACTCTATCACCTACGCTACTTTAAAAAATAATTAGATATATGAAAATGCACCGATCGGTGCATTTTCATTTACTTTAGGGTATTAACTCAAAGCCATTGAAGGTTTGCCATAAGCGTTATAAAATATGGTAAATGGCTAAAATAAAAACTAGTCCCAAATCGCACAGTTACGACCACCCCTTTAAACCTAGAAAAGTCCGTTCCCGGGCTTTTAACCAAGTTTATTGGCCTTACCTCCCCGTTATTTTGATCGTCGGCTTACTGTTTTCTCTGGGCCTTGGCCAAAGCGGCTTTAAAAAAGCTCTTATGCGCCCCAATACCTCGGTTTTAGCCTACGCCAACAGTATGCAAGACCTGGCTTTGTTGGCTGACACTAATGCTGAGCGTTCGCGATTCAACCTAGCATCGCTAAACTTAAATTCCCAGCTGGACCAAGCGGCGCAGATCAAGGCTAACGATATGGCCGCGCGTAATTACTGGAGCCACCAAACGCCAGACGGCAACCCGCCATGGGTATTTGTTGCCCAGCAAAACTATTCTTATCAAAAACTGGGCGAAAATTTGGCGGCCGGTTTTGATAGCGAACGCTCAGCCATCAATGGCTGGATGGCCAGCCAGACGCACAAAGAAAACCTGTTAGACCCCGGCTTCAGCGAAGTCGGATTTGGAATTGCTCAAAACCCGAATTACACATCTGCCGGCGGCGGCCCGATGACCATAGTCGTGGCCTTTTACGGCCAGTCAGACTCCGGCGGACCAAAAATCAGTATAGTAAAAGGTGACAGCTCTTCGAAGAACGTCTCACTGGCCCAACTTGCGGTAGCTAAATTACCAGTTGTCGGTCTGGCAACCAACCTAGCTATCTTGTTAGCCGCCGGCGCCCTAGCCTTTTGGCTTGGCCGGCATTTCATGGCCCTAAAGAGAGCCTTAAGAAAGGGCGAAAAGTTTGTTTTTAGTCACCCATTCTTAGATGTCGGCCTAATAACCATCGCCGCTTTATCTTATTTGCTAACCAGAACCGCCGGCCTTATACACTAAGTAGTTAGTAACTAGGAATTAGTAATTAGTTTTTTTTATCTTAATCTTTCCTATTTACTATTTTCTAATTGCTAATTTCTCTACTTTACGACGACGTTGGTGGAGCCAAATACCGAAGCCAAATCTCTTATGCTGGCCTCGTTCAAACTGACCATTTGGGGCAACTTAATAACTTGCTTGCCCTCACTCGGACCGGTAACTATGACCACCTCGGTGTCACCGCGGTGATCGTCCAGTTTTTGTTTAAGAGCCATCAGCAGACTTTGATTTTCGCTATCTTCTATCCTGATATAAAGCCTCTGCCTAGCAACGCTGTTTGGCACAGGAACGGTCTTTGGAGCCTTCGGTTTCTGGCTGCCAGGTTTATACTCTTTAGCATCTTGGACACTAATAATTTCTATTTTGTCCGGTAATATCTTTAACTCGCCAAGCGAAGCGCCCGATTGCCCGTCGCGAGAGTTAATTTTACCAGTGGCGATTACTACTTGGTCCCTCATAAGCTCCCCGGGCTTATAAATTTTCGGGAACAAAACCAGCTCTAGTTCGCCGCTGGTGTCAGCTAGTTTAACAAAAGCCATTTTCGAGCCGTTTTTGGTAGTTATCTCGCGTATTTCGGAGATTGAACCACCGACAGTTACGTCAGCGCCGTCCATTTCCGGTCTTAGGTCAGCTATTTTAATGCTGCGGTTTGACAAGATGATTTCGTAGTCTTCAAGCGGGTGTTTACTTAGGTACAAACCGAGCAGCTCGCGCTCCCAAAGCAGCTGTTCGCCGGCCGAAAACTCCACCGGTGCTACCTCTAGCGCCAGGCTAGACATCTGTTCACTATCAGCTATGCCGCCAAACAGATTAACTTGCCCTGAGTTTGCATCACGCTGCAAACGGTTAGAAAGAGCCAAAATATTGTCTAGATTATGGAGCAGCTGGCTGCGGTTGCCAAAGCTATCCATAGCGCCGGACTTGATAAGGCTTTCCATTGACTTTCGGTTGACTATGCCGGGGTTGACATGCGCGCAAAAATCCTCAAGCGAACTGAATTGGCCGCCTAGTTCTTCACGGGCACGTAGGATCTCGGAGGCTGCGCCGTGTCCAACGTTTTTAATGGCATCTAAACCAAAACGGATTTGATTAGTTTTCGGTACCACCGCGAATTCATGGAAGGATTGGTTGACTTCTGGCGCCAAAACCTCGATCCCCATGTGTTTGCATTCGGTAATTTCGATGGACAGACGGTCGATATTGTCATAGTCACTGGTCATCAACGCCGCCATAAAAGCCTGGGGATAATGCGCTTTTAAATAAGCAGTTTGGTAAGCAATTAGGCCATAACAAGCTGAATGTACCTTATTGAAGCAATAGGCCGCGAATTCTTCCAACTGGCTCCAAAAACGTTCCATCTGCCGCCGGTCAGCGCTGGAATGTTTAACAGCACCCTCTATAAACTGCGTTTTCATCTTTGCTAAAACTTCTGGGATTTTCTTACCAATGCCCTTACGCAAGGTATCGGCCTGACCACCGCTGAAGCCGGCTAAGTCTTTGCTAATTTGCATGACTTGTTCCTGGTAAACGATGACCCCGTAAGTATTTTCCAAAGCCGACTTGACGGACTCATGGATATATTCAATTTTTCTCAGGCCATGTTTACGGGCAATAAAGTCGTCTATCCACTGTATTGGGCCGGGACGATAAAGCGCCACCATGGCGATAATATCTTCAAACTCCGTCGGCTTTAGCTGTTTTAAATAGCGGCGCATGCCGGCTGATTCCAACTGGAAGACGCCCGTAGTTTCGGCTTTTTGCAGCAGTTCGAAGGTTTTTTTATCGTTGAGCGGAATCTGAGCAATATCAATATTCTTTTGATAAACTTTTTTAACTATCCGCAGGGCATTTTTAATAATTGTCAGATTGGAAAGACCCAAAAAGTCTATTTTAAGCAGGCCTAGATCTTCTATGGGGTTCATTGAATACTGTGTGGCAATGACGCCTTTTTGGGCCATTTCCAGCGGCGTGTACTTAACGATGTCGTCTGGCGCAATCACCACGCCGGCGGCATGGACACCGTGGCTGCGGATGGTGCCTTCCAACCTGGTTGCCAGATCAAAGACCCGCTTAGCCTGGGGATTATTAATGTTTTCGGCTCTGAGCTCGGGTACATCGTTGAGATGCAGAGCCAGCGGTACATGACGGCCCTGGATTGGCGGCGGAATCATTTTGGCCAAACGGTCAGCCTCGGCATACGGTACTTGCAGGACCCGCGCAACATCGCGGACCGAGTTGCGAGCCGCCATCCGTCCGAAAGTCACAATGTTAGCCACGCGGTCACGGCTATACTTTTGCACGCAATAATTGATTACTTCGTCGCGGCGCGAGTCTTGGATATCAATATCCATATCCGGCATACTAATACGGTCCGGATTTAAAAAACGCTCAAATAACAGATCGTACTTTAGGGGGTCAATTTCAGTTATTCTCGTGGCGTAAGCCAAAATTGAGCTGGCGGCGCTGCCTCGGCCCGGGCCAAACACGATACCGCGGTCTTTGCCCCAGTTAATAAAGTCGGCTACGATCAAAAAATAACCGCAAAAATCCATTTTTTCAACGACTTCCAGTTCGTATTTAGCCCGGTCAACTATTTCCGGCTTAAGGAGCTTCTTGGCTTCTGCCACACCTAGCCTTTGGGCAGCGGTGCGGTCCTTACCCCCGTATCGCCAAGCCAGCCCTTGCCAAACTTGTTTTTCTAACAAGCTTTTTTCAGTCTCCCCCTTGGGAACCGGGAATTTAGGGATCAAGATGTTACCAAGTTCTATTTGCACATCACAGCGCTGGGCAATCTTTTGGCTGTTGGCAATAAGTTCCGGGTGGCTGCCGCCCCAGCGGGCAATTATTTCCTTAGGGTCCATGACGTGCAGTTCAAAATCCTTCATGCTAAAACGATCTTCATCAGATAAAAAGGCGCCGGTTTGGACGCAAAGTAATATTTCGTGTGTCTCTTTGTCTTCGCGCTTCAAATAATGGGCGTCACAGGTGACAACTGCCGGTACATCAATTTCTTTAGCCAATTTCAGCAAGGCGGTGTTAACCTCTTTTTGTTCCTCCCAAGCTGAAGGATGGTCGGCATGGCCGTGGTCCATCAGCTCGATGTAATAGCGATCGCCAAAGATTTTTTTGTACCATCTCGCTGTTTTTTTAGCCTGTTCATACTGCCCCGAGCGCAGGGCATCACTAACTTCGCCGCCCATACAGCCTGACAGGACTATCAGGCCCTCGTTATATTTTTCGATTAACCCCCGATCGATTCTGGGCCGGTAGTAATAGCCTTTCAGATTTGCTATTGTCGACAGCCGCATTAAATTCTGATAGCCGGTTTGATTCATAGCCAACATGGTCAAATGGTAATACTGGCGATCTTTTTCGGGTTCCTTGTCGGTATATTTGCGGGGAGCAACATAAGCCTCCATGCCAATAATCGGTTTGACGGCGGCGGCTTTGGCTTCTTTGTAAAACTCAATGGCGCCGCTCAAACTGCCGTGGTCAGTTAAAGCCACAGCTTCCATGCCGTGATTTTTGACATACTCGATGAGCCGCGGGATTTTCGTCAGCCCATCGAGCAACGAGTACTGGCTATGATTGTGCAAATGCACAAAATCTGAATTTTTAAGTATTTTTTTCTCCCTCACCATAATAATAATTATACTTAAAAATTAGTCATCAGTTATTAGTGGGTAGTTGTTAGTTTCTTTACTATTTGACTAGCAACTGTTTACTATCAACTAAAGCTAGCTTCGTCCCGAAACTAGCTTTT
>Ga0209542_10003086_pt1 | contig 36173 bp, 36 predicted proteins | sample RifCSPhighO2_01_FD_184028 | JGI IMG/M metagenome (GOLD analysis project Ga0209542, IMG submission 184028) | Soil microbial communities from Rifle, Colorado - Rifle CSP2_plank highO2_0.1 (SPAdes) (version 2) | ecosystem: Environmental > Terrestrial > Deep subsurface > Rock core/Sediment ...
CGGAAAATTGGTTATTCTTCCTGCTTCAAAATGAGCTACGTCCTCATCATTTTCCGCACATTAATCTTCGGTGTAAAGCTTTGATCTCACTCACAATATTGACCTTGCCACCAGCTAAACAAATACAAATTATGCCGTATTATTCCGGGCAATTCTTTCTATAGTTTCAATATCTGTCGTCGTCCTCTTGTCATAACGCACCCGTTCCGCGAAGGCATTGCTGAGATGCAGGCTGTCTCCAGAATCGGCTCTGAAACCAGCGGGGTACGCGTTCAGTCTATATTTCATGTCAAAGACACGTCCTTCCAGAATAATCGGATCTTCTGTTTTTATGCCGATCTGAGGGAGGGGAAGCGTTTGCGATTTTTTGCGCACGTCGTGCTCCAGCGCAAAATAATCTGCAACACGTTCACGAGCCTCTTGTTCTAAACTCTGTAATTGGATAAAAAAATCGGCGTGTTGCTGGACATATACCTCCCGTTTTGTCTTTGCTTTCTTCGTTCCTCGATCATTGTGTTGTAAAAATTCATCCTGATGTTCTGCATGATATTCAACCAGCGCCGTGAACGTCATCCCGCGTGGAATCGCGGAGAATAATGAATCAAGATCGTAGGTTATACCCACCTCTGCCAAGAGCATCCCGCCGTATGCCACAAAAACATCGTGCAAGCGGACAATGTCACGTTCCTGCGCAAGAGCCTTTTTCTGTTCAACTTCCAGTATGATCTCTTTTCTAAGCGCATCCAGGCGTTCCCGTTGTCCGGGTGTCTTGATCTGTACGCCTGCTGAGTCAAGATTGACTTTGAATGCGGGGAGATACTGGCCAAGTACCTCGTCGTAAAGACCAAGAAGTGCTCCTTTTAAGTTATCTGACTTAAGTCCATCTTCGGAACGCTGAAGATAGAGACCGAGAAGAACGGCATCAACCGTTTCATAATTCTTGATCTTGTACGTTTTAGCGAAGCGGATGCCATCCTTTGACGTTGGATCAGCGCATTGAGAGACACAGATTCCTTCCAAGCCATTTTTTTCTGCGTCAGCTACATATCTTTGTAATTCATCTGGAGATGCTATCCGTGTACGTTCAACAACTCGCCCGGCAAGCCCTCTCTCTTGCAGGAAAGAATCCAATTGATCCAGCAATTCGTCAACCAGTCGATAATTCTTGGGAATCGTGCTTACTGATTGGAGAGAACGTACCTGTTCTTCCCGGCTGTGTGTCCACGTTGCCGGATCGGCGATGGCAAACAGGCTATGGAAAGAGATGGTCATTTCCAAATCCGGCAGAGGTTTTCCGTTAACAAACAGATCGCTCCCTAAATATCGCTGGACAAATTCATTAGACAACCCTAACTCACCCCGGCGCGGCCAGTATGTGGCGTTAGGAATTCTCATCTGCACGCGGTTAAATCCGGCCAGATGCTCATGGCGGGCACTGATCAATTCCCCGTCGCCGATCATCACGGGAAGGGTGGCGAAAAGGTCAGCAAGTTCGGGAAAGAGGCGTAAATCGTAGCTGGTAAACTGGCGGGTGAACGCTGAAACGTTGGGAAGAATAGTGGCTTCTTGCGGACCGATGTGCAGCTGGATGCGGTAGCCGTTTTCTTTCTTCGAAGCCATCGTCCAGATCGGCTGCCCATCATTTTTGAAGACAATACTTTCCAGATCATCAATGAACGTCGGGTTTAAACAGGCCAATTCTCTTCCCATTTCCGGGATTTTTTCTTGCAGATACACTGCTTTTTGATACTGCGCAAAGGCTCTCACTTCATCATCGCTTAATCCGCGCATCTCTGCTACGTAGCGCTGCAGTTCCTTGCGGAGAAAGACTTCATCAGGACTCTGGCTGAAACCAGCGAACAGAAGATCTTCAATCCGCTGGGCGGTTGCTTCAGAAACGTGTTTTCCCATATCTCGGTCTCAGATTGAAGGTGTTTTAAAAAGATTATGGTTTAAATTGTGCTGTGTTCGTTTACTCGGGTAGTAATTGTTTAGCTGGCGGCTGGCCAAGCGGCTGACTTTTTTGACAGGGCCTCTCTCCCCCAAAACATTAATAAAAGCAACTGCACTTCTGTTCGCTATGGCATCAAAAGACCAGAAAGGGCTTACGGTCCAGAAAGAGAACGATTTCTCTGAATGGTACACCCAGCTGATCCAGAAAGCGGAGCTGATTGAATATAGTCCTGTCTCCGGCTGTTATATCCTGCGCCCCAACGCGTATCATATCTGGGAAAAAATGCAATCTTATTTGGATGGATTAATCAAAGCTGACGGCATCAAGAATTGTTATTTTCCGCTCTTTATCCCCGAATCTCTCTTAACCAAAGAGAAAAAACATGTTGCGGGCTTCGCTCCGGAAGTTGCGTGGGTTGATTATGGAGGGGATACGAAGCTTGGCGAGCGTCTTGCCGTTCGTCCGACGTCTGAAACGATCATGTATGATGCCTATGCGAAATGGATCCGCTCCCATAAAGACTTGCCTTTGCGGTTGAATCAATGGAACAATGTTGTGCGTTGGGAATTTAAGCATTGCACTCCTTTCTTACGAAGTAGGGAATTTCTCTGGCAAGAAGGACATAGTGTTTTTGCGACGGACTCTGAATTACGTGAAGATACCCTGAAGATGTTGAATTTCTACGAGCGGACTTTTCGTGAGATGTACGCAGTTCCCACTTTGCAAGGAAAGAAATCGGAAGGGGAGAAGTTTGCCGGAGCGGTGTATACGTTATCGGTCGAAGCATTTCTTCCCAATGGGAAAGCGATCCAAGGCGCAACGTCTCATCATCTTGGACAGAATTTTGCGAAAGCTTTTGATATTCAATTTAGCGATGAAAAACAGCAGAAACAATACGCTTGGCAGAACTCCTGGGGGATTTCTACACGATCGATCGGCGTGATGATCCTGATGCATTCCGACAACAAAGGCTTGGTCCTCCCGCCGAAAGTCGCTTTTACGCAGGCGGTCATCGTTCCAATCCTCTTTGATAATTCCCGTAATGCGGTCTTGACAGAAGCACATAATCTCGTGAAGAAATTGTCAAAGAAAAATGTCTCCACCTATCTTGACGATCGTGATGATTACACCCCCGGCTGGAAGTTCAATGAATGGGAGATGAAAGGTGTCCCGATCCGTATCGAGCTCGGTCCGAAAGATCTGGTGAAGAAACAAGTGCTGATCGTCCGTCGTGATACGGGTGAGAAGAAAGCAGTGGCTCTGGAGAAGATTGATGTTGAAATACCTGCCCTCTTGGAAACTATTCAGCATTCTCTCTTTGCGAAAGCAGAGAAACACCTGAAAGAAAGTATTGTCACGGTACTCAACTTTAAAGATGCAGAGAAGCAATTGAAGACAGAAAAATTGCTGTTTGTCCCGTGGTGTGGGAAGCCGGCGTGTGAAGAAGAGTTTAAAGAGAAGACTGGTGCGAAATCATTAAATTCCCCTTTTGAACAGCCCGCATTAAAAAAAGACCAGAAATGTTTTGCCTGCGCTGAGAAAGCTGTGGTCTGGTTTTATTTTGGGAAGAGTTATTGATCATTTTTTGCGGGAACATTTTTATAGAAATTACTGTTTTTCTGTCCATGGCACGTGTACAGCGCTTATGGACTGATTTGGAAATAGCTGCTATGCCGGCAACTCTTTCACTTCTTCGTAGGATGAGAAGCGCGGCTGTTACGTCAGAAGACTCCTTATTCATCAATTTTAAACGGTCTATAAACTCTCTGTTTGGTGGGAATAAGCAGATTTACCCTCCGCAGGAAGCATTGGAACATGCAGTGGAATTGGCGGATGCTGCTGGTGATTTCTTTGCTGCTAAATTATCGAAAACCACACAGGGGAAAAAGGAGTTTGAACAGTGGCAGGATTTACTCGCCGATGCGAAACGACAGTACCAGTTATATGGAAAGATGACGTCTGCTCGGACATCACTTGGTGAAGTGATTGGGTTTGCTCTCATCGGCCGGCTGCGGGCTCTTCATATCGACCCTGATTATATCCTCCAGTGGGATCTTCTTCAAAATAATAATCTAGGGGTAACTTCTCTTGGCCGACTATGCCAAGGAGATGTTGGTGTTATCACTCCTTTGTCCGGTGATTATTTGCTGGCGAGCACGTATCGCTCCTACCTTCAGCGAACACGAGATAGCTCATTCCCTTTGCATGTCGCTGCCCAACGTAGAAATTTATCTACAACGATTTTGCCATTATCCCTCCACGATTCTCTTGATAACCTGTCTGCAGTCGGTATCTATGTGGATACAACACAAACTGGCAGGACCGCCCAGGCGCTCTATTCAGCACTTCGAGAGATTCTTCCGGAAAAGACAGTTCACGAGCCGAGATTTACGAAAACAAAATTTACTCCCAACAAGAAAATCGAGAGGTACTGGGCACAGAGATCATAACGTCGGCATGCCTGTTAAATTCCCCGAGCCGTAGGCGAGAGTGTAACGTGGTCGAGGAGCGCAGGCGAAGCCGAGCACCGCAGAAGTAAATTTGAAGTCCGTCCATCAAGCGAACAAAGTGAGCAATCAAGACACAGAATCAGAGGGCAATTTCTATTTCATCAAAGCCGAAGGCTCATCAAGTTAAAGAAGTTAGGGGTCGCCATTGTAGAAAGTTATTTAAATTAGTAAGCATACATGTTCGCTATGTGGGTCGCCAAGATTAGATTAAGACATGATTGTATTATTGGAAATCGTTGCAGAAAGTTCAATGTGATGATGCAGTCTTTAGATCTGAATGAAGAAAAGAAAAATGCTAAAGTTTTGACTTCTTCCATTCATCAGTTAATCGGAGATGAAAAGAATATCAAGAAATTTATTAACGATCTGAAGAAAGATAAAAGAACGAAATACGTTGAATTTAATGGCCAGACATTATTTTTGGTTGAAACTGCAAAGAAAAAACCGGTTTCTGAGTTTTCCAAGAAGATGTTTTTCGTTAAACCAATGCTTTTGGATAATGAAGGTTATGAAAATTGGGAGATTGCTTCTCATAAAAGAGAGGAATTGACAAGATTTATGAATAACGTTGAGACGTTGGTAGATGAATTTGAATTATTAAGTTTAAGGAATATTCCTCTGCAAAATATTTATTTTCCTAAAGTTATGCCAAAATTAACAGCTTTGCAAAAGAAAGCATTGGAATTGGCTATCAATGAAAGTTATTATGAAACTCCAAAGAGAACAAATTTAAGAGCATTAGCAAAGTTAAGTAAAGTTTCTTTGGCAACATACCAAAAACATCTTCAGAAAGCAGAATCTAAAATAATTCCAGATGTTGTCTCTTTCTTAAAATAGGCATACATGTTCGCTAAAAATCTTAAGTAGTAATTATGGTATCTCTTTGATAGTGGTTAAAATGAAATTGTTCAAAGAAGAAGTTTATGAAAGATTGCAACAAGCCTCTAATGTAGATAGAGGTATAGAAGAAGCTCTATCGCAAATAGTTGGAGATAGTGATCTACAAACCGCTATTCGAAATTATGCTCTAAGAAATGAAATAACTCAGAAAGGATTTGGAGAATATGGCACTGGAGTAAGAGAATATTGTGGAGCAAACAATACTTTTAGAGATAGAAGGATTATTTTTTGGAGTAGAGAAAGTCCAGTAATGGTTAGAAAACAGGCAGATCCTGTCAGAAAGGATGAATTATATATTGGTCCTGATCCTGAAGCAAAAGTTATGCCAATATATCTGCGTTTTCGGACATTGAATGACGAACCAGAACCGTGGGCTCCTGAATTTGTATATACAAATTTGGAGATAGAGCAAAAAGAGCCCGGGAAGTTTTATCTCCAAAAAATTCCTGATAAATGGTCTATTGCAATGCAAAGAAGATTAGAAATTGCGGGCAGAAGAATGATTGACGTTCCGTTTTTACATGAGAAATCTGCGAGTGAATTTCTAGATGGATTAGAAAAATCTTTATCAGAGATTTTACAAGGCTAAACATCCTGTATCAAGGAAATGGCGACCCCCTCTCATTTTTAGAAATTGCCCTCTTTCTATTTTTAGGACTTCAAATTTATTGAGTTTAACTACCACTTTCCCTATCCTTCTCCCAAATAGCCTTTATACACATGCTTCTTCGATTGCAGGTCAAAGAATTTCTTGAGCAGGGCATGAAGATTCCAGAGGCGATAATAGAGTTGGTCGGCGTACACTCCTTCCAATTCTGGCGTCTTGACTTTCTCTGTCCACTTGCCGAGGAGCTTGGCCATCTTTCCGCCTTTGTCAAATCGTTTCTGCCAGTCGATCTCCAATGTGCCCTGGAAGATCAGGTAGAGCCGGGATTGCGTTAATTTCTTTTTTTTCCCGTCAACTTCCACTTCCACTTCTTTCGTATCCCAGGTATGGACGATGATCAGAATATCGTAGTTGATGTACTCCGTGATATTCTTGGTCATCACCCATTCAAATTCTAATTCCGCCCCCTGCGGGCCGGGGACTTTGTGCTTATACGACCGTTCAAACCAAAGATATCCGTAGTTTTTGGCCCAGTCGATAATTGCCGCATACATGCCATCGAAATCAAAAAGGCCATTGTAGCGCAAAGTGATTGGATTGAGGGGAATGGCGGTCATGTTAACCTAATGTTTTCCCGTTATATAAAGATTTCTTTATTTGGTACGTGTTCTTTATTCGGTAATTGTTCAGCTTTTCCGACAGGCCTCTCTTGGCCTCGCTACCAGCTAAATAATTGCTTTATTCAGAGAAAAGTTTAATATATCTTCCCCGTTTTTGTCTTTCATGACCAAATCCCTGGAAGGCAAGCACTCTGAATATTATGAAGCAATCCTGCAGCTGCGCCATGTTTCTCAGGAAGTTATCGATTTTACGGAAGAAGAGATTCAGCGTCGTGGTCTTTCGGTTGTCAAAGTCATTGAATTAAAAACGGGGCTTGATTATTATCTTTCCGACAACAACCTTACAAAGACGCTGGGCCGGCGCCTGCAAGATAAATTTGGCGGTGAGTTTCTGGTCACGGCAAAACTTCACACTAAAAAGAAAGATAAGAATCTATACCGCCTGACCATCCTTTTCCGGCAGACCCCGTTTCAAAAAGGTGATCTTGTCGCACGCGGCGGGGAAGAATATCGTGTTCTGACTTTAGGCAAAGAGATCATTCTCCAGCACGAAAAGACGGGGAAGAAAATTCATCTGAAATATGCCGAGATGAAAAAGATCAAGAAGATCGTGCAATAAAGCAGAATCGCCGCAAAGATTTAAAAATGACGGGGCAAATTTCTTCTCAAAATGGGTCCGTCGCTTGTAGAAAGATTTCACGATGAAGATTTGACACGTTTCAACTTAGTGAAACAACTTAATCTTGATTATCTCTATGAAAATCCAAACTTCGTGTATCCATTTACCGATCCTGGTCTTGTTTTGAGGGGGGAGGTTATTGACCTGAGGGGATATAACCCCCCTCCCGGATCTGAATGGCGAGATTTCTATCACAGAACTTTAAGAGACATTGCGGACCACGCGGTTGAAGATAAAAAGCCGGTCTTGCTCGGTTCTTCGGTGTATCGCTCTGATTTGTACAATGATCCAGAGCAATTTCTGGACGATGCCCGTGAACTATTAGAGGAAAAGATTGGACAAGGTAGCGATGATCAAGCTGAAGCGTGGACTGCTCTGCTCAGGAAAAGGCCGGCCAAACCGGTGACTCTCTTTCAAGATATAGCTGTTCCGGATGATGTGAAAAATAGTCCATTTTATACATCACCTTATGAGGAATCGGCAGTTGATGAGATCTCCCGGTTGGGTGCACGTAGAATAACTATATTCATTGATAATATTGGTCTTGCATTTGATAAATCAGAAATTGTTATTGCTGAAGGTATTGTCATCGATGGAAATGGAGCACAAAGTCGAGAAGAATTAACTCAGAGACTATTACCCTATTTTACAGCTGTGACAGGAATAAACTATGGATCTCGCTTGGCAGATGAAGAACGGGACCGCATTCGTGCAGAATACAATCAGTCCCAGCACTTTATGACTCTTTCCAAAGAGTTAAAACGGGATTGGGTTAGATTCAAGAATTTTGGTGGGGTGAGTTGCGATCTGAACAAGTTTAAACAATTCAAAGAATTCGGCGACTGGAATGGTGCAACACCCCAAGGGCTCATTACAGTTGCCGTGAAAATGTATGAAAAATTTGGCGGGATTTACACATTATCTTATGATTCTTCATTTTTCGGTTTGCGTACGATGGCAGGGGTGCCTTATCAGTACGGGATCGTGCTGTACGATCTCGTGGAAGAATTAATGGGGGAATGTTCATCTTTGGAAGAGGAATGTAATCGCTTACTAGGGGGTTCACAAAGGAGAAATAAAGAGGAAGCAGAAAAAGTATTCTTAAAAGGGCTTGCTTTAATCTTGAAAAAATCTTCCTTGGGAGCGGAGTTGAACAAGCAAGAGAAAGCAGTAATCAAAGAAATCGAAGAATCTCGCAATACTTCTCTTGCTGGGCATGTTGCTGAAATGTGTGAAAAAGCAAAAAGATCTTTCTAAGAAAAAGAAATTCTCATAAATGTTTCGTGTTCTAAAAAATTGCCAAAGTGACCATCGCTCCCCGTCTGGTACTGATGATCCATCCGTTCGGAGCCATCTCATATTTTCCTCTAGCTAAATAGACTTTAAACTGCTTTACTTGCACCGCGTCATTAATTTCAACTTCGATGAATTCGCCTAATTTTAACAATTTAAACATTGTTCCATGAGCCAATTCAATCCGGCAACTAACTTCTCTTTTTTTTGATGTTACGGTGAGCTCTCCTCCTCTCTGAAGTGTCGTGTGTTTTTCATCACCGTCTTTTAAACTATCAAAACTTAAAAAGAATCTCTGAAAATCGGCTCGTGTATCTTTTTTACTCATTTCATTCACCTCTTGGTGAAAGAGTCTTTTATGGATTTATATACTTTGTTATTCCCGGCTAGTCTCTTCTTCAATTCGGGGATGATCTTTTCTGTCGCTTTTTCTCCAATCTTAATGAACTGTTCCGCTTTGTCAAAATCCGACCATTGTAAATTGTCTATTTTGGGAGAAATGATCAGGCAGTCCTGCGCATGGATCAATTGCTCCCGCGCCAGATTATCATTGAGAAGATGAAACGTCTCATACATGATCTTGACGATGGGATACGGCTCTTTCCCGGCAAGCAGGCGCAGGACGCGCGCCGGATAAAAGATCGTTTTGAACAGCCAGCGCAGGGTCTTGCGGATTGTCTTTGGCCAATGCTCGGGAAAAAGCACCGTTCCCAGGAAAGCGATCTCTTCTCGGACAAATTGGTCTTTCAGCGAAGGCAGGAAACGTGCGGGCGGTGGCGCAGCTGTTTTCAGCACCTCGCTTTTGGGATTGGAAGTGTCAACAAGAAGAACGACATCTGCCCCCATCTCTTTAACATCCTCGAATGGATTTGGGTCGGCTACTGCCCCGTCAACATATTTTTTCTTTTTGATCATCATCGGATTAAAGATACCCGGAATAGAGACGGATGCCCGGACAGCTTGGGCAATATCCCCTCGGTTGAAAATGACTTTCTTTTTGTCGCTGAGATCATAGGCAATGATCGATAGGGGGATCACGGTCTGTTTGAATCTCTTGTGCAGGACCAATTCATCCAATTTCCGGCTGATGCGTTTTCCTTTCAATAGGCCGGTTTTAGGAATGGTAAAATCAATGATTTCCCGCCAGTCGGTGTGCTTGAGAAAATCTTCCATTTCTTCTGGTGTTTTTCCGGCAGCATAGGCCGCGGCAATAACTGCCCCCATAGATGTCCCCGCGAGATAAGAAATGGGGATATTATGTTTATGGAGAACTTTCAGAACGCCAATATGGATAAATCCCTTTGCCCCGCCGGCGCCGAGCGCCAGACCCAATTTCAGTTTTTTCTTTTTTTGCACTACCATCTCTTTGAAGTGAGTTAAAGTAATCATAATTTATCTTTCTTTCTGTTTTTTGGCTCTGTAGAAAAAGTCCTCCTGGCCATTGACCGCGGCGAAAACTGGTTGTATTCCTTGACACAGAACAGACTATTCGATCTTATTGTTTTCGCACCTGTTCCAGTAGATCGCTTCTCACGATCAATCTTCAGGCCAGGCGGACGACTTTTTCTACAACTACTTTATCACAGTAAATTTAATAAATAAAAGATGATCTTCAGAAAAACTATGGTCTTAGAATCACTGTTTTTTAGTTCTGCACTTCATCCGGCATGTTATCCGCTAGTCTCCGCTATGCTTAATCAAGTCTGGACGCAGACAACGGCAACATCGCAGATTATGCTTGAACGATTAGGCAGCGGTCAATTATTTGTCGTTGGTTATGATCTTCCCAAACCAGAAGAACAGGAGTATGCCCAAGAATTAGCGGGACGCTTAACCAAGATTCCCGTCGCGTTCTTGGAAACGATTGATCTTTATACGGGCGGCAACATGGATCGTGTCCCCAAGTCCTACACCGAATTAACCAACGACGGCCATTGGCGGAAGCCGTTGGAGAATGCCGATACGCTGATCTTGGTCGATGCGACGGTATTGCCCACACGCCGAGGAGAAAAAGGAAATAATGAAGCACAAGAGTTGATCCAAGCCGCAAAACGGCAGATCTCTTCGTTGGACCACTATTCGTTCATCTGGACGTATACTCCCGACATTCCGGGTGTAAAACGCTGGCATGAAAAATTGGGTGCTCGAGATTCAGGCTACAGGATAGTTAATGCCCGTCCGGGATTCAGTCAGCCGGATGTCAATATGATGGATTATTCTCCTTCCGAGTCGGAAGCAGACGAAGTATACCAAAAGACTTAAATTTTCGTACAAATTTAAGCCCTTTGTATATATACTAAAAACAATTAGGTTTCGAACCTAATTCTTTTGGTATATACCAAAATCCATTGATTTCTGTTCGAAATCTATGGATTTTTAGTATATAACGGACACAATCAATAGTACGAAAATTTGTGTCCGTTAGTATAGATTAAACAGGCTAGCAGATTAAACAGGCTATCCTGAAAGCCGTCAACACGGTTCTGTCGAAAATCTCAAAAAGTCAGCCTGGCCGTCGCCTTCGTGCTTCTCTAGCTACTAAGAGTATGGTTAAGAAGCACCAATAATTTTCGTATATCGCAGTTCTCAGGCAACCTCTTTGCCAGGCGGCTGACTTTTTCCATAGAGCCAGTCAACACAAGTTTTATAATGATTGTCCTCATTTTCTTCACTCATGAAAAGAGGGAGGTTTATATTCATCATTCTCTGTCTCGCAGTTATCTGCTTGCCAATTTTCTCTCTCGCTCAGACACCACAGTACCACCTGAAACTCCTGGCTGTCCAAGAGAATAATAATGGCTATCTGGGCAGCGATGCCGATCTCTATCTGGAAATCAAAGAAGGTTCGGGGCGTGTTTTTCTGGAAACATTCCCGCTGACAAAACTGGATACGCAGATTTCCACTCGCTTTGCGAAAGAAATTGCCTGCAGTCATTTCAAGCTTCCCTGTGAAAAATATGATTTTATCTTTACCATCAAAGCGAAATCAACGATCATCGGCGGCCCATCCGCAGGAGCAGCTATCGCCGCTTTGACCACCATTGCCCTTCTTGATCTCCCCTACGACCAGCAGACAGCAATCACCGGGACGATCAATTCCGGCGGAGTTGTCGGTCCAGTCGGTGGAATCAAAGAAAAACTAGAAGCGGCTTCGCGAGCAGGCTTGAACAAAGTCTTGATCCCTTTAGGGACAGCTAACCAAAGTCGGGTCGAGCACAACCCCACATTTCAAAATTGGACTATCCTCTCTAACGCGACGGGGGGGAATGCAACTCTGAATCTTGTCGCATACGGAAAAGAGAAGCTTCAGTTAGACGTACTTGAAGTAATTGATCTCGACACGGTGATCAAAGAGATTACGGGAATTGATCTGGATCATAAAGTGCTGCCGATTACGGAAGACAAGAACTATGTCCGGATCATGCAAGGATTGCAAGACGCATTATGTTCCCGTTCTCAGGAATTATTGGTCTTGATTGAACAAGACGGTTTTGTTCTCGACGGAGAGTCCGGGAAAACCTTTGCTTTGCGCAATCAATCAGCGTTTAACGCTTCTCGTGATGGTGATCTTTATTCTGCTGCGAGTTTCTGCTTCAGCAATAACATCTTATTAAAGACCTTTTATTTTGAACAGCAGCAGAAGCCCAAAGCTGAATTGCTTCCTCTTTACGTCCAACTTAAACAGAAGACGGCTGCTTTGGAAGAAAAAGTGGAGAATATGACGATCACGACTATCTCTGATTTACAGGCATCGATGGTTGTCAAAGAGCGGCTGCACGATGTAAAACTGCAATTGGAGAAGATTCAACAGAATGATCATCCGCTCGATGCGCAGGAAATGGCCGCTATCCTGGCCTATGCGGAAGAGCGCTTTTATTCGGCCGTGGCCTGGTTCCAATTTTTCTCCATGGAAGGAAAAAGCTTTGTCTTGGATCGGGAGCATCTGGGACAGTCCTGTCAAAAAAAGATCATGGAGAGCGAAGAGCGTCATCAGTATGCTGCTTTTTTTCTCGGTCCCCGGGTGAATTATATCGAAGAACAAATTTCAAATGCGCGAAAAGCCTTTGAGCAACAGGATTTTATCTTGTGCCTGATGACGGCGGCTCAGGCGAAGGCATCGGCCAATGCGATCATCAGTTCGCTTGGCGTTGAAGAAAGCGCTCTCCCGCAGATCCTGGAAGGCAAGCGGCGGACAGTGGAGCGCATCATCGCGGAAAACAGTGCGGAAGGGATTTTCCCGATTCTGGGGTATTCTTATTATACCTATGCCATCTCTCTTCAGGAAACTGATCTGTTTAATGCTTTGTTCTATCTGGAAGATGCGCTGGAATTAAGCGATTTCAGCATCTATTTTCCCGAGAAAAAAATGCTTCCTTCGTTCATCATGACCCGTGCGTTTCAACTGCAGCTGCAAGGGTTTGCTCTGGGCATATTGGCGGCAATAGTGTTCATGCTGTTTTGGAAACGGGGAACAGAAAAAAAGAAATTTCAGAAAAGAGGAGTATAAAACCCCTCGCAGAACACAGCAAGCTGCATCCTGCGTGGGGAAAAAGAGGTGATAGATGTTTAAGCCTTTGGAGGTCTGCTCCTATATAAATGTTTCGTTTGAGGAGTATTTCCAAGTAGTGAATTCGTGCCACCGGGGGGACGGATGAGTCGATATGTTTTTATAGTTTTAGTTGTATTCAAAGATTGATGAACAAACAGTTTTTAGCTTTTTTCCTTCTGATCTTCTGCTGTTCCCTGCTTTTCGTTTCCGCCGCGACGCTTAAAGGCTCGGTTTATGACAGCAAACTAAATCTGGAAAATGATGTCTTGATTGAAATCAGTACGACCCCCCTCCAGAAAATGCTGTCTAAAGATGGAAAATATGAATTCAATGTCCCTCCCGGCGAGTATATCTTATCGGCAAGGAAAGGGATCATTGAAGTGAGAGAAGAAACCAAAATCGTGAAAGAAGGTGTTTTTGTCGTTGACCTTTTCCTTCTGCCTGATTTCACGGCGGAGGATGAGTTATGGCTGGCGGCAGGCGAACAAATTGGAGAGGATCCTTTGGCTGATTCGGAAACAGCTGGCGATGAATGGTGGCGCTATGCTCTGATCATCCTTATTCTCAGCGTCCTCGGCTGGCGCTTTGCCAAGATGCGCCGGAAATATGGCTCATTGCCCAGTTTTCGGCGGAAGATGAAAGCAGAGCACGCCAAAACGCTGGAACAGCATAAACAGGAAATTGCCCAAGAGCCGGGATATTTAGACGAGGTACTGCTGACCATCCAGAAACATGACGGACGAATCTCCCAGAAGCAGCTGCGCAATGAGATGCTTCATCTTTCCGAAGCAAAGATCAGTTTGATCCTGACCGAGTTGGAGCATAAAGGAAAGATTGAAAAGATCAAGAAAGGTCGGGGAAATGTGATTGTGATCAGAAATTGAGTTTATCAACGGAGTAATGAGTTTATTCTTAATTGTAATCTTTCTATCTCTCGAATTATTCCTTTTGCTTCTTCAGGACTGATTTCTTGGCCATAATAATTGATCGAATTTCTGACTTTTCTGATCTGATCAAATTCATCTCCCCAATCACTTTTATTCAGCACTTCTTTAAGAAAAGCAGTATAACATTCATGATTGTAAATCTTAAATCCTTGTTGCAAAGCAAGAGCCTCTAATAGTTCTCGTAAAGCATCATAGGCCAGAGAAATCTTGGAGCCGGAGGTAATTTCGCTGAGATGAAGTTGTTGCTGTGAATCTTGTTTGTTTTTACTGGACTTTAATAGAGAAATAATCAAACCTTTGTCTTCCTGTATTTCTTTCACGATTCTTTTTTTAAGACATTCTTGCCAATCTGCCATAAAGCTAGCCTTCCGCTTAAAATGTAGCCATTTACGATATTATCCCGAAGCCCCTCACTTTTAAGGTCTGCGAGCGTGTCAAACCAAAATAATTGGAATGGTCTTTTCAAGTTTTTTTCAAATGGCTTTATATCTATTTCCCTCTTCGGGGCAATAATGGCGAGATCAATATCCGAATCGTTTTTGGCTTCTGCTTTGGCCAGCGAGCCAAAGAGGATAATTGGTGGGCTAAGCAGTCTTTGTTCAAGATATTTCAGGAAAGGCTCCAGCCGTATTCTCCAATACAATCGCGAGAAATCGATAAATTGCCGATTTTCTTTCTGTGCATAGTAGAGATGGTATCTTCGATCTTCCACTTTTTGGAGCAGGCCTTCTTTCTGGTACCGCGTAAGCACTTTTGAAGCTGTTGGCGGGGAGATCTTCATCATTTTTGCATATTCCCGGACACTAATCCGTCGATAGCAGTCTTCGAAGAAGAATGCCAAATCGTTAAATATTTTTAACATGTGTTAATATATTTTAACATTTGTTTATAAATTTTTCTGTCAAGAAGTTATTTTTCTGTGGGGTCTTTGCCGCTCCAGTAGATCAACGCGCTCCCCCCTTTGTTGATTTCTGTTCGGAAATGAACTAGTCTTTTCATTTCTTGTAACCAAATTTCTTATCGTATTTTTTATGGTCAATAATGTCGAGTACAAAATCAATAACTTCTACCTCGTTTGATTGAATAGTGTAGATGAGTCGCCAATAGTTTGAGAGTTCAATTCTCCAGAGATTTGACACGCCATATTTCTGAATGTAGTAGTTAGGTATTTGTCCTTTCTTTACTTGGTCGCCGGCAAAAGGATTTTCTTTCAGCCAGCCTTTCACTCGCTCTATTGATCTAAAAATGGACTGATGAACAGAAGATTCTACTCCTCGTTGTAGTTCCTCTCCTACAATCTTGTTTAACTCGTTATATTCTTCGATAGCTTCTGCTGATAAAACTACTCTTACTTCTTTTCCTTTAAACGTCATATTTCTGTTCCTTTGCTTATTGCTTCCCTCAGTTTCGGGCTGTCGTTATGTGTCCAGAGAACTCCTTTGTGCCCGTCAAGAATTAATCCACGTTGCTCCATATAATCAAGAATGACGTTTAACGTTTGGTGCATAATTTGTGTGGGTAATTTCTCTTTTATTTCTTCTCTGGTGAGGGTTGTTTCTGCGTCTTTCAGCACTTTCTCTACCATCAGCATTGTTTTCAAGTTTGGGTAATGAATTACTTCTTGCATAGTTTCACCAATTATATTAATTTATACTACTATCTGTATATGTTTATATATAAATGTTTCGTTAGAGAGGCGCTCTGTCAAAAAAGTCAGCCGCCTGGCCCAGAGGTTGCCTGAGAACTGCAATCTCCCAAAGTTATTGGTGCTTCTCGGCTGTAATCTCAGCAGCTGGAGAAGCACGAAGGCAACGGCCAGGCTGACTTTTTGGAGATTTTCTACAGAGCCATTTTTTGCAGAACATTTTTAAAGAACCAGCTCATTTTAATGTAATATCAATTAGTGAGGTATTACATAACATGAAAAAAACACTTGTTGCGGGAGCGGCCATGCTCGGCTTGGCGGGATTGTTGGGTGGGTGTGATGGTGATGGAAAGTGGATCAAAGACAAATGTGTTTTGAAGGATAATATTGTTCTCGAAGCGGAATACGTTAGTAGGACGATGGCCAAAGATGGGTGTAATCTCTATATCACTATTCAAGAAGGTGATATTTATCTCTCCTCTATGGGAAGTATAACAAGAGTAGACGAAAGTTATCCAAACTTTACCTGTGGTGATGGAAGAGTTTTTGACAAAAATGAGTGTTCTTTTGTCTATGCACCCGGGGCAAAAAAGGAATAATTTTTTCTTTTTTTTCTCTTTTTCCAGCAGGCACAATCCGAAACACTCAGTGAAGAGACGACACTTCACTGGTGCACAAATGTGGTTACTCCCACATTTTGTGAATGTGTGATAATTCTAAAGAAGGAGTGCTGCCGGCCGTTCGGTCTGGCGAAAACCAGATGTGAGCGATGCTTCTCGAAGAAGCGTCATCAGCGAATAATTTTCGCTCCAACATTTTTGGGAAATAGCACTTCAGACCGAACATCTTGGCCGAGCAGCACTCTCCAGAGTTATCACTCAGAAAATGGATTGTGCCTCACCGCCAGAATCTTTTTAAACAACCACCCATTCCCACTCGGTTATGCGCTTCGAACAATACAATCCACAAGTACTGGAACCGGAAATCCTCGCATTCTGGAAGAAAAATAAGACCGTTGAGAAACTGCGCAAGCGCAACCAACAAGGCCAAAAATTCTATTTCTTGGAAGGGCCACCGTATACGTCGGGCCATATCCATCTAGGTCACGCCTGGAATATGGCTTTGAAAGATCTTGTTCTGCGCTACAAGCGGATGAATGGTTTTAATGTCTGGGATCGAATGGGCTATGATATGCATGGCCTGCCGACAGAGCAGAAGACAATGTCCAAACTGAACTTGAAGAATAAAGAAGATATTGAGAAGTTTGGCGTGGGGAAATTTACAAAGGAATGCAAGAAATTCTGCCTGGAAATGATGGAAAAGATGAATGAGGATTTCCAGCGAGTAGGAAGTACATTAGATTTCACTAATCCTTATCAACCGATCACCAAAGAATTTATGGAAGCAGAATGGTGGCTGATCAAGAAAGCGCATGAGAAAAAGCGCCTGTATCAGGGCTTGCGCACGATGCATTGGGATGCCGCAACGCAGACGGCTGTGGCCAAGCATGAACTTGAATATAAATCTATCAAAGATACATCCATCTATGTCAAGCTGCAATCTGCTGATAATCCCGCCCAATTCCTGATTGTCTGGACAACAACACCTTGGACAATTCCTCTTAATCTGGCGGTCATGGTCCATCCGGAACTGGAATATGTTGAAGTTAAGGCAGGTGCAGAACATTGGATCGTCGCCAAATCATGGGCTGAGAAAGTATTGGCTAAAGCGGGATTTGCTACAGTAACGATCGTTAAAGAATATCGTGGAAAAGAATTGGAAGGAAAAAAGTATGTCCATCCCCTGCATGTTGAGAAATATCTGCCTAAAGAGTTGCAAAAGAATCCAAAATTATTCTCTGTTTTGTTAAGTAGCGAATATGTTGATGACTCTGCCGGAACAGGATTGGTCCATTGCGCCCCGGGCTGCGGGCCGGAGGATTACGAAGTCGGGCATCTCAATCATCTTCCACCGTTTAATTGCGTCAATGAAGAAGGCTTGTTTGCGGACTTTGGGCCGTTTAATGGGTGGAAAGCGAAAACGGATGATCCAAAATTTATTACTGCGATTAAAGATGCTGGTGCGCTTGTGGCGAAAGAATCATACGTCCACGATTATCCTCATGGTGAACGAAGCCACCAGCCGGTAATCTTCAGGACGACGAAACAATGGTTCTTCAAAGTAGAGGATTTGAAAGAGAAGATGCTCTCTGCCAACGAGGGGATCTACTGGAATCCGCAAAGTGGAAAGAACGCTTTTACTTCTTGGTTAGACAATTTACGAGATAATTCAATTACGAAACAGCGCTATTGGGGAACGCCTGTCCCAATCTGGCAGGCAGCCGATGGAGATTATATTGTTGTCGGCAGCGCCGCAGAACTGGAGAAATTGTCTGGTTCAAAAGTCAAGGGGATGCACATCCCCGAGATTGATGTGATCACGATTACCAAAGACGGCAAAGTCTATCGGCGCGTGCCGGATATTTTAGATGTTTGGATTGATGCCGGTACTGCCTCGTGGAATTGTCTTGATTATCCGACGGATAAAAAGACTTTCGAAAAGTTATTTCCCGCCGATTTTATTCTGGAAGGGAAAGATCAGGTCCGCGGCTGGTATAATCTTTTGATGGTCGCTTCTTTTTTGGCATTTGATAAGCCCTCTTTTAAAGCGGTCTATATGCACGGCTTTGTAACGGATGTCGAGGGTGTGAAGATGTCAAAATCGTTAGGCAATATAATCTCTCCCGATGAGGTTATTGATAAATACGGGGCGGATGTCTTACGCTATTACACGGGACAGACAAATGCCGGTGAGGATTTTAATTTCAGCTGGGAAGAATGTGTGGTTAAACAGCGCAACCTGATGATTCTCTGGAACTTGCACAAATTAGTCTTACATCTCGCCGATGAGATTAACTATAATCCATTGACAGCGAAGAAACCACCAGAACTTGGTCCAGAAGAAAAGTATATTTTTTCAAGAATGCATGAAACCATTGTGTCTGTGACACAATTAATGGAGAATTATCGCCTCGATGAGATCATCGAGCCATTGGAAAAATTATTTTTGGATTTGAGCAGAACGTATGTACAAATCGTGCGGGATAAGAGTACGATCGGCACGGGTGATGAGCGGGAAGCCTGTGTGTATACCTTAGGCCGTGTCTTGCTGGAATGTCTGAAGATGTTTCATGTTGTCGCACCATTTATTACCGAAGCGATATATCTGAATCTGAAAGAAGCATGGAAGCTGAAAGAAGAAAGTATCGGCCATTACGCTTGGCCGGCAGCCGACGTGAAGATGATCAATCCCGTTTTAGAAGCACAGATGGAGATCGTGCAGACGGTGATCACTGGGGCGTCTGCGGCCCGGGAAAAAGCAAAGTTAAGTTTACGCTGGCCGATAAAAGAAGTAGTTGTGGGAAGTGTACAGAAAGAGGTCCTTGACGCAGTACATTCATTGAATGATATCCTTAAATCACAGATCAATACAAAAAGCGTTCTGCTGAGTGCTGCGGTGAAAGGCGTGCAACGAAAGATCAAGCCGGAATATGCCCTGATCGGTCCGGCGTATGGAAAATTGTCATCGGGCATCATTACGCGCTTGACTATGGATAGTCCAGAAACCATCCTTGGACATCTTGAGACGGAAGGTGTATATGTCTTTACCGTTGAAGGACAGGAAGTTCGCCTGACTCGTGAGATGATCGCTGTGGAAATGACCGTGCCGTCACCCTATGTTGCGGTGGAATGTAAATGCGGAACGGTATATGTCAATACTGAACGGAATGCTCAACTGGAAGCGGAGGGCTATGCTCGGGAGATTACGCGGGCAATCCAGAATGCGCGGAAAAATGCCGGGCTGCTGAAGAAAGATGAGATCGAATTGGTCTTGAAAATGAGTGTGGGTTTAGCATCGTCATTGAAGCCCTGGATTAATGAGATGGAAGAGAAAGTCGGTGCAGTAGCGTTTGATCTGGTTACAGCTGATCCGACAAAAGCATACGAACATGTCCATGAATTCTCGGTAAAGAACGAGAAGCTTAAATTATGGTTGAGGAAAGCATAACTTTTGGGATTGTGCCGCATTTTGAAAAATGAGCGATGACAAAAAACCGGAGTTAAGATTGATCTTTGGTGGAAATAGAAAAGTAATCCCCTTGTTCCCTTCAGATTTCTCTGATCAGACTTTACGTCGGCTGCTTGCTTATCTGGCTACACACGATCCTCTCTTTGATTACAACGTCCCGCCCGAGCGGCGCGAACTTACCAGCGGTGATCTCGGCTCTTTCTTGCGGGAAACATATCTTCAGAGGGAATTTGCAGTCAGTGGCGAGGATGCAGTGCGCAGATATCTTCAACGCTGCGATTTTGTGGATTTTTCTGGCCCACGGCCGGTTGTCAAGTATGCAACATATCTCCGGCCGGGAATGCGGGGAATAATTACTGATGTTGATCTTCAGAACCAGACACCGCTGACTATCCTTTGGGAACAATGCCCGGAAATTCCCCATGATGTTGAACGACAGCATGATGGTTCTGGCCTGGCACTTCTTCTTTCCAAAGATCGTCTTTCACGGAAAAAAATTACGCGGAAGGTTGAACTGTTGGCAGCTGCCGAACCGGGGAGTCTGGTTGAACCGACAGAAGTAACATTTACCTATGCACACTATCTTCCGCTTGGCACGCGGGGCATTGTTCAGAAGATAGACGATTCTGCCGAACTACCGGTTAGCGTCCTCTTTGGAAATAGAGAAAAGTATATCCCTCCGCCTGGCGGCATATTCCTCTGCCCGTATAATTCATTGACTTTGATCCGGGAGAACAAAATCGATCTGCGCGACATAATTAAACGCTTTGGAAAGTAGGAAAAAAACACCAAATTTGTTCTTCCTTGGCAGGGGTTAAAAACCACAAAGCTTATAAAAGATTTCTCTTTTTGTATCCTATCATGAAACATAAAGAGATCTTAATCCAACCCGGACAGAATCTTTTAGATCTCGCCCGGGAGCATGCTGGCATTTTATCTATCGAAGATCTTGTCACGGATCTCGTCCGGTCTCCACAGATGGAAGAGGCGATGCAAGGAAAAACGTATGCGACCGGAGATTTTGCCGTCTATCATCTGCGTGGTTATACTCATCCCGAGCTTCCCGTTTGGCTGAATGTTGCTCTTCTTTCGGGAAAAGATGCGGTTGATCTTTCTCCCACGGATAACGAACATGTTTTTACTGGCCCACAGGCAAATCTAATCGATGCTCCTCGTGTACGAGAATTACCGGCGCGCATTCTCCGAGAAAGAGTTTGGGAAACACTCCATGTTTTTGATCCGAAAAAAGTAGACCAAGAACTCTCTGAATGTCGCTGGAGTCCAGTATTGGGCGGTAGTGCTGCTGCCTACCTGCGAGAAAGACTTTTTCAGTGTCTCTCTTCTCTTCGTTTACGCTCGTATGTCGCCGTTGAGACGAGGCTACCCGGAACGGAGGGGATTGCCGCACACTACCATCGTTTTGTAGGTGAGAACGAAGTCCTGCTCTTGCCGCTGACGTTTACCCATGATCCCCAAAATAATGGCTGCCGAATCGGTGTCTATGATGGAAAGACAGCTCTTCCAATGATCGTTCCGGGATGAGGGGGTTGGGAACAAGAATGGATTGTTTCCTTTTCAGAAATGACGGTTCAAGGTCACTTCTACCAAAAGATTTATAAATAAAACACTATTCTGAAGTGATAACAAAGTTTAACGACGGAGACTCAAAATGACAGATAGATTAAAAACTGAAACTTGGTTATATGCTGATTGTTATAATGCCCTAGTCTACGATGATGTATTATTAGATTTGCCGGTTGGACATGAGCTTTACATTGAAACATCGAAAGCACAAGTACAAAATGGTCTTCCTCCTTGTGGGGTATATGTTGTCAAAACGAGGCATGATCAATTAACCGTAAACAGTGACAGCGGTGACCCCTTTCGACGCGTTAGCGTCGATACTCTCGTTCGTGAATATTTTTTAGATCATCAGAAGACGAAAGACGAGTAAACAATCAAAAACTGATACAATGAAGAAACACGATCCAACTCCCACTGAAGAGACCGCTGCTCCCCAGAATACGGCCGAGAGAATATTTCAATACATGGAGCGGTTTGGTGTAATCATAGTTCCGATGCCCAGAGAATCTCCTCTTTATTGTGGGGATAGCAACCCGCTAATCTTGAAAGAACATAAAGGGACGTTTTATAAAGTCGGTGGATTAATTTTAAATCGTGCTTTTGATTTTGCTCGACCGATGGATGGTTGGATTTCTGATCGCCGATTTCATCTTCTTGGTCAAACCAGCAATGCTTTTTTTAACTGTACCAAAGAGCTTGCCGACCTCGTCCGGCCTTACCGGGAATACACCAGCGGTCGTACTTGGACTGGTAAAGTGTTAGAATCGCGCGGCGTGGATGCAGACCATACTCTTCTCACTGACGGTGGCATTAAAGAATATGTCAATACCGCTCTCCAACGTGGTGAACTTGTCAAACCGAGGCCGTTTGGAAATGAAATAGGATATGAAAGAGATTGTTACCTCTTTGATCTGAGAAACTGCGGCTACGGTTTTTCCGGAGAACTTGTCGGTAATACAATTCCTCTCTGTTCCAGACAAATAATCACCTACGACCAGTCACTGGTTCTGGGGAGTATAGGGGGGATTAATCGTGCAGATTCTGAAAGCTACCTGGACGATGTTTTTTGGAATCATTCCTGGCGGAAAAAAATCAGAGATAAAAATGTTCGGCATGGTTCGATGAACGTAGCACTTGGCTTTGATATGTCTCAAGCTTAATGCTCTCATTCCTCATTGTCTCAGAAAACCCACCGTATTTGTTTAGCTGGCGGCTGGGCCAAGCGGTGTATCCGAAGAGACTTTGTTCCTAGCTAGGTGCGGAAATCTTCTGGTTCACAGCGAGAAGCAGAAAATATCTTTGCAAATTTCCGCTTGGATACACGGCCAGCCAGAAAAGCTAAACAAATACAACTCACCAAACAATTTTTAAATAACTCCCTTCTTCACAGCGCATGCTCACCCCTGCCGCCAAAGCTGAACTGGAAAAACAGCAATACCGTATCGTCGGGAAACATTCTGCCGTCAAGACCTGCGGCTGGACGAAAAACATGATCAACGGGGAAGGCGGGTGCTACAAGCTCAAGTTCTACGGGATCATGAGCAATCAGTGTATGCAGATGACCACGTCAATCAGCTGCGCCAACCGCTGTACGTTCTGCTGGCGGGGATATAAAGCGCCAGTGTCCAAAGAATGGAAATGGGCTGTTGATGATCCGCAGATGATCTTTGATGAAAGCGTGAAAGCGCATCATGGACTACTCGTCGGCTTCGGCGGTTCGGCCAAAGCCAACAAAGCGGCGTTTGCCAGATCCAAAGAAGTGAAGCACGTCGCCCTTTCTCTTACTGGCGAGCCGATCATCTATCCGCGGATCAATGAATTGCTGGACTTATTTAATCAGAACGGCGTCTCTACATTTCTTGTGACCAATGCCCAGTATCCTGAACAGATCAGAGATCTTCAGCCTGTCACGCAATTATACATCAGTCTGGATGCGCCGGAAAAAGAATTATTGAAAGAAGTCGATGTCCCACTCTTCCCCGATTATTGGGAGAGATTAAATCAGAGCCTGGAATATTTGGCGCAGAAAAAACAGCGGACATGCATTCGCCTGACGATCATCAAAAAGATCAACGATACCTCACACCAGCAATATGCTGAGATGATCCAGAAAGGCAGTCCGGATTTCATCGAAGTCAAGGCGTACATGCACGTCGGTCCCTCGACACAGCGCCTGACCAAAGGAAATATGCCTTTGCATGAAGAAATCGTTGTCTTTTCCAAAGCGCTGGTCAAGTATCTGCCGGAATACGAGATTGTTTCTGAACATATTCCTTCGCGTGTCGTGATGTTTGCGAAGAAAAAATACAAGAAAGATGGAGTCTGGCAGACGTGGATTGATTTTCCAAAATATGACCAGTTAGTCAATTCCGGACAAGAGTTTACTACTGATGACTATTGCAAAAAAACACCACAGGTCGGCTTAAGCGGCAAAGGGACGATTGACAACATGCCCGAGCATGTCAAGACCAAATTTTTACAGGAGCATCCAGAAGCGTATGCATTTGTCGATGAAAAAACGCAGGAATTGGAATTTTATGAGAAATAAACACAGGAATTCTCAGGAGGGATTTCTTGTCTGGAGGAATTACACATGACCTACGAAATGACAATAGTAAAACTTGAAGGATTTACCCACCAGTACGGGTTAGATGTTGTTCAGCATCTGAATGAAGTGATTAATCGTCTTTCTTTATGTAATCACGATCTTGAACAGATCGGGAAAGGTGTCAACGGTTATGTTTCCCACGCAATACATGGAACGACAGAAGATGACTACACGTGGTTCGGACGGCTGTATTTCAATCGTCGTGGTGCTCGCGTGGCGGTTCTTTTCCCCTGGCATCAGGATTTTGACCATCCCGTAACAAGAATGGATCGTTCGATTAATATTTATGCTTCGGAAAAGATGCCTGAGAAAGACATCGAAGGCTTAGCGGAAGAGCTTGGACTTCAGGCTACGTTGTATAGGAACATTTGGGAGATTTGCTAGAATGGCAAATCACCCTAAAAAAGTTTAGAAATCATTGCGATTTACTAATAGAAAGCTATAATGTCAGCAAAAGTATTATAAAAGAGCAGTATCTCCATTCTTTCATGGCATTAACAAAAGAAGAAACAGTGGTCCTCAAAGCACTGCTGCTGAAAGAACTGGCCCATGTCAAAAATGATGCGAAAAGACTGGTTATCGTCAATTCCCCTTTTTTGAATAAGGTCGTTGATGATCAGGCCGATCTTCCGTTCTTGAAGAGCGAGCTGCTCTATCAGCAGTTCTTGGAACAGCTGTTGAAAAAATTGTAGGTTCGGCCTTTCTTTACCGGCGGCTGAGACAAATTTACCGATGGCTGAAACAAATTCATTGATGGATAAAACCAATTGGCAGGAGAAGTACATGCAATTCCAGATGTTACAGCAACAACTGGAAAAGATAAATGAGCATGTTGAATTCCTGCACCAGCAGGAAAGTGAATTAGATATCTCCCAGCATGCGGTTGTCGAGCTCGGTGAGACACCGCTGCTTCATGAAGTTCTCGTACCGATCGCCGATGGTATTTTTTTCAAAGCTGAATTAAAAGATAATCAAAAATTGATCGTCCACGTTGGTTCGGATACGACAGTTGAGCATTCTCTGGCGGATGTCTTGCAGCTACTGGAAAAGCAGCAGACGGAGATCAAAGCAAGAACCGGCGAAATGGAAGCGATCATGCAGCAGATACAGGAACAGCTTTCATCAATATACCAAGAAATTGCGGAAGCCGAAGAATTGAAACCGGTGAAATAATCATGTTCGGCAAACTGAAAGAAAAACTGAAGGGGGCATTATCCGTCTTCTCGAGTAAAGCAGTAGAAGAAGCAGAAGTAGCAGAAGTAAAACCAATCGAAGTGGAGATTCCCAGAGAAGAGAAGAAAAGGGAAGTTAAAAAGACGAAGGAAATAAAAGAGAAAAAGTCGGCAGAAAAGAAGAAGCCAGCAGAAAATAAGCCAGCAGTGAAAGAGCTGGCAGAAAAGTCCACAACAAAAAAAAAATCAAAATCACCAGTTAGTTCTAAATCAAAAGCAAAATCTGAACCGGAAATTATCGTTTCTGAAGAGCCGGAGGAGTTGGAAGAACCGGAAGAAGCAGAAGAGCCGGAAAAAGTGTTGGAGAAACAATCAGAAGAAGAGCATCTTGCTCCCCTGACCGCCGATAATGAAGAGTTAAAGGAAGCAGAGAAAGAGAGAGCAAAAGAAGAGAAGAAAGGATTTTTTGGACGATTATTTTCCCGGAAGAAAGAAGAGGTTGCCGCTGAAAAAGAAGAAACGCCAGAAGAAGAACGGAAAAAAGAACAGAAACAAAAGGAACATCAACGAGAGGAACAGAAACCACCACAAGAAGTAAAAACAGAGCCGATTATTGTCCGCAGCAAACATGCCGCCGAAGAGGAGAAGAAATTTGCGGCGAAAGAGGCTGTTTCTGAAGAAGCCATAGAGAAAAAAAGTTTTTTCGGCAAGATCAAGCAGACGCTGACAACCAGAACAATCTCCCCCGAAAAATATGAAGAATTGTTCTGGGAATTGGAACTGGTTTTATTGGAAAATAATGTCTCAGTAGAAGTGATCAACAAGATCAAGAAAGATCTGGCAGGAGAGTTAGTGAACAAGCCGCTTCCGCGGGATGTGCTGGGCCGGATCGAAGATACATTAAAACGAACACTGAAAGACATCCTCTCCCTCGAGAAAGTTGATCTGCTTCAGCGCATTAAAGAGAAAGAAAAGAAGCCTTTTGTCATCGCTTTTTTTGGGATCAACGGCGCGGGAAAGACGACCTCCATCGCCAAACTAGCTTACTATCTTCAGAAGCAGAAGCTCTCCGTCGTCCTCGCGGCCTGCGACACTTTCCGGGCGGCAGCGATCCAGCAATTGGAAGAGCATGCGCAAAAGCTGAACGTGAAGATGATCAAGCATGATTACGGTTCTGATGCTGCTGCTGTTGCTTTTGATGCTGTCAAATATGCCGAAAAGAATAATCTCGATGTTGTCTTAATCGATACTGCCGGCAGATTACATTCGAACACGAACCTGATGGGTGAATTAGGGAAGATCCTCCGGGTGACCAAGCCGGACCTGAAGATTTTTGTCGGTGAGAGCATCACCGGCAACGACTGTGTTGAACAGGCGCGTAAATTCAACGAACTAGTGGAGATGGACGGTGTCATCCTGACCAAAGCCGACGTCGATGAGAAAGGCGGCGCGCCTTTGTCTATTTCCTATACGATCAAGAAGCCGATCCTGTTCTTAGGCGTCGGGCAGACCTATGACGACTTTGAAGAGTTTAATGCCGACGTGATCGTCAAGAGATTGGGGTTTTAAACAGAGAATCTTATTGGCGTATCCATCAGTCGTAAGAAAATCAATTGGATTTTCAGGTTCAAGCGCCAAATTCCCTCCGCGAGAATTTTAAACTATCCTTTGAGTACCGAAATACTTTTATAAGATTAGTCAAATGGTTTAACTATAAAATAAAAATGAGGTGTATATAGTGGCTTGTAGTAAATGTAATCAAGAAGTATCAGAAGAAGGAAAATGTGTTGCGTGTGGTCTTCTACCCGAAGAATGTACCTGCCCGGTTGTTGAGGAAACTGCCGAAGCTGAAGCAGCTGAAGAAAGTGCGCCGGCTGAAGAAAGTCCGTCCAGCGAGGAGCCTGCTGAGGAGAAAAATATCTAATTTTTTTTCTTTTTTTCCGGGCTCTGGAGAAAAAATCCTCCCAGCCATTGACCGTGGCGAAATCAGGCCGTGTTCCTGGTCGCAGAACAGGCCATTTAATCTTATCGTTTTCGCACCTGTTCCTGCCGATCGCTTCTCACGGTCAATCTTCAGGCCAGGCGGATGACTTTTTCTACTAAGCTTTTTTTCCCCACAACTTTTTTAAACAATCATTTCTGCCAATAGTAAACATGACCACATTTACCATTCTGACCAGCGGCTGTGCTCATAATTTCTCTGATTCGGAACAGATGGCTGGGTTGTTGAAAGAAGCAAAATTTGATCTGATCCAGGATGTGGAAACTGCAGACATCATCATCTTCAATACCTGCACGGTAAAGTCACCGAGTGAATCGGCTTTCTTTACCAATCTGGAAAAGATAAAAACACAACACCCTTACAAGACAATCGTCATTGCCGGCTGTATCCCTCAGGCTGACCCTTTAAATCCAAAATTAAAAGACTATTGCCTTCTGGGAACGCGGCAGATCCATAAGATTGTGGAAGTGGTGGAGGAAGCGTTGAATAATAATGTTGTCCGTCTGCTGGAGACGGGAGAGATGCCGCCTTTGAATCTGCCGCGAGTCAGACGGAATCCTGTTGTCGGTGTCATTCCGATCAGTCTTGGCTGTTTGGGCGCATGCACATTCTGCAAGACAAAGTCCGCACGCTTTACGCTTCAATCTTATCCAATTGCCGACATTAAACGCGAAGTCGAGCATGCTTTGAATGATGGCGTACGCGAGATCTGGCTGACTTCGCAGGACACTTTCTGTTACGGTTTTGATCTGGGGACAGATCTTGTGGCGTTGTTAAAAGAATTGGTCACCGTCTCGGGAGAGTACATGATTCGCATTGGTATGGGCAATCCTGATCACCTGCCCAAGATCAAGCAAGGCCTGCTTGAGATCTATCAACATCCCAAGATCTTCAAGTTCCTCCACCTGCCACTGCAGGCTGGCCATGATGAGACCTTAAAAGAAATGAAACGCCGCTATGCCGTCGAAGATTTTGTCTCAGCAGTGCAGGAATTCCGGGCGGAAATCCCCGAAATCACGATCATGACCGATATTATCGTTGGCTATCCTACGGAAACTGATGAAGAATATCAGGCCACGATCGAGGTGATGCGAAAAACGACGCCCGCCTGCATCAATATTTCCCGTTTCTGGCCGCGTCCGGGAACAAAAGCCGCGAAATTGGAGCCGCTTCCCGGCGAGATTGTCAACCATCGCTCTAAAACACTGACGGCAATTTTCCAGAACATATCTCAAATGCAGAATGAACGCTGGCAGGGCTGGGAAGGCAAGATCATCATCGACGAGAAAGGGACTCAGGAAAACCAGTGGATCGGCCGCAACTTTGCCTACAAGCCCGTGCTCGTAGACGGCAATTTCAAATTAGGAGACAGGCTTGATGTTAAGATCATCAAAACGACAACATTTGATCTGCGGGGAGAAGTAATCCGGAGAGAAGTAATCCGATGAGAACATAACCAAAAACATTAAAAACTTCATTCTTACTCATCTCGTTCATGAAGCCAAAACAACTGCGGGATCTCTATTTTGCCTTCTTTCAGAGTAAAGAGCATACTCTCATTCCCTCTGCTTCCCTCATCCCGACAAATGACGCTTCTGTCTTATTTAATACGGCAGGGATGCAGCCTCTCGTCCCTTATCTCTTGGGCGGAAAGCATCCTGCCGGGAAACGGCTGGTAAATATCCAGAAGTGCCTGCGCACAGTCGATTTTGAAAATATCGGAGATAACACCCATCACACTTTTTTTCAAATGCTGGGAAATTGGTCTTTGGGTGATTATTCCAAGAAAGAAGCGATTGCCTGGAGTTTTGAATTCCTTACTGGGAAAAAATGGCTGCATATTCCTTTGACAAAATTAGCTTTTACGGTGTACAAAGGTGATGCACAAGTTCAACGCGATACGGAAGCAGCCGAGTTTTGGCAGGAATTAGGCGTCCTTCCTGAACGGATTGCTTTTCTGGGCGAGGATAATTTCTGGTCTGCGGGAGAAACCGGGCCTTGCGGTCCGAGTTCAGAAATGTTTTATTGGACAGGCGGCGGCGCCGCGCCAAAAAAATTTGATCCAGAAGATAATCGTTGGGTAGAAATCTGGAATGATGTATTTATGACTTATCATAAACTGAAAAGGGTGCTTCTTGTCGATGGTATGTTCACTATTTATGATTCTGAGTTTAATGTCAATTCTGAAATATTAACTGTTTTAAATTCTTTTAACGCTCAGAAAATATTAGTCGTTAATGGTTTTAGAGAGAGAGGACAGAAACTTCTTGAGCAGCACGGCTTTGAAGCTTTTTCAATGGAAGAAAAAAAAGTGAATAAAGATAACCCACTGTTCTTTGGTACTCTTTTTAAAAAATATCATCTTACTGCCGATGAAGTCCTCTATTTTGATCACAAAAAAGAGAACGTAGACACTGCGAAGAAACTAGGGATCATTTCTGAAGTATATCAAAGTCCTACACAAATTAAAGAATTCATCGAGAAAAATCTTTTTGGATTTAAAGCTCTTACCCAAAAGAATGTGGACACAGGCATGGGCTTTGAGAGAGCTTTGGCGGTCCTTTCTGGCAAGAAAAGTGCCTACGAGACAGAATTATTTTCTCGGAGTATCTCCAGATTGGAAGAATTAAGTGGTTTACCCTATCAAAAAAAGACTCGCGAGATGCGCATTGTCGTTGACCATCTTAGAGCAGCAGCGTTTGTCTTGGGTGATGATTTTGCACTGACACCTTCCAATGTTGATCGGGGTTATATTTTGCGCAGATTAATTCGTCGGGCGATTCGTTATGGAAAATTGATTGGTATCAATGTTAATTTTACGTCTAGAATTGCTGAAATAATCATTGCGGATTATGGCAATTATTATACTGAATTGAAGAAGAACAAAAACCGCATCGTATCTGAGCTGGAAAAAGAAGAAGAGAGATTCAACAGAACCCTGGAAATGGGGCTGAAAGAATTCAATAAGATGGCTGCGCAAACAGGCCTTATTTCAGGAAAAGATGCGTTTCTTCTCTTTCAAAGTTATGGATTTCCTTTGGAAATGACGCAGGAGCTGGCAATGGAACAGGGAATTACGATTGATGAAGCCGAATTCAAGCAGGAATTTGAAAAACATCAAGAATTATCTCGGACGGCATCTGTAGGCCTGTTTAAAGGCGGCCTGAGCGAACATTCTCCCCAGACGACACGTTTACATACCGCAACACATTTATTGAATGAGGCGCTGCGCAGAGTGATTTCTCAAGATATCCATCAGCGCGGCAGTAATATCACCGCGGAACGCTTGCGCTTTGATTTTAGTTTTGATCGGAAATTGACTCTGGAAGAAGTAAAAAAAGTGGAAGACGAAGTCAATCGCGTGATTCGCGTGGGGCTGTCGGTGCGTCGGGAAGAGATGAGCATTCAGGAAGCAAAACTATTGGGCGCAGAGATGGAATTTGGCGTTAAGTATCCCGATCGTGTTTCGGTGTACTTCGTCGGTGATTATTCCAAAGAGTTCTGCGGCGGCCCGCATGTGACGAATACGAAAGAGATCGGTAAGTTTACGATTACCAAAGAAGAAGCCTGTGCGGCTGGCGTGAGAAGGATTAAAGCGATTGTTGAGAGAGGCTAAGAATGTTTGATTTTATCTTTTAGCGAGACATTCTTTTATTGCTCTATCCGCTTCTTCAAATTCTGTGGGATTTGATTCTTGGCCGTATCCTCTGATTAATAGAGAATCTAAAGCATGACTTTTGGCTTTGCTTCCTTGTTTGCGGATACGATCTGCTTGTCCGTCTCCATCAAGATCTTGAATGAAAGTTACACCATCTGAAAATGGACTTTGTACCCTGACATCTAATGTTCTATCATCATAAAAAACACATTCAGTGTGGCCGTCTAACCAGCCGGTTGTATAAGAGATTAATTCGTAACCCTGTTCTGTTTCCGTGCGATTGTTATAATGAGAATTACAAGCACGACCTCCTAAGGCAACTGTTCCGCTTATGGCAATAAATGCAGCAACAGCATATATCGACATTTTTTCCATGTTTATATCAGAAAGGCCTTTCTTTTTAAATCTTTTTTTTATTTTCGATAACTTTATTAATTCTTTTTTCCTCCCCCGACCATGTCCTTTCCCTGTGAAATCTGCCAGCACGAGATGGATCTCATCAAACAAAAATACATCTGCCCGCGCTGCCAGTACATCAAGCCCTGTTGTGAAGGAGATTTCTGTCTTTCGGCATAAAGATTTTCAATGCCGGGAGCGGCGGAGTATTTCTTCTGGTAATGGTTTGGAGAAGTTTGAATAATCCGATTATAGTCAAAATCAATCTGCCAAAATTACTATTTTTCAAACTTCCCTTTAGAAAACTGAATGTCATATTCAAAACGGTGGTCCGCTGAATTGCCCAGCCCCTTCCGCCGGTTTATCCAAAATGGAAATTGTATTTCTGAGCTTTTATCTCGATAATTAGCCTCTTCTCCGATCTCCAGATAGTTATTGGAATGGATCTTCCCTTCCCCCGCCGCGGCGGACACTAAGAGGGATGAAACATAGTTTGGAAAATAAGGATGGGCATATTCTTGGGAGGCCAAAGTATTCATCCGCCATCGCTGCCAGGCAATTTCATCTGGCGGTTTTTGGTAGCTGATCTCAACCATTGCAAAACTGGTCTGGTCGATTTCTGTGAGGAGATGCAGTGTTGTCTCCCGCTCTGGCGCAATGTGGGGCCTGATCTCCACGGCTGCTTCCAGCCATTCTTTTCGGCCGGAAAAAAAAGCCAATTCAAACAAAGCGCGGGGGAAGTCAGCACGCAGTTGTTCTCCTTGCTGCACAAATACAATATTATCATGATCGAGAAGAATGTCTACGTAATTGCTATAGAGTTTAATACCTCTTCCAATCAAGGCTTCAGCCTTTGTTCTGTCTTCGAGATCCACATCTTTCCGATCTGGCAAGAGGTTATTAATCTTCTTTACAGAAAAGCTCTGTCAAAAAAGTCAGCCGCCTGGCCAAGAGGTTGCCTGAGAACTGCAATCTCCCAAAGTTATAGTAATTGTGAGATATTTTCGTACTTTTTTTCACAATTACTAATAGCAAATGTGTGATTCAAATATTCGATTACTTAACACATTTGCTATATTGGTGCTTCTTGGCTGTAATCTCCGCAACTGGAGAAGCGCGAAGGCAACGGCCAGGCTGACTTTTTTGAGATTTTTGACAGAGCCTTACAGAAAAGGTGGGTAGCGGATAAGAAGACCTCGTTACCTGCTACCCATGAATGCGGTAGCGGGGACTTTCGAGACAAGTTTTACCACATCACGTGGACGCGAACCAATTGGATTTCACTGCGCAAACTTTTTCTTTCGAACCCCGGTCACAGCCTCTTTACGTTCAAGGCCATTTGTTAGTCCCTTGCTTTTGGCAAGGCCGCATACTAACCACTATACGACTACCGCACAATTTGAGAGAGCCTCGCTTCTTCTTTATTAATTTTTTGGAAGTATTCGCTTGGTAGAAAAAGTCGTCCGCTTGGCCTCAAGATTGACCGTGAGAAGCGATTTCCAGGAACAGGTGCGAAAACCAGCGACGAGAATAGCTTGTACGCAACCATCAACACATCCTGTTTTCGCCACGGTCAATGGCCAGGAGGACTTTTTCTCCAGAGCCGAAATTGAAAATAAAAAAAAATAAAAAAAAAGCACCTATCGTCGTGCTAGAACGAATACTGCCCGCAAAGCAACGATGATTGTCGCTGGGACAAACAACGTCAAGACACCACGCAATACATTGCCGATAACTGGTGCGACTTCGTCAAACACGCCTACCTCAACGCCGAGGAATGATACCAGTACTAGTACCGTCCCGCTCGTCAGGAAAGGAGAGACTTCGTCCGTGGCAATATTAAGCAAACCAACGACCAGACCGAGAAGGAATACGACCCAGAGCATGGTGGCTTGGTACGCTCCCGTAAATCCCAGCCCTAACAATACTGCCAGAACCAGACCTCCCAGAAAAGCCCAGCTGCCAACAAGGTTTGCTTTATTTACGCCTGCTATTCTCAATGCTTTCGCCATTCTTTTTCACCTCTTTTTTGTTTTTGGTTTAACTGAAAACCAAAGCTGTTATGACAGAAAGAATATTTTTCTCTTTATAATCTTTTTGTTTTTACCCATAGTATTTGTTTAGCTGGCGGCAAGGCCAAGAGGTGCATCCGAAGATGCTTTATTCCTAGCTTGGTGCGGAAATCTTTTGTTTCACAGCGAAAAGCAGAAAATATCTTTGCATATTTCCGCTCGGATGCACGGCCTGCCGGAGAAGCTAAACAAATACCACCCATACAAACCTTTATAAAATAATTCCCTTTTTCCCACACTAATCCCCCCTTAGTTTAGTGGCTAGAACACTCGGCTGTAGCAGTTGTTTGATGGGCGTCTTGATGACGGCAGATGAAAAACAATCAGCCATAGTCACCGAGGGATCCCCGGTTCGAACAGATGTCATAGAATGAATTGTGGATCTCAGAAATTCTGGGAGGGGGGACTCATTTTCCTGATCTTTCTTCCTAGATTGTGCTGTTGTTTCGTAGGTATTCAGCTAAGTCTGTGTGGGCTTGGTCAAGATGGCCTGCCGAGCGTTGGCTTTGAGCAAGAAATTCAGAGTCTCGCTTATCCTTGGGAATATTTTGGGAGAGAAGTTGAAACCCTTTTTTGAGCGAGACGAGGCAGGCCGACCGGCCCCCTGCCTATTTTGACAAACTATTTATAGTTCGCTTTTCTTCCAGCAGTATCTCTACGAAAACGTTGGAAAAAAGAGGAGAAGAGTTAGTTTCGCAGACATTACCCTCGTCCAAACCGCAAGCTTTATAAACAAATTGCTTTTCTATGAGAAAAATGGCAGCGCAATTTCTTTTATAATCGTCGTGATCATCAGAAAGAGTGCTGTCTGAAAAAGTGCCCTGGTAGTGTAGCGGCCTAGCATGAAGCCCTGTCGAGGTGTGAGATCACCACATAAAGGCTTCGACCCGGGTTCAAAATCGGAATCCGGAACGCTGAGCAGTGTGCTCGAAGACTGAATCCCGATGACTTTCCCGGCCAGGGCGTTTGCGGGCCGGTAGCTCAGCTTGGTAGAGCGCTTGACTTTTAAGCAAAAAGTCAAAACGGCAGAGGGCAAAGTCCTCTGGAAGATATCAAGCGGTCGCGAGTTCAAACTCGTCTATGCAGAGCCTGCATAACGGTGAATGTCTCGTCCGGCCCGCTCACCCTTTAATCAAAAACCAAACAAACACGATGGCATTCGACGTAACCTCCCACTCTTTGGTACCGCACCATACAAAATTAACGAGTTCTGACAAGGAAAAACTGTTGCAGGAACATGGCCTTGCTTCGAAACGACTTCCACGGATTACCAAGACGGATCCGGCAATCATTCATTTAAAGCCGCAAGCCGGAGATGTCATCAAAGTAGAGCGTAAGAGTCCGACGGCAGGAACGGCATATTACTATCGGGTGGTCATCGATGGATAACCAAAAACAAGATCGATCAATCCTGATCCGAAAATACTTTGAAGAAAAGAAATTTGTCGAGAGCAACATTCAGTCGTTTAATCATTTTATCGAAAAAGGGCTGCAAGAAGTCATTGAAGAAAATAAAGAGGCAGAGCCAACGATCATTCCTCACAATATTGAAAAATTTAAAATTCGCTTTGGCCGAATCACCGTAGGCAAGCCGGAAATAACGGAGGCTGACGGAAGTAAGCGGCCGATCTATCCCGTCGAGGCTCGTCTGCGGAAGATTTCCTACCACGCCCCGATCTTCTTAGAAGTCAGCACCTACATCAACGATGTTCAACGAGAGAATTTTGTCGCTGAAATCGGAAAGATGCCGATCATGTTAAAAAGTAAATTCTGTCATCTCAGTAAGATCAATAAAGAAGAATTGATCAAGCATGGCGAAGATTCGAGTGATCCCGGCGGCTACTTCATCATCAACGGAACAGAACGCGTGATTGTCAATATCGAGGATTTGGCCGCGAATAATTTCATGGTTGATCGAAGTTCCGATGGTTCTTGTTCCGGCCGGTTCTTTGCTGCGCGGGGATCGTATAAGATTCCCCATACTTTTGAGCGCAAGAAAGATGGCCTCTATTATCTCACTTTCACGCGGGTCAAACAGATGCCGTTAGTTGTTGTCCTCAAAGCGTTGGGCTTGGTTAAAGATGAAGAGATCATGAAAGCAGTTTCTCTTGATGAAACTTACGAAGAACTGCTCTTGAACCTCTACGAATTCGTGGACCTCAAGACGCAGGATGATGCCATCGATTTTATCGCCAAGCGGGTTGGTGTCGGCCAGGCAAAAGAGATTCGCGTGGAACGGACGAAAGAGATCCTGGACAAATATCTGCTCCCGAACATCGGTCTGGAGACGCAGGATCGTCTGGTGAAAGGGCGCAATATCGCAAAGATGCTCAAGAAATATATCGATGTCCAGCGCGGTGTGCGTGAGCCGGATGACAAGGACCATTACATGAATAAGCGCGTGCGGATGAGCGGTGATCTTTTGCTCGATCTTTTCCGGGTCAATTTTAAAGTCCTCGTTGGGGACATCCTCTATAACTTCCAAAGGATCATCAAGCGGGGCAAATTGCCTTCTATCCGCGTGATCATCCGTGACAAGCTTCTGACTTCCCGCCTGTACTCATCTATGGCGACGGGTGAATGGGTCGGTGGAAGACAAGGTGTTTCTCAGCGCATGAGCAGAACGAATTTCCTTGATATGATTTCGCATCTGCAGCGCGTGGCCAGTCCTCTCTCTAACTCTCAGGAGAACTTTGAAGCCCGTGCGCTTCATTGCACCCACCTCGGAAGATTGTGCCCGATCGAAACTCCCGAAGGGACAAACATTGGGCTGCGTAAGAACTTAGCGATGCTCTGTTCTTTGTCCCAGCGTGTGGAAGACGCAGATGTTATTGATAAATTGAAGGGGGTCGGCTTGAAAGAAGCACTTTAAAATGGCAGACGTCTAT
>Ga0209542_10003087_pt1 | contig 36161 bp, 28 predicted proteins | sample RifCSPhighO2_01_FD_184028 | JGI IMG/M metagenome (GOLD analysis project Ga0209542, IMG submission 184028) | Soil microbial communities from Rifle, Colorado - Rifle CSP2_plank highO2_0.1 (SPAdes) (version 2) | ecosystem: Environmental > Terrestrial > Deep subsurface > Rock core/Sediment ...
TCTCGACTCGTCCGCCTTTGGCGAGACTTCGCTCGAAGAATAATGTCTGAAAACCGAGGACTCTTAGTCCTCGGAATTTTATTTTTTAATATTTGGATCCTTAGCTCAGTTGGTAGAGTGTTGCACGCATTCTTGATTGGACTTGTGGCTCACCCGCCTGCATCGCTTTGCAAAGCATAGCGGGCAGGGTTGGCTAGACATGCTTGACTTTGAATGGATCCGTAGCTCAGTGGTAGAGCGCTGCATTCACATTGCAGATGTCAGAGGTTCGAATCCTCTCGGGTCCACAAAGTCCAGTCAGGCGGGGCACTTCGTTCACATTGAAGAGGTCACGGGTTCGAATCCTTCCAAGTCCACAGACTAAATGTGCATTGCAAAGGTCAGAAGTTCGAGACTTCTAGGGTCCACAGATATTCCCTAAATATCAGTCTAAACGCTTCTCATTTTATTGCCTCGTTTTCTAATTTCATATATAATCAGACCACAAGGAGATATTAATCGAAATTACCATGGGAAGATCATCTATTACTGTCGTCATTCCCGCGTATAACGAAGAGAAGAACCTGCCAGCCTGTTTAACCGCACTTAATAATCAATCAATTGGACGGGATGCGTTTGATGTGATTGTTATTGATAATAATTCCTCTGACAATACCACCAAAGTTGCAGAGCGTTTTGGTGCGAAGGTAATCCTTGAAAGTACGCAAGGGAATGTGAACGCATTTAAGAAAGGCATGGAGAGCGTGAGATCGGAGATTGCAGTGAACATCGATGCGGATACGATTTTTCCAAAAGATGGTTTGGCATTAATCGACAAAGCATTTGAAGACCCAAGTGTTATCGGAGTAACAGGTACGGCAACGCTCAATATTTCCTCTATGCCATTGCAGATAGTTTGCCGATATTTCTACTCGACTTTTTTGTGGGCACATTTTTTGATCGGAAAGCCACATTTGGTTGGTTTTTGTATGGCTGTTCGAACGAGTGCATATCGAAAAGCTGGAGGCGTAAATATGCATTATAGAATTAGTGCGGATGTTGATTTAGGACTTCGAATGAAAAAATTTGGGAAGATGCTTTTTCTTCCAAATCTCGTAGTTAGAACATCAGCGCGAAGATGGCAGGAATCATTTTTCCAAACAATTGTAGAGTATACAAACGCATATATCCATACGGTATGGCTTCGAAAGCCAGCTGCCTTTAAACAGAAGGTTGTGCGATGAGAATTGGCTTTTTTACAGACAGCTATCTGCCACAACTTGATGGCGTTGCAACAACAGTTGCTTCTTTGGCCACGACATTACAGCAAAGAGGTCATGAAGTCTCTATCATTGCTCCAAAATACCCAATGTATAAAGACAGCGGAAATGTTAATGTCTTTCGATTGCGTTCAGTAAAGGTGCATAACGAACCTGAAATACGATTTGGCTTACAGTTGCCGGAAAAAGCAATGATAAACGTATTAAAAATGGATTTTGACATTATTCATGGACACGCAGGTGGAACTATTACATTTCTTGGTTGGCAAGTCGCAAGGCTTAAAAATATTCCGTATGTTGCCACCTACCACACTCTTTGGAGTAGATATCACCATTATTTTTTTAAAGGGAAAATTATCACACCGAAGATGCTTGAGGTTACGAGTAAGATTTTTTGTAACATCTGCGATTATGTTATTGCACCATCTGAAGAAATCAAAAAGGAGTTACTTTCCTACGGGGTGAGGCGCTCAGTTGTTGCCATCCCAAGCGGCGTTGATCTTGGTAGGTTTTCAACGAAAAAAAAAGGGTATCTTCGTTCTCGACTTAAGATACCAAAAGATTTAAAAATTCTTCTCTATGTAGGTAGGCTTGGAAAAGAAAAATCTGTTGACTTACTGATTGAAGCTTTTTCGCAAGTTCGCAATACAAGAGAAGAGGTAGTGCTCGTTCTTGTTGGTGCAGGGACTGAAGAGCTTCATTTGAAGCGGCTTGCCAAGAAAAACAAGCTAGAGTCTTCAGTTTTTTTTACTGGACCTATAACTCGTGAAGACATTCAGGATGTCTATAGCGATGCTGATATCTTTTTATTTGCTAGTACATCAGAGACACAGGGAATGGTGGTTTTTGAGGCACTTGCATCAGGACTTCCCGTTATCGCAGCAACTGATCGAATATTTAAAAATATTATTATAAATGGGACGAACGGATATCTCGTAGAAGCCAATAAGCACGAATTTTCCAAAAAGATCGTGCAGTTGTTATTAGATGATCAGCTCCGAAAAAATATGGGCGATAATGCAAAAGAATTAGTAAAACAATATGCGCTTTCAGAAACTGTACGTTTGGTAGAAAATCTTTATAAGAAAGTTCTTCGAATTCACAAGAAAAAACCAAGAGGGTTCAAGGAGCGACTTTCCTATGTAAATGAAATATTACAAAACCTCAGACGACGATACGAGGTATATCTTCGATAGTATTGTTGTTTCTCAATGAATATCCTTTTCCTCACTCGACTTTTTTATCCGCATATCGGTGGCGTAGAAAGACACGTTATGGAAGTAAGTCTAAGACTTATAAAAAACGGACATAGAGTAACAGTCATTACAGAACAGATCAAAGATGAGAAGTTACATAAAGAAGTAAATGGTATTTCCGTATATAAAATACCACAAACGACAACTGGTTGGTTTAAAAAATTTTTCGTATGGAAATGGATGTGGCAGTACCGGTCACATCTAAAAAAAGCAGACGTAATCCATTGTCATGATGTCTTTTTCTGGTATCTCCCATTTCGATTTCTTTTTCCACGAAAAAAAGTATTCGTTACGTTTCACGGATACGAATCATATCCATTGTCCAAAAAAGCGGTAATGATGCATAAAATCGCAGAGTTATTGTCAATAGGAAATATCTGCATTGGAAAGTTTATACAAAAATGGTATGGGACAAAACCCACATATGTTTCTTACGGAGGTGTAAAAATGGCAAATGGCAAATGGCAAATGGCAAATAGGATGAAAAGATCGGCTATTTTTATTGGTAGACTTGATGATCAAACCGGAATCACCACATACAATGCAGCTTTCGAACGGCTTCTTAAACGACATCCCAAGTTTCAGTTTTGCGTTATCGGCGATGGAGTACTGGGTAAGTCTTTATCAAGTAAAGTAAAAAGAAAGCCGTTTCAAGCAAATGCTATTGAGTACTTGAAGAAGTATCATATTGCGTTTGTGTCTCGGTATTTATCTATTCTTGAGGCTCTCTCTGCAAGGCGACCTGTGATCGCCGTTTATGATAATCCGATTAAAAAAGATTATTTGATACAGACACCATTTCGAAAATTCATACATATTGCAAAAAACTCCTCAGATGTTGTCAAACAAGTTGAACATATTCTTTCACATGAAGATAGCGTAAAAAAACAGACTGAAGATGGATACCATTGGGCAAAAAGTCAATCTTGGGAAAAAGTAGCAGAAACGTATCTCTTGCTCTGGCAACATAAAAAATAATCCATTTACACGTTTTGATTGATCTGATAGGATAATGCAGTTGATGAGCAAGTTAAAAGTTACCAAAAAACAGGCAGAAAAGTATTTCAGACGCTATCTTGCGATGGGACCGCTAGGTTTGGCTTTATGGCGATCGACAGAAGCAAGACATTTTGCAACAGTACCGCTGAAACGCCCCATCATTGATCTTGGATGCGGCTTTGGAGAATTTGCGCAAAGTTTTGTTGATGGAGAACCTTGGGAAATGGGAATAGATATTTCAGCAAGCGACCTTGCAGTATGCGCAAAAGGAAAAAAATATAAAAATCTCGCTGTTGCAGATGCCGCAGATCTTCCGTTTCTAGATAACTCGTATCAAACAGTTCTTTCCATAAGTTCTCTTGAACATTTTGATCTGGTTGACAAGTCAATTAAAGAAGCATATAGAGTATTAAAACCAAGAGGTATGCTTGCTGTAACAATGGAGACAGATAGAGTGGATACAACAACAGTCTATAGACCGTTTTTGAAAAAAATTGGACTGGGTAGTCTTAGCGATTTCTTATCACGATCGTACAACAAATTGTTTCACAGAGTTCATTTAGTATCAAAAAAAGAATGGGAGAAAAAAATTACTAAAGCTGGATTTATCATTGAACGATCAGAAGATATTATCTCGCCCACAATTACGAAGTTATATGATGCCTTTTTGATTACAGCATGGCCAGCCCAACTTCCAAGGCTATTGTTTGGGAAGCGAATTGTTATTCGACCAAAATTCGTCAGTGATATTTTGGTTAAGATTTTTCTGAAATATATCGTTAGAGATGAAAAAGATGGGACAAATCTTCTGATTGTTGCGAGAAAACCCAGGGTTTCTAAAAAAAGGTAACTGTCTTTAAGACCACGTTTTTCCTTCGTCAATTGTTGTTCGCACGAACTCGACAATTTTGCGCATTGGTTGTTTCATTTTTCCTCGACTTTCAATAAGAACAGAAAAGGGATTAATCTCCAGCGTCACTGTACCTTTCCATTTTTGCAGATGTAACCACAGCAATTGTTCTTCAATAAGCGTTTTTTGATGAGATAAAATGTTTCGAATACCCTGTCTTCCGATAAGCGTCACCTGAATATTTTTTACGTTTTCCAACCCAACCCATTCCCAAAAGACTCTCCAGTTAGAAAAACCATGATGCTTTGCATATAAAAGAGACTGATCATCTCGTGTATCAAAAATAACGCCGTGGTGTTTGTTTTTTAGCCAAGACTTTAGCACTGCAGGTTTGTGTGCTTTCGGGCCAAATATTTCATATAAAAGTCCACCGGCAAACTCAATCCCGTCTTTGTCCTTCGTCCAGAAAGCAGTTATATCGTGTACAGTTACTGGAAGAGAAAGCAGTTTGGAAACTGAGGCAAGAAAGCTTGTGGATCTTGCTGCAGTTGGAAAGAAGAGCAGTCGAAGAACTGTATAGAATACACTTGTTTTTTTACTTATTCCATAAGATTTGTCATGACCAATATCCAATCGCCAGCTCTGATGGAGTCCTTTTATCATAAGGTGAGTTATTTTTTGCTTTGAAAACTCATCCATGACTGCTCTTGTCGGAACAAGCTCAACACCATCAAGACCAAAAGATGCTGCAATGCGAATAATTTTGGAATACGTCATCCATGGGAATATACCAGTTGAGAGAAGGATTTTACTTGTCATTGCTTCTTGTTTTTCATTAAGATGGCAAACGTTTTTTTGTTTGAAACATATGTGCAGTAAGATATACAACGACAACAATTATCGTAATAACACTAATAGTTTTAAGAAGTTTATATCCTGATATGTCAGTATAAAAGACCGAGAGTGTATATGAGCCTTTCGGTAAAGAGAATTGAATACGACCCTTGTTATCTGGAGCTATATTCAATTCTCTTCCATTTATCATTGCATGCCAACCAGGGAAAAAGAGCGTGTGTTCTCTAACAATAAGTGGTGTTTGGGCGGTCACTTCATATACGTGTTCTGTCGAATTTCTTGATTGTTGTCTGATTGTTCCGGTACCTGAAGTGATTTGAGCATGATTATCTGGAAGTTTGTTAAACCACGGATTTTTAGGATCAACCCAGCGAGTGTTAGCATAAAAATGCGCTTCTCCTTCAGATGTGCTTTTCCAAATATTTTGCATGATTTCGCTATCGGTAATACCTTGAACCATGCGTCTATGTCCCCAGTTCAGTATTGTAGATAGTATTGTTACTGATACAACGAGAAGAATTAACACTTTGCGCTTTGGATATACGTTTGCAAGAATTGCTGCAACAACAGCGATACAAAACCCAGAAAGAATAAGAAGTCTATGTGAGCCTGTATAGATAATAAATGGCGTTAATTGCCAAAGTATCTGGGAGTAGGGTGTAATTAAAAAAAGAAAGAAAACCGAAGTTACTGTCCAGAAAAGCAGCAAGTGAAACTGCTGTTTTAATTTCAGTTTTTCCTGCAAAAGAATAACAAACGCAGCAAAGAGAATGAAGAGGTGCATATATCCAACGAGATGCGATATTTCACCGTACGGTCCCTGAAAAAGCAATCCAAATCTCCACGGTGCATACAAAAGCTCTGAAAGTGTAGGAAAGTGGGCTGGAAAAATAGTCGTAATCTGCTGTAATGTGTATTTACCTAAAATAAAAGGAGTAAACCAGATATATGCAGACGCACCAGCTGCAATCAGATACATAAAAGAAAGCCTGATGAGTTTATGTATAGTTGGTTCTCTCAAAGAGAAAAGGATAAATACTGTGTGAAGAATACCGGCAAACAGAGCAATTACAACATGACTCGCGATGAGAAGTGCAAAAAGAAATCCTGTGAGTATGGTCAAAGAAATCGAACGATCATTGATTAAGCGAGAAGTGCTCCAAAAAATAAGTGGGAGAACAGTGAAACTTAATACCTCACCAATTGTGTTTTTGAAATGTAATGCAACTAGATGATAAGGCAGAAATGCATAAAAAACCGATCCAGCAAATGCTGCCAGTTCGTTTTTGAGATATGTTTTTAAAAAGTAAAACATGAATATTCCAGATAAGATAAAATTACTAGCCAGAAACAGTTTCGTACTGCTTACAAATGAAAACCCAAGAAAGTGGAAGAAAGAAATAAGATAGTAAGGTAAAGGATAATTAAAAATAAACAACGGATATCCGTACGTCGCATTAAGACCTCCTGCCCAGGATGGTATCAGATTTCCTTCCGAAAGAGATCGATAAAACTCAATAGAACGGTAAATATGGATCATAAAATCTCCACTTTCATATACTCCTTTTCGAAAAATACTTATAGTTGGAAGCATAAGAAGCAACAATAACAATCGGAAAGGAGAGACTGGTTTTTTAGGGAAGACAAATCGAAAAAAGAGCACTCCGATGAAAATTACGGATGATAAAAATAGATTTATCGCTACCATGCGATATGGATCAAGCATACTGGTATAATATACACAATGCCCAAAGTTAGGCAAGTATGAAAATCTCCTTTATCGCTACAGTCTTCAATGAGGAAAAGGCGATTAAAAAACTGCTCAATTCCATTTTTTCCCAAACAGAACTTCCTGATGAAGTTATCCTTGTCGATGGAGGATCGACCGACACTACTGTATCGGTAATTTCAAATTACAAATTTGTAATTTCCAATAAGAAAAGAAAGCTTCCTAAGTTAATACTTCTTGTAAAAAAAGGAAACAGATCGGTAGGAAGAAATGCGGCAATTAAAAAAGCATCAGGAGATATTATCGTTTGCTCAGATGCTGGGTGTACTTTAGATAAAAACTGGATGAAGAATATTGTCGAACCGTTTAAGAATACAAATGTTGACGTTGTTGCAGGATACTATAAAGGAAAGACAAAAAATGTGTTTGAGAAATCACTGGTACCATATGTTCTTGTTATGCCAGAGAGAGTTGATAGTAAAAACTTTCTTCCTGCATCCAGGTCAATGGGGTTTCGAAAAAATATCTGGAAAAAAGCCGGAGGGTTTGATGAGCGGTACTCTCATAACGAAGATTATGTTTTTGCCAAAAATTTACGGGATGCAAACGCAACGATTGTTTTTGAGAAAAGAGCAATAGTGTATTGGATGCCAAGGAAAAATATCCTACAAGCATTTTGGATGTTTTTTCGTTTTGCACGTGGAGATATGGAGGCACTTATTTTTCGACCAAAAGTAGTCTTGCTGTTTTTGAGATATTTTCTGTATGGTTACCTGTTTTTCCTAAATCTTCTCTACAAGTCGATATTCCTTACTATTATGCTTATCGTACTGCTAGTTTTGTATTTATTTTGGTCTATTCAAAAGAATTATCACTATGTACAGAATGCAAAAGCAATTTTCTATCTTCCTTTACTTCAGCTGACAGCTGATGTTGCTGTAGCAAGTGGAAGTATTATCGGTTTAGTCAAATACATGCGGCTGCAAACACTTTTGTCAACAATTAAAAATAATAAATCAGTTACCGGGTTAATTATTTTTTACATCGTTCTCATGCTATCTTTGATCAATTGGGGTATTCCAAGCAACAATCATCCGTTTACATATTTTATGGATGAATGGCATCAACTACAGGCAGTACGAGCTGTTTTTACACAAGGGACGTCAAATATTGAAGGAGCTGCAAATGGATCCATGCTCCATTTCTTTTTATCTGGAATCCTGCTTACGCCATTTATTCTCTTAAAGATTGTAGATGTTTCTGCGATCTCATCATCGGTTGAAGCACTTGTAGAACAGGAGCGTTTGTTTCAAATACTCCGGTTGCAAACCTTGGTGTTTGGTGTAGTCTCGATTATTCTCCTAACGTACATAACCAAGAAATATTTTAAGACCCATCCCTTTATTGCAATCTTTCTTTTTATCGTAAATCCCCTATGGTTATCGTTGAGTAATTACTTTAAGTATGATATTGCATTGGTGTTTTGGATACTTTTCAGTTTTCTTTTTTTCATCAGGCTTGCTTGTTCCCCTACGATATCACGCTTTGTTTTTTTAGGAATACTGTGTGGAGTGACACTTGCTGTGAAAATCAGCGCTGCACCGCTTATTGCGATCTATTTCTTTTCATTTTTTCTTTTTTATCCGAAAGCAAAAGATAATCTGCACGTATTGATGCTTGGATTAGTAGTTTTCGCCGGAACATTCGCAACTCTTGGTATCCCAGATTTGATAGTGGGAAGAGGAGACATGACAGAATACCTTGATTCGGTTTTAAGAAGAACTCCTCAAACAGAAGCTGCAAACACAAAACTAGGCATGCACTATCTTTTGTACTTTTTGACAAGAACTTATCCAATCTCATTTGGGCATATGCTTTATTTTGGTTTTATACTAACTGTTATTGGGTTTTGTAGTATTTTACTAGTGCATATAAAAAATCGTGCTATCTCATATAGAAAAGTCATTGCTGAGAATAAACACTTCATCATAGTAGGACTATTCCTACTGTTTTTTGGATTCAGCATTTTTACACTGAGGTTTGAAGGGAGAGGGAACAGACTACTTCCGCTTTTGCCGTTTATGACGCTTATAATTGCCGCGTTTGTGCAACATATATCTCAAACGGTTTCTCGTCAGTATAGAGGCTTGTTATATGGAGTTTTGAGCATTCTTATTATTATCCAAATATTTGTTTCATATGCATGGGTAACTCCTAAGTTGTATCCTGATCCTCGACAAACTTCATCCGCGTGGATAACAGCAAATATTCCAACGGGTACGACGATAGGCATTGAAAATATACCAATTTATCAAATGATCCCTGATGTCCTCTTAAAAGAATATTATTTTGATATATACAAAAAGACAAGTACAAATCGGTTTCGTTATGTTATCCTTACTCAAAAGACTACTCAATTTCCAGATGTTATTGTTGTTACAAATGATTTACTTGCACAGAAGTATTATCATCAGTCTTTGGAAAAAATTATAGTTCAAAAACTAAAAAAAGCGAACTATAAAAAAATATCTCAATTTTTTACCCCGCCAACGGAATTATTGATGGTTGCAAGTGACAGAGACTACATCGTCGCAGGACTAATTTTTATCCCAGAGACGATTACAGTATATGGTAATATTAACGATAAGTGAAAATAGCAGTGTTTCATGAACTACCAAGAGGTGGTGCAAGGCGGTCGATTAATGCATATGCATCCATCTTAAAAAAACTTCATCAAGTGGATTTGTATATAACTGACGACGAGAAGACTATAGGTGAAGAGAAACTTTTTTCGAAAATATGTTACTTTCCGTTCTCCCAAAAAGAGTGGAAAGGCAATAACTGGAAAATAAGATTATATAAAGATACACTTGAGTTGTATAAGCTTAATAGACTTCATAAAAAAATCGCTGAAACGATTGATAAATGTGTTTATGATATAGTTCTAGTTAGTGCATCTCAATACATTGAAGCTCCGTTTATCCTAAAATTTCTAAAAACACCTAATATATTCTTTGCTCAGGATCCATACTACAGAATTATATATGATCCAATTTTTACAATCCAAAAAGACGTAGACATATTTCGGTATTGGTATGAAAAAACAAATAGATGGGTGCGAAAGATTCTTGACAAACAGAACATAAAGTCCACGCAACTTTGTGTATCTCCATCAAAATATATAGCTCAAATTTTCAGAAAAACATACAATAAGGAAGTAACCGTCGTACATCATGGCGTCGATCATCAGTTTTTCAAACCATCGAATAAAAAAAAAGACATCGATATTTTTTATATAGGTTCATATGACGCGGTTGATGGTCTTGTTCTCCTAAAAAAAACGTTGCGATACATAAAAAAAAAGATTGTTGTAAGGACTGTGATGAAAGAAGAAGAATGGATTACTGACGACAAAGAGCTTCGTGATTTATATCGTAGAGCAAAAATAATGTTTTGCCCAGCCAGAAGGGAAGGATTGGGACTCGTGTTGCTTGAAGCTGTTTCTTCAGGGACACCCGTAATTGCTAGAGATGAGGCAGGGCATAGAGAAATTATTATGAATAATTATAACGGTTATCTTATGTCGCCGAATCCGAAAAAAATTGCTGCAGAAATTACAAATCTGCTTTCTGATCCAGAAAAAATCCATCGTCTCGGACAGAACGGAAGAGAGGATATACTCAAGTATTGGACTTGGGAAAAGAGAACAAAAGAATTGGAGATGGTTTTATATGAACATATTCGTAGCTCCCTGAAGAAGAATTGATTTGTCGATCTGTAGCTGTTATTCTATCAAATTGTTGTAGTAGTTTTATAATAGAGAGTGTATGGGATATACCAGACAAGCGTTCATCGGGTTTTCTTGGATGAGTGGATTCCGCATGAGTACACGTGCAATTACCTTTCTCCGCATAATTATTCTTGCACGGTTACTTTCACCCGCGCAATTTGGAATATTTGGAATTGCAACGCTTGTATTATCGTTTCTTGAGATTGTTACCGAGACAGGGATTAATGCCTTTCTTATTCAAGAAAAAAAAGAAATTAAGGAATATATTAATGAAGCATGGTTTATTTCCATTATTCGAGGAATTACATTATTTGTATTACTTATTGTTTTTTCTTCGCTTGTAGCAGCATTCTTTCATGCGCCTGATGCAGGTCGGATAATTCTTGCGCTAAGTCTTGTTCCGCTTATCAAAGGATTTATTAATCCGGCGATTGTCCAATATCAAAAAGACCTGCAGTTTCAGAAAGAGTTTTTTCTTCGCTTTTCGGTTTTTCTATTTGATTCTGCTGTCGTTATCCTTTTGGCGTTTCTTACACACGATGTTGTCAGCTTTGTCTACGGGTTTATAGCAGGTGCAATGCTTGAAGTACTACTCTCATTTTTACTCATTCGTCTGCGACCTAAGCTTGTCTTTCGATTTGGAGCAACGAAAGAGATCCTTCATAGAGGGAAATGGATAACGCTTTTTGGCGTATTTAATTTCCTTGCTCAAGAAGGGGATAATATTGTTGTTGGGAGGTTGTTAGGTACTGGGTCATTAGGAATTTACCAGATGGGGTACAAACTTTCAACACTTCCAATAAGTGAGATCTCAGATGTTATTAACAAAGTTATTTTTCCTGTTTACACACAGTTTTCCACTGATACCGCTCGGTTGATGCGTGCATTCGTAAGAACCAGTACCGTCGTTGCGGCGGTAGTTGTTGTGTTTGGTCTCTTCCTTTTATTTTTACCAAAAGAGGTGTTCATATACTTGCTTGGTGAACAATGGAGTGATGTTATTACTATTTTGCCAATATTAATTGTGTATGGAATGCTGCGAGCGATTATCGGCTCGACAGCGTCTTTCTTTTTATCAGTAAAAAAACAGAATCAAATTGCCGCTATGACATTTGCACGACTTTTTGTGCTTGCAATAACAATTTTCCCACTAATAACTGCTTATGGAATACAAGGAGCAGCAATATCGGCACTTTTATCAGTAGTTGTAGAGATTCCTTTTGTAATCTTCTTTGTTAGGAAATTTGTTAAAAACATTTCATGAAAAACCGACAGGAATGAAATTGTCAATTATCATTGTTAATTATAATGTAACAGATGAGGTTTTAACATGCTTACGATCAATAAAAACATCGGACTACAAAAGCTCATTCGAAGTTATTATTATCGATAATTCAGCTGCTTCGATAAAAGAACTGCAAAGAAAAGAATTTTCAAACGTTCGTTACTTCAAGAACCCAAAAAACACTGGATTTGGTGTAGCAAATAACCTGGGTGTTTCAGTCGCAAAAGGGGAATATCTCTTTTTTCTCAATCCGGATACTATTGTTAATCATGATGCGGTAACAAGGCTTGTTGATTTTCTGGAAAGACATTCTACAGTTGCCGCTGTTTCTCCATTGCTTCAAACAATGGATGGGAAGCCATACCTGCAAGGCAATACCACGCTTGGTGTCAAGGAAGGAATTGTTAGTCTTTCGTTTCTTAACAAACTGTTTCCAAACAATCCAATTTCTAGAAAGTATTTCTTGACGGATATGGATATGAAGACAAATGTTGAAGTTGATGTATTACCCGGAACTGCAATTATGATTAGAAAAGATATTTTTGAGGGAATTGGTGGATTTGATGAGAGATTCTTTTTGTTCTTCGAAGAATTTGACCTTTGTAAACGTTTGCGAGAAAAAGGGCACAAACTTATGATTCTTTCAAAAGCGAATGTAAAACATGCTTGGGGTGTAAGTACAGGAAAATTTCCTGATATTTCAAAGCAGGCGTTTGAAAACAGTAAGTTTTACTATTTTCAGAAGCATTTCGGAATTATTCCTGCGCTGTTTGTTTCTGCGATGACTCAAATTGGCAGATATCACTTTTTTCTTCTATTGGTGTTATTTTTTGCATTCGTGCTTCGGATATATGAGTTAAAAACGTATATGCCGTTTATCGGTGATCATGGGTGGTTTTATCTCTCAGCCAGAGATTTTCTCCAAACGGGTGAGATCCCACTTGTTGGCATTCCAAGTAGTCGACCATGGTTGCATCAAGGGGCATTTTGGTCATATCTTTTGGCACCATTTTTGTTGATCTTCAATTACAATCCTGTTGCTGGAGCGTATCTTGCAGTGTCATTTGGATTGGGGACAGCAGTATTGATCTATTTGTTGGGTTCTGCCATGTTCTCAAAGCAAACAGGGCTTATCGCAACTTTTTTGTATGCAGCGTCTCCGGTTTTGATCATGAGTGATCGAACTCCTTATCACACAACACCTATTCCTTTCTTTACGGCATTGCTGTTACTTGTTGTTTACAGATGGTTGAAAGGAAGTGTCTCTCTTTTTCCACTCATACCATTCCTCTTTGTTATTTTATATAACTTTGAGATTGCAACGGTTACGTTGGCGATTCCGTTCTTGACGATCTTCCTGCGTGGACTTCTTAAAAAGAAGGCTTTTGTTCTGGAGACGATAAACAGAAAATACGTAGTTTTGTCTCTGATTGCCGCATTCGTACCGCTTATTCCGATGATGCTATATGATCTGACACACGGATTTGCCCAAACAGGAAGATTTCTTCTCTGGATCCCATACAGAATTATCTCGTTATTGGGATACCGATCTGAGCACGCAATATCATCAGACAGAATTGCAGAAATGATTACGTTTGTTGTCGACTCTTTTGGACGGCTTATATATCTTTCAGACAAAACAGTTGCGTTAGTAATCGGTTTACTAGCAGGCACATGGTTACTTTTTATTAAGCGAAACACGAAGCAATTTGCTGACTCATCGGTTACGTTTCTTACACTTTTTTTTGTATTACCACTCCTTGGAATTATTGTTAATCAAACACCGTCTGATGCGTATCTTTTTATTCTTTTTCCGTCTCTCTTTGTGTTAGTTGCCGCGGTGCTTTCAAGACTTACTCATAAAATAAACAAATGGTTAATGGTTGTCGTAATAGGACTTTTGGGAATTGTTAACTGCGTGTTTCTCGTACAGAACAATTATCTTATGGGGGGTGGAAAAACGTATGGGTATACACTTGAGCAAAGAATGAGTGCGGCAAAAGTGGTTATTTCTTTGGCAGATGAAAAAAGCTATACCTTGAAAGGTGAAGGGTCAGGAAGTCAGTTTGAAAGTTTTACCATGAATTATCAGTATTTGCTTTGGTATCTCAAGCATCCGGTAACAGAAAAAAACGCAGAGCTGTCGTTTACCATTCTGGAAACATCGAATGGAATTATCGTAAGACAAGAAAAATAACTGTATGGAATCTATTCCTCTAATTTCAAATGTTTTGCAAAACACAGCTTATCTTGCATCCGATTTTCAGTCCTTCTTTCCATCTTTATCAAAACTCTGTTCTATCTTTCTTTCACTTTGCTTTGTGATCTCCATATTTTTTCTTCTGTATCTTTTCGGAGAAAGAGTGCGAAGCAGATATTTTCATGAAATTAACGATATAAGGATTGTTCCATTTCTCAATTTGGCGTTGGGGTATGTGTCTATTGGCACTGTTGTTGCTATTTTAGGTTCGTTTTCACTGTTTACTTTTCCAATTCTTGTGAGTTTTTTCGTCATCATCTGTCTGGTTTCATTATTTCCTTTAACAATTTTTCAAACATTTATTTATCAAATCAAACCTCTTGTCGCGCAATATAAACAACAGTGGAGAGCGCATGCTGCACTGTCTTTTATAACGTATGGTTTTGTTATTCTTGGATTTTTGCGGCTGATTCCTTCAGAGACAAATGTTGACGCGCTATGGTACCATACAGACCTTCCACATGCCTATGTGCGAGAAAAAACGATGATGATTGAACCAAATTATCAGTATCATCTCGTGCCTATCCCGCAACTGAGCGAGATGTTTTATGTGGTTGCAGAAATTCTTTCTATAAAAGATGCCGGACGATATATTCACTGGATGTTTTATGTGTCGGTCGTACTACTGCTTTCTGTCGCAGGGTTTAAAAAAAAGTATTATTTGGTCAGTTTGCTTGTCGTCATATTTTTTGTCAGTGCTCCTGTGACGATTCGACACGCTTCGTCAACACTGGCAAATTTTCAGTGGATGTTGTGTTGGTTGCTCGCGATATATATTCTACACAAAAAGAAATCAGCTACGAGCGTTGTGCTTTCTGGTATATTGCTTGGTGGAGTATTCGCAACAAAACTATGGACTATCGCGTTTATTCCAGTGTTCTTTTTTTTTCTTTTCTGGACCGAGCGAAAATCACAGGTTAAATTTAAGTTTACTTTTTTTTTCCTTATCACAAGCATGATTGTTCCTGCAATATGGTATGTGCGTTCATACCTATTGACAGGCAATCCAGTTTACCCTGCATTTTCGGGGGACGAGTGGTTTTTTCCGCAAGTTCCTGGAATAAGTAGTTACATCTCCGTTGAGGCACTGAAGTTTCGTCTTGCAAGTCTTCTAAACTGGAGTCCTCTTTTTCTACTTTCGGTTCCAGTGTGCTGTTTTTATCTGGTAAAAAACAAACCCCGTCTTTCCACCGTCCCGTTTCTCACATTTCTGGGAATGTTATCCATATCGTATCTCATACTACCATTTTACTTTGGTCACTATTTATATCCTTGGTATCTTATTCTTGTTATTTCCATAGGTTACGTTACTGAGAAAATAACTGCTGTAAATAGGTTATTTTTAACAGGTTTGACCGGAGCTGCGTTTGTACTATTGCTATACTATGGCATCAATACGATACTTTTTCTTCCCTATGGCTTAGGAATGGCAGATGAAAACAAGTATTTAACCCGTATTCTTTCTCGGGATAACTCAAGTTATTATGATTACGGGTATAGGTTCTCAAAGTGGTATACTCAAAACGAACCAATAGGTACATATGGCTTATGGGGGTTTTATTATGCCTCTTTTGAGCCTAAGTTTGTGATTGATGAGTTTCGTAAATATAAACCAAGCTTACAAGTGCTGAAAAAGCAAGGAATACATAAGTTGATTATAAAAGGTGGGAATATAGAATGGTTTTGTAATAATTTACACGTCAAAGATTGTTATGAAGGTTCATACGAACTTCTGGCAAAGTATGAATTTCTTTATGCTCCAGCGTCGCAGTATCTGTATGCGTTAAAATAGTTACAGCCTATGATTACAGCGGCAATTATAGCTAAGAATGAACAATCCCAAATTAAAGAATGCATAGAGTCTCTTGCGTGGTGTCAAGAGATAATCGTTGTTGATGACGATTCTTCTGACAAAACGGCCTCAATCGCCAGAGCGTCTGGCGCTAGAGTTTATCAGAGATCACTCAATGGTGATTTTGCAACGCAGCGCAATTTTGCACTGTCCAAATCAAGCAATGATTGGGTCATATTCGTTGATGCTGATGAAAGAGTCTCCAAACAACTACGAGATGAGATCCAAAGTATGTTGTATGCGTTTTCTCATCCATATGAGGGGTTTTTAATTAATCGTCAAGATACGTTGTGGCAAAAAAAATTACAATATGGCGAAGTCGGAAACAAACAATTAATCCGTATTGGTAAAAAAACAAGTGGTCAATGGATCGGAAGGGTTCATGAAGCTTGGGATGTTAGTGGTAAGATTGGCACGCTCAAACAACCATTGAATCACTTTCCTCACCAAACTATTTCTGAATTTCTGCAAGAAATAAATTACTATACAGATATTAGGGCATCCTTGCTTTATGAAAAACAAATAACCACAAATATTTTTCTCATTTTTGGGTATCCTCTTGCTAAATTTATAAAACTGTATCTTTTTGCTCAGGGATTTCGTGACGGAATGCCTGGACTGATAGTGGCAATAATGATGTCATTTCATTCATATTTGGTAAGAAGCAAGTTATGGATGCTCCATCATGAGGGTAAATAATAAATTAGTCTTCGCATTATTCATTTTCACCTTTGCTTTTTCTGTTCGGTTATGGAATCTTAACCTCGCTGGTAGAACCTGGGATGAGCCAGAGTATGTCGAGCAAGGATACAAAATGATTGAACTGTTAAAAGCAGGTAAATTTAATGAACCTTTTTTCTATAAAACATACGATCATCCTCCTTTGGTAAAATACGTCTACGGTCTTACTGCGCATCTCGACGCAGTAGGAGAAAAAAAAGACGGAATACCGCTTCTTCGATATGATTTAACGTACTCTCGTCTTTTATCAGCATTTGTTTCATCTTTGGCTGTTGTTCTCGGAATGTTTTTTGGTTGGCAATTTTTCTCACGTTTTGTCGGAGTCACAGCGGCTATTATTCTTTCATTAATCCCAACATTTCTTGGGTTTTCTCAACTCGTGACAACAGAGTCATTCTCAATACTTTTATTTACTGCCTGTGTGTATCTCTACGTTTTGCTTTTTGAGAAGTTTTCCTGGAGAAAAGTAGTTCTTTGTGGGATCATGACAGGTATTGCGCTTGAGGTAAAACAATCGAATGGTTTGTTATGGTTGCTACTTATTGGGATGTATGTTTTACATCAGAGATTCCAGAAAAAGCGCAAGCATATCATGCATAGACAATTATTCCTAAAAACGTTTTTTAGTATAGTTGCGATAAGTATAACGGTGTTTTTTCTTCTATGGCCCATGGCAATACTCCATCTGCCTGAAATATATGGAAGGCACAGAGAGCTTTGGAGTGTAAAACTGTCTCCTCATCCGCTTCAAGTGACAGTTTCTGTTCCCGAAGTTTTCTTCGGCAGACTGATGCTAACGCCAATTTTTTATTACCTGGTGTATTTTTTTATTACAACACCATTATTAATTTTGGGGTTGTTTGGTATCGGAGCTTATCGGGCTTTAAAGTCAAGAAAATGGCATCTTCTCATACTTCTTGTTTGGTTTTGTGTCCCTTTTATTCTCTCGTTCTATGCGTGGAGACAGCATGGGGTGCGATATATTGTTCAGATATACGTTCCGATGGCGTTACTCGCAGCGATCAGTCTGGAAATCATCCTTAAGAAGTATTTTCAGCAGGGGTGGAAAAAGCTTATTGTTGTTTGTTTTTTGATCCTCTATCTTTTTATACCAATATACATTCTCTCTCCATATTATATTGATTACTTTAATGGGATCGTAGGAGGTACAAAAGGAGTGTTTAAGAGCAGGTCTTTTCAGATTGGGTGGTGGGGGGAAGGGATAAGAGAAGCTGGGATGTACATACAACACCATACTCCTCAAGGTGCAAAAATTGGCATTGCACTATCTCCTTCGCATGTGTTTCCTCCAATAGAGAACAGATTTGTAGAAAAATATCAGGAAAATAAAACGTATGATTATGTTGTAGTTAATTACTACAACATTCTTCGTGAAGGATTTGATGATAGGCAAATTAACAAAAATTATGACCCAATTTATAGAGTGGATGCTGGAGGTGCAATTCTTGCTACAGTATACAAGCGAAAAAACCTCTTTAAATCACAATAGTTATCTAGTATAGTAAATAGATAAAAATCTCAAGCAATGAATCGATTTAGCCCTCACAAAAAACCTGGTTTGCAACTGTTGTGTCGAGTATGTCAGTCAGAAAATCTTATAGACATACTCTCGCTTGGAAATCAATACTTGTCAGATTTTGTATCAGATGACTCAAAACCTGCCAAATATCCACTTGATCTTATCGTTTGCGAAAAGTGCTTTCTTCTGCAGCTTCGGCACAATGCTCCACAAACATCTCTCTATTCTGAGCGATACGGATACAAGTCAGGTATGAATCAAACGATGAGAGATGAATTAAAGCAGATTGTTGAGAAAGCTTTGAAAGTGTTGCCTTACATTGGCAAGAAACTTACCGTTGTAGATATCGGTGCCAATGATGGGACTCTTCTTAACTACTATCCAAAATCATTATTTAGAATCGGCGTAGAACCTGTGTTAAAGTTTGCAGATGAATGTGGTAAGCATGCAAATATCGTTATTGCAGATTTTTTCAACCTAACTTCATACAAAAAAAAAGTCGGGAATAGAAGAGTAGATATTATAACTGCCATATCGTGTTTTTATGATATGGAAGAACCAAATAAATTCTTACATGATGTAGCAAGAATTCTTAAAACAAACGGTGTATTTATTATTCAACAAAACTATCTTATGAGTATGTTACAGCAGAATGCATTTGATAACATAGTTCATGAACATCTAGAATATTATTCACTCCTTTCTCTTGAAAACCTCCTTCGTCGGCATGACATGGAAGTTTTTGATGTTGAATTCTCAGACGTCAATGGCGGAAGCTTTCGAACATATATATCGTTTAATGGGAAAAGAAATGTTCGTGCATCAGTGAGATATTTACGAAGAAAGGAAGAAAAGATTAATCTGATGAATATTGCAAATTATACTGCGTTTGCAAAGCGAGTTGAAAACAATAAAACAAAGCTTGTTTTATTGCTTAAAAAGCTAAAAAAAGAAAAAAAAGTAACATATATTTATGGAGCGTCAACCAGAGGAAATACGCTTCTGCAGTATTTTGGCATCGACAAAACGTTTATCAAAGCTGCTGTGGAACGAAACCCTGAGAAGTGGGGTAAAAAAATTGCATCTGTTGGTATCCCAATAATCTCAGAAGAACAAGCGCGGAAAGATAGACCAGACTACATGCTTGTTTTACCGTGGTTTTTTAAAAAAGAGTTTATCAAGAGAGAACAAGCATACTTAAAAAATGGTGGGCATTTTATTTTTCCGTTACCAAAACTAACGATAGTGTAAAAGAAAGGGGAAACGAAGTCTTAATACGGTAACAAATGCCTCCTTAAGTTCTTTTGTATTAAAGTTCGAAGGGTTTTTTTCGTACAGTCGAAAAGTAAATGGGATTTCAGTCATCATAAATCCTTTTTTGTGAAGTTTGAAAACAATCTCAGATAACACAATAAATCCTTTGGATATAAAGTGTTGTTTAACGATAAACAGCACTGCCCTTCTTCTGTAACATCGAAATCCATTCGTGTAGTCGTTAATCGGAACACCCAGCATGAGTCTAAGAAAAAAACTCACAGATCTACTGAATATTTGTCTTTGAAGTTTCCAGTTATAGTTTTTTGATCCCTTTTTATATCTTGATGCTATCGCTACATCTGTTTTGTCGCACGAGTTGACAAGTACTGGAATATATTTCGGGTTATGGCATAGGTCAGCGTCCATTTCAACGAAATACAATATGTTTTTGTCTTCCATCGCATGCCCAAGACCGTGAATGACCGCAGAACCTCTTCCCCCTTTTTCACTGCGTACGATAACGCGAACAAGGGGTTGCAATCGAAATTTATTCTTTACGATTTGTGCAGTTTTATCGGGTGAGTTGTCGTCAACGACGAAAATTGCACATCCGGGAGCAGATGATAATACATTCGTAATAACCTTTTGAATAGTATTTTTCGCGTTGTATGTTGGAATGATGACAACGAGTTGTTTAAAAATAGAATTGGTTTTCAACATGAGAAATAATTTGTGAGAATGATTGTACCGTATTGTTGTACCGTGTGCTACAGCATCATCTTCTATATATAGCTAGCGTTTTGATGCTACGACAACAAAGGTACCAGGTCTTCGCAGTAACGATCCAAAAATCCACAGGATAAGTACAAAAGGTAGTCCTAAGGTCAACCAAAAAGTGATAGAGAGCAAATCTTGTATGCGCAACAAAGAGTGATCGGTCTTTCTCTTTACTAACTTGTGAAGAATATCTGGTGAGCTACTTGTGCTATTTATGCAGCTTTGCAGAATACCTGTGAGATGATGCTCTATTGACCAATAATCGATTTTGTCGGTTTTAAAACCTGTAGAACTAAGTAGTTTCTGTAGCGACGAAATAGAAAAATGCCAATGATGAAACTTCAGTGCAAGATGAAACCAACGATTTTTAAATATTTTAAATTCAATACTGTTATTGTTAGGAACACCAATTATTAGTTTGCCATTTTGTTTTAAATTATTTTTTGAAGCCACCAGGTACTGAATAGGATCATTGACATGTTCAAGAACATGCCAAAAACTGATGACATCAGCATGAAACGTTTTCTCTCTCAAAAAAGTATTTGGAGTTATTGCATGTATTTGCGCACTCCTCATGCGTTTTCTTGCTGCAAAAGATATTTCAACGCCAATTTTTCGTTTTGCATCAACTGTTCTTAAGAAATCCCCATCTCCAGCACCAACATCGATCCAAAGTTCTTTGGTTCCGCGTCTTAGATAGAGAGTTCTTATCAAATAAACGAAAAGCGTAATCGGTTTGAAAAGCGTATGCGCAAGTGACGATTGTGCTTGATAATAATGAGCCTTATAAGAAGTATGAGGCATATGTTTGATCCACCCTAACTCACAAGCGTCACAGAACAAGTATCCAGGTATTCCTGTAATATTATTGATTGTAATCTTATTGCAACAGATACATTTTTGCCTATTTATTTTTCGCCGTTGCATAGCTACAATTCTACGATATAACGCGTCATAAAAAAAGATTGAGTAACGAGTCTTTTAAAATAACATATTGTGTATCAAAACAAAACAGTTTCCATAGTATTTGCAACGTATAGGGAAAAAAAATCAATCAAGAAAATAGTTGATAATTTTTTCCGTACAGGATTTGTAGATCAGGTTATCGTCGTAGACAATAATGCCGAAAATGGAACTCTAGAAGAGGTCGCAAAAACGAAAGCGACTTTAATTACAGAAAAAAAGCAAGGGTATGGTTATGCATATCAAAAAGGAATAAAACACGCAACGGGTGATTTCGTAGTTTTGTGTGAGCCAGACGGTTCTTATTCTGCCTCAGATCTTGAACGTTTTTTAGTATACGCCAAGGATGGTTTTGATGCAGTTTTGGGATCACGTACTGGACAAAGTACGCCATTATCTGGGGCAGACATTACTCTTTTGAGAAAATTTGCAAATGTCATTGAAGCAAAAACAGTTGAGGTTCTTTTCAACACGAATGCGTTAACGGATGTAGGATGTACATACAAACTTTTTACACTAAAAAATCTCAAAAAATTGTCTCGTCAATGGGTTCGGAAAGATTCAATATTTGCAACAGAACTACTATTACTCACGGTTACCAATAATATGAAATTTATTGAAATTCCTATAACTTTCAAAAAACGGATTGGAAGATCGAGTTTAACAGATTCCAATTATAAATTAGTGAAGTGGGGGATCACAATTCAAATGTACATTTTTAAATTTTGGCTACGGAGGTTTTTTAAAGGATAAAACTATGATCCTAAAAAATGTAGAAATTGTCAGAACTCCACATTTAAAACTATATTTTCTTTGGGAAAACAACCACTCGCAAATAAACTTCTCGCAGACAAATCAGAAAAAGCAAGGCATTATCCACTTGCATTACTCCAGCGCACACGTTGTACGCTTATTCAGCTCAGCTATGTTGTACTGATATTGGCTTGGAATTTTTAAGAAGAAATTATCACAAAAATCCGTGCACTTTTAAAGACACATATCTAAAGATAACATTTGTTATTCCTATCCCCAAGCTTGAAGTAGTAAAATAAACAAGCGACCATAAATATGTTGAAGCGACTACGAGTTATTTTACTACAGAAAAGTACATTCTCTAATCACTACTGGTTTTTTACAACATTTTGTCTTGTTATTACTATTGTGTATTATCTTCTCTTTGTGAATAAAGGATTGGTCTTCTTGGATGAAGGATATTATGTCCATATTTCAGAAAGAATCCTACAGGGAGAGAGGCCGTATCATGACTTCAATCTAATTTATACTCCAGGTTTTTTTTATCTTCTTGCATTTGTCTATAAAATGTTTTCACCAAGTATTATTGCTGGTCGCATCCTCACTCTTGCTATATGTAGCGGTATTGTTTTTATCATACTATCGATGCTTCCTAAAGTAACTAAACCATCACTTTCCATCGTTTTTCTTTCAGTACTGTGTCTTCTATCATTTGGATATCCTCTGATCAATATTCCTTTGGTAGTATGGGCAAATGTACTTGTATCTCTTTTGGCGCTTGCAATGTATCTAAAGTTGCATGCTAAAAAAAACTACAAATCATTTTATTTCAGTTTTTTTCTTGGAATGTTTCTGGCACTAGGGATATTTTTCAAACAGAATATAGGGGTGGTTTTTGTTTTGTTATTTAATATATTAATACTTGCTCGTAGAGATTATGCCATAAAAGAACGCCTTCGGACGGCATTTCTAATAAATGCTATTGTCGTTTTATTTACTTTACTGTGGCTTTACCCGTTACTTTTGACTGACAACTCAAAATACCTGGTGACCTTTATAGAGTTTAGTCAGCAATTCGCATCACAGTCTGCGTTTAGCTACCCGTCATTATCACTGTTACTCCAGCCATTTGGGATATTTAAATTGTTACCGTACTATTTACCAATATTCTTTTTCATTGTTCTCCTCTTTTATGCAAAGACCTCTAAAATCAATTGGAATCTTTTTGCCTTTTGTCTGACTCCGCTTATAGGGTTTGCGAGCACGATGTATCCCCAAACTGATTTATTACATATCTATCCATTTTTTGGTCCTCTTCTTGTTGCTGTGCTTGTTTTTTTTCAAAAGGAACGATTCCCATTAGTGAAAGGAGTCGTCGTAGTTCTTATCTTTACAGGATTTTATCTGACAATATTTACGAATAGCTATCGCTACGAAGCACCTTACCGTGAGCAGAATACGCTACTAGATCTGCCTCGAACAAAAGGGATCTACGTTGAGAAAATAAAATCAACTGATCTTTCTGCAGTTGCACAATTTTTGAAGACACATACAAAACAGAGTGATTATGTATTTATGTATCCTGATGTTCCAGTGTTGTATTTTATTTTAGAGAGAAGAAACCCTTCAAAAGACGTTCAGTATGTTGTTGACACATGGCATTTTCATGATGATGATATGATCATCTCTGAGATACAAGAAAAAAAAGTAAAATATCTACTGAAAACTGATGGGCTCTTACAAAGAGGAAAGCTATCTAGATATATCATGAACCAGAAACTTGTTTATGTACAAGGTACCTATCGTATCTACCAAAATACAACAAAATAAAAATGATGAGAACAAAGATTAATTCAAAGTTATTTCTTATTTTTGTAACTACATTATTGTTTTTAATTGCCATTGCTTTTAATATATCTCCATTACTTCGAGGTCCGGATGATCCACTCATTGAATCCAGATGGCCGTACTACTTTGTCAACACGTTTCACAAAACATGGATTCCTCTTATACCATTGCTTGCAATCTTACTACTGTTTTATCTTACTGATGCAAAACAAAAACTAAGATTTATCCTAAAAACACGATATATACTTTTTTTACTTATTATTTTTATGTTTGTGTGGCAGATAAGCCTTGTTCATTTCAGCAGATTTGGGATCGGAATTTTATTTCGAAGAGTTGTTGATCCGGGGATTAATGGATACTTCTCATCAGCGATACAAATAGATAACGCACAAACATTCATTCAAGATTTTCCAAAGATCATGCCCTCACTTGATCAACACGCACGAGGTCATCCACCGGGAGGTGTTTTGCTTCTACATGGAGTGATTTCAGTATTTGAACAGTTTCCTGTTGGTACAAATGCTGTTTTGTCGTTTGTTCCCATCCCAGACTCCGAGGCGTTATTGATTTGGAACAACTTATCACCACCTCAACGCGCTGCTAGTATTTTCTTAGGATTTTTTCTTCACGGACTTGCAACGCTTGGAATTATCCCACTATACTTTATAGCAAAATATTTTACAGATAAGAAAACTGCAATTCGTGCTCTATTTCTTTATGCGGTTTTTCCTAGTGTGTCGTTTTTTGCTCTCCTTCTTGATCCGTTTTACGCAATTCTGTCGTTAGCTAGTTTTTTGCTTTTGTTGATAGGACTGAGAAAGGATAACTTTTTTGTCATACTCCCAGGAATTATATTTGGAATTGGTCTATTTTTTAGCTACTCGATTTTGCCAATGGGTTTTTTGAGCATACTTTTTGTTGTATTTTCAAAACAGTCTCTGCAAAAATCATTGCGATCGTGTTTATTTTATATCTTAGGGATCAGTGTTGCGTTACTCATACAAATGATGATTGACTTTCCTGTTATCGAATCTTTCTTGGCAGTTATTGCTGGCCAGGTACCAAGGTCTTATCTGCACTGGCTCGTGTTTAATCCATATGATTTTTTTGTTTATTTGTCAATTCCGATTTCCGTTCTGTTCTTTTTCGCTTCAAAACATCTTTTGAGAAGAACAAACAGTGCACTGAGGCCGTTATGTATCGCATTTTGGATCTCGTTTTGTTTTTTAGTACTCTTTGGGATAAGTAGGGGAGAAGTAGGCAGAATCTGGATACCACTTATGACAATGCCAATAATTCTGGTAGCATGGTACTCAGAACAACTCCATTTTTCTACAAAAAACTTTACGATACTTTTATTTTTGATCGGCTTGCAGACAATCTTGATGGAAGAATTTTGGGTGCCAATCTGGTAATGAAACGAATATTTTCAATTTTATTTATTTTTTACGCACTGAGTATTTTTATCTATTATGTTTTTATGTTGCTTTGTAGAGGAGGGATATGCGTTGGAATGTAATAACTCCTCATGGGTTTGTTGTTTTGCTTTTCCTCCTAGCAACAGTTTTTATCACATATCCTTTACCATTCCACCTAGGAGAACTTACCGTAGGGCATGCAGATGAGTTACTTATTAGCTGGATTCATAACTGGAATATACAAGCTCTTGCACATAACCCGTCTGAGCTGTTTCACGCAGCAACATTTTATCCTTATCAGAATACCCTTGCGTACTCTGATCTTTTTGTATTCTCAAGCATTTTGTCTTATCTTCCAGTAAAAATTATAGGTGAGCCGATCGTCTACCACACGTTCTCTCTTATTGCATCGTTATTTTTACTTGGCGTAAGTATTTATGCGCTGAGTTATTATCTTACAAAGAATATTTTTGTATCTTTTCTTTCAGGAATACTTCTTATTTTTTCTCCCGTAGTTATAGATAAGTTTGTTCACATACAGATGCTAACAGTGTTTTTTGTCCCTTTATCACTTCTCTTCTTACTTCATTTTGTCAAAACAGGCAGGTATCGATTTTTAGTGTTTTATTTAACTTGTCTTTTTCTCCAGACGATCAATAGTTTTTTACCAGGATATTTTATCGTTTTTTCCTCCGTGATAATACTTATTTGGTACTGGTTTCAAAGAAAGAAATTACTTAAGAAAAGAATAACCAAAAAAGCTGTGCTTCTTATCATCGGTACGATTACCATACTTTCTCCATTTGTTCTTTCGTACTACAGTGTGTCAAAAGAGTTTTCCTATGTCCGTGACATCCGCGATACTGTGCATCTTGCGCTTCAACCTGAAGATTTATTCTATCCAAATAAATCGACACGATTACAAAGTTTTCTTACAGCCTTACAAAGTTCCTATCCAAAAGAAGCTTCACTAAAGGTCGGATATATGGGAGCGATGTTGAGTATTTTATCTCTTCTTGCAATGTATTTTGTTTGGAAAAGAAGAGTAAAGGTTGCATACCCGTTTTTGAGTATTGGGTTCGTTGGTTTGGTATTAAGTCTCGGGCCAGTTCTGCATCTAGGTAGAGTTACTGTGCACAAGCCATTTCTCATTCCGCTGCCGTATAGTGTTTTGTACTATCTTGTTCCAGGATTTCAGGGTTTTCGAAATTCATCCAGGTGGGAGATGCTTTTTGTTCTTATGATGGTGGTCGTAATTGGTATCGTCCTTGCGTTTCTATTCAAACGAGTTTCTTTCAAAAAACAGTTGCTCATAACAATTCTACTAACAATAGGGGTGGTAGGGGAGTATAATTTCCCCATGCAGTTTTTTACAATTCCACAAAAAAAAGATTTCCCTAAAGAATATCATTGGCTTGTCACAACACCAAAAGACTCAGTTTTTGTTGAGATGCCGATATACACCTGGAGAATGCAGCCCTATGCAAATAAAGAGTTTCTGCGACTTTACTATAATACGGTCAATTCCAGAAGAACTCTTAACGGAACAAGTGGTTTTTCGCCTCCAAAGTGGGAAAAAAATGTATCAACACTTCTTGCTCAGTTTCCTAACGAACAAAGCGTAAATCAACTCCGCATGCAGAATATTGATTATGTGTTGGTCCACAAAGATGAATATAATCTGCTTTCACAAGCAAAATTTGCCGTTGAGAAGAGCGTGATACCAAACGGTGAAACAGTTATAGAAAAGCTAAGAAATAATAAAGCAGTAACTCTGATAAAGCAGTTTAATAATACATATATTTATAAGCTTTAATATGGTTTTTCTTGCTGTTATTTTCGGAGTATTTTCTTATATCATATTTTTCGCAGGTCTTCTCGGTTTACTCTCAACGGATTTTCTTATTACGGTGACAGTTTTATTTTTCGCTACCTGTGCATTAAAACTTTATATGCAAAAAGTAGTTCTGTTGAAGAGTACGACCAAACTCACAGCGGAGATGAAGAAAGGTAAAATACTACTTTTTGCCAGTATTACTGTTGTTTTGCTCATCTGTATAAATTTTGTTGGTACACTTGGACCAGAGTGGTCGTTTGACGCCTTGTGGTACCATCTGACGCTTCCAAAACTATACCTTGCTCAGGAACAGGTGTACTTTATCCCTGGTGGGCTTCTGTACTATTCAGCGATGCCAAAGCTTGTTGAGATGCTCTATATTCCTGCAATTGCTTTTGGGACAGAAATTGGCGCAAAAGGTGTTCACTTTCTTTTCGGAGTATTTTCTCTTTTTGCTATATATCGACTCGCTCGGGTTTTTGTGAATGCAAAATACGCAATGCTTTCCGTTCTTATTTTTGCCTCAAATCTTGTGTTTGCTTGGGAGATGACAACTGCTTACGTTGATCTTGCAAGAACATTCTATGAAATTCTGGCTTTGTATTTCTTTTCTCGCTGGTGGAAAACCAACAAATCAACTGATCTATTTTTTTCTGCTGTTATGATTGGGCTTGCAATAACCGCCAAACTGTTAGCGGTCGGAACACTAGTGATTTTACTTCACTTGTTAACGTATCGAATAACTCTGCAAAAAAAACAGCTAGTAGTTTTGCTAAAGAGATTTCTTCTTTTTTTCTCTCTCTCACTCGCTATACCTTTGCCATGGTTAGTTTTCTCGTATCTCAACACAGGTAATCCATTCTTTCCCTTTTTTACTCCGATGTATGAGGTTGGATTTTCTTCAACCCTACTTAACCCTGTCAACTTTTTTAAAGAAATTATTGCTGTATTTATTAATGCTGCTGATCCGCTTTCGCCTTTATACGCTATTGTTTTCCCTTTGATATTTATCTACTATGCTAAACTGCGAAAAAATGGTGGAGTGCTTTTATTGTTCGTATTACTAAGTTTTGTTGTCTGGTACTTTACTCCAAGAACTGGAGGAGGAAGGTTCATATTGCCCTACCTTCCAGCGTTCTCTGTTTTAGCAGTATTAATCATGCAGCTACTTGAGCAAAATAAACAAAAAATGCTGTATAGATTTTTCATTGGTTTAGTTTTTTTCATAGCGTTTATTACCATAAGCTATCGATCAGTCACGAATATAAAATACATTCCAGTTTTACTTGGGCAACAGTCAAAAACTCAGTTTCTTTCAGAGCATCTAGATTTTAGCTATGGTGATTTTTATGATATCGATGGGTATTTTCCCAAGAACATTTCATCCTCAAATCGGGTGTTGTTGTATGGCTTTCACAATCTCTACTACGTTGATTTTCCGTTCATACATGAGTCATGGATAAAAAGGGGAGACTGGTTTACCAACATAGCGATACAAGGAAGTCAAACACTTCCGGAACAATTTACCTCTCTCAAATTACTGTATGAGAATAAAACAACGCATGTTCGCGTGTATGGGAAGAAAAAAATGTATTATTAATCTATGTTGCAACCTTTGCTTTTTACATTGTTGACTGTCGGTTTTGTCTTTGGACAGTTTCTTCGGATTGAGCTGGGAAATGGCATCGCAATTACACTTATTGATGCAGTTGTTGGATTGATTGCTGTCATTTTTCTTCTGACCAAACGGAAAGCGAAAAAAGAGATTTCTTCTCATCCGCTTTTTTACCCCGCGGTTTTTTTTGTCACCGCATGTACGTTGTCTCTTCTTGTGAATAGTGTCTCAATGCAGCTGGACGAGACTTTCGTTGCAAGTTTATATCTGCTTCGTTGGGCAAGTTACCTTGTGCTTTTTTATTGGGCAAAAAATATTCAAAAAACCACATTACAAAAATGGTTGGTAATAATGGGGACTGGTGCAGTTATCTTTGGGTATCTGCAGTATTTCTTTTACAACAGTTTGAAAGGAATGTTTCAGCTGGGGTGGGATGAACATATGTATCGCATGTTAGGAGGATTTCTGGATCCGAACTTTGCCGGCGCGTTTTATGTACTGTTTTTTCTTTTTTTGCTGCCTCGGTTCTTATCGTTATTAAGCTATCGTCATTCTGGTTTATCCAGAATCAGATCCTGGACAAGTCTTTCGACCCTGAGCTCAAGACCGAAGGGCCAGGATGACATAAAAATTAATGCTATGAGATATGCTTATATGCTTACTACGGTAGCAACACTCATCGCTATTTATCTTTCCTATTCACGGAGTGCATTTTTGATGCTCCTTGTTGGGATCACCGTTTATCTGTTCCTGATGAAACAAAAAAAACTCCTCTTTGGCGTGCTTATTGTCGGTATTGGTTTGTTCGTACTCTTTTCCGATCCATTGGTAGAGAGTAAGAATCCGTTTCGAATGTTCTCGTCTGAAGCTCGAATTACCTCGGCAAAAGAGGCAATAACGCTGATTTCGAAATCACCATTAATAGGTGTTGGGTTTAATGCATATCGATACGGGCAAAGAAGGTTTGGTCTGCCAACTGATGAAAAGCTCTACGCAAGTCACTCAGAAGCGGGAACTGATAACAGCTTTCTCTTTATTTTTGCAACGACAGGAATTATCGGGTTAATAGTATTTTTGTATCTTCAGATTCGAATCCTCACATTTGTACGATCAAATACTGGTGAGAGTGTCTATTTGAAGAATGCGAAAACTGCCGGCTTAATCGGTATTTTTGTCGACAGTGTTTTTATTAATAGCTTATTTTTCCCGATGATTCTTTGTTGGTTATGGTTAACTATTGGGTCTACGGGGAATAAGAAACCTTGAGGTCTTTCTCTGTTTTGTTTCCTGCAATATCAGAAGAAACTACTATGATCTGATTGTCACCTGCTTGTAGCTGCATTGTATAGGTAAAGTTACCATTGCTATCAACTATCGCCCAAAACCCGTTCACCGTAATTTTCGCCTTTTCATCGGTTTTGCCTGAGATGCGAATCGGGCTGTCAGTGCCTTCAAATTTCTGATCGTTGTCAGGTGCAGTCACTTCAAGCGCTGGTGGTTCTTTGATATAGGTTACTGAAAGTGTCTCAGAAAACTCACTTTCATCGTTGTCATTTTTTGCTCGAACTTTGAGAAGATTGTCTCCCTCAGTGAGCCTGACTTTTTTAAATGAAAAGGTTTTGTTGTTTTTGACTGTCTCAGTATCGCTTCTTTTTCCATTCACGAACAGCTCCACCTCATACTCAGGTTCTGAAAATCCGGTGATATTTATTCGGGCGCTATTAGTCGCTTCAAATGTTGCGTTAAGCTCTGGAACAACAACATAATCATCAGTTGCGTTGGTATTGACTGGACTGCCATCTTTGTTTTTTTCTACCAAAAGACTGAAGTTCACCAGAAGGGGAATGCCAAAGACAACAAGCAAGCCAACAATAACAATAATGCCAACTAGTGAGAGATATAGTGTTTTTTTCTTTTGTTTTGTCAGCCTTGAACGCGCCATAGTACTTTACTAATAGAAACTATACATTAATTCCCGACAATATTCTACCAGGCGTGAATAGTATTTACTAGCAAAAAGTGTATTGTTTGAAATTTGCTTTATGTCTTGATATAGTGTTCTATAATGGGTGATAAGTTTGTAGAGCCAGAAACAGACAAATCTTTAGCGCCTGTAAAAAATGATTTGGTCGCATCTTCTAGAGAATTTCAGCATGAACTTCCCACTCCTGAATCAGTTACCTCTTACTGGCGAGCAAAACTTCGAGCAGGAGCAGAGAGAATTGGAATAACTATTGATGTACCTGATTGTGATTGGACTGCAGAAGAAATACAAGCACCAATTGTAGATCAGGAGGGAAGTTCTCTTTTTAGCATGATGGCATATTACCCTCCAGAACTAGTAGGAAAACAGGGACTTTTCCGATTAGGTCAAATATTTCCTGAGATTTTAAACGCTCCAGAAAGACAGGACATCCCAAGCTGGATTCCTCCCGCATTTAGAGAAGGCACCAGTATTTCAGATACACACAGTACCGTTGGTTGGACAAAGGTGGTTTTTACTCGCACAGCATCGATACTTTCCAGTGATATAAAGAAAGTGCAAAAACCGTATATAGCACGGGGATATCGAGGATTAAGGCTGAGTACTTATACACTTGCCACAGTTGCAAGTAAAGATCTCACAGGACACTATTTAGATGAATATATTGAAAGTAATGAAGAAAATAGTGATTCCTCCACATTGATACTAGGTTCATATGACGATGGTGATAATGAACCGCGGACGGCGGATTGGTACAGTAATAGTGACTATGAATTTGTTTTGGTGTCGGATGATACAGGTAACTTGAGAATAGGAAAAAGTGAAAGCCGTAAGCAATTGGATACTCCTGGCTATATATCTGTCACTCCTCTAACACCTCGTCTTACCCATACATCTCTTGGCTTTGAGGTAGTAAAGCACGCTAGAGGACAAACTCTACGAAATTTTTCATCTCACGTAAGGCAATTAGTGCCAGGGTTACGGTGAGCCGAAGGTGGGATTCGAATACATGAGAACACGTTCTCATGGCTAACGCCACCTTCGGCCCACTTTATCAGTTTAACATCTCAGTCTCAGAGCCTACGGTCGGACTTGAACCGACAACCTGCGGTTTACGATACCGCTGCTCTACCATTAAGCTACGTAGGCAAATCTACAACTGCCTGCCCCGTATACTCGCTCCTTCGACGCGAGGTTGTAAACCTCGGGACAAGGTAAGAGTTATATGGGGAGTTACTTCGGCAATTGTGATTCCATTTTAGGAAATTTAGTAGAGGAGTGCAAGGAAGGAGTTTATTTTTCAACCCCCATGCGTTTTGCCCAAGATGCTGGGTCATTAAACCACAGTTCCACTTTTCCTTTTTCATCACTGCTTAGAATACCGGCTTTTGCAGCCTGTTCAACAATGACTTTCCCAGTTGTTAATGAATAAAGAGTGATACCTAATTTCTTTAGTATGCCTTTAGACTGAGATGTTTCATATGTTGTTGTTGCAACGCAATATTTTACGATCCCACCACTTTCTCGTATTGTTTCTGCGTTATTTGCTACACTTGTTGCTGTGGATATATGATCCTCGATGATAATGACTTTTGAGCCTGTTTTTAAGTATCCTTCGAGTTTATTACCTTTTCCGTACGATTTTGTAGTTGGTCGAACGTACACCATTGGTAAATCCAGTTCTCCTGATACCCAAGATGCTTGTGGAACAGCAGCTGTAGCTGTCCCCGAAATATAGTCAACATTTTTAGAACCGATTCTTTCCTTAATAACTCGTAGGTAGAAATTAACAATTTTCTTCCTTGCAGCTGGGTAGGACATTATTATGCGATTATCAAGATAAATAGGACTTTGTAAGCCAGAAGTATAGGTAAAAGGTGGGTTAAAGCGGAAATCAACAGCTTTTATTGAAATCAGTATTTTCGCTACTTCTACTGGAATATTCATATCATTTTCTGTAAGAGTTAATCTGATCTCGAAGTTTGATTGTTTCCTCTCGTGCTTTCTGCGCGAAATCATCTCCATCTGATGCATAGAGTATAGAACGGGCAGAGTGAATTATCAATCCTGATTTGTCGTTTCGTAAACCAGCTTTTAGTGTCTGTTCTAAATCTCCACCCTGTGCACCTACTCCTGGAACAAGAAAAAACATCTCAGGTGCGAGTTCACGAATCTTTCTTAACTCCTCCGGCCACGTTGCGCCAACAACCATAAGACAGTTGCCGAACTCTTTGTGCCAACTGACAATTTCTTTAGCAACGTGCATATAGAGCGGTTCACCGTTTATAGGTAAGTCTTGAAAGTCTTTTGCGCCTTTGTTCGAAGTTCGACAGAGAACAATTACTCCTTTTTCTCTTCTCTGTAAAAAAGGAAGGAGTGAATCTTTTCCAAGATACGGATTAACTGTTGCCGCATCTGCCTCAAAACTATCGAAAACCTCCTGTACGTATTTCTCTGAGGTCTCTCCGATATCTGCACGTTTTGCATCCAGGATAACCGGCAGGTCGGGGTAATTTGTATGTATATAATGAACGGTTTGCATCAGCGCTTGAATACCCGGAATACCAAGTGAAGCATAGTAGGCGATCTGAATTTTGTAGCAGCAAACAAGATCGGCTGTCGCATCGATAATCGACTTATTGAACGCAAAGATCGGCTCATGCACTTTTCTGATACTTTGAGGAAGCTTCTCAAAGTCAGTATCAAGACCTACGCAGAGAAGTGAATTGTTTTTTTTAATGGATAAAACAAGATTGTACAGAAAGTTCATACCTTATTTTCACTTTTCCACACATCGTAGGCAAGGTTTGGGTTCCACATAGCGCCGGTTGCTGATTGCACGCAGTCTGCTCCCGCATCCCGGTACTCTTTGTAATCTTCTGCAGTCATCACGCCGCCGATACCGACTATTTCAAAAGAGTAGTTTTTCTTTTCCCTAATCTCTCGCAGTTTTTTGGTCATCTCAAGTCCTGCCCATTTGATACTAGCACCGCAGATGCCACTTCGTGCCCGGTTTGATCCTGGCAGCGCTTGTTTGCCGCTCTCATCCACGACCTCAACCTGCAGCGTATTAATAGCAGCAACTGCATTTGCATATTCATTGGCAATTTCGCTGAGTCGCTGTATGTCTTTGTCGCTTGTGTAATAGCCGACTTTGAGTATTAGTGGCTTGTTGCCGATTTCTTTTCTCATCATTTTACAAACTTCTGCAGTCATCGAAAGATCATAACAGACAAGCCCTTCATTACCAAGATTTGGACATGACAAATTGACTTCCAAAACCTTTGCGCCGGTCTCATTTGCCAATTTAGCAGAGAGAGCATGGTCAGTGATAAAGTCTTGGCGAGTTTGATCTGGCCAAACCGTTCCCATAAAACTTAAGATCATCAACTGTCCGTTTCCCTCATACGAAATCGCTTTCCTCACATCTTCTTGCCAGATTTCAGGTGCCTGAGATGGAACGCCAAAAGAGTTGGTGATACTAAAATCTTTTTGCGACTTAGAAGTTGTAGGTTTTGCAACAAGGGTTGGGGTTTTTTCTGGATGTAAATCACCATCTATATCAACGTAGAGTACATTGGGGAATGGGTGACAAGGAAAAACATTCGACCTCACTGTTTTGTACGTTGAGATATCAAAACCCCAAGCAAACGCTTCCTTGATAAATTTACTATTGAGCAGTGGACCAGGCGGAATACCAAAAGGAAGATTCACTTCAAAGCCAAGATGTTTGGATTTCTTTGCTATGTTGCGTTTGGGAGGGATTACTTTTTGAGAGGAAATGGGCGGACCTTTTTCATAATTAGCTTCATAACTTATGGTATTGTCGTAAAATGCCGCTTTGTTCATGACTTATGATCCAGGAATTGACGCGCTTCTATGTCTTCTGCGAACAACTTTTAACTCTGCGATTGCCCGCTTGAAGTCTGCTTGGACAACAGCAAATTCCTGCTCTGTCATATGTTCTTTTTCTTCTTTCATTTTTTTCTCAGCTCGCTGTTGTGCTTCCAGCGCTTTTTTTGCATCGATCTGATCAGATCTTACTGCATAATCAGAAAGAAGAGAAATCGTGTTATTGGCAATTTGCAAAAATCCGCCGGTTACTGCGAGATGTTCAACTTTACCTTTGTGTTTGATGGTCATTTCTCCTGGCTCAAGTTGGGTTAGTAAATTGACATGGTGGGGAAGAATTGCAATTTCACCGTTGACCGTTGGAACAATCAGCTCTTCAATCTCGCCTGAGAAGATAACTTTTTCAGGGGTTACTATTTCTAAAAACATATGTTTCCACCTTCAGCTATTCGAGCAGGGGATCCTTCTCCTTCGACAAGCTCAGGATCAGGATGACCCTTTGGGTCACTTCAGTTTCTTGGCATTTTCAACGACCTCTTCAATACCGCCAACCATATAGAAAGCCTGTTCAGGGAGATTGTCGTGTTTACCATCTAATATTTCCTTAAAACCTCTGACCGTGTCTTCAATTTTTACATACTTACCAGCTTGTCCGGTAAAGACTTCAGCGACAAACATCGGTTGACTCAAAAATCTCTCAATTTTTCTTGCCCGCGTGACGATTTGTTTGTCTTCGTCAGAAAGCTCATCAACGCCTAAAATTGCGATGATATCCTGTAAATCTTTGTATCGCTGTAAAACTTTCTGAACACCTCTGGCAACTTCATAGTGCTCCTGACTCACAACATTTGGATCAAGAATTCTACTCGTTGATGCAAGGGGATCGACCGCAGGATAAATTCCTTTTTCAGCAATTGACCTGTCAAGCGCGATTGATCCATCCATATGCGCAAATGTTGTCGAGGGTGCAGGATCTGTATAATCATCTGCTGGGACATAGACTGCCTGAAGGGAAGTGATAGAGCCTCTTTTGGTGGAGGTGATTCGCTCTTGTAGTGATCCCATTTCATTGGCTAGTGTTGGTTGGTAGCCAACGGCCGATGGCATTCGACCTAAAAGCGCGGATACTTCACTTCCAGCTTGGGCAAAGCGGAAGATGTTGTCGATAAAAAGGAGGACGTCTTCGCGTTTTTCATCTCTGAAATACTCAGCCATCGTCAGCGCAGTAAGGGCAACCCGAAGTCTATTACCAGGCGGTTCGTTCATCTGACCATAGACCATAACTGTTTTGTCCATAACTTTTGCCTCAAGCATTTCAAGCCACAGATCAGTTCCTTCACGAGTTCTTTCTCCAACGCCAGCAAAAACAGAATGCCCTTTGTGTTCCACAGCGATATTTCTGATCAGCTCCTTAACAACAACTGTTTTACCAACTCCCGCT
>Ga0209542_10003088_pt1 | contig 36160 bp, 36 predicted proteins | sample RifCSPhighO2_01_FD_184028 | JGI IMG/M metagenome (GOLD analysis project Ga0209542, IMG submission 184028) | Soil microbial communities from Rifle, Colorado - Rifle CSP2_plank highO2_0.1 (SPAdes) (version 2) | ecosystem: Environmental > Terrestrial > Deep subsurface > Rock core/Sediment ...
CGGAGGATGTCATTCATAAATATTCTTTCTGTGCCCAACTTTTAGAATTTGAATTATATTTTTTTCAATAGAAAAAATAATTCTGTAATCTCCGACTCTCAGTCTAAAATCGCCTCCTCCTTTTAATTTTTTTATATCTTTTGAGAAAGGATTTTCTGATAATTCATCAATTTTTTTAAGAATTCTTCTTGAGATTATTGGTTCAAATTTATTTAATGAATCATATGCCTTTTCATCCCATATGATTTTAAATGGCATTATAATCCAAGCCTTTTTCTAGCATCTTCTTGAGTTATAAATTTTCCAGCTTTTATTCTTTTTCTAGCATCCTCTATCTCAATTTTAGTTTTTTCATTTAATTCTAAATCATCCTCTATCATTCTTTCAATTATATCATTATAAGTTTCTCTTTCTATCATTTTCATTTTATCTAAGATAGATTTAACATTATCTGAAATTTGTATTGTTGTTGACATTTTTATAATTAATTATAACTTATTATAAGTACCTATAGTATTTAAAAGTTTCTATTATTTTTCTGGAATTTTTGAACTTTATTACGCCCCCACGAGGAATTGAACCTCGATCACAAGGATTTTGCTTCTAACTTTCTCATTAAAGGAGAGGTAGTGTCAGGAGAACCTTGGTTCTCCCACAACCGCAACCTTGCATTCTATCCGTTAAACTATAGGGGCATAAAATTAGAATTCAGTGAGATTATAAATTCTTTTGCTTTGTTTGATTCCATCAAGCTGAAATAATATAATTGCAAGCCTTCGGCTTGTTGTAGGCTCAGAATCCCGCTTTGCTTTAATTCTTCGCTAAGGAAATAATTAGCTAGAAAAATATCAATAGATTTAGTTAGCAGATTTAATTAATTCATGATGGGCAGGAGCAATTTATGTATAGATTAATGTTAATTTTAAATCAAAAGAAATATATAAGCATAAATAAAATTATCCTCTTACATAAAAAAATCCTGCACTGTTTTATAAGTGTGCAGTTCTGACGGCTTAAACCAAAGCTTTAATTCATTTTTTGCATCTTTTTCGTTGCTGGAAGCGTGAATTAAGTTTTTGACAGCTATTTCTTTTTTATCTGCATAAGCAAAACTTACATGAGCAAAATCCCCTCTTATAGTTCCTGGATGAGCGCTTTTAGGCTCTGTTCCTCCAACTATCTTCCTTACATTTTTAATAGCATTAACTCCTTCTAGGGCAATTGCAATCACAGGGCCTTCTATGAGATAATCTAAGAGCCTTTCTCTAACTCTTTGGCCGCGCCGTTCTGCTATATCTTCTGTATAATGTTTTTTAGCTAATTCCTTATCAACCCACACCTGCTTCATTCCAATTATTTTTAGTCCAGCATCCTCAAATCTTGATATTATTCTTCCAGCAAGATGCCTCTGAACCCCTTCTGGCTTTATTAATACAAGCGTTCTTTCTATCACAAAAAAATAAAGATACCTTATTTAAAAAGTTAATTACAGAGAACTAAATTGTGTTGCCCACAGATATATGTCTTTACTTTACCGAGAAAAAGGCTATTAAATTCCAATTAAAATAACTCCGAAATCTATTTCATTTGATTTCTCTGTAAATAATTAAGTTAATACAATAAATAATCTTATAACTAATTTTTAATCTTAGCAAAGCTTGATGCAGAATAATAATATCTGCGAAGCAAGAATTTTTTATCCATAAAACATAATAATAAATTATAGATTAATTTATAAAAAGAAAATCTATTGAATTTTATGGAAAAAAATGCATATCTAGATATAATAAGAAAAGTCACTCCTGATAAAAATATAAAAATGGTTCATTCTGAAAAAAAAGAAGTATGGACAAATCAAAACAGCCGTTGTTTTTTCTGCAAAAAAACACTTAATAAATTTTATTTTAAGTTTGTCAAAATCGACGGGAATTTAAGGGCAGTCTGCCTGGACTGCTATTTTGACAAAGGAATGAATAAAAATCCAAAATAATTCTTTTCTTATTCTTTTAGTTCTTGAATAATCTTGAAAAACATTTATAAAGTATATTTTATAATGTATATCTAACTTTTGGGGTTTAAAAGAGGTTTAATGGTTAAAAAAGAGGTTAATTCGAGGGTATTTGTTAGTTTTCTTTTTATTCTCTTAATCGTAGTTTTCTCTTCTTACATTATTTTAGCTTCACATGATGTTTCTCCAACTAGTTTTAATGTCAATGAGGATGTCAGCAATCTTTATAATATAACTATAAATAATACTGATCCTGGGCAGGATGCAAATATAACCCAAGTTAATATTACTTTTTTATCAAACACATTTTTATTTATTGTAAACACTAATGGAACAAATACTCCCTTCATATCTTTTACAAATACTTCAACAGTTTTAAGTTGGACAAATTCAACAGGATATTTAATTAATGGAAGTACAAATAATAGTTATTTTTGGTTTAATGCAACTGCTTCAACTCCGGGTTTATATAATATTAGTGTTATGACTTTAAATGCGACTGGGGCGTTTGTTACAAATATTTCTATAACAGTAAATGACACAACAGCTCCAGATACAATTCAGTTTGTTAGCCCAACTCCTGCAAGCGGGGCTAATTTATCCCTGAACTATTTAGAAGTAAATGTGACAGCAACTGACAACGGTGTTATTGGTACAATCCTTGCAAGGATTTATAATTCCTCAAACAGCCTGATAAATTCAAGCTCTAGTTCGACTTCTCCATTATATGTTAATTTTTCAGGATTAAGTGATGGTATTTATTATATAAATGCAACAGTAAATGATAGTGCTGGAAATTCAAACTCTACTGAAACAAGGACTATAACTTTGGATACTGTTGCTCCGAACGGAACAGTAATATTGCCGCAGAATGGGTCATATACAAATATAACCCAGCAGAACTTTACAATAAATGTATCTGATGTAGTTGGTGGAAGCGGAGTGATAAATGCGACCCTTAATATATATAATCAGAGCGGCCTTTATAATAGAACAACGATAACAAATCCTGGAACTGGAGTTGTGGGGGTTGTTGTAGGCCTTATTGATGGGGTTTATACTTGGTTCTGGGAATTATTTGACTTTGCCGGAAATTACTTTAATACGCAGAGTGTTGGGGGAAATGGGACGATAACTGAAGATACAACTTACGCCTCGGTAGTCTTCGGAATTGGAACTCAAAATAACGGAGCAAATGTTTCTGTTAATTGGGTTTACGCAAATGTCAGCGTTATAGAAATTAATGAGGCAAATATTACCTTTAGCTTGTCTAATACAACAAGCATTGTTAATTCGACAGTTCTTGCAGCAGGAACAAGAACAATAAACTGGACTGGTCTTTCTGATGATACTTATTATTATAATGTTACTGTTACAGATCTTGTTAATAACAGAAATTCTAGTGAAACTAGAACGATTAGAGTAGATACAACAAATCCTCAATTTGTTGGACCTGCAACACTGATAAATCAAGACGATTTCTTCTCTACATTTGATAAAATAGTTAATATTTCTATTAATGTTACAGATGCAACTGCATTGATTGTTCAAGCAAACTTAAGCAACATTAGTACAACATTGAATTGCGGAAATGGAGCTAACGCTATTTTGAATTTGACTTTAACAAATAATCTTTACCAGGGGCAGTGTGACATTTCTTCGGAGATAACAAGTGTTACCATCCCTCAACCTAAAGTTATTACATTTACTGCACTAGACAGCGCGCAGAATGTCAATGCCACGGCAAGTCCATTGAATATAATTGTGCATAATTTAGATGTGCCTGCTTCTGCGTCGAGTCCAGGGCCATGCAATGCTACAAGATTCGGACCAAGTACAACTAACTTCACGCAAGTTTTGAATTTCTCAAATATTAATTTTATAATGGATATAGAAGGGAATTTCACATGCATAAGCGGGGGACAAGTACAAATGTCTAATTGGCGTGATGTCACATTAATCAATATAACTTCTGTTGATATTTCGACTCAACAAAAAGCCCAGAAGCTACAGGCGCTTGGACAGAATATGCTAGTTAATATCAGTGCTCCAAAGCAATTTGGAATTTCAAGAATATATATTAACTCAACATATTTTGCAGAATTGAACACTACTACAACAATTGTATTTTACAGCCTTCCATTTACTAGCATGCCAAATATAACAGCTGATCCTGGCGCAGCAGGGGTGGTTGGTGGGCAAACTACTTGGGCTTCAAATGGTTACGATGCTAATTTCATGGTCGCAACTGGAAATTTAACATTTGTTGTTAATGGATTCTCAGGGTATGATATAACTGATAATTCTAAACCTCTGATAACAATTAATACACCTGCAGGCAATATAAATACAAGTCTGATAATTAATGTTACTGTAAACGGAACAGGGACAGAGCCTAGTTTGATAAATATAACTTTGAGCCCAGGACAGAGTTATTTCTATGATGGGGGTGTAAACACTTCTAACTGCGCCCCAATAAGTAATGGAAGTGACACATTTAACTGTGTAATTTCTGTTATTACTAATGACACAAGCTATACATTAAATGTAACTGCAATTGATTATGGTGGAACTGCTGGAAATACAAATTCTAGTTTTATTTCGTTTATAAAAGATACTGTCTATCCGGTTATCACCTTGACTTCGCCAGCAAATAATAGTTATGTGAATAGCACAACTGTTACATTTAATTTCAACGCAACAGATGCAAATCAGGGAGCACTTGATTGCAATTTATTTTTAGACCGCCCTGCAGACACAATAAATTTCAATATCAGCAGTATAAATATGTCTACAGTTGTTAATATTTCTCAGATTGCTGGAATCTCTAATGGCGCGCATAATTGGACTGTTGAGTGCTTTGATCTCGGAATGTTTAATTATAATTATACACAAACAAACTTCTTTACTGTGGATACAATTGTTCCTTTAATTTCATTTGGAACAGGAACAGCAGCAGATAATGCTAATCTCTCTCAAAACTGGATTTATGTAAATGTTTCTGTTACAGAAGCAAATGAGAACACAACTGTATTCAAATTATATAATACAACTGGTTTGGTAAATTCAACTTCCTCTACAGCTGGCTTAAGAACTATAAATTGGACAGGGCTCAGCGACGGCACTTATACTTATAATGTGACAGTGAATGATAGTGCTGGCAACACAAACACAACAGCCACAAGAACAGCTAATTTGGATGCAGGAGCCCCACAAATAGTATTTGGCACTGGAACAGCAGCAAATAATGCAAACGTTTCTCAAACCAATGTTTATGTTAATGTTTCTCTTACAGAGCCTAATTTAGCAAACATAACATTTAGATTATACAATGATACAGCTACAGTTAATACAACCATGTTTACAACTGCAGTATTAAATATAAATTGGACAAATTTATCGCAAGGAAATTATTCTTATGAGGCAAATGCGACTGATAATTCTAACAATAAAAATTCCACAGGCAAAAGATATATCTATTTAGATACAACTGCTCCTAGCATCAGCAGTTTTTCATGTTCTCCTGATTCTGTTTCTAAAGATGCTACAGTAACTTGCAGCTGCACTGGGTCTGATTCTGGCTCTGGAGTAAGCACCACTTCTTTTAATGTCAATCCATCCACATCTTCTACAGGGACATTCACAGAAACCTGTACAATTACAGACTATGCAGGAAATTCAGTATCTACAACTACTACTTATAGTGTAACAAGCAGTAGCAGTGGCGGGTCTGCACCTAGTGGTAGTTCTGGAACAACATGGTCAAATACATATTTATATGATAATTTTGATTTAGAAGAAATGGCGCCTTTAACAAGAATGTTCAAAGAGCAGGAAAGAGCAAGAGTGAGCATTGGTGGAGAAAAACACTATATCGGAATTCTTGAGATAAATCCAGACAATGTTAAAATAATTGTCTCAAGCACCCCGCAAGAAGCGACTTTAAATGTAGGGGATACAAGAAAGTTTGATGTTAGCGACGACAATTTTTATGATATTCAAGTTACTCTTAATGGAATAAGCAATAATTTGGCAGATTTAGCAATATCTTCGATACACGAAGAAATAACTCCTGAAACAGTGGCACTGGAAGAAGAAAAAGAAGAAATAGCAGCAGGCGAAGAAGCAAAACCAGAAGAAGCTGAGAAAACAAAAAGGGGCTGGCAGGTTTGGATTTTTGTTGCAGTAATTGTTTTAATAATCATTGTATTTGCGATAAAATTCTTAAAAAAAGGCAAAAGAAGGAAATAAGATTTCTATATTATGGTGAGCAGGTATTTTAATAACTCTATTTGTTAAAAAGAAAAAGGCCAGAAGAAGATATCTTATGTATAGCTATTGATTAATGATAAACTATTTTAATATACTTTTTCTTTATTTAACATGAACAGTGAAATAGAAAAACAAAAAGAGGAATGGATGATTGCTGACCTGCATATTCATTCCAGATTTTCAAGAGCCTGCAGCAAAAATATAACAATTCCTGAATTAGCCAAGTGGGCAAGAATAAAAGGAATTAATCTGCTTGGAACAGGTGACTTTACTCATCCTAATTGGCTTAAGGAGATAAAGGAAAATTTAAAGGATAACGGCAAGGGGCTTTATTATTATGAGGATTCTAATGGAAAATTCCCTTTTGTTATTTCTGGAGAAATATCCCTGGTTTACACTAAAGAAAAAGGAAGAAGAATACATTTAGTTTTGCTTGTTCCTAATTTAGAAATTGCAGAAAAGATTAACAGCTATTTTGACAGCAAGGGGCGCAGAGATTATGATGGAAGGCCTATTTTTTCTATAGCTGGAGACAGATTTGTCGAGGATTTAATGAAGATTTCCAAAGATATTGAAATTATTCCTGCACATGTTTGGACGCCTTGGTTTGGGGTTTTTGGAAGTAAAAGCGGGTTTAATTCGCTGAAAGAATGTTTTAACGGCCAGCTTGAGAATATACATGCAATTGAAACTGGCATATCCAGCGACCCAGAGATGAACTGGAAAATTAAAGAGCTTAATAATAAATCCATTGTCAGCTTTTCAGATTCCCATTCTTTTTGGCCATTTAGGCTTGGTCGCGAGGCTACAATTTTCAAAAAGACGGATTCTTATAAGGATATCATAAAACAAATTAGGAGCAATGAATTTATTGCCACAATTGAAACCAACCCGGCTTATGGAAAATATCACTGGGATGGCCATAGATTATGCGGATATTCCTGCTCCCCGAAAGAAACAAAAAAACTTAATGGAATTTGCCCAAAATGCAAAAAGCCATTAACTGTTGGTGTTGAATATAGGGTTGATGAGCTGACAACTCAGGACCATGAAAAGTATCCCCACAAAAAACCATATTATAAAATTTTGCCTCTTCATGAGATTATTGCCTTGTCTTTAAATACAGACAATATTGAATCTAAAAAAGTGTGGGAGGTTTATAATTTATTAATTAAAGAATTTGAAAATGAGTTTAATATACTTCTTCATTTAGATAAACAGGACATGATAAATAAAAACGTCGACGATAAAATGATAAATTTGATTCTTAAAAACAAAGAAGGCAAAATTAAAATAATACCTGGATATGATAGTGAATATGGCAAGGCAGTATTAGGGAAAAGCAGAATACTTTGGTTTAGGGATTATAATAATTTTAATTGTCTTTGGGCGCATCTCTTATTTTAATAAATTTATAATGCGCGTCTGATGTTTTATTTTTGCATTTAGGACAATTTTCTTGAAGGGTGTATGTATTGCATATTCTGCATTTGCGGAGCTTCATTTATTATTCCTCTGACATTTGCTCTTCTATAGAATTAATTATTTCGTTAATTTCATTTACAAGGTTTTGCATCACTTCTTTTTCTGTTGCATTTGGATGTTTTTTTAAATATTCCAGAATATAATTTGCGGCAGCTATTCCAAAAACTTTTGCATTTTCTTCAGAAACAACAACTTTCATAACATGGCTTAAGATTTCTTCTACATCTGCATTAGGTTTCTTTTTTTTGTAAGACATAGCGGCCCCTCCAGCAACAGTCATCACCAATTTTCTATCAGTTATCATATAATTATCAAACGCGGAGGGTTTTTAATCTTTTTTGTTCTATTTACTATATTTCCTAGTAGAATATTAAATTTTAGGCAATAAGATGATTTAATCTACAAAAATAAGTTATTGTGCATTGCAATAGGGTATTTAGGCTTGTTTGGCCTCTATTTAAGGTTCATAATATATTCTTTCAGCCTGCTGTTAAAAGATGTTTTAAAATAAGCTTCAACTTCTTCTGGATTTACCCATCTAAGCTCTTTTATACCATCTCCTGGATTTTTTTTGCCTTCAAATACCTCACACAAGAAATAAATTATTGCCATATCTTCTTTTTCAGGAGGAATTCTTGCAAAAACAGCCCCCAAATTTTTTACACCATAGCCTGTTTTTTGCTTTATCTGTCTCTTAAGAGCTTTGTCTACATCCTCCTTTCCATTGTTTAATCTTCCTCCAGGAAAACACCACCTTAATTTAGGAATTATTAGGTCATTTTCCCTTCTTCCTAAAAGTATCTGCTTTTTTTCAGGGTCAAATACAATTCCTAAAAGGACAACATTAAACATATCTAGTTTTTTTTTATTTTTATCATCTTTCATAGTCTTAGTTTAGATTAAAGGTTTTTAAGTTTTTTGTATCTTAGGTTAAGCAGGTAATTATTATAGAATAAATTAATTTACTTCTCTTTAATACTAAATTCCACTTTTTGTTTTTTAGCCTTCTTTTCTATATCTTCTGTTATTTCTTTTATTCTGCTGGAAGCGGATTTTAGGTTCTCTGCTTTAGTTTTTATAGAGTATTTTCCAGCCGCTATATACTTTATCTCTGCATCTTTAATATCACCAAGGATTCCTTTAATAGTGTCAAGGCCGTTTGGAGCAGCTGTATGCATATAAAATTCCTTTTTAACTACAGCTATTTTTGGTTTTTGTATCTTTATTATATCCAGAATTTTCTTGGCTTTCTCTTTCCCCATTAATTTTTCAAGGTTTTTTGGGTTTTCCTTGGATTCTTCAATAAAATTATACAACCTCTCTTGTTTTTTAATTTCTTCTATTGCTTTTTGGGATTCTTCTTTTCCTACTACACTTTCTATCACACTTCTATAGCTTTTTTCCTGCTTGTACTGCTCAAGAACCTCTTTTTTTTCTTTTTGTGTTACTCTTCGCAGAGATAAATCAATATGATTCTTGGATATTCTTATAACTTTGCAGACAATCTTTTTTTTTGGAATAATATAATCTCTTATATTTCTAATCCTTCCTGGAGCAACTTCGCTGAAAATTATACTTCCTTCTTTTTCTTCGCCTTCTATTTTAACAAATACAATTGTTCCTGCTATTCTATCTACAGTGCATAAAACAACATCTCCTTCTTCTAGAGCCATATTTTATGTAGAGAATTGGAGGTTTTAAAGGTGTTGATGTAGGATAATTTACAATAGTAAATTGAAGGATAAAAGACCTACAAAAAAACAGAAATTGGTTGAAGTTAAATTTTTGTCGGCAAAATATGATTTTCCTGCCACAACAATAGTCTATGGGAACAGAATAGCAGTAATTATCTGGGATATTAGTCCAGTTGGATTTATATTAGAAAGTGAACAAGCAGTAAAAAGTTTTCTAAGTTATTTTGATTTATTATGGAATTTGGGAGAATAATTTCTGAGGAGCAGACAATATGTGCAACAGCACCCCCAATTATATTTTGCACTACGATTGAAACTAACAGGATATTAGATAATTAAATTTTTATCATTTCTATCTCTAAGTTTTTTTTAAGCAACTCTATAAATTCTTCTTCTTGATTTTTACGGATAATGCATCCTGCAGCATTTTCATGCCCCCCTACATCTCCTCCGATTATTCCAATAACACGACTTAAGATTTCCCGGACGTTTCTTGTAGCATTGCCGACGCTCCTTGCAGATATTTTTATTTTTTCCCCTGTCCCGTCTAAGGCCATTGCTATTATTATTGTTCCTTCTTCATATAAATTTGAGGAAGAAATTATGCTCGCTATTGTTCCTATCATTGTATCCTTTATATTATCTTTTGCGTTTATTATCAAGAAACCTCTTCCTTCTATTTTTTGTGTTTCTGTTGTATATTTAAGCCCCGCAAGAATGAGCTGTTTGTATTTAATATGGATCTCCTCTGCCTTTTTCTTCTCTTTTGGAATTTCCATACAAAATTGCAAAGCTATTTCTGGTTTTCCTAATCTAGAGCAAGCATTAATCATCGCGCTTAATTCACGAGCATCTTCTAACTTATTATAAGATTTAATTAAAAAAATATCTCCTATAATCCTATTATTTTTTGATTGCGGGTTTCTTAACATTATGGCTGTAACAAGATTAGTCATTTCTTCTTCAGTTAATTCTATCAGGCTTTTATACTTCCCATTTTGTGGAGTTAAATTTATTCCTCTAAGTAATTCTAAAACTCCTTTAATATCCCCTGTAACTCCGGGAATATATAAATTGGAGCAGAATTCCAATGACCTATTTAATGGACGAGTAGAAGGGTAAATTAAAAGGCCCCTTTTTCTTTTAATATCTGCATCATTTAAGATGTTATGGTTTAATCTGTCTATTTCTTTTTCTAATGTGTCTCCAATCATACCAAGTATGGCTAATTTTGCTATTTCTTTTATATCTGGAAAAATTTCCTTGCAGAATAGATAGGCAACTCCAGATGAACTTATTTTTTGTTTATCGTGAAGTTCTGGATTAATTATATAAACATTTTCAGGAATTTTTTGGTTAATCGGGATTTCATGATGGTCCATTATGAATACATTTTTAAGACCTGATTTTTCTATATACTCTAAAGATCCTGACGCTAAATCTAAAAATAATATTATTTTATCCTTAGGAAGATTTTCTATAAAACCTTTCTCTAAACTTTTTATAATCTCAACATTAAAAGTCTTATCTAATCTCTTCAGGGTTTTTATCATAATCGTAGCAGAGGTTATTCCATCTGTGTCAAAATGACTTATAATACAAATCTCTTTATCTTTTGTTAGATCTAGAAATTTCTCTGCTGTTAATTTAATTTGATTTTCTAATGAACCTCTTTTTTCCATTTTTAGATTCCGAATTTAGTTATACAGAAAACAATTGTCTTTTGTTTTCCATCAAAAACCTTTGGTTTTTGAATGCCCCAAAAATCCCTTCAAGGATTTTTGATATCTGATTACCTTGTAAATATATTATGGTATTTCTTAAGTTTTCTTATCTGCGCGAAAAATCTATCTTTATCTCTCGCTGTTCTTTTATCTGATTTGTTTTTCTCTAAATGTTTTTTAACTTTGTCTAATCTATTCTCCAAATTTTTGATATCTGGTATAACATAATTATTATTTTCTTTTAATATTTTTGAGATTTTTTTATCATACTCTCGGGGATGAATTCCTTGTTTTTTAAGCTCAAGCCCAATTTTTTCTGCAGTTAAATTTTGTTTGGATAATTCTATTACTTTTTTTTCAAATTCTGCCAGCGAAAGTTTTTTAGGTTTTTTTGTCGCCTCTTTTTCTTCAGTTTTTTCTACTTGTTTTTTTGTTGCCATCTTATTAAAAATTAAAGATATCTTTTAAAGTTTACTGTGCTTCTTTTAGCACTTTAAAAGGGTTTTTAAATCCTACTATCTTTTAAAAACTATGGGGAAGTCTATAGGCATTCTAAGCCTAAAAGGGGGTGTTGGAAAAACTTCTAGTGTTATTGCATTAGGAGACGCTATCTCGGATTTTGGCAAAAAAGTGCTTTTAGTCGACGCTAATTTCTCTTCTCCTAATTTAGGGTTATTTTTGAATGTAATTGATCCAGAGATAACTTTACATCATGCTTTAAACAGGACAGGAGATATTAGAAATGCTGTCCACGAGTTGCCTAATTTTGATATACTTCCCTCTGATATTTTTCATAAAAATAAAATTAGTCCAATGAATCTGAAAAACAGGTTAAGCCCGTTAAAGAAAAATTATGATTATATCTTAATTGATTCTTCCCCTTCTTTAAATGAAGAAACTCTTGGAGCAATGATCGCATCTGATGAATTAATTGTTATTACAACTCCTGATATCCCTAGTTTAGTAATGACAATTAAAGCTGTAAATTTGGCTAAAAAAAGAGGAACTCCTATAGCCGGAGTTGTTTTGAACAAGGTTTATAATAGAAGATTTGAACTGCCGTTAAAGGATATAGAAGAAACTTTAGAAGTCCCTATTATGGCTGTAATCCCCCATGATATTAATGTTTTAGAAGCACATTCTAATAATTCTCCTTTAACTTCTTACAGACCTAAATCTGAAGCCAGCAAAGAGTATAAAAAACTTGCAGCTTCATTAATAGGAGAAAGATATAACTCAGGAAGAATTAGGGATATATTCAGGAATGTTATTCCAAACAAACAGACAATTAATCGTGAGTTATATTATAACAGTTTGTTTGGTTGATTATTTTTTCAGGAAATTTTTTGGGAAATTATGAATTTTTCTAGAAATTTCTTCTCCTTTGTTTTTATAAAATTTTTCAGTTATAATCTCAATAAATCCCCTAAACATTACAATAGCTAAAATTAGCCAAAAAATATCTTTTGATATATAATAACGATATCCGCTTAGGATAGCAAATATTAATTGTTATTGGAATCTCTATGGGCATTACCCTCTGAATTAAGAAGATTTTTAAAAGTTATAGGTTTCACTATCTTGAGATATTTTAGAGTATATGAGTAAAACAGCCCTGTAGTACAGCGGTCAAGTATGCAGCCCTTTGGTCGAGCAAGTTCGCGGAATAATCTATATGCGAGCTGGCCTGAGAGATAGGCTGTGACCCCGGTTCGAATCCGGGCAGGGCTATCTCATGTTTTTAAGCAGGATTTAAAGAAGGATTATTTTTTAAATAAATAATTCTCTATTTATAGAATTATGAGCGGGGATGCCGGAGCGGTCAAACGGGCGAGATTAAGGCTCTCGTGGCTTAGTGCCTGCGCAGGTTCGAATCCTGTTCTCCGCATATGTAAGGAACTGTAAGGAACCAAGGTTCCTTAATGTCAAGAATCAAAGATTCTTGAGCACCATCAAAGATTTGCATCTTTGAGGCAGTCAACCTCTTATGAGAGAACTAAATATTTCTTTAAAAGATAATTTTAATGCTTATATCTCCCGCGCCTTTCAACAGCTATTAATCTTTCTAATATATATTCGTGATTCTTTGAATATTTTTTGTAAGATTTTTCAAATTCCTTATACAAAACATGCCAGTTTTTGTAATGTTTAGCTTCTAATGCGTGTTTTAGCAAATGTATATCTACTGCTTTATCTTCATACTTATGGCTTTCATAACCAAGGCCAAAGTCAATGAAGAAAATAATAGGCGCTGACGCGTGATTGATGGCTACGAAATCAGCTTCGCCAGATTTCTTCGCTAAAGAATTATTAAGAGATAAATTTTTTTGACTAACTAATTTAATTTTATCTTGTTTTTTATTAACAGGTTTTTCATTAATTTGCGAATGTGAGTGAGCAGGTAAATTTTCAACTAAAATCATATTGCTTGTTGTTAAATCTCCATGAATTATATCTGAATTATGAAGCTTGGCTACTATTTCTCCTATCTCCTTCAAAATTTGCCTTTGTTGTATTAAGGGGAAACTGTCCAGGTGTTCTGAGAGCTTTTTTCCATCAATAAAAGGCATTGTTATTTTGTTAAATTCTTTTAGTGGAGACGAGTCTGGAGCATTAATTATTTTAGAAGCTTTTTCAAGAAGTTTTTTTTCTGCTTTTGTTCTTTGTTTTCTGATTTTATCATCTATCTCTTTAATTCGGTATGATTTTATAATCCTATCTTTAATTATTATGTAAGACACCCCCTGTTTCTTGACAATCAATTTCCCGCTAAATTTGTGCTTAAGGCTATTTATATTTTTCAAAAATATTTTGGCTTCTGCGCCTTGATAAATGAGTTTTAATTTATTGCTCAAATTTGGTTTAATACCTCGCCCTTTAGGGCGATTTTTCCAAATTTGAGGCTTAAAAAATACCTCGGGCTTTAGCCCGATGGATTTTTTATTTTCAGTCATATATTTTTAATCTAAATTATCTTTATATACTCTTTTAATATCTGCATCTAATGAAAAATTTAACTAAAAAAATTATTTCTTTTACCTCTGCAGGACTTATCATGGCTTCAGGATTCTTGCCAAATGCCAGCGCTGAATCTAATAAAGAAATCTCAGATAAAAAAAATTCAATCTATAGTGGGATAGGTTATTCCAGCTTTAATAATGATTATGTAAGAGAAGCTTATAGAGTTGGGTTAAGATTGAATGCAGGAGCTGGAAGAAAATTTAATGATAATTTTAAGATTGATGGAATTTTTTCATATATCTCTGCAGACCGCAAGGAAAAGATTTTAGGAGAGGGAAGAGTTGATGATGGCTCGTTGGATATAATTCAGTTTGGGGTCTTGCTTAAAATTTTAAAGCAATCTGGAAATTTAAATGCAAAGAAAAAAAATTCTGAAAATCCTATTTTTTATCTTGGTGGCGGGCCTATCTTTGTCAGCGCCAGAGAAAGAGTGGTTTATGAAGAAGATGGCGCATCAGAATCTAATAGAGATAAAAGAACTGTTATAAACACATCAACAAATGGTGGGGTTATATTATTGCAGGAGGAGTTGATCTAGCTTATATTTACCTTCAATTATCTTATAGTTCTATGATTTTTAGGAAAAAAGAAAGCAAGGGTTTTGGATGCCTTTCTTCTGATATGGGATTTAAATATTCTTTTTAATGTGATTTTTTAGTTTCTTCTATTATTTCTCTTTTCATTCATTAAAACCTCTTCTTTTTTCCAAACTTCTTTGCAAATTTTATCAGCTGTTTTTGGCTTAGTCCAGAAGACATGTCGGCTTCTGGAGATACCCCAGACTTAATCATCTCGTTTAGCATTTTGTATTGTTTTAACATTGATCTTATCTCGTTTGTTGCAGTTCCAGAGCCGGATGCTATACGCTTTATCCTAGATGTTTGTTTTTCTAACAACTCTGGATTTTCGCGCTCTTCTTTAGTCATTGATTTTATTATATGCTCCCATTTTGCTATTTTTTCTTCTTGAGCTCCTAAGATATTCTCAGGAAGTTTTGCTTTTCCTAAACCAGGAATAAGCCCCTTTATTTTTTCTAATCCTCCAAGAGAGCTCATTGATTTAACCTGTTCAATCATGTCCTCTAAACTGAATTTTCCATCTTCAAGGCTTTTTTTAATTTTCTCTTCTTTTGATTTATCTGTTACTGATTTTATTTTTTCAATTAATGTTTCAATGTCGCCCATTCCTAATAATCTTGAAAGAAATGAGCCGGGATTAAATTCTTCTATGTCATTTATTTTTTCTCCTGTTGTTATAAAATACACTCCAGCATTAATCTCTGCACATGCAGTTAAAGCCCCGCCTCCTTTTGCTGTAGAATCCATTCTTGTTATAATAACTCCATTAATATCTAGTGCTTTTTTGAAATCCTGCGCCTGCTGTTTTGCAGCCTGCCCTATGTCTGCAGGCATAACAAGTATAGTCTCTGTAGGCTTTATCTTTTTGCCTAGATCTTTAATCTCCTGAATCAACTCTTTATCTAAATTGTGCCTTCCTGCTGTATCTATTATAATAAGGTTATAATCCTTAAATTTATCCCCCTGTTCAAGTTTTTTCCATGTTTTAATTGCGTCTGTTTCTTGAAGATCGACAAAGGCTTTAAGATTATTTTTTTCAGCTAACTGCAAAAGCTGTTCTTTTGCAGCCGGCCTGTGAACATCAAGCCCAACGAGAGCGACTTTTTTCCCCCGCTTAGCATAATAATTTCCTAATTTAGCAACAGTAGTTGTCTTTCCAGCGCCATATAATCCTAAAAGCATAATTATATTCTGTTTTTGTTTTAGTTCTAACTTTTTGTATTCCCCTAAAATATTTAGGAGTTCGTCATGAAGCAGTTTTATTATATGCTCTTTTTTTTCTATATCCTTTATTCTCTCGTCTTGGGTCGCTTTTCTTATTTTGTCAGATATTTGCTTGACTAAAAGAATATTAACATCTGCTTCTATCAATGCACGCTGTAAATCCTTGATTATAGAATCCACTAAATTTTTATCAAGAAAAATAGCATTGGCTATTTTGTCAGTGGCTTTTCTAAGCACTTCGCCGAGTCTTTCCAGCATAAAAAATTGAGGACTTTGAGGATTAAGAAGTTTTGGGTTGATATAATAAAATCAAACTTTCTTTCCAACAGTCATTACAGAAAAAACAAAATTTCTTTTTTGTTCAATGTTTTTTATTCCAGCCTGCTGGAATAAAACTTTCATCTCTTTTCTAGTATTTACTTTTACACACCCTGGCTCTATTTTTTCAAACAGCCAATGAATAAATCTCAAATAAAAATTAACATCAATTACAATAATCTCTCCATTATTTTTTGTCACTCTTGTCATTTCTATAATTGCCTTTTTTTGGTTATAATAATGATGGAATGCCTCTGTAGTTATAGTGTAATCAAAAAAGTTCTTTTGGAACGGGATTTTATGGACATCTGCTTTTACTAATTTTACACTTTCTGGAAGCTTTTTTTTAGCTATAGAAAGCATATTTGTGGAAATGTCTATGCCATATAGCTCTGTTCTTTTATTTTTTTCTTGCAGTGCTTTTAACAACTCTCCTGTTCCACAAGATATGTCTAATATCCTTAAATTTTTTTTATTAGATATAATTCTGTATACTGGCTTTTGAAACTGCCTCATCCAAAATTTAAATATTGAAAGATCATAATTTTTTGCCCATCTATTAAAGAAAAGTATATTCTGCAGAATATTTTCCCTCTTTTTTGAAGATAATTTATTTTTGCCCATTTTTAATTTATAATCCCAACCTCTCAATAAATTTTTGCTTGTCAAACGGCTCTATTGCTTCGTATTCCTGCCCTGTTCCAAGATAAAGAATTGGTTTTTTTGTTACATAACCTACTGAAAGTGCTGTTCCGCCTTTTTCATCAATATCTGCTTTAGTAAGAACAATGCCGTCTATATTAATTTCAGAATCAAAAGCCCTAACTTGCTCTACTGCATCGTTTCCTGTTATGCTTTCTCCAATGAATATTTTCAAGTCTGGCTTTGTTACACGGGCAATTTTTTCAATTTCTTTTAAAAGATTTTTTGCAGTATGCATCCTTCCAGCGGTATCAATCAGCACGCTTTCAATTTTATTCCTCTTTGCATATTGAATTGCATCAAATCCAACTGATGCGGGGTCTGCTCCATAATTTTGTGCAATAACTTTTACTCCTATTTTTTCTCCGTGCTTTTTAATCTGCTCTATTGACGCAGCTCTAAAAGTATCAGCTGCTACCAAAACTACAGATATATTTTTTGATTTAAGATAATTTGCTATTTTCGCGATTGTTGTAGTTTTTCCTGTTCCATTTATACCACAGAACAGAATTACATAAGGCTCATTTTTAGTTTCTGGATTTTTCTTTTTTTCTTTAATTTTTTCTGAAACATCGAACGGCTCTATTAAGATATCATAGATTATATCTTTAAATGATTCTTTAATCTGCTCTTCAACCTCTTTTTTAAGGAATTCTTTGCCTACAATCCTTAATTTAAGCTCTTGAATCATTTTCTCTGCAACCTCTAAAGCTACATTATTCTCTAAAAGAGTCATCTCTAATTCTTCTGCATAAACTTCAAAATCCTGCTCAGAAATTTTTATTTTGGTTATTTTTGAGGCTATTCTTTTAAAAAATCCTGGTTTTCCAGGCTCTGTTTCCTCTAACTCCTTGATTTTTTCTTCGGGTTCTTTAAATTTTTTTGGCCTTTTTTCTTTGATTTTTCCCTTTAGTTTTTCTAAGCCAGGCTCAAATTTCATAGGAATCTCAATTTTTTCCAGATGTTTTTCTTTTTGCTTTTCTTCTATTAATATCTCAGCTGTTTCTTTTTTCTCTTCAGCGCTTTCTTCTGCTTTTTTTGAAAGGCTTTTTGTCCAGCTTTTCAGTTTTTCTTTGAGTTTTGAAAACATTTCTTTAAAAAGTTTATAACATTTATAATAGTTTCTTTATTTTTGGTTTTTGACATTATATCTAAATTTTTATAAAGAGGGATATGCTGGATTTATTATTCAAGTCAATTCTTATGAGATATTGTGTCTTGCAACGAATTGACTACACAGAAAATCTGTTGATTTTCTGGCATTTAAATTCCAGAGGGATTCAAATATGAAAAGAGAAGTTTCTGATAAAACTATTTTGGACGAGTTTGTTATTTACGAAGGAAAAATAAATGAGGAAAAGATTAATAAGATCAAACAGTCTATTAGGATAATGAGGTTAAATAAAAATGAGAGATAAAACCCATGATAAACAGATTGAAAGATGGGCTAATTATGTTAAAAATAATCCTGATTGGAAAAAGAAATTAAAGCCATTTTTAGACAGTCAAATTTTAATTTCAAAAAGAATTTACAAAAAACTTAATGAAACAGATGAGGGAAAACAGAAGATTATAAAATTAAGGCAAATAAGGGGGATATTAAATAAATGAAGGGCATACTCATTGTTTTAGACGGCATGGGCGATTTGCCTCACCCTCTTCTTGGCAATAAAACTCCTTTAGAGGCAGCCAACACTCCAAATATGGATTTTTTTGCGGCGCGCGGGGAAATGGGATATATGTATCCTGTCAAGCCGGGGTTTATTCCAGAATCTGACGAAGCCATTGTAAGTATTTTTGGCAATGATCTTATTTCAAGCACAAGAGGCCAGCTAGAAGCCCGTGGCACAGACATCAAATTAACAAGAGGGGATTTGGCTTTTAGGGTTAATTTTGCAACAATAGACTCAATTGAAAAAGGAAATATATTGGATAGAAGGGCAGGCAGGACTTTAACAACTGCTGAAGCTGAAATTTTGGCAAAGGCATTGAATAAAATAAAAATTCCATGCAAGTTTGAATTCAGGGCGACAATTCAACACAGGGCAGTGCTGGTTTTTAGGGGAGGATTTTCAGATAATATATCTGGAAATGATTTAACTTATTCTAATGGAAAAACAAAAGAAGTTACAAAGATTAGCAGATGCAACCCTTTAGACGAATTTGAAAATACGCAGTATACTGTGAACATAGTGAATGAATTCCTTAGAAAGGCTTATGAAGTTTTGAAAGACCACCCGATTAATGTAAAAAGATCAGAGAGGGGTTTGATGCCGGCTAATTATTTATTTATCAGGGGGGCTGGAATTGAGATCCCTAAATTAAAAAGATATAATCGGTGGATGGCTGTCGGCTATATGCCCCTTGAGATAGGTTTTGCTAAAACCTGTGGCATGGAAGTCTTTTCTTTTCCGTATCCTAAACTAAAAAGCATTGATGCTTATGACAACCTTTATGATGGTTTAAAAGAAGCCTGCAATTTTTCTATTAATGCTGTCAAAAAGAATCATAAAAAATTTGACTACGCTTATATTCATATAAAGGAAACTGACCTGCCTGGCCATGATAACAAGCCTATTGAGAAAAAAACTATGCTGGAGTATATTGATAAAACCTTGTTTTTATTCTTGAGAAAATTCGCCCCTTCTAATAAAATTAAAGTTGTTGTATGCGCTGACCATTCTACTCCATGCAAGCTGAAAAATCATTCTGCAGACCCTGTCCCTGTTTTATTTTATAACGCATCAAACCAGAAAGAAAAGCACTTTAATGAAAATGAAGCTAGAAAAGGGGCCTTGGGAATTATTATGGGCAAGGATCTTCTTAAAATAACTGGTTTTGCAGAATAGTGTCGTTGATACAGAAAACAAACCATGCCTTAAAAGGCGTGGTAAAACATAAGGAGTTTTTTATATTCCCTTTCCTAAATTCTGCCACAGCAATTATTAAATATCCTTCATTTTTACAATAAGCATGATAACATGTAATGATATTTATGAATCTAAAAAGAACCCGCTGGTTCTTTTTGAATATCCTCAAAGCACTGAACGGCGATTTCTTTTTACACCCAGATGGAAATCGCATAAAGAACCCATTTTAAATTGCGGAGCGATGGCATTTTTTAACACCTCGACAAATGCCATAATCAGCCTAGACAATGCCATAAGCAGCTTCAGGATGGATTAAAATGATAACATATAATGATATATATGAGGCTGCCAGGAAGGAAAGATATTCTGAACAGCTGCAGCTGATTCCAAAGAAATTTGTCAAGGAGGTTGCTGATTATTTAAAAGAAAAAAAAGAAATAGCCTCCAAAGAGAATGATATTTTTTCTGATGTCATAATTAAGACAAAAAAACAGCTGGAAAATGCCATAACCCTTTTTAAAGAGCTGATGGTCAGGAGGAGAAAAAAGATACTTGATTTGACTCTTATAGCAGCAGAGACAGGCATTTCAAAGAAAGATTTTGAGAATATGCTTGACTTTGAAAAAGAGCTTTTTGAAAAGCTGATGAAATGTATGGATGCTTCTGACAAAACCCTCAATCAATCTCTTAATGGAAAAAAAGAAGAAGAGCTTAAAAATGACTTAATTATATTCAAAAGTAACGTTGAGGAATTTATAGGGATTGACGGGAATAAAATGGGCCCATTTCATGAAAGCCAAATAGCCAACCTGCCAAAAGAAATAGCCAAGATACTTGTAGATGACAGCAAGGCAGATTATGTTATTGAGTGAGTTTCTTATGTTGCAGCCGCATTCAGCATATACATAAATATTTATAAATTCTATTTTGCCCTTAATTAAATATTTAAGGGGTAAAAAGATGGCTGAAAAAATTTTAGTTGTAGATGATGATTTTGAAGATTTAACCAGGGCTAAAACTATTCTGGAAAAATCCGGCTATGAAGTTTTTAGTGCAACAAATGGCGTAGCTGGCTTTGATTTGGTAAAAGAAAACAGGTTTGATTTAATTTTAATTAATATAAATATGCCCACTCTTTCTGGATATGACCTTTTAAGGTTATTAAGAAGCGGACCTGGAAAAAAAACAAAAATGGCTTATGTTTCTATCACTCCAAAAAAAGATGTGGATATGGATAGTGTGGATGCTTTTATTCAAAAACCTTACTCTCTGGAAGGTTTTTTAAAGACTGTTAAAAGTTTATTAAAGAGAAAATAATTAAAAAAAGAGGCAAATAAAATGGCAAAAAAAATAATGGTTGTAGACGACGAGCCTGACAACAGGAAAACAATAAAAACCATTCTTGAAAAGGAAGGTTATGTGGTAATAACAGCAGTTAATGGAGATGACTGCCTTAATAAAATAAAAGAAGGAGAGAAGCCAGACCTAATTTTAATGGATATAATGATGCCTGGAACTCCTGTCAGGGAAATTGTCCCTAAATTAAAAAATATAAAGGTGGTTTATTTAAGCGTTGTAAGGATTTCTGAAGCAGAGAAAGAGGAGCTGCTTAAGTCAAAGAATGTTATAGGATTTATCCAAAAGCCCTTTGACTTGGATGAATTAATAAGGAATGTCAAAAAGTTTTTAGGATAAGATAAATGTATAACAATTTTATAAAATGGTGAATCTTAAAAAAGAATTAGAGTCTAATAAAGTATTGCTTTTAATAGTTTCTGGCTTGGAGTATAATGATAGGATAGTTAAAGTAATGAAAGTTCTTTCTGGCAAGAGTGTGGCCTATGTCACTCTTAATAAAACTAATGATTCCCTGAAGGAATTATTCAAGAAAAAAAAGGTGGATATAACAAATTTGGTTTTTGTGGACGCCATATCCAAAACCTTTAAAAAAGCCCCTGAGCAGGCAGAGAGCGTGTTCTACTGCAGCTCTCCTGGCTCTTTAACAGAGCTGTCTTTAATTATAACTAAATTTTTAAAGCATGACTTTGATTATATTATTTTTGATTCTCTCACTAATCTGGCACCATATCAAAAGAGGGATATTATAATAAAATTTCTCTCAAGCTTAGCCAATAAGATAAAATCCAGCAAGACAAAAGCTATTTTTTACGCTTTAGATGTCAAAGATGGGAAAGAGCTGATTCAGCAGGCCAGTGTTTATATGGATAATGTTATTAACGCTGAAGAAATAAATAATTCTGCCTAAAATATGCGGATGTTTTTATCTTCTATTATTTACAAGAATTTCTGTATAAAATATTAAATGCTTCTCACGGCGAGGGTTTCAACATTATGATTGAGAGAATGCACAACAACATAAGACAAAGGATAAAAACTTTCAGAGGATTTCACGGCTCTGTTCATTCTGCAAATTCAATTCTGGGTAAATCACATTCGCTTCTTCTGATAGTTTTATAATCGGCCCTTTTCCCTTAAACGTTCAGCGGTGTTGACCGGTGACACAAATAAGGATAATTATAAAAATAGTTTTTTCTTCCCTTTAATTAAGAGGTGTAAATTGGAAAATCAAAGTTTTAGTCTTAAAAAGTTTTTATTTGGGAGCATTAATAAAAAGCTGATTATTACATTTGCATTAACTGGTTTTATTATACTCGTTTTGGGATTTATAGGCCTTTCTTTTATTGAGCAGAATGTTAAAAGCGAGGTTTTTAACCATATTATTTCTTTGGCTGAATTAAGAGAAGTGCAGATTTTTCAATATTTAGACAGCATAAATTCCAGAACAATTGATTTTTCTTCAGATGGATTTATTAGAACCTCGCTAAAATATATTGTTATTGATAATTCTCCGGCTGATGTTGAAAAGCTGAACAACTATTTAATTAATAATAAAATGCCTTTGGATTCTACACTTGCTGGTATTTTAATCATAAATAATAAAGGAATTATAGTAGCATCCACAGATGAAGAGGAAATAGGCAAGGATGAATCAAAGGATGATTATTTTATTAAAGGAAAAGAAGGTATTTTTACAATAGAGTTAAGGGAACATCCGCATTTTGAATTTCAAAATATTTTTGTAGTCTCTGCACCCTTAACTGATGTTGAAACAGGTGAATTGCTGGGGGTAATAGTAAACTTTTTTGATGTTGGAGAAATTGAAGATATTTTCTCTGGAAAATTTCAATTAGAAAAAGAGGCATTGACAGGAACAACCGACCTTGGAAATGGTATGGAAACTTATATTGTAAACAGGGATGGAATTATGTTTGTGCATTCCGCTGTTTATAGGGAAAGGCATAGTGGGGGAATGATTGTGGATACAATTCCTGTAAAAAAATGCTTTGAGGAAGGAAAAGAATTTTCTGGCACTTATATTGATTATGCTGGTGAAGAGGTTGTAGGAGCTTCTAGGTGCATTCCTGATATAAAATGGGTTCTTTTGGTTGAAAGCTCCACAAAGGAAACATTTGCTTTTATTAATAAAATCTTTTTTATATTTATTTTTTTAGCTATAGTTTTTATTATTTTTATAATTTTTTTATGGTATATATTAAATGAAAAAATATCCAGGCCTATAACTCAGCTTAGAAGCGCTGCTGAAGATTTAGAGAAAGGCAATTTTAATACAAAAGTTAATATAAAAACAGGGGATGAGCTGGAGGAATTGGGAAAATCTTTTAATAAAACGTCTGAAGCTTTAGGAAGATTGGAAGATGAGCATAAGCAGATAGACAAGGCAAAGACAGAGTTCCTGTCAATAACAAGCCATGAATTAAGGAGCCCGATGACGCCAATGAAAGCACAGCTGCAGATGCTATTAAAAGAATATTTTGGCAAATTAACCAAAGAGCAGAAAGAATCATTAGAAATTGTAGAAAGAAATACCACCCGGCTTGATAAAATTATAATGGATTTTTTAGAAATATCCCGGATAGAAGCAGCGAGGCTGAAATTTAATTTTATAAAGGCAGACATTATTCCTTACATAAAAAGGCTTATAGCAGAAATGGATGGATTTATGCCAGAGAAAAAAATTAAAATTGAATTGAAAATAGAGAAGCTTCCAGCTATAGAATCAGATCCAGACAGAATAATGCAGGTATTGAGAAATCTTATAAACAACGCAAAAAAATTTTCTCCATCAAACTCTAAAATTTTCATTGAAGCCAAGCTGAAGGGCAGTATGATTTTATTCAGTGTTAAAGACCAAGGCATTGGAATGTCAAATGAAGACCAGCTAAGGATGTTTGAGCCGTTTTTTCAGGCAGAGCAGACTATTTACCGAGAATATAGCGGAGTTGGTTTAGGATTGGCCATTTGCAAAGGCATTGTAGAAAGCCAAAATGGAAAAATTTGGATTGAGAGCGAACCTGGAAAGGGAAGCACTTTTTATTTTACAGTTCCTTTAGAGCCAGTTAAAGAAATGAAATCAATCAGCCTGCTTTTCTCTTCCAAACAGGATATAGAGAATAAAATTATTAAATTTTTTAAAGAATTTTTAGGGCCGATTGGAGAAATAGAATTTGAAAAGCTCAGAGAAGCAAAAGAGGTCACAAAAGAAAAGCTATTTATATACTTAAATTCTATTTCTGACAAAGGAATAATTAATAAAGAAGAGGCAGAAATTTTGAAATCAAAAATAGGGCAGATATTTGAAGGTAAAATAAAAGGAGGCGAAATGGAGGATAGTTTGAAGGAAACAGTAGAAAAGTTTTTCAAAATAAATTCCAACAAAAAATAAAATGCACTCTTTTGAGATCTTTTTAGGGCCGACAATAAAAGAAATTTTAGAAATTTTAATAGTTTTATTAAGTCTGCTGATTGTTTTTTTATCAGGCAGGATCTATTATAATTTAAAGAAAAAAAAATCTTTATTTGCAGGCCCTTTCAGATTAATATATTTTGGCTTTTTATTATTATTTTTTTCTATGGTTTTTGAATTAATTGACAGTTTTTATTTAAGCTATCTTTTTGACAAGCTTCAGCTGGTTTCTGAAATACCGGTATTTGTCTTTCTTTTATTGGGTTTTAGAGCAGGATTTAAAACTGGAGGGAGGAAAAATGCTTGAATTAAATCCTTTATCTGATATACTTGTCTTGGAGATTGCATTAGGAGCTTTGCTTCTTTTATTATCTTTACTAATAGTTTTTTATATTTTTAAGACAAAAAAATTCAATTTATTTTTTTATGGCTTTAGCCTTATAGCCCTTTGGAATTTTTTAGAGTTTTTAGATGAGTTTTTTGTTAAAAATGATTCCAGAGAAATAGTATTTAATATAGGTGGTAGAGTTATTCTAATCATAGGATTGATAGTTTTGGTTTTTACAATGAAAAAATTTGAGGTTTCAAAAAATGAAAAATAAAAATTTTTCAATCCTTCAGCATAAGAGGTATGCTTTCAGGAAATGAGAATTAGAACACAGATTATTGCAATAATGGTTTTGATTATGTTGTTAGTTCTGGTTCCCTTGATAATATTTTTAAATTATCAAATTAAGGCAATAACCTTGAGTAAAGAAGAATTACATTCTTATGAATATCTGGACAGCACTCATTTATTAGTTCAAATTTATATTAATACTGTTTTGTCAAGAATGGAAAATCTTGCAAAAGAATTAGATGTAATTGAAGCAGGATTTAGCCAGGATGATAAGTTATTAGCAGAATTGTCTGATAAATTCAGCACTATTGTTGATACGAGCACTACAATAGAAAACATTGGTTTTCATGATGAAAACTGCATTGGAATTGTTGCTGATAAAAATGTAATGCAGGCAATTAAAGGGCTTAAAGGATATGATTTTAGCTCAAGAGTTTATTGCAAGCCGACAATTTCAACACAAAAAACATATATTTCCCCTGCTTTTATAAGCATGGCTTCAAAACAGCCAGTTCTATCAGCCACTGCCCCTGTTTTTTCAGGAGGAAAAATGGAAGGTTATATAGTAGGAATTGTCAATGTTGCTAATCTGCATAGCGTTCTTACTGGCCTGGAAAAAGAAAACTATTTAATTTTAATTGACAGAGAAGGAAATGCTTTTATCGATACAAGATATGCAATAACAGAAACAAAAATTGACAAAAATCCAAGCGAGGTTTCTGCTGTCAATGATAAATTAAAGGAAAATAATCAGGGAACATTTGAACTTGGGCAGAGCATAATTTCATTTAAAAAATATGAGGATTATTCAATTATTTTAGTCAGGCCAAAAGAAGGCATATTGATGATTCAAAAAATAGTTTTTAATATTATGACTTATTCTCTTATTTTTATTATTTTATTAATAATTGCATCTTCTTTCCTTTTTTCCAGAATCATAACAAAACCAATAGAAAACCTTACAAAAAAAGTCAGTGAGATAACAACAGGAAATTTAGAGATTCAGCTTGGAAAGAGCAGTATTAGTGAAATTCAATATTTAACTGATTCATTAAACAGGATTTTGGCCAGCATGAAGCTGGCTATTTTAAGGACAGGAATTTCAAAAGAGGATATTGGCCTCGGAGAAGCTATAAGGGCAAAAAAAGAGGCAGAAGAAAGATACAAGGCGCTTGTAGTAAACTCTCCAGACTGCATCAAGCTTTTTGATTTGGATGGCAGTATTATTTTTATTAATGAAGCCGGCTTGAAGGAGCATAATTTAAAATCCCTAGATGAAGCCAAAAAATGGAGAGCTGAAGACAGCTTAGTGCCTGAAGACAAGAAGAAATTCCAGGAGGCATTTAAAGGAGCTATTAAAGGGGAAGCTTCCACATTCGAATTGATTCATACTAAAGTTGGCTCTAATCGTGAAAGGTGCTTGGAGAGTTTTGTCCCTGTCAGGGATTCCAGCGGAGAAATTGCATATATTTTTGGGGTGTCAAGGGATATTTCTGAGCTGTTTAAAACAAAAGAGGCTTCAGAGAAAAAAACCAAGGAGCTTGAGAGGTTTGCAAATCTTTCTGTCGGAAGAGAGAAAAGAATGATAGAGCTTAAAAAGAAAATAAAAGAGCTTGAAGAGGAGCTTAAAAAGAGGGGAAAATAGAAATGCTGTTCAGGCCAAAAAATAAGACAAGAGAAAAAGAAACGCTTGAGAAGCTTAAGGAGGCGGGCAAAAATGGTGAAAAAGATTATGCGGAAAATTATCCCCTGGCAGAGCAGATTGAATTAACAGGCACTAAAAAAACAAAGGGCAGCGAGGAGGTTCTGAAGCCAGAAGCGCTCCTTAATATGCTAGAGGATTTGGAAGAGGCGAATGAGAATATAAAAGAATCTGAAAAAAAATTCAGGCAGCTTTCTGAAAACTCCCCTAATATGATATTTATAAATAAAGATGGAAAAATTATATATGCTAATAATGAATGCGAGCATATAATGGGGTATAAAATAAATGAGTTTTATTCCCAAAAATTTAATTTTTTGAGTCTTATTGACCCTGAATCCAGCGAGATTGTAAGAGAAAATTTTCAAAGACATTTAAGTGGAAAAGAGGTTTCTCCTTATGAATGCAAGCTTATAACAAAAAACGGCAGAACAATTTGGACGATTATTCATACAAAGCTGATTGATTATGACAAAGGAAAAGCAATTCTTGGGATAATAACTGATATTACAAAACAGAAAAATATAGTGATAGAGCTGAGAAAATCAGAAGGATTTATTAAAGAGATGATTGATAATTCAGGAATACCTATTGTGGCTTTTGGAAAACAAGATAATCTGCTGATTGCAAATACAGATTTTTTAGAAATGACTGGCTATAAAAAAGATGAAATAGGCAATAAAGATAAATTTTATGAGAATATATTTCCTTCCAAGCTTGTCATGGAGAAAATAGACCCTATTCTTTCTGATGTTCATAAAGGCAAAAGAGTAAAAGATTTTGTAGTCCCAATTAGGTGCAAGGACGGCTCAACGATAATTACTGTTGCCAACTTATCTGCTGTAAAAGATGAAAATGGGAAGATTGCAGGAGAAATAATCTTCATGAGGGATTTGAGCGAGATATTTGGGCTGGAAGACCAGCTGAGATACTGGTCTGCTAATGGATTTGTTCAGGTGAGAGTAAAAGAGGAAGGAGGAAGGCCGCAATTGAGCCTAACTGGAGAGTACCCTTCTGAGAGCTTGATTGAAAAAAAATTTGCACAGAAAACAAAAGCAAATGGTTAGTGTCTTATTTAGGTTGCATCAGTTGATGATAAATGAAATCATAAGGTTTTAAAATAAGAGAAAATTAATAATTTAGTAAAAGAGGCTGAAATGTCTAAAAGAAAAAATAAATCAAAGAATAACTCTTCATTGGAAAATGAAGGTGATAGAAAGCAGAAATCAAATATTGACCCTCCAGAGAGAATAAAAACAGGCATTAAGGGGTTTGACGAATTGGTTCAAGGCGGATTTTTGCAGGGCTCTACAGTGCTTATAATCGGGACTCCTGGAACAGGAAAAACTTTGTTTTCATTGGAATATGCATATAATGGAGCATCAAAATTCAAAGAAAAATCAATGTTCATAACCCTTGAGCAGAAATTAGACGAGCTAAGAGAAAATGCAAAGAACATCGGGCTTGATTTAGAGCCTCTTGAAAAATCCGGAGAGCTTATACTTATGCACATTCCTGTAAATGAGCTTGATACACATACAATTGACAAGATAAAAGAGGATGTTAAAAATAAAAAAATTAAAAGATTAGTAATAGATTCCCTTTCAACTCTTGCTGTTAATGCCCCAATCTATACCCCAATAAGAGATATTGCTCTGAGGGATATAATGAATTACAAGGCATTTTTTTCCCCGCCGATTTTGGGAGATTTTGTTGTTAAAAGATTTGTTTATGGGTTTATTTCTGATTTAAAGGATACCGAATGCACAACACTTATTACTTCAGAAGCCCCAGAAAAAGGGGAGTTCTTGTCAAGAGACACTATTTCAGAATTTTTAGCTGATGCAGTTTTGCTTCTGACTTTTGAGTCTATGGGAGGAGAATATTCAAGAAGCTTATTAATAAGAAAAATGAGGGGGACTAAAAACGACGAGGATATTCATCCATTGGAAATAAGCAGCAGCGGTTTAATTATTCATGATTTGAAATAAAAAGAATTATTCGCCTTGTTTCAGTTAATTTTTATAATTTGCTTATTGTGGTTTTTGCCAGGCCTTGAGCATTGTCTTTTCCTTTAATATATAATTGTTTAGTATTTCTTTTGGAAATTGTTGTTTAATTAACGGGTCCTTTAAATTCCAGTCTTTTTTAGGTTTAATTTCAAAAATACAATGCGGTTTTCCTTGAGCGATGCATTCTGTTTCTATCCCGATTAATTCTGTTTGAGAAAATGCTTCGTTGGCTCCAGTCAGCAAACCTCTTATGAAATGATCTACAGGATATTTTTGTCTTCCGAATAATTTGAGATACTGTTTTGAAAAAGGAGTATTTTTAATTTTTACTATGAAATGTTTATTTTTTATATCAAATTTTAGATATTCTTGGTGGCCTATTCCTACAAATTCCCCTTGTTCATTTCCCAGTTCAGCTGATTTTTTATTTCTTTTAAAACCAAATTTGGAATACATTATTTCTCCCCCCTCTCTGCCCTGCATTTTTCCAACATCGTAGAGTATATCATGGATTTCATTACACAATTTTTTTTCCAGCAACATTTGAAAGAATATAGGGGTTATTATTGGATATATCATTGATGGAACATTCCATATGTTGAGTTCTCCATTATTTACCGAAATACTTCCACTACTAATCATCCTTTTGAATAAGTTAGACGTTACCATTTCTTTTATCGAAAATTCTTTTTATTTTTCCTTTTCTTTCAGGAATATTCCCTTCTTTTAACAATATTATTTCTGGCTGTGATGCTGTGAGCGATTGGTTAATAACATAATTTAATTCTGGAGCTATACTTATTATATTATTATATACCATTCTTTTTAAGTTTTGTGAATCTTTATAATGATTCTTTTTCACTTCGACTTCCAGAATTATTTTATCTTTGTAATTTTCTTTTACTATATTAAACCTGTAAATATTTGTCAGTTCAGGAATCTTATTTATAGCATCTTCTATTTGTATTGGGTATACATTCGCACCTGCTATAGATACCATACTATCTCCTCTCCCAAGAATTTGGCTTATTGCTGGGATATCCTTCCCGCATTCACACTTGGAATCAAGAAGTAAACTTAGATCATGCGTGTTATATCTTATTAAAGGGGGAGTTTCCTTATACAATCCTGTAACAACTACCTCTCCTATTTCTCCACAAGGGAGCCTCTCTTTTGTTTTTGGATTTATTATTTCTATAATTAGTTCGTCTGCCCAATAGTGTAAATTCCCTGATTTACATTCTGCAGATATACATCCAAATTCACTGCAACAATATAAATCAATGATTTTAGAATTATATCTCTTTCCAAATTCTTTTTTGAATGATTTACTGCTCATATCTCCACACACAAATAAATGGCTCATCGAAGATTCTGATATTTCTATCCCCTTTTTATTGCACATTTCTTCTAGTCTAACCAAGAATGATGGTTGGCTGATTAGGTAGTCTGGTGAATATTTTTTTAATGCCCAAGGATGCCATTCGCCGTCTTCAGCTAGTTTTGCATCACCGGCTATAGTTAGTCCAATATACTCTCCTGCTTGTTGTGACATTAAGCCACTAGCCCATGGACCATAAGCCATTATAATTATTCCTTTATCCCCTTTTTTTACTCCTCCAAAAATTAGCCCTCTGGCTTTTAATTGTGCAGAACGATCTATATCATGTCTATTATAGGGAATCAGTTTTGGATTTCCTGTTGTTCCGCTTGTTTGATAAAATCTCAGAATTTTATCTTCTGGAACAGAAGAAAAAGGAAAATTGTTTATTATATGCTCTTTTTCTAAAATTGGGATGAGGGATAAATCTTCTAAAGACTTTATTCTTGAAATGTCTAGGTTGTGTTCTTCCAGATATTTTTTGTACCACTCATTATTTTGTGAATGATAATTTAATCTTTCTTTTAACTTTCTTAATTGCATTTCTTTAATTTCTTTTATACTTAATTGGCTTAATTTTTCAAGTTCTGATTTAATCTGTTTATAATTCATTATTTTTCACCCACAAAATATGCAAAGTAAGGCATTGTATCTAATTCTATTTCTCTTCTTTTTTTGAATCCAGATTTTTTTAATAATCCTAATAATTCATCTCTAGTAAAACATTTTCCCATTTTATGTGAAAGCTTCATATTCATATCAAAAAAGTATTGGAAAGGGGGTGTTTCTTCGCCATCTATATATGGCTCTAAGATGAATACCTTCCCATTCTCTTTTAATTTTGCGTGGGATTCTTTTAGAAAATTTATGGATTGCTCATAACCTATTATATGAAAAAAACTATTAAACATTATTATATCTACATTGTTTAGAGGGTAATAAAGAAAATCTTTTTCAGTAAAGGTTATCCTATCTTTATAATTGTTTTTTTTCCTTGCATTTTTTATAACTTTTTTACTTTTTTCGAATCCGATAAATTTAGCGTTTTTATTAATCTCTGACATAATTGTTAAATAATCGCCTGTACCACACCCGATATCTAATATAAGTAATTTTTCTTTTTCAATCTCAGGGTAAAATTTGACTAATTTCTCAATAGATTTCTCAGCAATTCTTGAAGTGGAGATTGCAATATTTTTCCAATCCTCTCCAGTTGGTTCAATTAGTTTTCCTCTAAGCCTCTTACCAAAATGTTGCAATCTATCATAAATCTTAAATATATTTACAATACTTCCAATGTAAAATGGAGAATTTTTTAATAGGTAATTCTTTGAAAAATTTGTTAATTCATATTTTTCTCCAATTTTTTTGGTATATCCCGATGCTGAAAGAGCGTTTAGTAATGATTCTAATCCCTCTTGATTAAAATTTAATTTTTCTGAAAGTTTTTTAGCAGATATTTCTTCATTAATATTCTCAAATATTTCTTCATTTATTGCAGTATATAATATCCATGCTTCAGCAAGATTATCTCTTAACTTTATTAAATTTTTCATTATCACTTATATTGACATCTTTCTGTTTATTTTCCTGATTTCATCTATCAGTTCAGAATAGTTTCCATTAGGTTTAAATTCTGCTTCAAGGTTTCTAATCTCTACGGCTGTTTTATCAGAATAATGAGACAGCACGAACGTTTCGTCAGTAATTCTGCAAGGGATTCCCTCCGCTTCAGCTTCATGTTCAATTAACATTGATTCCCTCACTAATTGCCTGGAATTTTTTCCATTTATTTCGCAATCTAAATTCCACCATTCATCTTTTGGTTTTGTGAGATTAACTCTCTGTCTCATGAAATCTTTAAAATAATTTTCTCCCAAATAGATATTTGAAGGAACTTCATATGCAAATGGGGTGTGTGGCATTATTGCTAATGGAAGGATGCTTATTGCAGATGGTTTTGATCTTAGAATTAGGTTAAGTGTTTCCTCTCCAGCTTTTTCATTTCCTAAATAAATAAAAGAAAGCATCGCTCTGATTTTATTCTCCTCTGTCTTTTTTACGGCTTCTTCTATTTGGTTCACTTTTATTCTTTTGTCATACAAATCAAGTTCTTTTTGATTTCCTGATTCTGCTCCATAAAATATTGATAAGCATCCAGATTCTTTTAAAAGCTTGAAGTCATATTTATCTGCTAAGCTTATATTCCCAAACATTGAATATTTTATATTTAGGTTAGCTTCTATTAGTTTTTTGGCAAGGTCATTTATTGATGTGGATACAGAAGAAGCTCCTAATCTGAAGGCAGTTGTGTTTACCTTTCTTGATATATACTTTATCTCTTCGATGATTCTTTCAGTAGTTTTTTCCTTAAATCCATAACCACTTTTGACAGGATGGAAACAGAATTTACATTTCGCAAAAAAACATCCCCAATTTAATCTCGTATTGATAAATTTTATTTTTTTATCTTCTTTAATTGAAGGATAATTTTCTGAGTCGTATGACGGGAATGGAAGAGAATTTAGATCTTCTACACGTTTTGTCAAGGTTCTTACAATTTTTCCATTTTCTTTATATATGAGATTAGGTATTTTGTTCCAGTCTTCTTTTTTTGATTTTACTAAAGCTGGAAGTGTTATTTCTCCCTCATTTATAACAAGGTTATCAAATGCCCCGCTTTTCCTCCCCTCTTCGTAAAATAGTCCTTCAGAATCGAATAAATTCCAGAAATAATCGACTTGTGGCCCTCCACCTATAGCAGTTATTCTATTCCCAAAGTTTTGTTTTAGTCTTTCCATAACATAGATTGATTCGCTAAATCCGTTTATGAAAAGTTTTGATCCGATATGAAAGATATTTTCTTTTTCTATTCTTGAAGAAATATCCTCTATTATTTTTTCCAGATTTTCTTTCAGATTATTTGAAAAGAATAACTTCATGTTCTCTAAACTGCAATAATCAATTATTTCCAAGTCTATATTTTTTTCATTTAGGCAGGAGGCAAGGAGGGCTAAACCATTGTCAGGGAATAATCCTCTAAGTGTTGGAGGAGTTACATTTATTAGGAGCATTTTTTTATATTTCATTTTTTCCATCTGTTAATTTTGTATATACCTTTTCAATTAAAGAAGTATAATCGTTTACTACCTTAATTACTTCTGCTTGGTTTTTGGTTGATTGTATATATTCTGTAGAAAATCCTATTATTTTTCTTTTGCAATTAAAGAGAAAATTACTAATGATTGTTTCTAATTCTAAGTCCCCTTCCCGAACAATTTCAGCCCATTGAAAAGAGTAGCCATCAAAATTAAAAAATTTGTCTCCAGCTTTTTGAAAACTACAATCTTTTGAACAGTCTTTTCCAATTCTTTTTACATTTTTTATGTGGTAATAAACAATATTTTCTATTAGTTTATTTAATTTATCATTTTGTCTGTAGAATTCCTCTAAGTTTTTTAAAGTGATATATCTATTTGTCGGGTCATCTATGAATCCAAAAAGTTGGTATTCTTCATTAGATATTTTTCTTTTTAGGATAGATTTAATCTCTAATGCTTCTTTAATGGTTTGAGGCCATTGTCCTTGATGCAGTTCTAGTCCAATTATTATCTTTGCACTGTCTCTTGAATATATCTCTTTTGAAGTTTTAATCCATTGAGCTATTGTTTCTATGGCATAATTTTTCTCGTCTTCTGTTCTGGCATTTCCTCCAACTAATCTTAAAATTAACCCCCTGTCAGTTGAAATTTCCAATAATTTAGATGCATTTTTGATAGAGCTGATTCCATATTCACGATCTTGATTGTAACATGCACCACAATAAAGACTTATTGCAATTATCTGTCTTTTATATTTTTTTGATAAGAATATCGCTTTTTGTAAAGAGTCTTTTTCTGATATATCAAAATCTGAGTTATCATGAGCTACCTTCCATATACCAGATATATCTGTTTTAGGGTTTCTTTTGCTTCTTAGATCAATATAAAGCTCTAAATTCGTTTTTATCTGATTAGAAGCATCATAAATTTCTTCAATATTTCTCTTTCCAATTAAAATTGAATTTAATCCAACTATAGGTTTTGAAATTATCATTTCTTTTGCAGATTTTTATTAGTATAAAACAATTTTTGTAAAATATATCTTTACCACCTTTTCTTTATATATTTTGCAATATGTATTTTTAAACTTATATATTATTTTATATATTTTTTAATTATGCAATATCACCTAATATAAATATCTTAGATAATAAATCAAAAAGTTACTTAGTATTAGATAGAAATCCCTTAAGTTCTTACTTTAAGTTTTTAATAAAGAAAAAGATGGTAAACTGCCCCTTTTAGGCTTCAGAAACGTAAGTTTTTGATAGTGCTCAGAAACCAGGGGTTTCTGACACGGCAGACAATTGCAGAGCTTCAGAAATTCTCAAATTGGAATTTCTGACAGTCATCAAGAATCTGAATTTGTGAAGATTCTTGAGACAATTGTCCATCTTTTTCCATCAAAAACTTTTGGTTTTTGAATGCCCCGAAAATCCAAAATTGGCAGGATTTTCGCTGTGTCCCAAAACCAAGAAAACCTGTGGTTTTCTGCGCCCCAAAAATCAGTAGATTTTTGCGGACTCCAAAAAAACCTCCAGCTAAAGCTGGCGGTAAAACACCATGAGTTTTTGGTAAAGAATATAAAGGCATTTTACATTAAATGGATTATAGGTTTTATTCAATTTAGAATATAAAATGAAAGAAAAGAGCGTGATTATTGGGAAAGATTCTGACGAGCTGATTAGAGGGCTGGTTGAAAAAGAAAAAAGAGGCAAAGGAAAAGAAAAGGAAAAGGATTTAGATAAATTTATTAAAGAATTAATCAGCGGAGAAAAAAAGCCTGTTTCTAAAAAAGAAAAGAAACTTGAAGAAGATGATGAGGACCTTCTAGAAAAATATTTTTTTAAAGAACTGCCGAAAAAAGAGGAAAAGAAGCCAAAAATTTCTAAATTAGATGAGGAAAAAAAGAGAGAAGAGCAAAAATTAGCCAAAGAAAAAGAAGAACAGCTTGTTAAAGAGAGGCAACAGATTGAGCAATTAAGAAATGAAATTAATAAAGGCAAGTCTGAATTAGATGAGAAGAAAACTAAATTTGAGCTTGAGAAAAAGCAGAACGAAAAAGAGCTTGAATTGAAAAAGAAAAATCTTGACAGCCAGTTTGAAGATTTTAAGGCCAAAGAGATAGAAAAAGAAAAAGAGCAATTTACTTTAGAGAAAAATAAACTAGAAGAAGAATTAAAAAACAAGTTTAGAGAAGAATTTCTGATAGAATTAGATAAACACAAAAAAATCTTTAAAGAAAGATTAAAGCAAAAAGAAAGAGAAATTCAGTCTGGCCTTGAAAAAGGATTTAATGACAATCTTAATTTATTGAATGCCCAGATGGACAGTGAGAAAAAAGCACTGGCAGATAAAGAGAAATTATTAATAGAAAAAAATAAGCAAAGAGAAAATAATCTAAAACAGAGAAGATTAGAATTAGAAGAGAATATAAAAAAATTAAATACTGATAAAGAGCTGAACAATAAACAGCTTGAGCAATTAAGAAATGAAATTAATAAAGTCAAGTCTGAATTAGACGAGAAGAAAGCCAAATTTGAGCTTGAGAAAAAGCAGAACGAAAAAGAGCTTGAATTAAAAAAGAAAGCTCTTGACAAGAAATTTGAGTTTTTTAAAGCAAGTGAAAAAGAAAAACAAAAAGAAATAATAGCCATTGAAAT
>Ga0209542_10003090_pt1 | contig 36153 bp, 34 predicted proteins | sample RifCSPhighO2_01_FD_184028 | JGI IMG/M metagenome (GOLD analysis project Ga0209542, IMG submission 184028) | Soil microbial communities from Rifle, Colorado - Rifle CSP2_plank highO2_0.1 (SPAdes) (version 2) | ecosystem: Environmental > Terrestrial > Deep subsurface > Rock core/Sediment ...
AGTTGCAAGCCTTTCATCGAGAGTTGTCTGGCGTTTATCGAAATCAGTATTGAGTGTTTGGAATACAGAATCGAGCCGTGTGCCGAAATCGCTTCCGTCTTCACTGCTCCCGAGCGCGAGGTAGTAGTAGAACGAGTCAGGTTCAAAAACTCCTGCGTCATCAGCGAAAAAACAGAACACGAGTCGAACGAGAAGTTTTTCAAGCGACTCGCGCGGATAATTGCTGGCAGCGAGGGCGCGATATAAATTAACAACCACCTTTACCGCTTTTCGATTTACCGGATCTTCTTCTTTATATTTACGCACTTCATATCCCGCGATGAAGGCAAAGAGCCGTATACGTTTCGGAAGTTCGGCGAGCGGGAATTCATGGAATTCGGGCTCACCTTCATCGTGTTCGAGATTATAAAGACGTATGCGGGCATAATCGGTGACGATGATGTATTGTGGTCGCTCTTCTTCAGAAAGTAATACCGCGTACTCTGTTGCTTGGGTGAATGCACTATCAAGATTTTGACCTCTTGACTTGTGTTCGACAATAAGTTTTCCAGGAGAAAAGAGATCAATGAAGCCATGACTGCCGCCAAGCCGCTCCACGGACTTTTGATAGAGAGAGGTAGTGCGACGCTTCACTCCGAATATCTGAAAGAAGCCGTCCCAAAATGACTGATATTCGCCCGTTTCCCGAGTCTCCTCCGCCCATTCGCGGGCGAAATCGGTCGCTCGGCCGCGAATCTCGTTCCAGGTGAGCATACGGGAACTATAGTACCTTCGCGGTCATTTGGGTAATCCCTCGCCATAGCGAGCGAGATTGTGTATATTTTTTGTAGAGGAAGGAGGTTAGGCATCCAGCCTTACATCAGCAATCAGGTTCTTTCTGAAAGGAAACATCATGCCTCAAACCAAGGACGCGAAGTCTTGTGCATGTGGGTGTTCGGAACGGGTAAATTCACACTCCTATGCAAAGACTCCTGACGGGCAACCGCTCGTATCGCGAAGTTGCTACGAGAAGTGGAAGAAAGAACATCCGCTCATCTACGCTCCTCCAAATACAAGTTCCGCATCCGCCCCATGAAAGGAGGTAACCAATCTCAAGACCCCGCATGTCGCGGGGTTTTGCTTTAGTCGCTATACCCAGCACTAACGTCTTTCGTTAGTGCTGGGTATACTGTACCGATATGGAAGAAAAGATCCGAAAGGCAGTGAGCGATGCCCTCACCAAAATGGGAGTATCGGAGATTTCTTTTTCGGTTGAGCGACCGGCAGATATGGCACATGGCGACTATGCCACGAATGCCGCGCTCGCGGCGGCATCCGCCAGAGGCGGATCCGCCTCTGGCGGAAAGTCGTCAAAAAGGAACCCGCGCGAGTTCGCGGACGAGCTCGCGCGTTCCCTCATTGATGCACTTAGTACACACGGTGTGAGTCATGTGGCCGTTGCGGGTCCGGGGTTCGTCAACATTACGCTGGCGCGCGAAGCAATCACATTCGCGATTGCCGAGGCAGATGCCAAAGGCGAAGAGTGGGGAAGGGGAACAGCAGAAAATGGGAAACGCGTTATCGTCGAGTATTCAAATCCGAATCCGTTTAAGGAAATGCATATCGGGCACTTAGTTGGATCGGTCGTCGGTGAAGCAATAGCGCGGCTCATTGAGAACGCTGGTGCAACAGTCGCGCGCGATACGTTCGGCGGAGACGTTGGGCCAAACGTAGCGAAGGCGCTCTGGGGATTGCGTCAGAGAGGCATTAACAGTCCCACAACGGCGCTCGAGATAGGTGCGGCATACATCGAGGGTTCAAAGGCGTACGAGGCCGATCCGAAGGGAAAAGAAAACATAGACACCCTCAATCAGGCTATCTACGCCGGTACCGACAAAGCGCTTATGGAACTCTGGCGCAAGGGTCGCGATATCTCGGTAGAAGAATTCCGCCGCATTTGGAAACTGCTTGGTACGCACTTTGATTTTGAATTTTTTGATAGTGACACGACCGAAGTTGGCCTGCGGGTAGTACATGACGGACTCGCCAAGGGAATATTCGAGAAAAGTGACAGCGCCATTATTTACAATGGGGAGAGGAAGGGTGTGCATACAATGGTGTTTATCACGTCGCACGATACGCCCACGTATGAGGCGAAAGATATTGGGCTTGCATTTTTGAAGGAGGAACGTTGGCCGTCAGACAAAGTCGTCATCATTACCGGGAACGAACAAACAGGGCGTTTCAAGACCGTCCTTGCAGCGCTTGCCGACATTGCCCCGCAACTCGCCGCAAAGACGACTCACCTCGCAACGGGCTTCTTAAGACTCACTTCGGGGAAAATGTCTTCGCGCGAGGGAAACGTAATTACGGCTTCTGATTTCATTCGAGAAATCGTTACGAAAGCGAGTGAGAAAAATACGGACCCGCTCGTCGCAGAGCAAGTCGCTCTGGGGGCAATAAAATACATGATTTTACGACAGTCTCTCGGTTCCGACATCGTGTTTGATGAACAGAAATCGCTCTCCCTTGAAGGCGACTCCGGCCCGTATCTCCAGTACGCGCTTGTGCGTGCGAGGTCGGTACTGGTCGCCGCAGAGAAAGGCGGCGCGCCGGCTGCCGGCGCGCCGGAGACTCCGTATATTCTTGAACGAATCATTTTGCACTTTCCGGAAGTCGCGGCCCGCGCCGCAAAGGAGCTCGCGCCAAACCTACTTCTAAATTATCTGACAGAACTCGCAGGCGAGTGGAACTCTTTTTATGCGAAGGAACGTATCGTCGGCGGCGATCACGAAGCGCATAAACTTCTCCTCGCCCGCGCGTTTGTGAACACGATGCGAAATGGTCTCACACTCCTTGGTATCCCCACACCAGAAAAGATGTGAACAGTCAGTAGTTGCATACAAGAGCCTAACGCGTTAGATTCTTTTCCAGACGTACACTCGTGCGTCGCAATGGAAAGAGGAGCTCCGTATGCACCACAAAGGGAATGGATATAATCCCGCTGATGTCGTTGCTGAAGCGGTGAGGAAGTTTGGACAACCGGTGGAGAAATTCTTCTTCTGCGCTAAGGTATTCGGAAACGCAAGCAGATTCGACGCGAGTGTCGAGGCAAAGAAGTTCAAAGTCCTTCAAGATAACTCTGCGACGAATCCCGAGCAAATTCCGCCGCTTGTGATTGCGTTCGCAAACTGGGTCCTCGTGAAGGAACTCAAGGACATACAAGCAAGGTATCACTAGCTTCAACAAGGCAGCTGCAGAAAGAGGACCTGCAGCTGTTTCCATTTTTGTCTCACAAACGATACTATAAGGGAGATATGCCCGAAAAGTCCGAGGCCGCCAAAAGGGAGGAGCAAATACTTGCATTCTGGGAGCGCGAGCATATCTTCGAGAAATCCCTCGCGAAGAAGTCTCCCAAAGGCGAGTTTATTTTTTACGAAGGTCCGCCAACGGCCAATGGAAAGCCCGGCATCCATCACCTCGAGGCACGCGCCTTTAAGGACGCCATTCCGCGCTATAAGACAATGCGCGGCTATCGAGTGAACCGCCGCGCCGGCTGGGACACCCATGGTCTTCCTGTGGAACTTGAAGTAGAAAAGCAACTCGGATTCAAAGGAAAGCCGGACATTGAGAAATATGGCATTACCGCGTTTAATAAGAAGTGTCGCGAAAGTGTTTTCACTTACATTGATCTCTGGGCGAAGTTCACCAAGCGCATCGGCTTCTGGGTTGACGAGACGAAGGCATATTTCACGTTTGACAGCTCATATATGGAAGTGCTGTGGCATCTTTTTGCACGTACGGCGAAGGACGGTCGTCTCTATAAAGACTACAAAGTAGTGCCATGGTGCCCGCGTTGTGGCACTGTGCTCTCCTCGCATGAGCTCGCGCAGGGATATGAAGAGGTAAAGGATATCACCATCACCGCGAAATTCGAGCTCGTTGACGAACCCAGGACCTATCTCCTTGCATGGACGACGACACCGTGGACACTTCCGGGGAATGTCGCACTGGCAATTAATTCGGACATGATATATGCGAAATATCATTGGGCTGGGGAATCTTTCATTATGGCTAAAGACCTTGCTCATACATATCCAGGTCATGTCATTAAAGAGTTCCGAGGAAGAGATCTGATTGGTAAAAGATACAAACCGCTCTACGATTTCACGAAGGGTCTCGCAACCGAAAGCGAGAAGCCTAAATTTGACAAAGCATTTCGAGTGCACGCGGCCGACTTCGTTACGACCGAAGATGGCACGGGCATCGTGCACACAGCAGTGATGTACGGACAGGAAGACTTCGCGCTGGGGAATGAGATCGGGTTGCCAAAGGTGCATCTCGTGAGTCCGGAAGGGAAGTTCGTGAACGGGACCGACTTTCTCGCCGGCCGCTCGGTTGTTGCAGAAGAAACGTCGATCGAAATACTGAAGGACTTGCAGGCGCGCGGCCTGCTTTTCAAAAAAGAGTCATATGCGCACTCGTATCCCTTTTGCTGGCGTTGTAAAACGCGGCTTATCTACTACGCGCGCGATTCGTGGTACATCCGCATGAGCGACCTGCGCGCGAAGCTCGTTGCCGAAAATAATAAGATACATTGGGAACCCAAGCATATTCGCGAGGGAAGAATGGGTGAATGGCTCGCGGGTGCCAAGGACTGGGCGATAAGCCGCGAGCGCTATTGGGGTACGCCATTGCCAATATGGAGAAGCGTTGACGGCAGTGAACAATTAATCATCAGTTCGGTCAGTGAGCTAAAAACGCACAGCAAGAAATCGGGCAATACGTATTTCGTCATGCGACACGGCGAAGCGGAGAATAATGTAGAAGGAATTCTTAACAGCGAAGGGGAAAGCGCAAAACCAATGACCGAACGAGGGAAAAGTGAAGTGCGGCAGAACATAGCCACACTTGACGCCCCTATTGATCTCATCATTGCCTCACCACTCGTGCGGACGAGAGAGACAGCAACTCTCGTCCAGAAAGTATTGGGATTACCGGACGCGGCGGTGCTCGTAGACGAACGACTTCGAGAGGTGGATGTCGGCGTTTTCAATGGTCGCAAAATACAAGAGTGGAAAAATTTCTACTCGTCTTTTGCAGAGAGATTCGACCGAGCACCCGAAGGCGGAGAGACATATCGTGACATCCGTAAGCGGCTTGGCGAATGTTTGTTCGACTTGGAGCAACGATATGCGGACAGACACATGCTCATCATTACGCATGAAGGACCGGCGTGGCTCTTGAAGGGTGTCGCGTCGCATTGGTCGGTTGCGGATGCCATCGCTCAAAAGACCGACGAGAATTTCTTAAAGACGGGAGAAACAAAAAAACTGTCGTTTGTGCCCTTCCCCCATAACGATGACTTCGAGCTTGACTTGCATCGCCCATACATTGACGATGTCATACTTGTTTCAGACAAGGGAACGGAATTGCGGCGAGTTCCTGAAGTGATGGACGTGTGGTTCGACTCGGGTGCAATGCCATTCGCTCAAGAAGCAAAAGAGCGCGGTAATGAGTCACTCGAAACATTTTTAAAGAAAGTTCAATACCCAGCTGATTTCATAAGTGAAGCCATTGACCAGACGCGCGGGTGGTTCTACACGCTTCTTGCCGTCGGAGTGCTCGCTGGCCGCGGCACACCGTATAAAAATGTAATTTCGCTCGGACACTTGCTCGATGCCGAAGGACAGAAAATGAGTAAGTCAAAGGGCAATGTCGTTGATCCGTGGGTAGAAATAGACAGATGGGGCGTTGATACACTGCGCTTTTGGATGTACAGCGTGACCCAACCCGGTGACTCAAAGAATTATGACAATAAGACAATAAAAGAGGCCGCGAAGGTACTCTCGTGGTTCGACAACAGCGCGAAATTCTACGAATTATTTAAGGATATCAACCGGAAAGAAAATAAACTGACTGTTATTGACCACTGGATGCAGGCGCGCGTTGCCGAGACGATTTCAGTTGTTACAAGCTCGATGGACGATTACCGGCCATTTGAAGCGACGCGCGCGATGAGCGGACTTTTTGAAGACTTATCGCAATGGTACGTGCGACGCATTCGCGATCGTGTGCGTGAAGGGGACGCGGCTGCACTCGCGACCTTGCGCGAAATCCTGCACACCTGTGCGCTCCTTCTTGCACCTTTTGCACCGTTTCTCGCCGAGGAGGCATATGCAAAAGTCAAAAATGGGAATGATCCTGAAAGCGTGCATCTTACTGACTGGCCCCAGGTACAGAAGAAATGGAATTTCTTTGGCGGGACTGTAGATAAAAAAATTATTACCGAGATGGCACACGTGCGCGTTCTCGCATCAGAGGCGCTGCAACTGCGGCAAAAAGCGAATATAAAAGTACGACAGCCGCTTGCCTCGCTCACTATTTCGCATACGTTATCGGAAGAACTCATGCATATTCTCGCAGAAGAAGTAAATGTGAAAAAAATAGTGATGGGCAAGGAACTCGCACTCGATACCGTACTCACGCCAGAACTTGTGAAGGAAGGAGATGAACGTGAAATGGCGCGTGCCGTTGCCGACGCGAGGAAGTCGAAAGGATTCTCGCCGAAAGACTCGGTACGCACGGAAATTTCCCCGGAAGGAGAGTATTCAGTATTGCTTACAACTGGTTTAGTGCGATTCAACCTCATCCGCGATGCGGCATAAATACGAAACGCGCGGCATGGTGCTCTCGCGGACGCCGCTTGGGGAGACGAGTGCGTTTATAACACTTCTCACGCCGGGACTCGGGCTGGTGCGTGCTCGCGCACAAAGCGTGCGCCGACCAGGGGCTAAACTTGCAGCTGCGCTCACAACATTTGCCGAGAGCTCCTTGGTGCTCGTGCGCGGGAGAGAAAGCTGGCGCATTGCGGGCGCCGTGCTCGAAGAAAATTGGTTTCTGCGGATGCAATATACTGCGCGACGCACGAGAGCGTCACGCGTCAGCGGTCTTGTGTTACGGCTCGTTGCCGGCGAAGCGCACGACCCTGGACTTTTCCCGGTCATGAACAGTTTTTTTGAAGCACTCACAGTACTTCCTGAAGATATGCAGGAAGCTGCTGAAATACTCGCAGCATTGTGCGTTCTGCGGGCGCTCGGTTTTGATGCGGGTGACCTTCCCGGTGGAAACGCCGCCTTTACCCCTCCCGCGCTTGCGGAAATACAAAAAAATCGCACCGGCTATATAGCGCGGATTAACGACGGTATCGCCGCTTCGGGTCTCTGAGTTCGTATATACTAGTACCTGATGCCGCCGCAACCGAAAGACGATACGGGTTCACTTGAAAAAGCGCGTACCCGTCTCTATGATCCCGCCGCAACCCCGCAGAGTTCGCGCATACCACTCGCTACTTCTGATCAACATTCGCTTCCCCACGCATGGGAGGAAGCCCCGCTTCCACGGGTCCTTCATCAGGGGAAACGCCACGTGCGTCTCGCGAGCGTATTTTTCATAGGATCATTCGTTTTCTTCCTTTTTGCGCTCGGACTTTCGGGCTATTTCTTTTATTATAGCGGCAATTCAGTCTCGGCGGACAAAATTACTCTTGATCTGCAGGGCCCCACGTCAATCGTTGGCGGCGACACAGTGCCGTTTTCACTTATCATAACGAACAAGAATCCGGTCGCACTCGAGAATGCAACTGTCGAGATTGATTTTCCGAGCGGTACGAGAGACGCGACCAATGTGCTTCAGGCGTACACACGTTACACCGAGAATCTCGGTACGCTCCCGAGCGGCGCGGTCGTTACGCGTTCAGTGAAGGCGATTATATTCGGCGGGGCAGGGCAAACACTTTCACTCCCCGTTTCCTTTTCGTATAGTACGGGGAATTCCAACTCTACCTTCGTGAAGAAATCTTCATATGCGCTCGCAATTTCCTCAACACCGCTCTCGATATCCGTCGATACGCTCGCCGAAACGGTCTCAGGCAAGCCGCTCACATTAACGCTCACCGTCCGTTCAAATGCAACGATACCGCTCAGCAATGTCCTTCTGACGAATTCTTTTCCCTTCGGTTTCTTGGTGACTTCGTCCTCGGTTCCTCTCTCGGGCTCGAGCTTTCTTCTGGGTACGATAGCTCCCGGCGCGACGAAAACGGTGCGAATTGTCGGGACACTTTCGGGGCAGAATAAAGAGCAACGAGTCTTCCATTTCTCTGTTGGGACTGCGAACAGTGCGAATGACCAAAGTCTCGCCGTTACCTATATGACTCAGGACATCACTGTCCTGCTCGCAGCACCCTTTATTGACACAACACTTACGATTAATGGTGATACCTCGACGAACGGAGTCATTGCTCCCGGGACCTTCCAAAATGTCGCCGTTTCTTACACCAATACACTTTCCACGAGTGTAACGAATGCAACCATCACCATTGCTCTCACTGGCTCCGCGATCGATTACAACAGTGTCCAAACCACGAGTGGATTCTATAATTCTGCCGATCATACGGTGATTTTTAATCGTGATACCGATCCTGCTCTCGCGACGCTGGCGCCCGGTGCATCGGGTATCGGCTCCTTCACGTTTTCGACGCTTTCTTCTGGCACGTCGGCAGCTCCTCCCAGTATCACCTTGACGATATCCGTATCGGGTACGCGCGTTGGGCAAAGCAATGTACCAGAACAGGTGAGTTCTACTGCCTCGAAGACCGTGAAGGTCGCGACGACGGTATTGCTCACGGCAAGTTCGCTTTATACCTCTGGACCTTTGAGTAATAGCGGTCCTATTCCCCCGCGCACGGGTGAAGCAACGACGTACACAATCCTCTGGAGCGCATCAAATAAGGGGAGTACGGTCGCCGGGGGCCGGGTCGAGGCAACATTGCCGAGTTATATATCCTATACCGGCAAATCAGCCGGTGCTGGCTCATTCTCGTATAACGAGAGTTCTCGTACCGTTTCTTGGAATACTGGCGACCTCGCACAAGGCACGAATGCACAAGGATTTTTTCAAGTATCTCTTATCCCCTCCTCGTCACAGAGAGGCAGTGCGCCAGTACTCACGAGTGCGGCATCTTTTTCGGGATATGACCGATTTGCCGGTGTACAAGTTTCTGCAACGGCCGACCCCCCGACGACCGAGACAAAGGGAGACCTCGGTTACATTCCGGCCAATGCAAGCGTGCAATAGGAGTACTTGTAGCGTAGATTACTTCATATGGCTGATCAGAACTTGATGGAAAAAATCGTTTCGCTCGCAAAACGTCGTGGGTTTGTATTCCCTGGCTCCGAAATCTACGGCGGCTTGGCCGGTACCTACGACTACGGTCCCCTCGGTACTCTACTTCAAGAAAATGTAAAACAGCTGTGGTTTCGTATGTTTGTCGAAGAGCGCAATGCCAAGAAAGACGGCGACATGTATCCGCTCGATGCCGCGATACTGATGAATCCGAAGGTGTGGGAAGCGAGCGGCCATGTGCAGACATTCGCCGATCCGTTGGCGGACGGGAAGATGTTCAACACCATGTTCAAAACTTCAGTCGGTGCCGGTACGGAGGTCTCGACGGTATATTTGCGGCCTGAGACCGCTGGCGGCATTTTTACCAATTTTAAGAATGTGGTGGATTCGATGCATCCGTATATGCCATTTGGCATTGCCCAGGTTGGCAAGGCCTTTCGTAACGAGATTGCTCCGCGAGATTTCATCTTTCGCCTTCGGGAACTCAAGCAGATGGAGGTCGAATACTTCGTTAATCCAAAAGACTGGGAAAAGGCGTTTGAAGAGTGGCGCAGGACCATGCATTGTTTCGCAGAGGTGGCTGGCTTGTCTAAAGAGAAGGTGCATGAACTTGAAGTACCCGATGGGAAACGGGCGCACTACTCCAAACGCACTATCGATTTCGAATTTGATTTTCCGTTCGGCCGAAGCGAGTTGTGGGGTCTCGCGTACCGCACCGACTTTGACCTTTCCGCGCATGCGGAGGCATCGAACGTTGCATTCACATATCTTGACGAAGAAACGAAAGAAAAATTCGTTCCGCATGTTATCGAGCCGTCGCTCGGCGTTGACCGCACCATTCTTGCACTATTGGTCAGCGCGTATCGGGAAGATGAACTTGGTGGAGAAAAACGCACGTATCTTTCTCTGTCTGCAAGAATTGCCCCGATTAAGGCGATGGTCTCGCCGCTTCTTCGCAATAAACAAGCGCTTGTTGATACAGCGCAGGAAATCCACTCCACGCTCAGAAAAATACATCCGTGGATTGTCTGGGACGACAACGGCAACATCGGCAAGCGATATCGTCGACAAGATGAAATCGGCACCCCATTCTGTGTCACCATTGATTTTGATACGCTCGGTGAAACACCATCGCTTAAAAATACTGTCACGCTCCGTCATCGCGATACCGGTGAGCAAGAACGTCTCACCGTTCCAGAAGTTGTCGAACGTATCCGAACGGCAATCGAATAGAGGAAATATGTTAGGATGCCCGTATGGATAAGGAAATCCGGGTTTCTATAACTTCGGGGACTATTATCGCCGCACTGTTCGTTATCGTGGGCGCTTATGTTTTTTGGCTCCTACGCGACCTCGCGCTCCTCGTGCTCACCGCTATCATTATCGCTTCGGCGATAGAGCCCGGTGTGATGTTCTTCATCCGGCAGCGCATGCCGCGCTTTATCGCGGCTCTCTTGGTATACGTGCTCACCTTTGGCGCGCTCTTTATCATCTTCTACTTCTTTTTCCCGCCCATCATCGCGGATACTGCGAACTTCCTCTCTGCGGCACCTCGATATCTCGAGACGTTGAACGTCACCACGTCTTTTTCAACTATTTCGGATACAACTGCCGCAAACAGTAATCAAAGCGGAGCTCAATCATTCGTTCAGACGCTCCTTTCACTCCAATCTGTCTTCTCGGAAAGTTCGGGTGGCGTGTTGCAGCTCTTCATCACTTTCTTCGGCGGTATTTTCTCGTTGATACTGGTCATTGTGCTCTCTTTTTATTTCGCGCTTCAAGACACCGGTGTGGATGACTTCATTCGTTTAGTGATGCCAGTGAGATATGAAGAATATTACGTTGACCTCTGGAAGCGAGCACAGAAGAAGATAGGATTGTGGATGCAAGGACAAATATTGCTCTCGGTTATTGTTGGCATTCTGGTCTATCTCGGCCTGCTTATTATCGGCATTCCGTACGCGCTCCTTCTTGCGGTCTTTACTGCGATAGCAGAAATAATTCCTATCTTCGGTTCCTTATTGTCGGGGGTGGTGGCAGTTATTGTTGCATTTGCTGACGGCGGTGTCGCGCTCGGGGCCATTGTTGCCGGTCTCTATGTCGTTGTGAACCAGTTTGAGTCGAATCTTATCTATCCGCTCATCGTGAAGAAGATCGTCGGTATCCCCCCACTACTCGTCATCGTGGCTCTTATCGCGGGCTACACGCTCGCCGGCTTCTTGGGCGTGCTTCTTTCAGTCCCTGTGGCAGCAGTGGTGCTTGAGTTCATCACAGACTTTGATAAGCACAAGCGCCGTGTTCAGCCCACGCAGAATTAAATTCATGAGTGCGCGTTATATTACCACCACGCTCCCCTATGTGAACGCGGATCCGCATATAGGGTTTGCTCTTGAGATTATCAAAGCCGATGTTGTCGCTCGCTCATGGGCGTTGCAAGGTAACGAGGTTTTCTTTAATACCGGTACGGACGAACATGGACAAAAGGTGTGGCGGGAAGCGGTTAAACGAGGAATGGAATCGCAAGCGTATGTGGACGAGTATGCTGCGAAGTTTAAAGCTCTCAAAGAGAAACTCAATTTGAGTCCCGACTTACATTTCATCCGAACGACCGATCCTCATCACAAGAAAGCCGCACAGGAATTTTGGAAGCGGTGTGCTGCAAACGACGATATCTATAAAAAGAACTATAAAATCAAATATTGCGTTGGTTGCGAACTCGAGAAGACCGATTCCGAAATCGTAAGTGGACATTGTCCGCTCCATCCAAACGCCGAACTCGAGATTATTGATGAGGAGAATTATTTTTTTCGTTTCTCAAGGTACCAACAGCCGCTTCTCGATTTGTATGCGACGAAACCCGATTTCGTAGTACCCGATTTTCGACTGAACGAAGTGAAGTTATTTGTCGAACGCGGCTTGCAAGATTTCAGTATCTCACGGCTTAAAGAAAAAATGCCTTGGGGTGTCGATGTGCCCGATGATCCAGATCATGTTATGTACGTCTGGTTCGACGCGCTTATCAACTACATCTCTACGCTTGGGTGGCCAGAAGATGCGGAGAATTTTAAGAAGTTCTGGGGTACGCACGAGCAGCCGAATGCGCTACAGCTTGGAGGGAAAGACAATCTCCGTCAGCAGTCGGCAATGTGGCAGGCGATGCTTATGTCAGCAGGTTTGCCGAACTCAAAGCAGATTGTAATTCAAGGGTTCATAACAAGTGGGGGGCAGAAAATGAGCAAATCGCTGGGAAATGTCATCAATCCATTTGAGCTTGTGGAGAGGTACGGCACTGACGCCGTACGCTATGTGCTCTTGAGGCATACGAGCCCTTTCGAGGATTCAGACCTTACTCTCGAAACGATTCACGAACATTACACCGCACACCTCACAAATGGTCTTGGCAATTTTGTTGCACGAATTATGAAGTTATCAGAGGAGTACCTTACTGCGACAGAAATCGCAAATTATCTCAAGGATGTTAAAGAAACAGGGTCTTTCAAAGAATTTAACAATGCTATTGAAAATTTTCGTTTTAATGAAGCGATGGATATAATCTGGAAACATATTTCGGGTGCGGATGAGCTGATTAACAAAAAAAGACCATTCGATTTAGTAAAGACTGATATTGGAAAAGGCAAAGAAGAAATTCGAAATCTAATTTGGCGTGTTTCGCGAGTGGCAGGGCTACTCGAATGCGTAATGCCGGAAACCGCACGCATCATTTCCAATGCCGTTAGCACCAATAAAAAACCCGAGAATCTATTTCCGCGGATTGACAAATAGTCAACGTTAATCAATAATATCTTTGGAACTTGCGCACTGCGTGAGTCATATACATCCGGAGGAATCATGGAGATTCTTGGGAAATGGGGAGCACATCTTTTTGTTCCCCAAATGTTTCTGGGACTGCTGGTGTACGCGATAGCAATATACGGTGGCGTTGATGATGATGTTGCAATTGATTTCGCACTCTCCGTTGCCGGGGTCGTCGCAATATTCTTCATGGCAATTGCCATGTGGTACAACAATACAGTTGGTATCGCCGTTGTATCATCGTCGCTTGCGGCTGTGCTTGCCATTTTCTGTGCACTGGCCGGTGCGAATATTTTCGCGGGATTTTTCGGCTTCATTGGTCTCGTCGCGGCAATGCGCGCTGCTTTGCTCGTTAAGAGTGAAGGGGCGTCAGAACCGCTCACTCTTCTCTTTCTATCGGCCCTGCCGGTGCTCGGGGCCTTCATGTTCCTCAACTTAAGGCTGGATGAGGAACGGAAAAAAATAGAGGGAGAGTAACTCTTGCCACGGGCGACTCGAGAAATCGAGTCGCCCGGTATGTTTTTATGCTACGCTCGCTGGTAATGCAATGTAAGTATATTGATACCCACTGCCACCTCCAGTTTGAACAGTATAAAGACGACGATAGAGCGCTCATTGAACGAATGTATGAGGCGGAAGTCGCGGGTATCGTCGTCGGTGTGGATCTCGAATCTTCAAAGAAGGCAGTCGCGCTTGCCGAAACACATGAACATCTTTTTGCTTCGATAGGGCTTCATCCCAATCGGGAAGGCGACGAATGGTACAACGTGTCGGAGTATCGCGAACTCGCAAAAAGCCCAAAGGTAGTCGCAATAGGGGAATGTGGATTGGACTATTATCGGCCGATTGAAGTGAATACCGAAGTAAAACGCAAACAAAAAGCGATATTTCATGATCAAATCGTTCTGGCGGTCGAGCTCGATAAACCGCTCATCATCCATGCTCGCCCGAACAAAGGCACGCACGATGCGTACCACGATCTCATTGGAATCTTACAAGAAGCAAAGGGTACACATCCGAATCTCCGTGGCGACATCCATTTTTTCGTTGGCGGTGTGGCAGAGGCACAGATGCTCATCGCACTCGATTTTACTGTTTCCTTCACCGCGGTTATTACGTTCGCTCGCGACTACGACGAAGTCATACGAGCCGTGCCGCTCATCAGTATCCTCTCGGAAACTGACGCTCCTTATGTTGCTCCTGCCAGCCGCCGTGGGGCACTAAACGATCCCCTTTCGATCATAGAAGTCGTCGCCAAAATTGCCCACATTAGGAACGAAAACCCCGAAACAGTCCGTCAAACTCTCCTTACCAACGCGGAGCGTTTATTTGCTCTGCCGAAGCTCTCGTGATAGGATTCTGCCATTATGGCAAAGCAAGGTGCGGATATGCGGATGGACGAAACGCTCGAAGATACGGGCTCTGGACTCCGCGTCTATGAACTCGGATTCCATCTCGATCCGGAGCTTCCTGTCGAGGAGGTGAAGAAGGCATATCAAGCGATACATGAATTCATCGGCAGCAAGGGGACCGTCGTTGCCGAGGGTGAGCCTCAAAAGATTCAACTCGCCTACACCATTTCCCGTCAAGAAGTCGCGGGTCGGCGCGACTTCGACTCGTCCTATTTTTCTTGGATCGTCTACGAGGCCTCGGCGATGAATCATGACGACGTCCTTACGGCAGCGACCACCGATGCACACATCATTCGCTTCATTGACCTTTTGACAACGAAAGATGCCGCTCGTCATTCGGTGGAGATACGCGAACTCGCTCGGAAGATGCCGGAACGCACAGAAGATCCAGAGACGGTCGCTAGTGCCGAACTCGATGCCGCACTCGAGAATGTTGTCGTATAATGTAAAGTATGTATCTTAACAAAGTATTTCTCTACGGTAATCTCACTCGCGACCCGGAGTTGAAAGCGCTCCCTTCGGGCCAAAATCTCGTCTCTTTCGGCCTTGCGACGAATCGCACCTATAAGGATAAAAATGGGGTAAAACAAGAGGCAACGGAATTCCACAACGTCGTCGCCTTCGGTCGCACTGCAGAAATTATCGCGCAGTATATGAAGAAAGGACGGCCGCTCTTTGTGGAGGGTCGTATCCAGACGCGCTCGTGGGAGGGGAAAGAAGACGGAAAAAAGCAATATCGCACCGAGATTGTTGTCGATAACTTTCAGTTCGGTTCCGACGGTAAGGGTGGTGGTACGGGAGCCACACGCACACCGTCCGCCGAAGGCGAATCCGCCTCCGGCGGAAAGGGCGATGAAGCAATCAAATATCCGGACGAAGAAATTAATCCTGAAGATATACCTTTTTAATAATTCCACTATGGCATATCAAGCTGAACGTGAAGAAATAGAGATCAAGAAATTTATCGACTACAAAGATGTCGCGTATTTGAAATTGTTCACCAATCCGCACGCGAAGATGCTCTCCAAGAAGCGCACCGGCATTCCCGCTGGGAAACAGCGCGACATCATGCAGGCCATCAAGCGCGCCCGCTTCATGGCGCTCCTCCCCTACGTTTCCGCATAAAGATCGTATCTTTCCTCTCGTTACGCTTTTTCGACGCGTTCGGCGTAGAGGCCGGTGTCGGTGTTGATACGCACGATGTCGCCGGAGTTGATGAAAAGAGGCACATCCACCTTCGCGCCGGTGGAGAGCTCAACAAGCTTTGTACCGCCCGAGACCGTGTTTCCTTTCACCGTCGGCGGAGCATGCTTCACCACAAGGTCGACCTTTACCGGTATCTTAATCGTTATCGGTTTTTTTTCGTACGTTAACACTTCAACAACGCTGTTAGGAACGAGCCACTGCACTTTATCGTGCACGACTTCTTCGGGGAATGAAAAACGATTTTTTGCATTACCAGTTTCAGCAAACCAACTCTCACCCTTATTGGTGTACAGATAATTTGCCTGCATCTTGTCGATCTCCGCTTCGGTGGCGGTTTCATTTTGGTGGAAAGAAATTTCAACAACCTTGCCGGATACCAAATGGCGGAGTTTCGTCTGGTTCACGGGCTTTCTCTGTTGCATCCGGAAAATATGCGCCGAAAGCACCTCATACGGTTCATTATTGTAATTGATGATGCATCCCTTGAGGATTTCGTTGTAAGACAGTACGACCATGGTGTTGAAACTACGAGCGGATAACATTCGTTATAAAAAGTGCCGCCTGAAGCGGATTCGTGTATGCTAGCAGACATCATGAGTTTTTCAACCACTGAGCTACAGCAACTCACGGACGCGGAGATACTTGCGCGATCGCAAAAGGAACCTGATCTTTTCGCGCTCCTGGTTCGACGCTACGAGGCAGCCCTTCTCCGGAGGGCGAAAGCTATTCTCCGAAGTCCGGAGGACGCTGAAGAAGTGGTGCAAGATGCCTTCACTAAAATGTATCTGTACGCGGACAAATATCATCTGCAAGAGGGTGCAAGTTTCTCGTCATGGGCGTATACCATCTTGAATCGCGTCGCGTACACGAAGTATCGTGTCAAAAGTATCGAACGGGGGAAGCGCGCGGAACTGCTTCCCGAACACTATGAGTCACTGCCGGATGCGCGTGCCGAATTTCTCGAAGATCTGTCAGTCCGCAACGAAGTTATTGCAGCGCTCGCGAAACTTCCTGAAGCAGCAGCAAAGATTCTCCGCCTGCAGTTTATAGAGGGAAAGAGCCAGGAGGAAATAGCGGCGTCCGAAGATCTCTCGATCCCTGCGGTGAAGACGCGAGTACATCGCGCAAAAAGATTATTTAAAAAAGCATATGATGCGCAACGCTATGAATGACACTCAAACAAACATTGAACGCATCGTGATGCGGCGCGTTCATCTCATTCGCCTTCTTGCACTCATCGTGTCAACCGCGACACTTTTTTCCCTCACGCTTGTTGCCGCTCTCTGGGGTATCGGGAGGGAAGTGTGGGTTGCACATATTTTTACTAACATGCCGCCCCCAAGCGACATCGTTTCGTTCTCGCATTTTTGGCTCGCTGCTTTTAGCCAAACGCGCCTCGTTGTCCAAATACTCACCCTTCTCACCCTCGTGTCGCTCATCTACCTTGTGCGTGAGATTGCTCGCCTGGTAGCCCGTACGTTTCCGTCGGTGTTTGCACGCGAGAAACCAATGGAGAGAGGTAACGAGTAAGATCGCCGTATACACCTTCAAGCAGATCGAGATCTTTTGAGGAATTCACGAGAAGTTCAATGTTCTTATCTTTCAGAGCTGCGAGGAGAACGTTTCCATACTCGTCTTGCACCCCTCGGTACATGTCCCGAAATACTTCGAAATCTTTGATGAAGCAGTGGCCGCCGGCGCCGCGTCCACTCTTTGCGCCTTGCCTACTCGCGTGTACTGGCTCGGAGTGACTCGTACCGATACGCGGGTCATGAATAAGCGCTTCGCGCACATTGTTCCAATCGGAGCCCGATGCGGTGATGACATCATACAGAAGGTTCATGTACATGACCTTAAAGAAAAGGAAACAATTACCGGCATATTTCACAAATTCAGCGTCTCGTGCGGGCATGATTTTCTTGTACGGCGTGTCCGGCAACACACTCAATACCGCCGCAGCTTTTTCGCGATAGACGGCATTCGGGTAAGGCACGCCGATGATGTTGCGGTTCGGATGTGCCGCGTCATAAGCAGCGGAGGACTCTACAAGAAATTCCGGACTATGAAGCACAAAAATGTCCGGAAAGAGCCCCTGCAATGTTTCCGTCGTGCCCGGAAGAACAGTTGATTTTATAACGGCAATTTTCCCATAACCCACGAGCGGAAGTACGTTACGAATCGCCGAATCATCGAACCCTCGAGGCGTTGTCGGCGTCGGTACGGCAATAAAAACTATGTCACAGGTCGCAATTGCCGCCTTGTTCGCGACGTGCGGTTCTTCGAGCGCGTAGCGAATTACGTCATAACCGCGCGCTTCAAAATCATTTGCGTAATTTTTTCCGATCCAGCCCTGACCGATACATCCAATTTTCATTTCATTGTCTATAACGAGGGAGATTAACGTGAGGTCGCAAGTTACCCCTCGGAGAGTTTTGTTCGTATCTGTTTCAACAGGTCTTTGGCGATGTCTTTGTTGTCGTGAAGAAAGATGCGCGAGGCGTCGTAGCCACGGCCGAGCGGCGTGGCACCGAATTTATATGCAGCGCCAGATTTCTCGACAAGACCATATTTCTCACCGAGTGCGATGAGTTCGCCTTCACGACTAATACCCTCGTTATAGAGGAGGTCGAATTCAGTCGTTTTGAAGGGTGCGGCGACCTTATTCTTCACCACCTTTACCCGCACGCGACCGCCCACCACCTCCTCTCCTTTCTTTATGGAAGCAATGCGGCGGATATCAAGGCGCACCGATGTGTAGAACTTCAGCGCCTTGCCGCCCGGAGTTGTTTCCGGATTACCGAACATAACGCCGATTTGCATCCGGATCTGATTGATAAAAACGACAATCGTTTTCGAGCGCGCGACTATGGCAGTGAGTTTTCGGAGAGCCTGGCTCATGAGCCGCGCCTGCTTGCCGACATGCTGTTGTCCCATTTCTCCTTCGATTTCGTCCTTCGGGGTGAGCGCGGCAACGGAGTCAATGACGATAATGTCCACATTTCCGCTTCGGACAAGACTCTCAACGATGTCGAGTGCTTGTTCGCCCGTGTCCGGTTGTGAGATGAGGAGCTCGGCAAGCTTTACCCCGATGCGGCGCGCATATTCCGGATCAAGTGCATGTTCAGCATCGACGAACGCAGCGATGCCGCCGGCCTTCTGTGCTTCGGCGACGACGTGGAGAGCGAGCGTCGTTTTACCGGAAGATTCCGGGCCGAATATTTCGATGATGCGGCCGCGCGGGAGTCCGCCAACGCCGAGTGCTGCGTCAAGACCAATGGAACCCGTCGCTATCACCGGGATTTTTTGTGGAGCCCCTGCACCGAACGTCGTAATTGCTTCGTCCCCAAACTTCGTGCGGATTTCTTTCAGTGCCTGATCGATGGATTTTTGTCGTTCAGTGACATCTCTGCTCGCCGCAGTGAGTGTCTTGAGCACTTTTTCTTTTGTTAGTTTTTTGAAGGCCATAGGATTAGGAAGTGATTAAGGAACGTATAGAGTACGAGTCACCGTTATTGATTTCCCGAAACGATCGGTAGCCACGAACGTAAGTAAGGAACCTCCTCGGGGAAACGTACGCGTTGACGAGAAGCTGCCGTCTTCCTCGTGCAAGACCGGTTCGCCATTCAGGGTGAGTACCGCGCCGCGTGCAGCCTTTCCGCTCACGGACAGGATGCCTCCCGGGATGGATGCATAGTTTTCGGGCGAACTGATGGAGAGCGTGGGGCCGACAATAAGCGGCCATGCTTCCACACTGCCATAGCCAATAAGGATGAGGAGCACTGCGCCGATGAAGTAGTTGGTCATTGCTCGTTAGAAAACAGTCTCTTCCTCGCCAGGGATCGGTGCGTCGTCACGGCGCTTGGTGGGTGCGACGGTAAGCACCTCGCGCGGCTTCGATCCATCAGCTGCGCCGATAACACCCCGTGCCTCAAGCACGTCCATGAGTCGCGCTGCGCGCGAGTAGCCGATTTTCAGTTTGCGCTGCAAATAGGAAGTCGAGGCGCGACCGGCTTCCTCGACCGTGGCGCGCGCGTCCTCGTAGAGCGTGTCGTCAATATCGTCGTCCATACCGTTGTCGTATAGGGAGGCGAAGACATCGGTTGTGTCGACGCCGGCACCCTGTCCTCCAAAATCAATACTCGAAAGATCGCCAGCGTTGTGATTTTTGATGTAACTTACCACTTTTTTTACTTCGTTCTCACTGATGAAAGCTGTTTGGATACGCACTGGTTTCTGCATTTCGCTCGAAAGATAGAGCATGTCGCCGGCGCCGAGCAGGGTCTCCGCACCCGCGCCATCGAGAATCGTGCGAGAGTCTATTTGAGAAGCGACTTGCAGCGCCATACGCGTTGGCACATTTGCCTTGATGAGACCGGTGATGACATTCACCGAAGGGCGTTGTGTCGAGAGTACCAAATGAATACCGACTGCGCGTGACATTTGTGCGAGCCGAACGATCGCGGCTTCAAGCTCCCGCGGATAGCTATGCATAATATCGGCGAGTTCATCAATGACAATGACAATGAAAGGGAGCGCTTCGGGCATATCTGCGGAGTGTTTTCCGCCGGAGGCGGATCCGCCTTTGGCGGATGCTCTCGCCGGTTCAAAGACGGTCGCGTGGTAAGAATCGATGTCACGCACGTGCTCTGCTTCAAGAATGTTATATCGACGCTCCATTTCTTTTGCCGCCCATTTGAGGGAGAAAATAGTCTTTTTGGGATTAGTGATAACCGGAGCAAGGAGATGGGGAATGCCGTTATATGCGGTAAGCTCAACGCGCTTTGGATCAATCATGATGAAGCGCAACTGGTTCGGACCGTTCCGGTAGAGGAGCGACGTGATGAGCGAATGAATAGCCACTGATTTCCCAGACCCCGTTGCACCCGCGACGAGCGCGTGCGGCATTTTCGAAATATTGACGTAGTGCGGCGTACCAGCGATGTCCCGACCAAGAGCGGCGAGCAGGGGTTTGTTGCTCTCGCTCCACTCGGGAGTACTGAGGAGTCCGCCGAGACCGATCGTCGCTTTCGTTGTGTTGGGTACCTCAATGCCAACAAGCGACTTGCCCGGAATGGGCGCCTCGATGCGTACCGGATGCGCTGCGAGTGCAAGTTCGAGATTGTTTGCGAGAGAAACAATTTTTGAAAGGCGCACTCCTTCAGCCGGCTTCACGGCATACCGAGTAACGGTCGGTCCGACCGATACTTCATCCATCTCGAGATGAATGCCGAAGTTCTGAAACGTGCGCTTAATGATGTTCGCATTTGCCTTAATGTCACCCACGCCCGGGCGTCCGCGATCTGCACCGAGAATCCCGAGCGGTGGTGGATTGTATTCAGCGTCAAAATTTGCGATACCGGTACCAATCAATGTTCCATTCACAGGTCGATTGAACACCGTTACCACCGGTTCATGCTCGGAAAGATAACCAAGGGTCTGTTCTTCTGATTCATGCATTCCATCTTCAGTTTCAGGTACCCCGACCACATCGACGAATTCTTCCTCGATGTCCTCGTCAGCACTTCCTCCGCGAGAGCGCAGGCGTTTCCAGAGCGAGGATATATTCTCGCCGAGCAGTACCGCGAGCGCTTCAAGGTCGATCAAGATTGCAACACCGATGGCAATGGTCGCGACCAGCAGTACGAAAGAACCCCAGAAGCCGAAGAATCCAGCAAGTATCTCTCCAAACCATGTGCCAGTTTTTCCACCAAAACGTGCGCCGGGGAAGAGCCCGGCAAAAGCAAGAACAGAAGCGACGATGATCAGAAGACCAGAGGCAGTCAGCGGTGCGAGTGCAGGCCGACCAAAACCGGCGTAGAGACCGACAGCAATAAGCGCGAGTGGCAGCAAAAACGCACCAACGCCAACGATTGCATAGCTCCACGTTATGGTCGCAGTTCCCACGGGACCCGCCGCGCCAAACACCGCAAGTATAAGCAAAACGCCTGCAGCAAGAAGTACGATAGCAGAAGCGTAGCGAATGAGGGTATCGTATTCCTTCACTTCTTCTTCACGAGTCCCACGCTCCCTTCGGGCGCTATTACCATTTTTGCGACTCATAATAAGGGTATTGTAGCATCAAAGCTCGTTCCTTGGCTCAATGGAGAACAGGAGGAAGGTTTCCCCACAGCACCTCTCTGTTTAATTTTGCGGAAGTTATACGCTCACACCCAAGCCACGAATGCACAAAGCACTGTAGATACTACTTGCGGCAGGGGGAGTGCAAGGTATACTGTCCGATACAGTATGAGACACGATAAATCCTATATAGGACATAACATCGAAATAAAACAAATTCAGATGAAAAGTAAGGATGTCCATTCTGATGATTTTGTCCTAGAAAAAAGCATATTCAACAATATATTTGAAAAAGACATACGCAGGGTATTCATATATAAAAAGTCCGAACGGCTCGCGAAAGCGATCCATCTTATTGCACCCGCATTCGCCGAGTCGGTGTCCTTAAGAGACCGAATTCACACCATTGCGATTGCGCTTGTTGATGCGGCAATACTGCCTCCTCTGTCCGCCCGTACCGAACTCTCTCGCGAGCTTCTCGCACTTTCGAGCTTACTTTCCATAGCTCGAACAAGCGGATTCCTCTCCCTCATGAACGCCGACATTATCACCCGTGAAGCGCATATTTTGCTTCAGGAAATGGCCGCTTATGAACAACCGCGACTCTTTCTTGACGACGCACCAACGCTTTCCGATATCGCGAAAAAAACACTTTCTGGCGAAAGCAGAAAAGGACATATTCCGCCAAAGGCGGATTCGCCCCCGGCGAAAAAGGACAACAAAGGTCTATCGGACACTCACATAAAAGACAGACAGGAAGCAATATTGTCCGTTATAAAAAACAAAGGGGAAACAAGCATTAAGGACATTTCAACGATTATTCATGACGTTTCCGAAAAGACCATCCAAAGGGAACTTTCAACGCTCATTGCGGCGGGAACGCTCCTGAAGAAAGGAGAGCGTCGATGGAGTACTTACTCACTTGTGTAAGAGTTTTTGACTACGGGAGTCATATCTGATAGTATGCCCCCTGTGATAGCGACTGAGAAATAATCCGTACCTGAAGGCCGAAAACGGCCTCTTTTGCGTTATTTTTCTGGACAGTTATCCACATCCTGCCGTATAGGGATATGTACTCTTCCTATATACTGGCTACTAGTCCTAACGGGGACTTTCGTACCCCTGTAGGGCGTACTTTGATAACAGATATAGTCCCGCTCTTTCTCCAAGAAAGGGCTGGACATCAAACCCTTCCAACTAATCCATGGCGTACTGGTCGATACCGTGCGCTGTGGGGTAGTGTAAATGAAAGTGAACGTGCTCAAACTTAACTTGATTATCACGTGCGTCTAAAATAATTAATAACTATTGTTATATGAAAACGGTAACTACAAAAGCGATCGCGAAGGTCGCAGCAGTGGCGACCGGACTCGCGATGGCGACGTCAATGCTTTCGCTCGCGCCTATAGCGCATGCGGCAGCTCTGACCGACGCGCAGGTCCAGTCGATTCTCTCGCTCCTCACTTCGTTCGGTGCAGACGCGACAACGATCGCAAATGTACAGGCATCGCTCACCGGCGGTACGCCTTCAACTCCTCCGGCGACTTCTGCTTGTTCATTCTCTCGCAGCCTCACGATCGGCTCCACTGGTGCTGATGTGACCTGCCTGCAGAATGCGCTCATCGGTGCGGGCTTCTCGATTCCGGCCGGTGCCACAGGGTACTTCGGTGCCCAGACACAGGCGGCAGTTGCCTCGTGGCAGTCGTCCAAGAGCATCACTCCTGCAGTTGGGTACTTCGGTCCTATCTCGCGGGCAGCGTTCAACCTTGGCGGCACCCCTGGCACACCGGGAACGCCTGGCACACCGGGAACTCCGATCACAGGCAATGGCCTGAAGGTCATGCTCGCAACTGACTCTCCGAACAACATCGCCTTGGTACAAGGCCAGGCGATTGGAGCTCTCGCGAAGTTCACCTTCTCGAACCCGACCGCAACTGACATCAAGGTTACAAACCTTGGTTTCAAGCGCATCGGGGTCAGCAACGACTCAACTTTGTCAAATGTCTACCTCTATCAGGGGGCGAAGCGCCTCACTGATTCGGCGGGCGTGAGCAACACGGCGTTCAACTTCAACGATTCGACGGGTCTCTTCACGGTTCCGGCAGGACAGATCTACACGATCTCCGTCCTCGCCGATATCGCGGGTTCCACGTCCGGTCAGCAAGTTGGCGTCCAGCTTACGGCGATCACCTCAAACGGCACGCTTGATTCTTCTGTGTCTCTTCCGGTAAATGGCTACACACAGACGGTCTCTGCGGCCACGCTCGCAACGGCTGACTTCAACGCAACTACCAATCCCGGGGTCAGCACAGTGGCGGCGCAGAACGATTACACGGTCTGGAGCAACTCAACGACCATCAGCACTCGCGCGGTGAATCTTGAGTCCTTCCAGCTTCGTAACATCGGTTCGGTAGACCGCGCCGCTATCAACAACTTCCGTCTCTATGTGAAGGGAGTTATGGTGGGTTCGGCTGTTGCCGCTATAGCCTCTGATGACACGGTTACCTTCGATCTTTCAGCAAGCCCGGTTCGCATTGAAACCGGCACTGCTGAAATCAAGGTTGTTGGCGATATCATCGCGGGCTCGGGCAACACCTTCCAGTTCTCGCTCCGAAGAGCATCGGACGCTCGCTTCGTTGACACTGACCTGAACCAGCCGATCCTCGCGACGAGAGAAGGCGGTTCATCCTTCACTGCTCGCTCGGCGACATCCGCCACCGTTGACAGCGGAACAGTATCGGTCGTAAAGGCAAATAGCTCACAATCCTCAAACGTCTCGCTCAACGCGACGAATGTGAAGTGGGCAACCTTCGAGCTCCGCGCCGCTGGCGAAGATGTAAAAGTTGAGTCACTTGACGTCAACGCTGCCACCTCGCTTGACCGCGGCTTGGACAACGGTAAAGTCTTCCTCAATGGCATACAGGTCGGCTCAACGAAGGACCTCACCGACGCTGCGGATGTGAACTTCACCTTCGGCTCGTCAATGATTCTGACAGCAGGTACTGTCGCCATTGTTGACATCTACGCTGATGCGAAGTCCACAACGGGTGCGACATTCGTCACTGGTGAAACAGCAGCGATTACGCTTGGCCAGGGCTCTTCAAACGCTCAAGGCCAAAAGTCGCTCACGAGCATCAACACGCCGACTGGTGACGTAACGGCAAACACGGTTACTATCTCATCTTCTTCGCTTACTCTGGCGAAGTACTCGGGTTACAGCGACACGTCTATGCTTGCCGGCACGAACAATGCAAAGCTCGGTTCGTTCACGCTCTCAACCGGCGCTACGGAAGGAGTGAATATCAACACGCTCACCGTCGCGCTCTCCGCAGCCGAGGCCGCGACGATTACGGACCTTATGCTGAAGGACAACGCGACGGGCGCGCAGATAGGTTCAACGAAGTCGGCGCCTGGAGAAAGCAACGCATTCTCGGTTAATGTCTCCATGGGCGCTTCAGCAACGAAAGTCGTTGACATCTATGGGAACATCAAGTCCGGTAGCAATGCCGGCACGTGGATTGCGAACATTGACGCGTCTGGAACCGGTTCAGTAACCGGAAGCACCGTTGACGCAGATGCTCTCAACCTGCAGACGATTACTCTCCGGGCGGCCGTCCTCACGACGGCGACCGGTGTATCGCCTGACAACATGAATGTCATTGCGGGTACTGGAATGGTGAAGGTCGGATCGTTCGACTTCACCGCGCAGTACTCCGGTTACACGGTTGATGAGATTAAAGTGAAGATTCCTGCGGACGCTGCGACTGCGGTCACCTCGATTACCTTGAGGTATCCGAACGCAAGCGGTGTTTCAACGGATTCAACACAGTCAATCGTTGGTTCTTCGGGTAGCCAGGCACATGCAACATCGACCTTTGCCGGTCTGACCTTCTACATCCCAGCAGGCACGACGAAGAAGATTGACGCCTATGTCAACTTGAGCACCATCCAGAACGATGGCGATTCAGGAAAGGCGGTTACGGTCGTACTTGACAACGATGACGGCTTCCACGCAACGGATTCCGCCGGAACTGCCACGACAACCATGTCAGGCGGTGACCTGTCGTCGAACGACACTGGTGGAAAGGGCACACTCTATGTGCGCAAGTCCATCCCGACTCTGAGCGCAGTCGCGCTTGATACCACGGCAATCACCAACGGTACTAACAAAGTGTTGGCGCGCGTGAAGGTGACGGCGGATGCGGCTGGGGACATCAGTTGGGCGAAGATTGCCTTCACCGTAGGTAAGACCTCACCTTCAAACGCCCTTGTCATCGGCGCGACGTCAACAGTCGCTCTGTGGCAGGGTTCTAACCAGATCACTGGCAACTTCGCGACAACGTCGGCAACATCGACGACAGTACTGACTTCAACAGTTACTGACACATGGGGTGTCTCGTCTACTGGCGGTACGCTTGCCTTCTTCCCGTCCGTTGAACAGAAGATCTCGGCTGGAGCAAGTGCGACGTATGAGCTGCGTGGCACGATTGGTGGCTTCTCAGCTGCTGGCGGATACACGCTCGACACTTCGATAGGAAATGCACAGACTACGGCAAGTTCAACCGGAACTGCGGCGCAGGTCGGTAGCACCTTCCTCTTGGGCAACGCAGTAGCTCCGTCATTCATCTGGTCTGATATGTCGTCTGTTGCCTCGGTGCACAGCACGGCAACCTCTGATTGGACGGACGATTACCTCGTCAAGACCCTTCCGCTTACGGTCGGCACCTTGTCAGGAACAATCTAAGTCTTGTCTCTAGTCTCTCGCGCTCAAGCGCCTGAAACTCCAGCTAGGACATTGGCCTAGCAAACACAAAAACCACCCTTCGGGGTGGTTTTTGTTTTTTATATGGTCTTATCCACAGGTGTGCCAGACAGCACCATTCTCCTTCATCTAAGGTTGTATAATCACCGTCAGAGGCGACTGCGCCCCATTTTATTTTATTCATTTTCGTAGTAAAAATTTTCACCACCGTTATGAATAGCATCAAAACGTATCTGAACAGCCTCGGAAGAGGCGCTCGTGTTCTCGTTCTCTCTCTCGCAGTTATATTCGGGAGTGCCGCTGTCGTCCAAGCCGCGACGACCATTAGCACGAGCATCTTGACCAACGGTACGCTCGGCGTTACTGGCGTTTCAACCTTTGGTGGGACCGCAAGCACAACAATTTCAGTTGCTGGTGTATTGACGACTCCATCCGGTGCCACGGCCCTATTCCTCGGCGGAGCGAGCACGACCCAATTCACGCTTCTTTCCGGCGACACCATTAAGAATGCAACGGCCAGCTCTACGGTGTTATCAGGTAGCTTGACTGTGGGCGGCGGGACAGGTTCAGCGACTCTCACTGTTACGAACACCGCGAACGCCACCTCCACAGCTACGGTAGGGTGCGTCGTGACGACCGCAACAAGTTCGGCGACGCAAATAAAACTTCTCTTCAACACCGTGGCCACCTCGACGACGATAAACGGAGCGTCGGTAGCCGGGTTCGTCCTCTGGGCGTACGGCTCCAATTGCACCAACTAGTATAGCGAGTTGCTTATTCACTAAATAAACTCTCTATGCCACGACGAATGCTCGGTTCTGTAGGAATCCTAGTGGCGTTATTCTCTCCCGCGTTCGCGCTCGCCGCGGCTGATGACGTGACGTTAACGACCGACACGGTCTTAACCGTGAACGGCATCACGCTGAATGTCTCCGGTTCGGGCGTCTCCATCGAATCTATGATTGTAAATCCGACGAACTTCAGCGTGACGCTTCTCTCTGGCTCAACATTTGAAGTCACAGCCCCGGGTCGTGAGCAGCTCGCAGTTGACAATACTGACGGTGCAACGGGTTCCGTCTGCAACGACAGCCAGTCCGTCATCCAGTACACGGCGACCCAGACCATGACTGTCGTTGTTACTCCATCCTCGACCCTTTGCTCAACTGCGGTGACTAGTACTCCCCTAGGAGGAGGTAGCGGCGGTTCAGCAACGCCCGCAACTCCGGCTACCCCTGCAACGCCCGCTTCGACGACGACTCCGGCCACTCCCGCCGTACCAGCAACGCCCGCAACTCCGGCAAAGTCCGCTTCGGGTCTCTCCGCCGCGCAAATTCAGTCCATTCTTGACGTACTTGCATCTTTCAACGCTGACGCCGATGTGATCGCGAAAGTTAAGGCGTCGCTTGAAGGTACCGCGACGACCAGTTCAGTCACGAGCACGGCGGTAGGGGTGTTCAAGTCCAATCTCACTATCGGTTCCCTCGGAAGCGAAGTGAAAGCGCTTCAAGAGTATCTGAATGCACACGGTTATACGATTGCGAAGAGCGGCCCGGGTTCTCCGGGAAATGAAACAACCATGTTCGGCTCGCTCACCAAAGCCGCACTCATCAAGTATCAGAAAGCAAAGAGCATCACGCCCGCGGTCGGCTATTTCGGTGCGAAGACTCGTGCGGCTATCAATGCCGAGTAAGTGAAGTAACAATGTGACAAATGTAAAACCGCCCCCTCGTGGCGTTTTTACATTTGTCTATCCACACCTTTTTGGGTAAGTCTGACTTTCCCAACGGATTCGCTGGTATGTTTGTTGTATGAGAGTAGAACCTTTTTCTGTAGGTTCTGTCATTCATGTCACCAAGCGCGGCGGCCGCGGAATTGATATCGTGCGCGATTTTGAAGATAGGATTCGCTTTGTGAGAACTCTTTTTTTGCTGAACGATACTCACTCAGATCCCTATTGGCATAGAGAGACAGCGAAGCTAGCGCTTTTCGAACGACCCGAGCATTGGCCGCTCCGTGAACCGCTTGTGCACATTCTCGCATGGACGCTTCTTTCAAATCATTTTCACCTGTTGTTTCAAGAAATCTGCGAAGGCGGAACTGCGAAATTTATGCAACGGATCGGCGGGAGCATGTCTCTATGTTTCAATCTTAAATATGGTGAAAAGGGAAGTCTCTTCCAAAGCGCATATCACGCGCGAGCAGTGAGCGAGACTTCTCATATGAACTATCTCGTGTTTTATATCCTCATAAAAAACGTTCTCGAAATGTATCCGGGAGGACTCGTTGCTGCGCACGACAATTTCGACCGTGCATGGGAGTGGGCGTCTCAATACCAGTTCTCGAGCTTCAAAGATCATATTTCTGGTATGTTTTCTCCGCTTATTGATGACTCTGACGGCCTGCTCACTGGCCTTCTTGAGAAGGGAGATGTATCAAAGCAAGAAATGAAAGAGCTCCTTGCTCTGCATATGTTTTCGCACGGCGAAGAATTTAAAGAAATCTCGCTAGAGCCGTGGTGACTCATCTCCGTTACCCACCTTTTTTGGGTAAGTCCGACTTTCCCACCTCCGCCTTCGCGCGGAGGCACGGGTCGTGGTATTCTTCGAGCGTATGAATAGAACACGGGTACTATTTGGTGTCGGCGTGGTGCTCGTCTTAGTTGTGAGTGGTGTTTGGCAGTTCTCGGGGAGCACGGCAGTTGCGCCAATTGAAGAAGTGTCAACATCAACGGTTGCATCCAATACTCAAGCACCGTCCAGCATCACAGAGACCCCGATAACTCCCCCGAGTCGTCCGGTTCAAGCGTCGTTTGCTCTCGCGAAAGAAGACACTATCGCGTCATGGGATTTCAAAGGCGCGTATACCGGTAATCCGGAACTCGTAACAAAGGCACAGAATGAAATCAATCGTCTTTCCGGGCTTTTGGCTACCGCCACTTCTTCCGCAATGATCCTATCCGTCGGCGTTGCGAATCAATATGAACTGCTCGGTGACGGTACAAAGCAATATGAGTATCTTGGGCGCGCGATACAAGCAAGCCCTGAAAACGGTCTCCCGTGGCACAATCTCGGCGTTCTCATGGAGAGGCTCGATGCTCTCCGAACCGCACGTATCGCGTATGAACAAGCAACGCTTCTTCAGCCACAGCTCGCGGTATATCACTATGCCTATCTTGAATTTCTGATAGCAAATATGAAAGACGATACGACCAACATAGAAAAAGCATTCACAGCAGCCGAAAAGAGCATTGGCAAGAGACAGTATCTTATCGACCTTCGTGCCGAGTGGGAGACGTCATGACCGGCCGCCTCGCACAAGCGTTTCCCTATCTCCTCATCGCTCCCGCAGTGCTCCCGCTCATCTATGCGAGCGGACTGGTGTTCCCCTATATCGCGGTAAAGATTTTCTTGCTCTGGGCGCTCGGCATCACGGCGGGCGCGGTGTTCACCTATCTCGCGCTTTCCGGACATCCGTTCTTTTATCGCAGATTGCGACATGCAGCGAGTTGGATTCCCGTAGCGCTTCTGGTCGTTGCATACATCACTTCCTATCTTGGTATCGATTTCTACCGTAGTTTCTGGGGGCTTTTTGAGCGCGGCGACGGGCTCCTCACGTCCACCGTTATCACACTCTTCTTTTATCTCATCGTACTCTCCGCCGACCGCGCATTTCTTGAGCGTCTCGTGAAAACCATAGCCGTTGTCGCCGGGGTTGTCGCTGCCATCGCCATTCTCCAATATGTGACGACGATGTTCGGTGGAAAACCGTGGTTCCTCCCGCCGACTTCTGGCCGCATCGGAAGCACATTCGGGAACGCAGCATTTCTCGCGGGGTATCTCGGCATGTCTCTTTTCGTGATTCTTCTCGTGCTTCGAGATGCTGTCGGAACGTGGCGCCGTATTTTGCAGATTGCGGCAATTTTGTCGGTTCTCGCGATACTCTTTGCCGCAACGCGCGGCACGATACTTGCGCTTCTTGTGGCGGGTGGCGCCGGACTTGTGTTTGTTGCATTGAAAGGAGAGGGGGAGTGGAGACGTATCGCGCGCTACGGGCTTGTGGCCGCTCTTGTCCTCGCCGGCTTCTTCTTCGTTTTCCGCTCTCCACTTACGCAGAGTTCTTTTGAACCTGTACGGCGCATTGCCCAAATCTCGCTTTCTGAAGGGACCATTAGCAGCCGCTTGTTCGTCTGGTCGCACATCACCCAGGAAGCGCTGAAACGCCCAGTGCTCGGCTACGGTGCCGAGCATATCGCGCAGCTCTTCGACACCGTGTACGACCCGAGCAAGATTCTCGAGCAATGGTTTAACCGTTCCCACAATGCATTTCTGGATTACTTCGCCCAGTATGGCGTATTCGGTCTTGCGCTCTATCTTGCGCTTATCGGTACATTCGTCATTATCGCTTTTCGGCTGTATCGCCGTGAACCGCCCGGCCTTACGAATCCCGGAGCACTTTTTTTGCTTCTCATCCTCGTCTACGCGATACAAAATTTCTTCGTCTTTGATACGCCCCACTCGCTCTGGCTGTTGTACGCGCTTTTTGCGATTCTCATCGTTCTGTCCGTGGATGTCTCCGCCACCGCGCTCTCATGGAAGCGTTTACCAATATTCGCACCGATGCTCGCAGGCGTTCTCATCCTGTTTGCCCTTATTCCGACCGTTGTTTTGCCACTCTCTGCGAACGTTCTCCTTACGAAGGGATACATGCTTCATCTCGTCGATGTGAATCGGGCGAATGCGTACTTCGAGCGCGGACTCGCGCTTGGTACCCATGCTGACCTCGAATACGGTTATCAGGCCTACAGCATGTACACCGACCATCAAACGGTCCAGCTTTCAGGGAATAAGCGTATCGCTGCATATGAGTACGCGCTTTCCGTGCTCTCGACAAATTTCAAGAAATATCCCTATGACGCGCGAACGGCAACATATCTCGGGCATGTGATGGATACGGCACCGCCGGAAGTGACGGTGGACGATGCATTTGATACGCAGGTGCTTACCCGGGCGATAGAGCTCTCACCGCTCCGCGCGCAGGCGTGGTATATGACGGCGAATATTTCTTTGCGGAAAGCCGACTTGCTTCCACAAGGCGATGCGAGGAAAGAAAAATATTTCCGAGAGGCGATCGCGGTACTCGAGGAATATGCGCAAAAAGAGCCGACCCTTCCGGTACCGCGCTATACGCTCGCGGCCCTCTACTACAAACTCGGAGACGCAGCGACCGCACAGAAGTGGGCGGACGAAGCGTATCCCCTTTATACGGTTCCAGACATTGCGGCGGCGGGTCCGGCGGTAAAATACTACCTGGCGATAAAGGATTGGCAGCGTGCCGTGCGATTCCTCGCGGACATAGTCGCGGACAACCCTTCAAATTATGATGCTCTCTACGACCTCGCGAAGGTAACCTATCTCGCGGGCGACCCAGCCGCCTCTTTGCGAATCGTTGAAAAAATCAGAAAAGAAAGTCCATCAATATTAGAAACGGACAAAAACTTCCTTGCCGCTATCACCGCCTATGAACAATCAAAAAAATAAAGAAAGTCTACGTACGCGCGAGCGCCGTGCGCTGCCGTTTTTCATTGAGTTTGTAAAGTTTTCCTCCGGATTTGTAGTCATCATTGCTGTTGCGCTCCTCACGCTTCATCTTACAAGTATCTCGCTTTGACATTGCACTTCAGCGTGACTCTGATAGAGTAGTCTTCGTACGAACCGAAGACAGTGGGTCGAAGATCCCGAGCGAAGCAAGGGACTATCGTAAATCCTGCCGAGGCGATGTAGTCGAACTCTCCTTTATTTCGTTCGTACGAAAAATCGTATGGCAATATCAAAAGACAAGAAACGCGCTATTGTCGCGAAGCTGACGGATGCTTTTAAAGAAGCGTCGTCTATCGTGTTTGTTGGTTTTCACAAGCTCACAGTGAAGGATGCTTCTCGTGTGCGCAAAGAACTCAAGAATGCAGGCGTGCGCTACTTCGTCGCTAAGAAAACCCTCCTTCGCCTTGCTCTCAAACAGCATGGATACGAAGGGCAGACTCCGGACTTACCGGGCGAAGTCGCTGTTGCGTGGACCACTGATACAGAAGTAACCGCACCGGCGCGCGGCGTGTATGAATTCGGTAAAAAACTGAAAGGCGCGTTGACCCTTCTCGGCGGTGTGTTCGAAGGCGCGTTTATGGACGCAGGGAAGATGACCGCAATTGCGATAATTCCGCCTTTGCCGGTCCTGCGCGGTATGTTCGTGAATGTGCTCAACTCGCCGATTCAGGGTCTTGTTATCGCGCTTAATCAAATATCAAAAACTAAAAAATAATTATGACTGAAGAAAATAAAACAGCGGAGGTCTCCACTGGAGGCGGTTCCGCCTCCGGCGGAGAAGTACCGAGCAAATTCAAGAAACTTGTGGAGGAAATTGAATCAATGAGCGTCCTCGAGCTCTCCGAGCTCGTGAAGGTGCTTGAAAAGAAGTTTGGTGTGAGCGCGGCGGCCGTCGCTGTTGCGGCTCCCGCAGGCGGATCCGCCTCTGGTGGAGAAGAAGGGAAGTCAACAGTTGACGTTGAACTCACTGAAGTAGGCGCGAGTAAGATCGCTGTCATTAAGGCGGTGAAGGAAGCGCTCGCACTCGGCCTCAAGGAGGCGAAGGATCTCGTTGACGGTGCGCCCTCGATGTTAAAACAGGGCATGAAGAAGGAAGATGCCGCCGAGCTCTCGAAAAAGCTTGAAACGGCAGGTGCGAAAGTCACGTTAAAATAAGTACGACACAATCCCGCTCCTTCTTCAAGAAGGGGCGGGATTTTGCGTTTTTCCTCTTAACCTCGTACACTATCCGCACCTATGCCCGGTAGGACAAAATGGCGTTGTGCCTTACTCCAGTCACGAATCTATTTCGGGAAGGAAATGACTAACACTATCCACAATGACAATATGTAATAACGACGGCACGAGGAGTAACGCCATTTTGTCCTGACCGGGTATGGAACCGCTCGCCAAGCTCTTCGGCTCTCCCGCCCGACTGAAGACACTTCGACTTTTCGTTTTCAATCAAGATGCTTCCTTCACACTTGGCGAGATTGTCGGGAGGACCAAACTTTCCAAAGAAGTTGCGCGTCGCGAGCTCGCTGAACTTCATGTCGCCGGTTTCTTGCGTAAAAAAGGGGCACGTATGTCAGTACGCTATCAGACGAATTCGCACTTCGAACATCTACCTGCACTCGATATGTTTGTACGTCAAACGACTCGTGTGCGTCCCCAGAGCATACTCGGCGCACTCCGACGCGCCGGAATATTGCGTCTTGTTGCGCTCTCGGGACTCTTCACGGGAATCCTTGAATCGCAAATCGACCTGCTTGTTGTTGGCGACCACTTGGATGAACGCGTGCTCGCGAGCGCCGTGCATCACTTAGAAGCTGAACTCGGACGTGAAATCCGGTATGCTTCATTTGCCACCGCCGACTTTCGCTACCGCCTCGGGATCTATGACCGCCTTTTGCGAGACGTTTTCGATTATCCACACCGCCTCTTGATCGACAAGATAGGGCTCTAAAAATGCTACACTGGTATGTAGACACTCGCATGCCTACTCCCCGTCGGGAGTCCCGTTGCGGGAGATGCGGGTCATTAACCACATAAATAAAGCGTTATTCACTATGGTTTTCACTACCTGGGCAGACGTGCTAAGTCAGTCCTTTCAGAATCTTTTCTACGGACTGGTGGCATTTATCCCGAATTTGGTCGTCGCGATTATTATCTTCGTCGTTGGGTGGCTCGTGGGCGTTGGACTTGGTCGTGTGGTCACACAAATCATCAATGCGCTCCGTATCGATCAAGCGCTGAAGTCAACCGGCATTGAGCGGGTCCTTTCCCGCGCGGGCTACGAGCTTTCCTCCGGTAGATTTCTCGGCTTCCTCGTTGAGTGGTTCTTCATCATCGTTTTCTTGGTGGCAGCGCTTGATGTACTCCATTTGACGACCGTGAATCTCTTCATCAGTGAGGTCGTCCTCGGTTATCTGCCGCAGGTAATTGTCGCGGTTCTGATCCTCCTCGTCGCGGCAGTCGTTGCACAAGCGGCAGAGCATGTCGTCGTGGGTTCGGCGAAGGCAGCGTCGCTCCATGCAGCCGGCTTTCTCGGCAAAGTGACGCGCTATTCAATCTGGATATTCGCCCTTCTCGCGGCACTCGCACAACTGAATGTCGCAACGGCGTTCGTCCAGACCCTCTTTACGGGTGTCGTCATCGCCGTCTCGCTTGCCATTGGTCTCTCCTTCGGTCTCGGCGGGCAAGCATCGGCAGCGCGCTACCTCGACAAGCTCCAATCAGAAATCAAAGACTAGTAGGATTTCCTCCTCTCAAAAACCGCCCCGCTCCCGCGGGGCGGTTTTGCATTGATTTTTCATACATAGTCATACATAGGACTGTCCTATGTAATCTCATGTCCTATGTAATCTCAGTCCTATGTAATCTCACTACGGCTTTTGCTCTGCGCAATACAGTGCTTGCGCATTTATAGGGGGGGGTAAAATCATAATATAAAAATCTATGGACAGAAACTTATTAATAAACCAACTACAGGAAGCTGTCGATCTCGAGGATAAATTTATTTTTGAATTCGATTCTTTTTTTAAAGAACACGTATCAGGCAACTATCATCTTACCGACTCTGAAAGAACGTTCGTTGATAAAAGAATCAAGATTCTTTTAGTCGATTCGGAAAGACACTTAGGATTGTTTAAGTCTATATTGGAAAAAATTAGCAAAAATAAAGATCTAGTCTTATGACTTCACGATTAATAGATAATCTAATCGGCCAAATAGAAATTTTTGATTCTCTTGAATTAAAAGCTGTTGAAGACTATACGGTTATAGAAAAAGAGCTCACTAACCACGAATTTAAAGAAATCATCGGGCAGATACGTATTGATGAAATGTATCATTCTAAAATATGCCGAGAAATTATTGAGTTTTTAAATAATCGGACAATTAAAAAGATTTAGGCATTCTCCGCCCAGCGGAGCTTGTTGACTTCAAAAGCACCTTCCCATATACTCTTAAGTACGTGTCTACGAACCGAAAAACTTCACTTTTAGGAGCGGATAGGCCGTAAGGCCCGCGCGTTATACAAACGCACGAAAACCGCCCCTTGGGGCGGTTTTCGTTTCGTAAAAAACACGCGTTTTTTGACATACGAATACGTAAAAAGGTAAAATCTCGCACACGGGAGTGGTTTCCGTGTGCGGGAAGTGAATTGAAAAGTAAAAGTGCTATGTAGGTCTCCGTACGAGAGACATAAGAGTGCACGGTGGATGCCTTGGCCTAGGACGGCTAAGAAGGACGCGACTAACCTGCGATAAGCTTCGGGGAGGCGGTTTGTAGCCTTTGATCCGGAGATGTCCGAATGGGGAAACCCTCCAATGTTGAATTGGAATCCGCGGGGTAACGCCTGCGTGAAGCAAACCCGGGGAAGTGAAACATCTCAGTACCCGGAGGAAAAGAGAACAAGTCGCCAGCGTAGAACGCTGTCGCGCTGAATTACGCGGAACGAACGCAGAATATCGCAGAAAGAAATGAATTGCATTTTTGTCTGCGTAGGTCTGCGTGGCGTCTGCGATGGTCAGCGTGCCAACGCTCTGCGTTGGCAAGTGATACCCTAAGTAGCGGCGAGCGAAAAGGGAAAAGCCCAAACCGTTTTCTTCGGAAAGCGGGGTTGTAAGATGCGAACGCCCAC
>Ga0209542_10003091_pt1 | contig 36140 bp, 40 predicted proteins | sample RifCSPhighO2_01_FD_184028 | JGI IMG/M metagenome (GOLD analysis project Ga0209542, IMG submission 184028) | Soil microbial communities from Rifle, Colorado - Rifle CSP2_plank highO2_0.1 (SPAdes) (version 2) | ecosystem: Environmental > Terrestrial > Deep subsurface > Rock core/Sediment ...
ATTCACAATGAGGTTGGTGGTGCTTGCAGTGGAGAAGGAGGAGTATGTGGATGAGGCGAAGGTATTTGAGAGTCGAGGCAGAGTGGAGATATTGGTAGTCGAAGTAGCAAGGAGGTTCCCGACAGTCAGTTGAGTACCGGTAGCGATAAGGACACCGGAAGAATTGGTAGTGACGACAGAGTTGATTGGTAGAGCAGCAAGAGAAGAGAGAGGGACAGCAGAGACAGTGAGAGCGCCACTAGAGTTCACGAGACCGGAACCCAAGAGGTTGTTGAAGGATTGACCGTTGATTATGAGATTTGTGGTGCTTGCAGTAGCGAAGGAGGAGTAGATGGTTGAGGAGGAATAGAGAAAATTCACAGAAGAAGTCGCAACAAAGTTTGCTGCAGTGACGGTGCCGCCGTCGAAATATCCTGAGCCAGCGACACTGAGCTTGTAACCGGGATTGGTTGTGCCGATGCCGACATTGCCAATAGTTCCGCTAGTCGTCATGACAGTAAATCGTTGTGTGCCGTCACTATCAGAGACCGTAAAATCTTGAGTGCCATTAACACCGACATATGCACTCGCATCTCCATTGCGATAAAATTCTAAAGCATAATCATCTCCAGAATCAAATCGAGTTCGACCACCTGATACTTCCAACTTCGCTTTTGGACTCGCAGTACCAATACCCACATTGTTGGTCGAATAATCATAAACAAATCCGGAAGTTTCGATCGCCAAACCGCCTGCAATTGTCGATGTGGCAATTGTCGATGTGGCAATGAATGATGCTGAGGTGACGGTGCCGCCATCGAAGTAGCCAGAGCCGGCGACGGAAAGTTTGTAGCCGGGAGTGGTGGAGCCGATGCCGACATTGCCGCCAGCACGCCAAGCGTGAGTGCCGTCGGTAGTCCAAGTGCCAACAGCAGAGCCACCGACAAGATTGCCAGCCCAATAGAGGTCGCCATTGTTGGTGTTGTAAAGACGACTGGAAGTGTCGCTTGGCACGCCGATCGAAGCGAGATAGAAAGCGCCATCGAGAGTCAGAGTGTCGTACATAGTAGTCGTGCCGACTGCGAGCCAATCAGTCGCTGTAAGATCGGCAACGGTAGTCGAGCCTAAAACAGTGAGATTGCCTGATAGATCAGTCGCACCAGAGACAGAGAGAGAAGTGAGAGAGGCCGAACCGGAAAAAGAAGAGTTGGTGATAGTAGCTCCATCGAGACTGGTGATAGGGCCGCTCAACCTATCGACGATCACATCATTCTGACGAGTGACATAGTAACGATTGACGTTTGAAGAGACGGTAGAAATAAAATTATTTCTCAACTCTTCTATTTTTTGATCGATGTACGATCGATCAGAGCTAGAGACGATGACAACCTGTGATTTGGAATTATTTTGAGAATTAGTTTTAGAACTAATCTGAGACTGACCAGATTCGATAGTAACTTTGTTCGAAGAACTAACATTGTTATCAAGCAAACCTCTAGCAATCATCTCTCCTTTTACCCAACTAAAAAATTTATTTGCCACATAGGTGGTACTCCTGCCCCACAAGCCGGTAGTGCCAGAAACTACAGAATTTACTCCTTCGGCAAATATTCCAGCCGCAGCCTGATAACCGATGGTCGGCTCTTCAATACGAGTCAAATTTTTTCTGATCGGCTCTTCGAAAAAAGTAAGAGAGGTAAAAAGAATCAGTACCGCAGCGAAAGCAGCAGAAACAGAAAGGAAGTTTTTATTAAAATCCCAATTCTTTTTAGGAGAAAAAGAATTGGGATTTTCAAAATTATTTAGAACAGAAGAAACTGGAGAAATTATTTTTTTAGTAGGGATAGCAGGAAATAACAGTTCTTTCTCCTCAGAAGAGTATTTTATTCCAGAAGAAGGTTTTGACTGAACAATAGCCACATACTGAGGAACTTCAGTAATTTTTTTAGGTTGAATGAGTTGAGTTCTTTCCTCAGCTTTAACTTGAGCCTCAAGATTTTTCCGTTCTGTTAATCTCTTCTTCGATAGGTATCTAGAACTTATAGCTTGAAAATTTTGCTTGTGTTCAAGAATAGAATTCTCTACAACATACCAACTATGACCAACACGGATTGCTTCAACCTTTTTAGCTCTACAAAGCTGGCCGATATAGTCAGTTGTATAACCAGTCCGAGATGCAGCTCGTTTAGACGAGATGAAGGTTTTTCCGTTCTGAATTAAAGGTTCTTCCACATTTATAATTATAAAACTTATTCATAAATAATGATTATAAATAAGATCATTTTTTGGGGATAAGTGAGAGAATAATTTTTAATTTTTAGTTCTTAATTTTTAATTAAATTATATAAGGCTTCTCGTGTTTTAATGATTAGAATGCAATCAAGAGAGAAAAGATTTATCAAAAATTTATAAACTAATTAATTGTAGACTGAATAAAAATTGAAAATTACAAATTGATAATTAATTTAGTTATCCACATTTCTAAACATTACTATCTTCTAATAATCTTTATTACCGTTTATACTAATGTTTAGTAAGGTTTATATAGGTTATAATCAATAAAAACAATGAGTAATTTTATAAAAATAAAAGATGCGGCAAAAGTACTAGGAGTATCCATACCTACTTTAAGGAACTGGGATGCGGCTGGGAAGTTCAAGGCACATCGCCACCCGATGAATAATTACAGAGTATACAAAGTCGAGGACTTATACCGAATAATAGAGGAAATTGAAATATCTGATTCGTCAATACAAAGAAAAAAAGATGCCGTGAAGAAATTGGCGGTCAGACATTTGGAGGAAGAGTAACTTAACTGAGTTTTTGTTCTAAAATTTTTCTGAGCAAACTAGGATTACCAGAACCTTTCGATAGCTTCATGCCCTGCCCTACAAGAAATTGTAGGGCAGAAGTTTTACCTTTTTTATATTCTTCTACAATATTTTTATTTTGAGAAATAATTTCTTCAACTATTTTTTCTACCGTAGCTTCATCTAAGATTTGCAGTAAATTATTTTCCTTGGCTATTTCTGCTGGAGAAACATCCGACTCAAACATTTTAATCAGTATGTCCTTCGCTCCGCGTGAGGAAATTTTATTTTCTATCACAAGCCTTAAGAGCCCTGTGAAATGTGAGGCGGTGATTTTACCCAAACCACTTAAACTAGATGCCCTTGAGGCAAGGTCGCTTACAATATAATTTGAGGCAAGCTGATTGAAAGAGCTCTCCCCCACCTTAACAACACTCTCAAAAAAATCACTTAGAGTTTTATTGCTAATATAAAATTCAATGTCAGTTTCTTTAATCCCAAAATTGCTTGCGAGCCTTTGCCTCTTCTCTTCCGGAACTTCTGGTAATTCCCCTCTTAGAGCCTCAGTATTAAATTCTGGAATTTTAGAAATATCTAATTTAGGTAAATCTGGATCAGGAAAGTATCGATAATCGTGAGAATCTTCTTTTATTCTTTGTGAGTAGGTTTCCTGTTTGACCTCATTCCAACCGCGGGTCTCCTGCACTACTTTTTCGCCCCTCTCTAAAACTTCCGCCTGTCTTTTTATTTCATATTCGATAGCTCGCTCTGCTGATTTAAAAGAGTTGAGATTTTTTATTTCTACTTTGGTCCCGAGCACCGATACCAAGGGTGCCCCTTTGCCCGAACCAAATGGCAAAGGGGCACCCTTGGTATCCTGCGCAACTGAAATATTAACCTCTACTCTCATTTCACCCTTTTCCATGTTGGCCTCAGCCACGCCTAAATACTGTAGTAGTAGTTGCAGTTCTTTAGCAAAACGAGAAGCCTCTTCTCCAGAATGAATATCTGGCTCTGTCACAAGCTCCATGAGAGGCACTCCAGCCCGATTGAAATTGACTAGACTTTTATCCTCTGAGTGTACAGAGGTGCCTGTGTCTTCCTCCAAATGAATGCGAGTAATTCTGACATCAGCAAGCTCTCCCCCTAAAACAAGGGGATTTTTGTATTGACTAATCTGATAGCCTTTGGGAATATCCGGATAAAAATAGTTCTTGCGGTCGAATTCTGTTAAGCCAGCTAATTTGCCGCGAACAGCTAGCCCAACTTTCAAAACACTCTTGACCGCTTCCTTATTTATAACAGGAAGTGCACCTGGATGGGCCATGCAAACGGGACACACATTTACATTGGGAAGAACCTCGTCCGGATCGTTCTTGCAGGAGCAAAACATCTTTGTCGCCGTCCTAAGCTCTGCGTGGATTTCAAGTCCTATTGTAGGTTTATATTTACTGTCCATTATCCTCAATATACCTTATTTTCCGCCTCGAAAAAAGGATAGCAATAAAAATAATAAAGCCTGCCATAATGAGTAAGAGCCCTAGTTTTTCAAACCTCGATATCGTCTCTGCATACTTATAATAAACATTACCTACCTGCCAACCTATGGCTCCCATAGCGAGAGCCCGTAAAAACATCCCTATAAAAGTAAGTGCTAGGTATTTCCAAAGCCGCATCCTTATAAATCCACAAAAAGCAGATATGGCGACAGAAGGTACGAAAGGAATGATCCTAGCTCCGACCACCGCGAGCTCATCCCTTTTACTATTTTCAAACTTTAACCTCATCTTCTCCACATCGCCCCAATTAAGACCGATCCATTTGCCCCACTTATCCAAGAAAACTTTACCCCCCCAATAAGCAATACCGTAAATCAAAAGTGATCCTACCGCTACCCCAACCCCAGCAGGAACTGCTACATAAAAGATAAGTTTTAAGATACTAGCCATACTGGCTGGCCCAGAGATAAAAAGGAATCCTGCCGTCATCATAACAAGGGACGATGGAATCGGAGCTATAATTTCCTCGGCTACAGAAGCTAAAAAGACTCCTCCTGCCCCAAGAGGAATGATGACCTTTTCAAGAAAAATGAGGAGACTTTCGATCACGAATAAATACTACCACAAAACTCATGCCCCATGGCATTTTTTGAAATGTGTCCGAAATGGAAGCATTATTTTAAGGTTAAATTACTGGTAGTATCATAGCCGAGTTCTTTGGCTCTTGCCACAGCCTTTTTCATAAAATAAATCCAATGATCATGGTCCTTATTTTCGTTCCAAGATTCCCAATTAGATACTATTTTTTCGGCTGTAGCCCATTCTAAAGTAAATGTCTCGTGAGCTTCCCTATGTACTGGCACTTCCCTGGTAGATTTCAGTATCACAAGAAAACAAGTTGCTTTGGCTACTCGATTCACATTTTTCAGTATATTCCGATAGTGGGTGAGCGCCTCTGCAATTTTCTCAATATACAGAAAATCGTCTAGGCCACTTTCTTCTGTCACTTCCCTAAGTACTCCTGCCTTAATATCCTCTTTGGGATCAACTCCTCCAGAAAAAAGCCCCAGTAAACCATTCTGATGTTTATTTACTGCATATTTCTGGCTTTTTGGATCAAAGACAACTCCACAACCGCCATCTCGGCGTTCCTCGTTTTCTCTTTTTGTGCCAAATTCTAGAATGGTTTCGTTATTCATATTGATAAGCTAAAACTATTCCTTTTTCAAGATAACTTCAAGCCAAATGGTTCTGCCCTTTTTCAGAACTTCAGATTTTATAATTGAAAAATCTTTAACTAATTCTTGAATATCTTGCTCAGAATAATGGTAGTAAGTCCTTATTCCAAACTCACTTTCTTCAGTTACCTCTTTGTATTCAGGACTATGCTTAAGAGAAATACGAACAACTCCCCCAGTATTCATAGACTTAAATAATTTTTCGAGAATATCTTTAAACTCTCCCTTAGTAACATGAATGAGAGAGGCAAAAGCAAATACAATATCTAAACCATTTGAAAATTCAAAGGAAGCTATATCAGCTACTTCAAAATTGGCTCCTGGAATTTTCTCTCTAGCCAACCTTATAAGCTCCCCCGAAATATCAATGCCTAAATAATGATTTGTCTTTTTAAGAATTTCTACAGCATCTCTACCATTACCGCATCCAATTTCTAAAACATTAGGATTTTCTTTATTTACCAAAGCAAAAGTTTCTTCAATATCGGAAATTCTTGCCCCTAAACTATCAAATTTATCTGCTAAAGCTTTAGCACTTTTATTATAAGTATCAACTGTTTGAAGTTTTTTATCCATTGTTTTTTAGTTCTTTCCTAATCTCCATCCACATTCGACCCATGTTATTTAGACCTTTACCATCTTCCCCGTCATCCCAAAAGCCATCCCCTGGCGGATAAGTAGTAATGTGTTTAATAATCTGCAAATCACCAGAATCAATTAGAGCTTTGCGGATTTCTTCATGCTGATCGGCTTTTAGTCTCATAAGATTTTTCATAACTTCCAGCTTGTATTCCTCTTTTTTGAAATCTGGAATTTGGAGATGCTTATATTTAGTCGAGGCTTCCCATGCTTTTACTGGACTTCTAGCATTCCTGATTTCCTCAACAATTTTCTTGTCAGTATACCTTTGACATTGGTAAGCATGCTCGACTGTGGGGTATAGAACCCCGTCCACTTCAATAGCATGGGCGGTATAAGGCGATAAATATATAGCGAAGATTTCTAGTGGAAGAGTTTTCATATAGTTATTTAATCAAATTTAGGATGTCTTCCACAAGTTCGGGAAGTTCTTCTTGATTTAGATGTTTTCGGTCGGTAAATATTCTAGTCTTGGCATTTGGTAAGGCATTTTTATATCTTCCTAAATCAGAAAAAGGAACTACCGGGTCATCTTCGCTGTGATAAAGATAAACATTTTCTGTTTGCAAGTCTAACTTTGGTGGCAGTGAGAAACCAGCCAAACCATACCCTTCCGAATCTTTATCATAAACAGCACCTACAAGGAAGACTGCTTTAATCTTTTTTGGAAATTTATTTAAGGACAAGTATTTTGCCAAAAATGAACCACCCAGAGAATGCCCAATAAGAATAATGTCTTCGCTCAAAAAAGGGATCAATTTTTCAAACCAAAGTTTCCATTCTTCAAACCTAGCGTTAGTTTTGTTTGGCATTACAGGCAAAATAACCTCATATTCTTCTCCTAATTTTTCTCTTAACCCAGGCTTCCAATCATCTTTATTTGTTTTGTATCTTTCAATATTAATTTCATGTTTCCTGAGAAAATCTAGATACTCCTCATATTCCTTAAAAGTATCTCCCCCATGTATAACAATTATCTGCTTTTTCATATTTTTTCTTTTATTTCATCCCAATGCACTACCTCCGCCCAGTTAGGAATAGGAGTTTTAAGAACTGATTCTTTTGCTTCTTCTGTTGCTAAATAATGGTCAACGCCTTCGTAAATAACTTTAGTATAATATCCTCGCCAGTTTAATTCTTGGAGAGTAGAGAGAACACAGCAGTCGATGGTCAGACCAAAAAGAACAGGAGTAACTTCTTTTGGACTGCCGAAGTTTTCTTCAAGCCACTTTCCGAATTTTTCTGTATCTTGGTATGGAAGCCCCGCTATTTTTTCGGGATCACCAATATTTCCTCTAATCCAAATTGGAGAATTCATGCACTTAATCCATTGAGATTTAATTATTTCTTTTGGAACTATTGATTCATAACCCCAAGTGCCAGGAATACAACTTTCATCCCTATCTCCTGGGCGAGGTTGTCTGTAATCAGAAACTATTTCGTTTACTTTAATATTTTTCTCTTTAAGAAACGGAAAAACATTCTCTTTTAGAAAATCTGTGCAGGGTCTATGAACATAATGCTTACCTCCTTCTGTTGCGAAGTCGTTTTGGAGGTCTATAGCTAGAAGTTGGTATTTCATACGATCAGTTTAGACAAAATTTGCCTAAAAAGAAAGCCACTGGATTTTTTACCAGTGGCAAGTTTTGTAGGTCTGTTACTTTGGAACACCCTGAAAGGAACATTGGGACTCTAGCCAAGGAAGAAAATCTTTTGGGTGTCTTTTCATCATCCAATTTCCTCCATCAGATCTGGCTCCATAGAAATCATGGGTCATGAAGTTCTCAACGACCTCGGTTAAATCCTCTAGCGGCTGACTGTGGCGACCCACGAAACCATCTCCTGTGATATACATGACATCGTAATCATCACAGGCATCTTGCCATTCGTAGACCTTTATCCGTTGTTGAGTTTGTCCGAGCTTACTTATAAGCCCATGCCAGCGATCCGTGGTCATGAAGGACTTCAGATCCTGAGTGGCTTTCTCAACTTCTTCCGGAGTTACCCAAGAATCATGCTCGTACCATTTTTTCATACGAGATCTGGTCACCTTTGGTGGTTCAACTTGAGGTACATAATTATCGGTGACCAAAACCAAACGATCATTCTTTTTCTCCATAACTGTCACCGAGGCATTCTTGAACTTGTTGTTTTTGTATCTGGCTTCAGCGTCAGCCAGTGAGTGGCCGCACATTAATCGCCACAGAAAGATCATCCAAGTTCCATGCCCAACGATAAGTATCCTCTTGTCTCCGTAGAACTCACGCAGGTGTGACAAGAAAGAGCAGATCATAAGCTCTATATCAGTGCCGTTTTGCCCACCGGGAGCTCTGTAGTGATACCAACCCTCTCTTTCACTGATAGCCCGTTCCTTCGGATAATACTTGTCTACATCTTCCTCAGTCATGGCGTGCCAAATACCTCGCCACAATTCGTCGAGTCGAAATTCAATATTTGGCGTTACTTCTGGGTACATCAAGGAGAGGGTCTCCTGCGTGCGAACAAAAGTAGAGCAGAGATAGGCATCAAACTTGCCATATTTTGCTCTCAGATATTCGCCTGTCACTCGAGATTCCTCCTTTCCTTTTTCCGACAAAACAAATTGGTGGTTGGCTTTGTTCTCAAAAGAGATGTCTGTAGGGCCTTTAACATTACCCTCAGATTCTCCGTGACGAACCAAAACGATCAATGATGGTAAACTCATATTTTCTCCTTTTTCAAAGTTCAACTTCTAATAACAAGGTAGTAGAGAAATACTTTCCTCGCTTGGAGATGTCGTCAATTTGATGTATTTTTTGTTATCTTCTAAAAAGACTTTAAAATACAAGCTTGCAAGTGAACCAGAAGTGTACTAATATCAGTTCGCTTTATGAAAGAAATAAAAGGAGTTTTAAGACAATTAGGATTTAGCGGTATTGCCGAGAAAATTTACCTTACCCTTCTCAAAAAGGGTTCTTGCTCTATAGCTGAATTGGCTCAATTAACAGGTAAACATAGACCGGCTATATACAAGAGCTTGCCCGAACTTACATCTTCCAACCTCGTAAGCAAATTTGTGAAAGGTAAGAGAATTGTCTACAAAGCAGAATCACCTGCCACTATTTCCGCTCTATCTAAAAAACAAATTGAAAATGTAAATCTAGCTTTACCAACTCTACTTGATGTTTTTCACAACAAAGACAGGAAACCCAAAATTTCCTTTTTTGAAGACAAAGAAGGTATCGCCACTGTCTATGAACAGCTTATATCTGGAACTAAAAAGGGGGAGGTTGTTTACCGCTATGAATCACCAAAAGATTACAAGAAGAATAAACGCTATTACCCATCACTTTATTGGAAGCGAGCTGGAGCTACGGGGGACATAGATAAATATGTAATCACAAATCTTAAAACTCACGAAAAGAGACATAAAAATTTGAACAGGTTTTCAAAGGCAGTGAGTATTCCTTTTGAGGACAACATCACTCAAATCATCGGGAATGGGAAAGTGATTTTTATTGATTACGATACCGAGACTGCAGTTGTTATAGAAAATGACAGATTTGTAGATTTTCAGAAATCTATTTTTAAGATGCTTTTTGAGAAGCTTTAGAAAGATCAGATAAAAAAGCTAAAGAGTGTCTATTTTGTAGATTGACTTAGGCACAAAATAGCTAATAAATGTTAAACTTAAGGTATGGAGACAAAAAACTATATAAGTGATTCTATAAAGGGAATTGAAAGAAATGATAACAAAGATAGGATATTTACAACAAAATGGGGTGAATCATTATTGTCAGTGCTTTTTGATGGCATAAGCTCTGCACCAGAAGCGAACAAGGGAATAGATCTAGCAGTAGATTATATTGAAAAAAATTACATAAAACTATCTTCATTAAATATATACAATCTTTCTGATATGATGTTTGAATCTAACTTGATAATTGCAGAGTCAAATTTAGATAGTCCTTTTACTACATACAGTGCAATATATATTTCTGGTAAAGAGAACTTGGCAGTAATTTCTAATCTTGGGGATTCACGCATATACGAAATCAGTCCACAATATATCAAGCAATTATCCGAAGACGATAGCCTTATGCATAACAAAAATGTTGTCACTAAATACTTGGGAATGTTAGAATTAGAGAGAGAAGATTTTTCTGACCTTCAAGTAGATATAAAAGATAAGAAAATGTTACTTTGTTCAGATGGTTTTTATACAATACTAGAAAAAAATCTATCAAGATTTCATAGTATATTAAATTTTAAAAATTCATTGAACATAAAAAAATCTCTTTCTGCTGAAATTAAAAATAAAAATCTAGATGACTCTTCCTATATCTTGATTTATTAATATGAATACAACTTTTAAATCTGAGAGAGAATTAGTATCTTGCATAACATCTTATTTGGACTTGAACAATGATTCTTTCCTAAAAGGAAGAAACCAAAAAGTTTTTACTGAATTAAATTTAGGATATGGTATAGCTGATGTCGTAGCCGTAAGCTACGATCAGACAAATTTGCAGAGAAAAAATTTTCTAGCTTATTTTGACATATCCTTATTGAACCTAATTGGAAAAGAAAAAAAAGTGTCTTTTGATGATATTGTATACATTACAAAATCTCCAGAGAAAAAAATAAGGTCTGCATTGTCTTCTTTGATGGAAGAAGAATTCATTATTTATAGGAAAGGTCACTATATATCACACAAAAAATACCAAGATATATTAACGGATTCAGTAGCCATAGAAGCCAAACTCCATAATTGGAAACAGGCTCTTAAACAAGCTTACAGATATAAATGGTTTTCAAACAAATCATTTGTATTTCTCCCCTACGAAAATATAAAAATTCCATCTGAAAATATTGAGATATTTAAGAAATATAATGTTGGTTTAGCAAGTGTCTCAAGAGATAGGGGTATTGAAGTAATATATACGCCTGTTGAAACCGCTCCCGTATCAGAGAATATGAGAATAGCTCTTAACGAACACTTACTATTTCAGACTGATTTCTGATTATTTTATTACCGATAGCCATGTTGCCAGATGGTAATTAGAACTTTCATCGTCTAGATATACTCCTTTTGATTCAAGGTCATGGTATAGCCCCCTTGATTTCTCCACAATCTCAATGAAATATTTTGAACGATTAGAAACCTCTCTAGAGTTTAGTTCTTTAAGTTGTCTTGAAATTTCAACTAGATAATTTTTATGAACATCTGGTCTATGTGTATTCCATTGATACCCCTCAGTCAAGATTACATCGGAAAATACATTATCTTGATTTTTTATAAGATTTAAGAGTCCTTTGCCACGAAAGATTTCTATTTGACGAGCTTTAATAAAATTAAGAATCTTCCCAGAGTAATACCAACCCTCAGAAGCTCCCCCATTACTTTCTTCGGTAAACCTTTTTATGCTAAATTTCCGAAGATTTTCATAAGTACCAATAGTAATATAATCAATGTCTGCCATGGTAGAAAAAACCAGAGCATCGATATTAGAAAATCCAAGCATGGTTTTAAAATCCTGCTTTTTCAATGTAGTAAGAATTTTACTAAGATTTATATAGTATTTATAATCAGTACTAATTTTTTTCTTAAATTCTAAGTTTGATTCACATACCACATAATATCCATCAAAACAAATGTCCATATCCGTCAATTCTTGTAATAGTTTTTCAACATCGCTATCATTATCAATTACTGAACCAATAATAGGAATGGTCATGAAATATAAAATATTTTCTTTTCTTTCTTTTGAAATTCTCTTATTAATTTCTTTTATAAGACGCCCGGTTCTATCAGGATTTTCTGGATCTATATATATATTTGGTATCAATATATTTTTAAAACCGAGTTTTTCTTGAAATTTAACTCCAGCCATAACAGCATCAAGTGTGCTGACCTCAGTATCTTCTGTCTTGTGATTTATCGGATGGAACCCATATGTATCGAGCTTGCCCCCTAATGAGTCCTTACCTGCGTAAAATTGAAGATCCAAAAAAGAAACGGGTAAATATTTGTCTGGCGAATATCCACTTAAAATCTGCCCTATTTTTTCTTTTTCAATACTAAATGCGGACAATATAAAACCATCACCAATATTATTTTCGAAAAATGCATCTAGTGCCCATTTATGATTATGACCGAGTTGATGTAACAATTTCATATTGATAAGTATATTATAATGTTTTGACAAGCATCTCTACATTCCTAGGTCGGCCTGACGGATTAATCATTAAGGTAGCAAGAAAAAAATTGTTTAGCGAATCATTTGGTATGAGATCAAAAATATTATTTTTACTTAAAAATTTTTGCTCGATTTCTGCCTTGGTATTACCAAATGGATGTTTTTGATAGTAAAGTCTATACGCAATAACGCCTAAAGAAAAGAAGTCTGTACGATAACTTATTGTATTTTTATCTCGACTATATTGCTCGGGAGCGGCATAATCCCAACTCATAGGCTGGCTATCTCCAGTAGCAGTGAGTGATTGCGCCGATAAATCTCTTGCGATCCCAAAATCTAATATGACAGGTTTATTAGATTCAAGAATTTTTATGTTTTTTGGCTTAAGATCTCTGTGTATAATTCTTTCGACCCAAATTGGCTTTAATATGTGGGCAACATTTTTAATTAAATCTTTAACCTTGCTTACATCACCCTGATATGAATTCATAATATCCTGAAGATCAGGGGCATCGATGTATTCTTCGAAAAGAATTGGTTTACCTTGATAATCTTCAATTTTAATTATTTTTGATATCCCATCTACAGAATTAAATCTGCTTAAAATATCCAATTCCTGTATATCCCTAGAAGTGCAGTCAATAAAGACTTTCATTGCCATCTTTTTACCGCTCTTGTCTTTAATAATGTAAACAGTCTTTTGCCCACCATTAAAACAATTCAGCACTTCCGCTATGTCATATCTCTTTTGAAAATCTACTGTTAGTGTCTGCATTTAAAATGATATTAGCATCTTCAATAATTTACTGCACTACCCATGCAGTAATTGTGAAAAACTCCTATTTTAATCCATTTTGTAGGTGAAATAATGTATGAGTGGAAGAAACATTGATAATAAATAATCATGATGACTTGCTAGTCCTCGAAGATACAGCTGTAATTGCCACTGCAAGTGGAGTACAAGTTAGAGATATTGCATACACTGTTTTAGACCCATTTTTCGGAGAATTTCATGTGCAGAAAAGTGCCAATGCGTGGTGGATGGATAGAAGAAAAGTCGAAAAACTTATTGCCGGCTTTAAAAGTAATTTACCCGTTACGGCAGCTTGGGTTTATGCCGAAATCACCAAAGGTCAGTGGCAATATTTTAACGAGATACACCCTGAGTTTTCTGCCATAAAAGATGCTTGTGAAGATGTGGCGGAAGGAAAGCAGATGATCAGATTTATGAACACCTTAAACGAGGAGGGTGTGAAAGATTTAGCGACCGTCAGATGGTTTTTGGAAAGACGACATCCTAGATTTGCTCAAAAAGCTCGTGTGCCGGATGGAACAGAAGTGCTACAACCCCAGATAAATAATGTGAATATTGCTACAGGTATTCAGATAGATACGAAGGAAATAATAAAAGCTCTCAAAGAAGCCGCCCGAGAGGTATTTGGAACAGATGAAGGGGTTGATGAATTAATAGCTAACGGAATCGTGTCAGATTTATCGCAAGGGCATAATAAGGTAAAAATGGAGTAAAACTCTCAACCCCGAGGCACCCAAGGGCAAATATTGGGTGATTTAGGGAGTTAACTAAGTAAATATGTCTTGAATATAGTCATCCAGACATTTTTTGAGTCGCTATTTACAAACTTACAAAATACTTGCAAAATCTTACAATTTTGATACAATGCGGCCAGAGTCACTGAACTGTGACCACTGGGTTTTCCCAGTCCGTTCCTTGAACTAGGAGTGCAAAATGTTCCGAAAGAAACAACCTATTCTGACTGCCACATACTGTAGTCAGTTGGAGAACATTCGTCAGGCCATTGAAGTGTTTACCGGCAAAAGGGTCTCAATCGGGCAGATGGATTTCAATACCTGCCATGGCAAGGTTAAGGTTGGAGTAGAGGAAAAGGAGGGAGTTTTTGTCTTTGGCAGGAACGATCTTCTTGATTTCAACCTTCATCTTAATCCTGTCGACAACAGTCGATGGATTACTGCTCTGTTTGAAGATGGGAAGGCTAAGGTCATAGACCAAGCCAGACCCAACAAGCGGAGAGGTGGCCAAGTTACGATGCGGTGGGTCGGCTATTCCTTCATCGATCGCTGGGAAGAACCCCTCCATTTGAGACAAGTAGAGATAGATGCCGGTAATCATTACCTTTCCCTAGAAAAGTATCTGGACTTGCCGCCTGCATACTTCCATCAACTGCGAGTTGGTGATATCTTCGTCTGCGATCCGGGCACCCAGCGGCACATCGTAGTCGATGGGGTCAATGGACCCAATTTTGCTATTCCACTCACCGGCGACTTCAGCGGGACACGAGTGTACCTTGCTGAATACGCTGAGGTGCGGAAAGTGGAGTGAACATTCTTTTCGATTCTTTTGGTGGCCGAGCAAACCTTCGGGAATGCTCGGCTCCTGTCTTGGTCCCGCAGAATTTTTGTGGGACGATTCAGGAGAAAGGAGAAGTTCTTTGATATGGGATATATACTTGGAGTTTTTGCCAGCACCCCTCTCATTCTGGCTGGTCTAAAAAAGCCAGCTAGTGCCAATTTTGTCTTGATCGTTCTGGCAATTCTTCTTGCGTGGTTCGTTGCGTTTGTATTGAAAACCACGAGAGACGGTAAGCCAAATGTTGTGAGGCAGATGTTTATCACCTGGTCAGTCTGCGCCGGCCTCAGCATCATTGCTTGGCCGATCGTTGACTATTTCAGAATGAGAGGTATGTGAAATGGAACTTTGCTACGGCACAGATAAAAACATCCGCCGGCAGTATTCTCTGACTCGGCAGGAAGAACAAGGAGTCGCAGAACAAGGAGAGGATTTCGTTGCTCGCCAAATGCATTCGGTTGTGATCGAGATCAGCAAGCTCGGTGCAATCGACTACAAAATGCATCCTGATTTCTTTAAGGCCAACAGCCTTATCTGGATCTGGGTGCAGATGAATGTCGAGCGAGTCCAGTCGAACATCTACATTCTCATGGCTCGGCAGAGAATCTTCTCAATCAACGAGCTTGCTCAGAAGTTGGGAATGAATCCTTCATTTGTCGGCAGGCTTCTGGGGATGAAGGATGCCATCGGTTTTGGAGGATGGAACATCGACAATGTGTTTCGTCTCTCGTCTGTTCTCGATGCTCGCCCAGAACTACTTCTTCAGGCAAACCTCGCACAGGCGGTGTCAAATGAAGTGGTCAACTGGCAAATCTGACAAGTTCTTTTCATCGGCCTGATCCAGCATTATCGGATCAGGCCTCGCTTAAAGTATTTTTACAGAAGAATATTTTAAGGGAGAAATCCCTGTTGTAGTTCTTTCAAAACTGAGGCCTCTAGGCGGGCCTGTCAAACACATACGCCACCTTCCTTGAAGTTTAAGGATTGTAGAAAGGAGCTTTATGCTCAAAAAGTTGGAATGTAAGATAGAGAAAATTCTGGCTCGATCAAAGGTTCAGTTATCGGATCGAGACTATGGGCTTCTGTTAGATCGAGGATTTATGACAAACCTCGGACCTTTTGCCGGACTGCCTCGGATTGGCGATGTATTTGCCTTAACCGAATGTACAACAGCAGAAGGTAAAAGCGAGATTCACATCCACTATCTTCTTGGGAGATACCCGAGCCGTGGTTGGACTCTTGGACTTTCTCAACTCTATGGCAAAAGATTTGTTCTCAGAGAAAAGGAGTCTCTGGGTCCTGAATGGGCGATCATCACAATTCCCGAGAGAAAACCACTAATTCGAGATCATCAACGCTTTCTGCAAGGAGAAGCTCGGAAAATCGCTCGCTCTATCACCAAAGCATATCTTGATTAATACCGCCCCGAGAGCCGTTCGCTTTCCGGGCGGCTTTCATTTATAAAATTTAGGCAAGTGCGATATAAATAATCCAAAAAACAACTACCACACAAATACCGATAATGGTTTGTCTGCGTTTGGCTTTTTTAAGTAGAGGATCTTCAGGTTTTTGATGTTCGATAAAATCATCCGGGTTCTTATCTTGGTCTTTTAATAATTTCATCCCCACAGGAGTATCAGTGGGTATTAAATTATTCTGACCACAAGATGGACATGTTTTCTGCCAGGAATTACGACGCCAGATTGTGTAAATGATTCCTGGGATAATAAAGGTTAGCCAAAGGATGACTTCTATTAGACCATTGCCTTTCATTTTTGACTTTGGATCTCCAATAAATCCACAAGAGGAACAAATTAGTTTTTGAGCCATGTTATTTTAATAATTTATAAATATATACAAAAAGCCCCCACGGTAGAGCCGAAGCTCTCATACCAGTTTCCCGATATGGCGTATAAGGCGACCCGTGAGGGTTCTTTGTGCCTTATACGACTTTCTTCACTTTTCGCCATGTCAGTCCATAGGGCTGATTTAGGCTACTAAGTTTTATATTTAGTTGTGACTTCATATTATCAGTATTGGCATTTGAAGCCAAGCTACAGAAGGAGTAATATCGGGGCATGAGCAATGACAAAAAGGTCTCAGTTTTCTTTGAGAAACTGGATAAAAATAAACTTTTCCAAATAAAGATACGCAATATTCGAGCTGGATTTGGTATTGAAATTGATGGGTATAATTCTCTAAAAGATGGGTTTGGGTGGTTATTGAAAAAGGAATCGTGGGATGAAGATATGTTCAAAAAGAATGATGTGGATTATCAAAAACTTCAGAGTTTTAATAAGGCAAAACAGAATTTAATTGGAGACTTCAAAATACCACTAAGCTTTGTTGAATTTTTAGAAAGCAAAATAGTTTTTTCTGATAAAGTTCTAAAGAAATATTTCCTACCGAATAATTTTGGTTGCCTTCTTATTGAAAGCAGATTCCAAGATCAAGAATTCAATCCTGAAGAATACTGGAAAAAATCTGGCGAGCCATATGTAAAACTATTGATCCACAAAGGAGCCTCGAGAGACAGCGTTAAGGAATATATTTCTAAAAATTGGAAGAAAATTGAAAAGATTATTGGAAAAGAAGTACGAATCAGAAAAAGACCAATGTCTGAAAGGGATGGTCTCATTTTTGATTTTTCTAAAAAATCCAATGAAGCATTGGGTATAAAGCAATACGAAAAAAGCCGAGATATTGTGATTGCAAGACTAATGAAAGAAAACGGGTTTAGTGAAGTCACAGCCGAGATTGTCAGAAAGGTCGTATCACTGCAAAAGAAATTGCAGAGTTTGTGATTTTTAATTTGGAAGTTAAAAGTAGTCTACAGATTTTGTAGGTAGATTTACCATTGGCACTAGGTTCGCAGAAATGCGGCCTGCAGTGGCCACTCATAACAAACCGCCGAGTCGTCACTGCCTCGGCGGTTTGTTAATTATGAACACAAAAATTAATGAACAATTATTAGCATCAGCAGAAAAACTTGCAGAAATTATTTCAAGGATAATTCCGCAAGTAGTACAGAGAGAAGTTGAAAAGTCGAACTTAATTTCTCCCTATTATTAGAAAAGGTAACTGAGGCAAGTCTTTCTTGCCTCGACCCTGGGAATGTTGGCGAGGTTAAGTATGGTGAGGATTCTAAAACCATTCCTAGGATTGAGGCCGGAAAGACAAACCAAAAAAGAAAAATGACAAAACGAGAAATGGACTTAATAGTATCAAGTCTTTCAAAAAGACCGATAGCATTCCATCAAATATATGCGAAAGCACTGGGTGGAATAAATTCAGCTTTATTTTTCCAGCAGATATATTTCTGGGGAGATAAAGGCTGGAGAGAAGATGGGTACATATACAAGACAAAAAAGCAGATTGAAGGAGAAACAACACTTTCAATCAAGCAACAAGACCGTGTCAGAAGATTATTAGAAAAAATGGAGGTAATAAAAACTGAGCTTATAAAAGTTAATGGTTCTCCCACTCTGCATTACAAAGTAGACCTGGATATCCTATATAAGAGGATAATCGAATACTCCAAAAAGGAAGAAACCTCTATTACAGAGAATACAACAGAGAAGAATGTTTTCTCTTCAAAAAAAGAGAAAACATTTATTTCCTCGAAGGTAAAAGACGAAAGAATACCTAGAATTATAGAGAAATTCAGGCAGATGTGTCTAAAAGAAGTCAGCGTTGAACCTGTATTTGGGGTTGAAGAATATAAGATGGTCTCTAGGGCATTAAATAGCTTAAAAATGACGGAGGATAAAATCTATAATCTATTTAGGTGGTGGTTTGCACTAGGCAGATCAGATGAGGAGACAATTCATCTAAGAAAGGCTTTGTCTACTTATCAAATCAACAATTACAGGATAATAAACAAGTAACGGTTGGATGCTACCCACAGAATTCCTGTGGGTATGGGTAAATTGAAGTTAACATCCCTACCCTATTAGCAGTTAATTAAAAAGAAAAATGAACAATGTAGAAATGGAAACTAAAAACCCCTCAACTTTTCAGGGCGAAGGGCTTCTAGCAAACGATGAGCAGATTTTGCTTTCGTCGCTTCAAATATACAAGCGACGAGAGGCAAAAGCAACTGCATCAGTAAAGAAATTAAGAGCGGTGATTTATGCCAGAGTCTCCACCAAAGAGCAGGCTGACGAAGATAAAACATCTCTTCCAGCTCAATTAGAAAAGTGCAAGGCTGTCATAAAATCCAAAGGCTGGGAATTCATAGAAGAATACCAAGATGGAGGAATTTCTGGTCACCTTACAGACGAGCGGCATGGATTGCAATCAATGCTTAGAGATGCCAGAGAAAAGAAATTCGACTTAATCGTAGTTAAAGATTTTGACAGATTTGCTCGCAATAAAGATTCAGCCGCTATTATCAGGCAAGAATTAAAAGAGTTGGGTATCCAAGTTTACAGCTTGAATACTCCGATTGAACCGAGGTCGAGAAACACCTACGATCCGGATGAGGATGATATGGCTACCATCACTGAGACCATCTCTGATATGCGATCAGATTTAGAGCGTAAACAAATTCGCAGAAGAATGAAAGAAGGGAAAGAAAATGTAGCCAAAGCTGGCTCTCTGCCAAATCGAGTTCCTTATGGGTATAAGGTCAATAGGTATTTTGAAGGACGAAAGGCCAAAAGAGAGATCGTGATTGATGAGGAAGCGGCCAGTCGTGTTAAATTCATATTTTCTGAATTTATTTCAGGAAAGGGAGTAAGGAAAATCACGATTGAAATGAACAATAAAGGTTGGAAATCTCCTAAAGGTGGATTATGGTCAAGCAGAGGGATAAAGTATATTTTGGGAAATGCGGTATATATTGGCAAAGTTTTGTGGGGTTGGAGGCACGCAAAATATGCGATTACTAGGGAGTGGATTGCTAAAGGCAGAGAGGGTTATATGGGAAATGGTAACCATCAACCAATAATCGATAGAGTAATTTTTCTGAAGGCACAGGAAATCAGAGCCAGCAGAAACAGAGGAGCTAGGGGCGGAGTTGAAAGATCGAGAGGGATACTTACTGGCATAGCCAAGTGCATTCGTTGCGGCCATGGAGTCAGCTATCAGAAAAGAAGACATTCACGGAAAAATAAAAATCCAAATTGGAATGACACCGTCACCCATGAATATGTCTGTACTGGGTACAAGTATTCTGGGATTTGTAGTCCTAGAGTTATGTCTGCGACAAAACTTGAATCAGAAGTTCTGAATCACATCAAAAATCTCTACTGTCATCCGAAAGTTCAAGAGAAAATCGTGTACGATAGAAATGATTATATAACTGGCGACCGAGAAAAAGAGATCAAGAGGTTAGAAAGAGAAATCATGCTCTATCCAGAAAAGGAAAATAGACATCTTGAGGCTTATGAGAAAGGGGTTGAAAGCCTAGAGCAATACCAAAATAGTATTGCCCGATTAAGAGAAGAAAACATGAAAATGCATGTGGAGAGGGATAGTCTCACATCATTATGTTCCCTCTCCGCACAAAAGGAAGCGGTAATGGCAAAATTGGTCGAATCGATGAAAGATTTCGATACCTTTTGGAATGCGCTCCAGCTCGATGAAAAGAAGCTTATATTGCGATCAATTATCAGAGAAATACGAGCAGGTGACGGAAAGGTTGAAATCGATTTTATCTTGTAAACTAGGGCTTATTTAGCGATTTAGGAGGTTAGAGAAAGAGCTATCTTAACAAAGATAGCTCTTTCGTTTTAGGACTTACCCAGCTTGGCCATATTCTCATTATGTTCTTTTGTCCCAATTAACCCACACTTCTTGAACTTCTTTCCTGAACCACACCAACATGGATCATTCCTACCTATATCTTTCCTCTGAGGTGAGGCGTTCGAGTTTGTTATTTTAGCAGCCTGAACCATGACATTGTTTGTCGACATGGTAGAAATAGGTGTGTTGGCAAGATTTTTAAGCGCTTCTTCCGCTGCATGCTCTATAGCCTCCTCCATTTCCTTGAATAGTTTCAAGCCCTCTTTTTTATACTCCACAAGAGGATCGCGCTGACCATAAGCACGAAGGTTTACCGAAGAGCGAAGATAGTCCATCACTTCCAAATGCTCCACCCAAAACATATCGTAAACTTGGAGTTTAGCTGCACGCACCCGTTCATCCTGTTCCTCCATCAATATTTTTCTTCTTCTTTCGTAGAAAGTCCGGCGTTGGAAGTTTAAAACATCATCATATTCAAGTACATGTTTACGGGCATCAAAATTTAGGCCTTCTATTTTCTCCTGAGCACTTTCGAGAGAACGAGTGATCAGCTTATTTTCAATCGGTTCATCTTCGGGGATACCGAGGCGCCCCATCATACGCTTCACCATATCGGAAGCAAAAACCCGCATTATATGGTCCTCCATCGATACAAAAAATTGAGTTTGGCCAGGGTCACCCTGCCGACCAGACCTGCCTCGAAGCTGATTGTCGATACGACGAGCATCATGTCTCTCTGTACCAAACACTACTAAACCACCCAAAGCTTTCACTTCCTCATACTGTTCAAGAGAAGAAGGATTGCCTCCGAGCTTGATGTCGACTCCTCGACCAGCCATATTAGTAGCGATCGTCACTTTTCCTTTCGCTCCGGCTTGAGCGATAATTTCGGCTTCCCTTTCATGGTTTTTGGCATTGAGAAGTTCGTGCGCAACACCTTCCGTTTTCAAGTAATCACTTAAAAGCTCATTGTGCTCGATCGAGATAGTACCAATAAGAACTGGTTGACCATTCTTCTGCAACTCTTTTATTTTTCTAGCTAAAGCTTTCCACTTACCTTTTTCTGTCTGGAATATAAGATCATCACGATCAATCCTTTGAGCTGACTTATTAGTAGGAATTACTACAGTATTTAATCCATAAACCTTATAAAATTCTTCGCGAGAAGTATAAGCAGTACCGGTCATGCCTGATAGTTTTTGATACATCCTAAAATAGTTTTGATAGGTTATAGAAGCATAGGTTTTTGACTCTTTCTGGACAGACACTCCCTCTTTTGCTTCGATGGCTTGATGTAGACCTTCCGACCATCTTCGCCCAGGCTGCATCCTCCCGGTAAATTGGTCCACTATCACGACTTCGCCCTCCCTGACTACATACTCCTTATCGCTATGATATAGAGCTTTCGCCTTAAGAGCAGTCTCCAAATGATGCACAAATTTGACTCCTCCTTCGGCACTCCCAGTACCTACGGCATAAATATTTTCAATACCCAAGATTTGTTCTGTTTTTTCTATACCAGCATCAGTAATGAATACTGAGCGCATTTTTTCGTCCACAGTATAGTGCTCCTCCGGTTTTAGTCTAAGAGCCACAGAAGCAAACTTTTTATAGAGATCCCCTGATTCGGCAGACGGAGCAGAAATAATAAGAGGAGTGCGCGCTTCGTCTATAAGAATAGAGTCGACCTCATCGACAATAGCAAAAGCATGATTTTTTTGACGAACCAGTTTTGCGTCATACTCCAAATTATCGCGAAGATAGTCGAAACCGAATTCACTGTTAGTGCCATAGGTTATATCAGCATCATAAGCCTCCATCCTCGAGACGGGACGCAGAAATTCGTGCACGATATGGAAAGCTCCAATTTCATCCCTCTCTTTATCCTTCTCCGTATGAGCGGGATCATATACAAAAGAAGAATCATGAGAGAGGACTCCCACTTTTAATCCTAAAGCATTATAAATTTGCCCCATCCATGTAGCATCGCGACGAGCAAGATAATCGTTTACCGTAACCACATGGACACCCTTTCCAGAAAGAGCATTGAGATATGCAGGTAAAGTAGCTACGAGAGTTTTCCCTTCTCCAGTTCTCATCTCTGAAATATTTCCATTATGTAAAACCACTCCTCCCATAAGTTGAACATCGAAATGTCTTTGACCAAGCGTCCTTCTGGAGGCTTCCCTCACCACAGCAAAAGCTTCTGGTAAAATATCGTCAAGACTCTCTCTTCCGCCAACTGGCGGATTTAATCTATTTTTAAATTCAGCAGTTTTTGTCAAAAGTTCAGAGTCACTCAAAGCAGAAGTGACGACTTCGAGACTATTTATTTTTTCGATTATAGGCTGAAGAGCTTTGATTTCCTTATCGTTCTCGTTGCCAAATATTTTAGCCAAAAATGACATAATGGGCACATATTAGCATAAAAAGCTTTGATTTTCTCTTTTAATTCACCCCTTTCGGCACCTCGCAAAGCCTCGGGCCACTTTCCCCTTATCAAGGGGAAAGAATACCAAAAGAAAAATTCCTCGTGAGAGGAATTTTTCTTTAAGTGGGAAGAGGACAGTTAAGCTCTCTTCTTCTTTGTAGCTTTCTTTTTCTTAGAAGCTGCTTTCTTTTTCTTTGCTGCCATAATAGTTTTGAGTTTTGTTTTTTAAGTGCACTTGAATTTTTTTAAAAAATATTTTAAAAAAATTCATCTCGACCTGTATTAATTATCTCGCAAAAAAAAATATTTAGTAACTATTTTTTAAAAAAGTGTGGATAACTCAAAAACGTTTGCAAAATTTTTTGCAAACGTTTTTGAGAATTTTTAATTTTTATTCCGTCGTCGCGCGGCCAGCGGAAGCTTTCTCCATGTTACAAATGTCATCGTGAGTGCGAACCGCTGGCCACGCGATGAAAGAACTTACACTCAATGTAAGCTAAAAACTATTTTAAATCAAGGAAAAATAACACCTTTAATATCTAACTTCGATACCGCGCTCAACACGACGTGGATCGGAGAGATCACAATTGTTGTAACCCCTAGAGTAAATGTATGTTGATGCATTAGGGTTTTTAGTGACAGTAACAATAACGCAGGCATTAGTAGGGTTGGCTCCATTATTAAATGTGAGGCCAAAAACACTAGTAGGATTACTGCTACCTCCACCCCCTATCCTAGAGAGAGTAGTGGTACCTGAAATAGCTTGACCGCCGGCAACAGAAGGATTCCCTGCACATGTTATAGAGTTCAAAGTGGAGGTAGAGAAAGCATTGGTTTGTCCATCCCAATAAAGGGCGCACTCGATACCAGCATCAGCAGCAAAAATAGCATACTGTGATTCCCTATTTGAAGTAGCGAACTGAGTTTCTTTTACAGAAATATTGATGACTGAGAAAGCAATAATGGTAAGTGAAGCCATGATGATAACGGCAATGAACATGGAGTAACCTGCTTTAGATTTTGAGAACGTATGGAAAGATGGAAAGATGGAAAGATTTTTCATATATTTTAGAACCAATCCATTAGGATAGTTTTGGTTTTGAAGGATTTTTGGGTGGCACCACGAGTCCATGACACCAAAACTGTAACTAGGGCCTCATTACCTGCTATTTTTTCTATCTGGACTTCCCTTTTAAACTGAACAACTGGCCAACTTCCATTGTATCCGTAAAGAAAAGTGGAAGTATTTTGACGAAGGAAAGAACAAGAAGAAAAACCTCCAGAGCAAGCAGAGAGGAAGACTCCACCTGGGCCAGTAGCATCAACCATACAAGTTTTGCCAGGAAAACAAGGGTCACTGGAAATGTCGGCAATACCCGTCAACCAATTATTAGAGCCGCCATTAAAAGAATTTAACGCATTGGCGTCACGCATGTTTCTTATAATCTCGATTGCCTCTTGAGCTAAATAAAAACCTCGCGCTTGATCTTTAGCCGAAGAAGCACCAACGAGACCAATGCGCACAGCCGAAGCAGCACCAGCAATAGCCAACGAAACTATTGCAATAGCTACTATAGTCTCAAGTATCGTGAATCCTTGAGCTAAATTTCTGGTTTTTAATTTTGTAATTTTCATTAAATTTTCAGTGTCTCAATTTTAAATGTCGAGTTCTCTTTGAGAGATCGTGGTTTGGATATCAAAAACCGATTGTTCTCCTGGTTTATCACCGGCAAAACCCTTCAGCACCAGTATAGCGTAGGGTTGATTACTGTCCCCCTTAGTAGTATTGAAGACATAAAACCTGGCATATTGGATAGTAACTTCAGAAGAAGTGATGGGGTCATAGGAAGCACCACTATTAGTGGACTGCTCTAACTTATTGTTTTGAAAACGGTAGATAGTAGGAGTCGAACTAGTACTGACAGCAAAAAAAGTATCACCATTGTTACAGCTTTGAGGAGAAGTAAGCGTTCCGGAAGAGCCACAGTGAAATACTGTAGCAAAACGTATAGTACGAGTCATGTTTTCGATCGAATAATTAAGATCATTTATGACTGAGGATAGAGCTTGGGATTTATTATTGGCACTATAAAGACCAACGAGTGACCCTATGGCGATAGTAACAGTAGTCACAAAAATCCCCAAAGCAACTATTATTTCCACCAAAGTAAAACCCCCACTCCGCATCTCCCTTTGGTCGAGCTTCGCGGGGCAAGCTTTTTTAAATTTGTAATTTGTAATTTTCATTCAATTTTCAATGCCTCAATTTATAAACCTTGGACAGAGACGCTGCCAGTGGACTCGACCTTTACAGAAGAAACTGCCCCAGCAGGTGAGACTAAATAAATGATAGCAGGAGGATTAACACCGTTTGAATCATTTCCACCATTATTCATAAACCTTATGCGGGAAGTGGCACTAGGCCTTCTGAAAGTAACGGACATTTGGGTAAAATTGCCTCCAAAACAGGAAGAACCATTGTTACCGCAAACATTTTGCCTCACTACCCCGTTTAACAGTGTCACGTCCTGATTTGGCTCGCCGTTATCAAACCGACCATTTAGATTTGAGTCGGTAAAATATTTAAAAATATTGGTTGCATAACCAGAATCGAAGTGGACCCCATAAGAAGCAGCAAAATTCTGAGGGCTACCAGTAGGTTTGACGGCAAGGCTTTCGACTTGAGCTTGACGTACAGCCAAAACTACATTGTACGTTTGATTTTTAAGATTTAACTTATCGGCAAACTGACGACGGCTGCCGAGAAGTATGCCTGACAACACCGTAATAAGAGCGATGCTGACTATTAACTCCACTAGGGTGAAACCACGTTTGGATAAGGAAAGATGGAAAGATGGAAAGATGGAAAGATTCATTAGAAATTTACTAGATTTATTTTAAATATAAAAACTAAGAGAGTGGCAATGATGAGAAAAGGAGCAAAAGGCAGTTCAGTTTTCATGCCCATATTATAACCCTTCTTAAACAATTTTTTATACACAAAGGCCAACAAAACATATGTGGCTCCTATCCAAAAGGAAAGAAAAATGGCAGAAACGCCTGAGGAGAGGCCAAGAAGCGCGCCCATACCAACCATGAACTTTACATCCCCTAGACCCATCATGCGCCCCTTGGAAAAAAACCAGATAAGAAAGAAAGGGAAAGGAATTATGAAAGCAGCAAGAAAAAATGGAAAGATGCCCGCCTGAATGACAGGGTCGGGCAGGCAAAGATTTGTAATATAAGCATAGAGAAAAGAAATTACAATAAATAGGTAGACAGAGGGGTCGGGAATGATTTTATGGCGAAGATCGTAGATAAAGATAAACAAGAGTATAAAAAATATCAAAGAAAGAAGAAAAGATTGAAAAAGGGAAAAATTAGAAAATAAAAAAAGCCAAACAAAAGTAATTCCCGATATGAGTTCAGCGAGAAAGTACTGGATAGAGAAGTGAGAATAACAGTGAGAACAGCGACCTTTAAGAGCAAGGTAAGAAAAAATAGGGATAAGATGATACCAAGAAAGTGGTACGGAGCAAGAAAGGCAGACAGAATTGCCCTGTATGAAAGAGAGTCCAGTGTTGTAACGCAGAACTATGACATGTATAAAACTACCGATAGCGGCTCCGATAATAAAGGCTGTCGCTAAATAAATAAATTCCACCTATCAAGTATAACAAAAAACGGCTCTTTCTGGAGAGACCGTTTTTTGTTTAATCTATACTAGACTAGATATTACGGACATACTGAAGCAGAAGCACCGATAGCGCCACCTACAGATCTAGATGCGCCTGTCGAGTCAACACACCAGTAGGCAGTATCACCATTGAGCTCTGCTTTGATAGCGTAAGCCGTGTTGGTAGAACCACAAACTATAGTAGTACCTGAAGGATAGTTGCCTGTATTTACATAAGTAGCCATGCTTGAAGCAGTATCAGCGAACATACCAGCGTTACATGCAGTTTGGGTACCACCGTAGTTGCTGTTGGTATCGTAATAAAGTTCAGCAGAAGCACGAGCTCCCGAGAGCTGAGCTTTTACCTTAGCATCGTTTCCTCTACCTCTTGCTGTATTGAGAGAGGCTAGCACTACAGAAGAAAGAATACCGATGATGGCGATAACCACCAAGAGCTCAATCAAAGTAAAACCTCTATTTTTCATTTTTCGTAACATATTTTTCTTATAACTTCTTAATAAATAATTATGACCTGTGACATTCATAATTATAACTCTTTAAGTTCGCTTAAGAAATTCTGGTGTGGATATCTATAACCCAGCTGAAGAAGCAATATTATATATAGGCATAAGAACTGATGCCAAGAGCACTCCAACACCAAGACCGAGAACTACTATCATTACCGGTTCAATAAGGCCGACTAAGGTATCGACAGCATTCATCACTTCTCGCTGATAAAATTTGGCCATAGTTTTAAGGATGTTACCGAGTTCTCCTGACTCCTCACCCACCCTAACCATCTGGACTAATATATTGGGAATTTCTTCATGACCTGAAAGGGAGTCAGAAAGAGAGCTGCCAGTTTTTACCTTCTCAAAACAATCGGTCATAATGTCCTTATAGATCTGATTTTCAATGATAGAAGAAGTGACCTCGATAGACTTGAGCATCGGAATGCCAGAGATGATCATAGTGCTCATGTTGTCGGCAAATCTTGAAAGATAGAGTTTGCGATAAAGGTCGCCAAGATATGGCACATCGAGACGGAATTTAGAGATCCATTCTTTACCTTCAGGAGTAGAGACATACCAAGCAATCGAACCTAATAAGACCAGAATAAGTGTAATCGCGATCAAGCCATTGTTTATCAAGAAATCACTGACTCCGAAGACGATTTTAGTATAGAAAGGCAAATCTTGACCTGTATCTTTAACAATAATTGATATTTTAGGAATGATGACTGTAAACATGAGGACCATAACCCCGACAAAGGTCATGATGACGAAAGCTGGGTACACTAGTGCGTTTTTAGCTTTCGAGGCTACTTCATAATTTCTATCCAAATAATCGGCAAGATAGGAAAAGGTTTCATCTAAACGGCCTGATTCTTCACCAGATTTGACCATGTTGACGTAGAAGTCGGAAAAAACTTCTGGATGTTTGGACAAAGCTCCGGAAATAGAATTACCACCCTGAAGATCGTCAACAATTTCGATCAAGGCATCACGCAGTTTTTCATTTTCTGCCTCAGCAGCGATCAATTTAAAAATACGCAAAGCTGATACCCTAGCTTCAAACAAAGTGGACATCTGACGAGAAAGGATCACTATCTCTTTATTAGAAACTTTATTGAAAAATGGAAGCTTATGGAGGAAACTGCTCTTTTCTTCCTTTGGTTTTATAGATGAGATAACGAGTCCTTGTTTCTGCAAAGAGCTTATAGCTGCATCCGTAGAGAAAGCATCTATAGTTCCTTCTTTTGAAACTCCTCCATTATCAATTACTTTATAAGTAAAAAGCATAAAAATTTTATAACATTTTCTCCAGAGTTTTAGGGTTATTCGAATAGAGATAAGCGTTTTCAATGGAAACTTCTCCTCTCCTTATGAGATCCACCAAACAACGATTCATATCGATCATTCCCTCCTTGGAACTCGTCTCTACCACTGTATCTATTTCGTGAGTCCTTTTATCTCTTATAAGATTAGAAATAGCATTGTTATTTATTAGAAGCTCATAGGCTGGCAAGAGGCCACCAGAAACTCGAGGGATAAGACGTTGAGAGAATATACCAGAGAGAGAAGCTGCGAGTTGAATACGGATTTGATTCTGTTGAGCAGGAGGAAAAGAGTCGATAATACGATCAACAGTAGAAGAAGCACTGTTGGTATGGAGAGTAGCAAATACCAAGTGACCAGTTTCCGCAGCGGTGACAGCAGCCGACATCGTTTCGGCGTCCCTCATTTCACCTATCATAATAACATCCATATCCTCACGGAAAGCATCCTTCAAGGCTTCGTGAAAATCAGGAGTATCGTCCCCTATCTCCCTTTGGTCAATTATCGATTTCTTAGGAGAAAAAATGTATTCGATCGGATCTTCAATAGTAACAATATGTTCTAGCCGTTCTTGATTTATTATTTCTACAAGAGAAGCAAGAGTAGTGGATTTGCCGTGACCAGTAGGGCCAACCACAAGAAAGAAACCGGAATGCTTCCGGGCAAAAAATTCGATCGATTCCGGTAGAGAGAGTTCCGATATAGTGCGTATTTTTTTCGGGATAGCACGCATAGCTAAACAAATACGGCCCTGCTGAATAAAGATGTGGCTTCTAAACCTCTCGCTGCCATGGACATAAGCGAAGTCGACCCCTCGACGTTTTTTAAACAGTTCTTTTTTTGCAGGAGGAAGAATAAAATCAATTATTTTTTCCATAGCACTCCTGTCGAAAGCTGGATGTTTGCTGAGAGGTATTAGTTCCCCAGCTATCCTAACGACAGGAAAGCGACCCTCCGATACATGTAAGTCGGAAGCTCCCTCTTTCATGACCAGATCGACTAAGCTATCGAGATCTTTTGCGTAATCCATATTTTAATTGGCATTAAGAATCTTTTTTACTTTTTCAACTACCTCAGACGGAATAGCCGTAGCTTTAATAATGTAACCATTGACCCCAAAACTTTCAGCTTTCTTTATTTCTTCCGGATCGCCCTGATTGGTGAGCATCACTATTTTCATACCCCCCGCCAATTTTTCCTTCCTAATTTGTTCCAATACCGACAAACCATCCATACCTGGAATAATGATGTCGAGAAGGAGGAGATCGGCAGATAAATTGTCCTTTAATTTTTTGAGTAATTCTTCCCCGTTGTAGAAAGACTCTACATCGATACCCTCTTTCTTAAACTTCAGGACATACATATCGAGAAGAAATTGATCATCATCTACTATTATTATTTTATATTTTTTCTCTTCTGTCATGTTTACTTATTATAACGTATTTATTTCCTCAAATGGAATTTCTCTATCAAATGCCTTTAGGATCGCATCTTCCTTCATGGTAAGCATACCTTTATTACGAGCGATTTTCCAAATATCCTGCTCGGTCGGATTTTTCAATATAGCCTCTTGTATATCCTTATCGATTTCGAGCACTTCCATCACCGGAGTACGGCCTCGTACTCCGTTTGGACAATCAGGACCGGGAGCTATCTCAAAAACTTCTTTACCAATTTTTATATCTTTAACAAAATTGGGTGGTAAGGTTGAAAATTGTTTTTCGATCATCACTTTCAAGGCGCCATCTACCGGGACAGATTTGCCTGCTCCAGGACAGAGGCTTCTTACCAACCTTTGAGCAATAGAAAGTATCAGGGTAGGAGCAATAAGGTAAGGATCGACACCCATATCAATAAGACGGGGCACGGCTCCTACTGCAGTATTAGTGTGAAGAGTAGAAAGCACTAGGTGGCCAGTGAGAGCGGCTTGGATGGCAAGCTGCGCAGTTTCTTTATCTCTAATTTCACCCACCATTATGATATCTGGATCCTGACGGAGAGTGGTACGCAAGCCATTGGCAAATGTATAGCCTATTTCAGGGCGCACCTGCGATTGACTCATACCTTCTATATTGTATTCGATCGGATCTTCCAGAGAGAGGACATTGGAATGTTCGCGATCAAGTTCATTCACCATGGAATAAAGAGTGGTGGACTTTCCGCTTCCAGTCGGGCCAGTAATAAGTATCATGCCGTATGGCCTTTTTAAGGCATTCCTCAAGGTATCGATATACCTCATTGAGATACCCATATCATCAAGTTTATGAACTCCTTTCACTTGATCGAGAATACGGATCACCACTTTTTCACCAAAATAAGTAGGGAAAGTAGACACACGAAAATCTATCTTGCGATCATTTAATTTGGCGCTAAACCTTCCATCTTGAGGTTTGCGTTTCTCGTCCAGTCGCATGTTCGACATTATTTTTATACGGGCCACCACAGCTGAATGCACCCTAAAAGGTAGGACGAGCGAAGTATTCATTACTCCATCCACCCTAAACCTCACCTTGACAGAGGCCTCCATCGGTTCGATATGAATGTCCGAAGCTCTTCCATCGATGGCATACCTTAATACAGTCGCTACTATTTTAGTCACCGGTGCATCCTCGACTGTTTTAGTATCTTTATTTTTGTTATCAAAAGCAGAGAGATCCTCAGTTTCTTCCGATTTTTCCTCTTTCACTACTTTCTTTTTTCCTTCTTCTTCATCGTCATCTCTTTTCCCAGATTCCACAACAAATTCATTCTCTAGTTCAGAGAGGGCCTTGGTCACTTCTCCCGAAAGCCCTTTATACATTTTAAGCACCTTATCAAAATCGGATTGAGAAATTAAGAAAACTTTATAAGGCAGGTTGGATTTTGAGGCAATAAAACTTATAGCGTCGCGAGCGGCAATATTATCGGGATCGACTATACCTATTTCAAGTACCCCATCTATGAGAGCCACCGGAACGAATTTATAATAAGAAGCTGACTCTTCTGGAATGTATTCCAATATTTTACCGGTCACCAAGCTCTCATCCACGCTTTTTACAGGAATACTATAGTATTCCCCCTTATTCGCTAGAATATCTGAGTCAGATACTCCCATTTCAAGAAGCAGGCTGTCGATCGAGGCACCAGTCGTTTTAGCCCTTTGTTTTATGGCGTCGACTTCTTTAGCTTCAATTATTCCTTTTTTTGCGAGAATATCGAGAACACTCATTATTAATAAATTAAACTGCAGATAAAACTAAAAGGCACTGAATGGATTTTCTCTGCCGATAGGAAGAGCAGGCAGAGAAAGAGTGGAGTCACTCAGATATGAAAATTCTGGACTCTGGAGAAGAGTAGTGTCGAGAGAGACACTTTGCATTTCGAGGAGGACATCGGTTATCTCCTGTAATTCTGGAGACTCTACAAATTGAGAATCGACCGCTTCGTCGGTTTTCAGATTTTTACTTATCATAGGCAGACCAGAGAGAGCTACAACTATGAGGAGTATCGATAATATTTTTGTTCTTTTACTTTTCTTCATGATCATTTATATTACGACGAAACTCCGAAAGGAACAGAGTCGACCCAATAAGTTTGTAAACTTACCTTGTATTGAAAAAGAGAACCTGAATCCCCAGCTTTCGCAGAGTCAATAGAAACTATATCTACAATCCTTAAACTTTTCTCGACATCCTTTAGAAAATTGACCATAGCAGAATAGCTGGCAGTGAAGCCTAGAGTAACTGTTTTTGAATTATAACTTTGAGGCAGATCGGACTCTGATACAGATCGACTAGTATCAGTCATGGATTGGCCAGAGGAGGCTTCTTCAAGTGATATACCATGACGAGAAGCCACTCCATCAAGACTTGCAATCAACCTCACCATTTCAGCTCGAGTAGGAAGGAAAGCATCTATTTTTTGCCTCTCTTCAGGAGAAAGTGCCTCCAAACGCGAAAGTAGGTCGTTCTTAGTTTCCTCTATCTTGCTTATTTGCTCCACAGCATCTTTATACTTTTTCTGTTCATCCTTAAGGGCTGATACATCAGCAAAAAAAGGCTTCCCAAGGAAAAAGAGGATGAGAATACCGAGAAATATCATTATTAATCCACTGGTACTTTTCATTGAGGAAGTTTAAATTTTATTAAATCCCGACCGATCTCCGCTCTGAAAGAAAAAGTGATGGCTCCATTCTTAGGATCAAGTTTTAGATTGTCGAAAGAGACAAATTTTATATTTTGATCTTGAAGAAAAGATTCTTCCTGGAGAGCAATCGCGGAAAAACTCGAGGCTCTACCACTCATCTCGACCACAAAGTTCCCTCCCGCAAGCCCGTTGTATCTTAAATCCTGCCAAGCTACTTGGGAGACAGTATTTTCCTCCAGCATTTTGAAGTATTCTGAAAACGCTATGTGATTATCCAAAATAGATTGAATGGAATCGAGCTTCTTTTCAAAAGCAAGAACTCCTGCAATAGACTTCGAATCGATAGCCGCCCGTGAAGTAACAATTTGAGATCTGAGATTTTCAACATTTTTTGAGAGCATCTTTGAATAAACAAAAAGAGAACCAGTGATAATAAGGGCAACTACAAATATCAACGCAGAGAAAGTGCGGAAAAAACCTCCGCCTTCGTGATTCTCTGACCTCATGACAACAGAATTTTTGGGTATGAATGAAGATCTAAATTTAGTATCCACAGTATTTATATTATACCTCTTTTTTCTGAGTCAATATGATTTACTGTTGATTGCTAGTTTACATCTCCTTCAGCTTCCGTAGCGCCACTCCGACAGAGACGGCAAATTCGGGACCAGTTTCTTTTAGAATTTTTTCTAGAAAGGCTGGGGCTTCTACTTTTGAAAATGGGTCGCCGGCAACTGTAGGAATTTTGAAATTTTCTGCCGCGAGCGCTGTCCAACCTTTGAGAGCCGAACCCCCTCCTATGAGAATAACTTCATCAATATTTTTATTTTGCTCATTTTGATAAGTAAAAAGAACTCGATTAGCTTCAGAAAAAATATATTCAGCTATAGCCTGTACTGACCCTGAGACATCAATATCAGAAACCCCTTTTTCTAGACCAAAATTCCTCTTGACCACCTCCGCTTCCTCAAAAGAAATGCTGTTGGTACGAGCAATATTGCTTGTGATGTCTTGAGCTCCTTTGTTAATAATGTGCGAGTTGCGCATGATGCCCCTCTCTACTATATATAACTTTGTGGAAGCGGCTCCCATATCGAGGATCATGGCTGACTTGGAGCTTTCATCTAGAACTGACCTCATGGAACTGAAGAGTTCGATTTCAAAAAAACTAGCGGAAAGACCTGTGGCCTCAACTATTTGGCTATATTCATCAATAACATTATTGTGGATAGCGGCGAGCAAGATATCGATTTTTTTTGGAACTAGATTTTCTCCCCTCGACTTCAACTCATCAGCCACCTCGACTTGCCCCGATTGAAAACTAAGCTGTGGGACAACTGACCAATCAAGAGTAACTTCAGAAATAGGTACTGGTATATATTTGCGAGCTTCGATAGGTACCATGCCTTCGAGCTCCTTTTCTTTCACGTTTGGCATCTCTATCACTCTCAAGAGGCTGGCGGAAAATGGAATAGCCATACCACAGTTTCGAGTAGAGAGACCTACTTCCTTTTCATTCAATAAATCCTTCATGGCCTCGATCAATTTGAGAGTCGGTAATTTGGTCGCCTGACCTACTCCCGACTCTCCATAAGGCCCGAGGGCTAGCTCACCATAAGTTTCGAGTACAGCAATACTACCCTTTTTGCGAAGCTGGACTACTTTGATAGAAGAAGAGCCTACATCAATACCTAAAACACTCTGATCCTTTTTAGCAAAAATTCCTGAAAAAAAACCTGGGCTCATAGTATTATTATATATCAATGGACGCCCTTAAAAAAGCACTCTTTGCTTTCGTTGACTTTGTTATCCCTGAGGAAAAGAGACTTCAAAAACTTTTGACACTAAATCCAGAAGAGATGAGAAAAAAATTACCAAGACCAAGGGCGATAGATGTAGAAGAAGTTACCGCTCTGTTTGATTACCGTGACAAAAATGTGCGACTTCTGGTACACGCTTTAAAATATAAAGGTAACCTCGGAGTAATTAAGAGGTTATCTTTATATTTGTATGAAGAAATAATAGAGATGGTTGGAGAAGCATCTCTATTCGAAGGAATTGAAGGGAATCAGAATGTACTAATAGTGCCCATACCATCGAGCAATAAAAGAAAAAGTGAGAGAGGTTGGAATCAGTGTGAGCTTTTGTGTCAAGAAATAGAAAAGCTGGAAACCAAAGAAATAAAAGTAAGATTTGATATCTTAAAAAAGATTCAAAACACAGAAAAGCAAGCTGACCTTACAAGAGAAAAACGTTTAAAAAATGTAAAAGGAAGTATGCGCGTAGAAAAAGGAAAAATGGAAAGATTAAAAGATGGAATGAAAAATAACCTATTCATAATTATCGACGATGTTTATACAACTGGAGCTACATACAGAGAAGCCCGTAGAGCCCTGAAAGGGGCTGGGGCCAAAAAAGTGACGGGTGTGTTCATTGCCCACTAATAAAAATTAAATCTGATATAATGTTAAGCAAGTGATAAGTTTGATTTATTAATTTATAAATTCTTAAAAAATAAAATGAAAGCTTTAATTTGGATTGTCGTAGTTATTTTAGTGGCCTGGGGAGTTTATGCTTGGATGGGTTCGGAAAAAAATGTGATAGAAGTAAAAGAAGAAGTAGCTACCACTACTCCTGTGATGGAAGATGGCACAATAGAAGCCAAACTGCCTACTCCAAAAACAGTGACAGTAAATTTTACTAGTGACGGTTACGTTCCGGCAGAAGTTACTATAAATGAGGGGGACACAGTAAAATTTATGAACCAGAGCAATATAAATATGTGGCCAGCTTCAGCTATGCACCCTACTCATGAAAATTATGATGGCACTAGCTTGAGCGAGCACTGTAAGCAAACGATAAACCTTTCGTTCGATGCTTGTAAAAATATTCCTGTGGGTTGGACCTACCTCTTTACCTTCGACAAGGCAGGCACTTGGAAATATCACGACCATCTCAATCCTAAATTCAGCGGTTCTGTCATAGTTAAATAATAGAATCTAAATTCGACTAGTATGCTACGAGAAAACATAGCCTATTTCTTGTTACGTGGCGGACTGGCGTTCTGCTTCATCTACGCCGCAGTAGCCGCATGGCTTGAACCGAGCTCTTGGATCGGCTGGTTCCCTCCTTTTATCCAAAATCTTGCTCCGCAAGATGTTCTTCTTACCGGCTGGGGTATTGTAGAAATAATTTTAGGAATTTGGATATTGTCAGGGAAGAAAATACTCATCCCTACCCTACTAGGCGCTCTCGCCATGTTCGGCCTCGTCGCATCGAGCTTCTCCTCTCTCGATATTCTCTTCCGCGATGTCACGATAGGCCTCGTACTCCTCTCCCTCGCAATATCGAGTTATAGAAAATAGGGCTGGAAAATCCGCCTCAAAATTGCTACTCTATTGTTCACGGGAGCCTTCGCAAAAGCTACGGCTTCCAAACAAAAATACGGAATACACGGAGGAGTGCCGGAGCGGTCTAACGGAGCGGATTGCTAATCCGTAGCCCCGCAAGGGGCTCGTGAGTTCAAATCTCACCTCCTCCGCCAGAAATCGAAATCGCATTTTGAAGCCGGAACGGGGTCGCGCCGAAGGCG
>Ga0209542_10003092_pt1 | contig 36139 bp, 40 predicted proteins | sample RifCSPhighO2_01_FD_184028 | JGI IMG/M metagenome (GOLD analysis project Ga0209542, IMG submission 184028) | Soil microbial communities from Rifle, Colorado - Rifle CSP2_plank highO2_0.1 (SPAdes) (version 2) | ecosystem: Environmental > Terrestrial > Deep subsurface > Rock core/Sediment ...
TACCAACCAGGCCGCGGGCGCTGCGCAGAGTCTTGTCGCTTAAGCCGCGGATGTTACTAAACACCCCGGTCGATATGACATGTTCGGCGCTTCGGTGCGCGCCGAGTAATATTTTGTATCGTTTCTGCTGGATCTGAGCGGCTTGGGCACGGATCATACTGGCGCTCAAAACCTGGAGCGCAGCGCTCAAGCTGGGCTGGTGGGCCAGGACCGGCGTTAGACGATGCTGTACATCAACCAAAAGATCAGTATCGTATTTTTTGGCATATGGAGTTAGCTGGTGCGCCACTTCTTGCAGTACAGCGCCAATGGCTACCGGTTCAAACTCCTCGTAAGCCATTTCGCCGGCCTTGAGTACCAGCTTATAGGCTTCTATTAATTGCAAGCCGTTGTCGGCGCTCAAGGCTATCTTTTCGGCTTGCAGGCGGGCAGCCGCTCTGGCAAAACTGACCTGCTGCAGCGCCTCGACACTGCTTTTAATCTGCAGCAGCGGCAGGCTTAAGTCATCGCTCAAAGCACAGAGCAGTGTATACATCGGGGCGATTTTTGCGGCGTCGTTGCCGATTTTATTTTTCCTCATCCAGAACTCATCCCGTTAGAGCCCTACTAGGCGTTAATTGAGTAATTAATGATATTTGCGTGATTAGCATAGTTTATTGGTAGTCTTACGCGCTCAAGGTCTCTAACGGGACTCATACCCCTAAAAGTTAATAATCAAATTATAGCATTAGCTAATAGTGTAAAAATTACTCACAGTCCCTAACTACACGTCTGGACGGGAGTGCAAGGAAGAAACGAGTAGCGGAGCAAGCTGTATTTGACATACAGTGAGCGAGCAATGCAGTTTCTGACACAGCAATGCGCCAGAAGCGTATGCGGTGCGGCCCGCCGCAGGCGGGACGGCAGACATACGCGGCGTGTAGTTAGGGGGCGAAGGTTAGAGAGGCAAGAACCGTATCGTTGAAGTCTTTGAGGAAATCGTTGCTCTGCGTATAGATTTGCAGGGTTTTGTCACGCACTTTGATGATAACCATCGAGCCATTGGTGTTTTGATCTAGCGCGCCATCAAGCTTGGTGCCTGGTTGGACGTTGGTGACACCAACGAGTTTCGGTGGGACAAAGGCACTGGCTTTAGCCGTGCCATCTTTTATTTGGCTGTCATGCTGCTTGAGAACTGAGCTATAGTCAGTAGTCAGTAGCTCTACTCTTAAGGCATAAGCAGTTTTACTCTGAAGCCCAGGCACTAGCTCCGGATGAAAATAGCCGTTAATCGGCTGGCTAGTAGAACTTTCGTCCACGTAACCGCTCCAAGTTTTAGGATAATCGAACGTTACAGTGCCATATGTTGTAGAACCCTTGTAGGTTTTGTTCGGTTTCTTTTCATCCTCGGCGAACTGTTTTTCCAGCTCGGCTTTTTGTATACTTTTGGTACTTTCTACCGCCGCTTCGGCCTTTTTATCAGAATTGTTTTTATAATCCTGGCGGCCCATATAGGCCCAGCCGGCAAAAACTACTGTGCCGAGTAGCGCTAAGGCTAAAATAAAGATTGCTACAAACGAGGCCACCGACCCGTTTTGGTTTCTAATCACCATACTGGTTATGTTACAACAGTCGAACAATTTGATAAAGGCATGACAAGCAAACTTTATCGGGCCGAGCGCAAACCATTCTAATATTCTTAAGAATATTAGAATGATTAGTGATTTGATTCTAGTATTGGTATAAAAACAATGCGCCGGATTTTTTCAGGTGTTTTTTGCCGGGGATTTTAAAAGCGTGGCTAACAACTGGAAGTGATTTTTTTGATTTTTGAGTTGAAAGCAGTTTATCCAATTTTTCCATTTTGTGGGTTATCAAAAACACAAACACGCCGTCGGCCTGGCTCAAATCTGCGCCCCAGAATGACCGGAATTTAATTTTGACTCTGCGCCCGTAGCGCAGTGTCCGCAGGCGCGAGATAAGCCATAAGAATGGGTTGATTTCATAACCGACAGCTTTCAACCCTCGCTCGGCCGCCAAAACCAGGATGCCGCCATCGCCGCTGCCCAAGTCAACCAGTGTTTGGCCGGGTTGCAGGCCAAGCAGGTCCAGCGCGTCTTCCCTTTGATCTTTCATTGTCGGCAGATACGGCGCACCAAAAGGCAGCACAAATGCGTATGCCAAGATTATTAGAACACCTAGCGCCCAGACGGTCCAGAAAATATATTCGAGCCAAGTCATTACGTAAGGTCCGTCCTTGTAAAAAGCAAGGTGATTTTTTGTAAAATCAAATTTTTCATTCTTCTTTTTCCAAGGACGGACCTTGGAAGCGAGTGGTGATTTTTTTGATTTTGTTTTCGGCGGTTTTTAGGTATTTTTCTATTTCGGCAATCAGTGCCAATGCCTGTTCGTATTTTTCAACCGCTTCGCCTAGGTTAACTTTGTCACTTTCGAACCATTCAATAATCTCCGCCAGCTTGGCGTTCATTGTCTGATAATCCCGCTTTGTCTCTTTTGCCACTCCTTACTACCTACTCCGCTACCACCTTTATCTTACCATCACTCAGCTCAACACCTAGGTTGTCGCCTTTCACAACTTGTCTAACGCTTTTTACGTGATCCCTACCCTTTTTGACAATGGCATAGCCGCGTTTGAGTGCAGCGCGCGGGTCAAAGACGTTGATTAGCTTACGGCTAGCTTCCATACTATGTTTGGCTTGGTCAAGCGATGAAAATACTTGACTTGTTAAGTATTTTCGCCCGCCTGTTAAATCAGTCTGTATCGTGCCGATGGTATCCATCAAAAATTTTTGTAGGATCGACCCTACATTATCGAGCTGGATGATAATGTGCCGGCGATCGGGTACGACGATTTGGGCAGCGTTAGTCGGAGTGCTGGCGCGCTGGTCAGCCGCCAGTTCCGCCAAGCTAATATCGAGCTCGTGGCCGATGGCCACAAGCGTCGGTGTGCGGCTGCCGGCTACGGCCCGTACCACCCGTTCGTCATTGAACGCAACTAGATCTTCGGCACTACCGCCGCCGCGCGTTATTACCAAAACGTCAACCAGCGGGCTTATTTGTTCAAAATGATCCAGCGCGCCCACGATTGCTGCTGGCGCTTCCATACCTTGCACCAAAACGTCAGCTAAAATTACTTCTACCCCGCCCCAGCGCTCGTTAAGAATTTTTATGAAGTCAGCACAAGCTGCGGAGTTGGCGGCAGTTATTAAGCCAATGCGCCTAGGAATCTCTGGCAACGGCCGTTTGCGCTCCGGCGCGAACAGACCTTCGGCCTCAAGTTTAGCGCGCAGAAAATCGGCGGCTTTTTTAATGGCGCCTTCTCCAACTGGCTGGATTGATTGGAATGTGATACTAAAACCAAACTGCGGATGCAGCCGCGGCGTGCCAACAACTCGTAGCTTAAGCCCGTCTTGAAGCGGTCCCGGCAATTGGTAAACGCTGCCAAAAAATTTAATGCTGGCGAGTTCATCCTTGACGTTAAAATAAACCCAGCGATTGCGGCTCACCCTAAAATTAGTTAGCTCGCCTTGAATAGCCACAACTGGATAGGCCAGCTCCAACGTCTGGTTAAAGACCGCCACGAAATCAGCCGGCGAAAATATTAATTCTTTCATTGCTAAACTCTCCTGGTAAGACCGGTGCGTACCGCCCGTTGGTAAAAGAAATAGCCCGGCGGCAGCTGGATGAACATAGTTACAATACGGAACATGATTGTTACCGAAATGCTCAAGCCAGCCGGTATGCCTGTAGCCACTAAAACGGCGGTCATAAGACCCTCATAAATTCCGATGCCCGCCGGCAAAACAGAAATCAAACCGGCAAAATTAGCCACGGCGTAGGCCAAAATTACCGCCCCGATATTTACGTAATCGCCAAACGCTATGTAAACGACATAAAGAGCGGCGATTTCAGTGATATTCGCCATTGTGGTATGCCAAAACGGAAGCCTCAGCGCCCGCCAATTAGATTTTAATTTTTCGTAATTATCGTGTAATTCGCCAAAGACTTTTTGAGCTCGCTTAATGTTTATAATCTCGCCGTTGCGCGGTTGGACGAATCTGACTACCCGATTTAATATCCTTGTTATGAAAGTCAGGAAGCTATTGATACGCCGCCGGCTTTCGATAACGTAAATACCCAGCAGCGTACCGACGACCAAAAGAGTAATGAGTGATGTTGAAATTACTAAAACGAGGTTATTGGCATGATCGCGCAAAGCTAAAATAAATATACCCAAAACCAGTAGTGGCTGGTAACTAACGAATAATAAAAACAGCTTAGTAATCTGGGCTAGTGTAGCCTTAGCGGCGCTGACACCTTCACTGCGCGCCCTAATAGTGAAGTAGGATATACCGCTTACCCCGCCGCTTGGTAAAATGTAATTTACAAAATTGAATTCCAGCGACAGTTTATACATTGCCCAATAATTAACCCTATTACCCAGGGTTTTAAAGAGGTCTTTATACAAACGAGCATAAGAATCGTAATTAATCACCTTGAGGGGGATAATCAGCAGCAAGGCCGCGGCATTAATTCGTCCAAGCTCTTTGATAACGTCGGCGATCTGTTGGCGCAGGCTATAAATAAGTACTCCCAAAGCCACGAAGGTTGCCATTGTAATGTAAAACCGCCACTTAGATTTCTTCTGGTCGCTCATCTCTTTGAGTTATTATACTAGAGTAATGAAAGAGTTTGAGGCCAAGACTTTATGTATTTTGGGGCGCCAGCCGGCGTTGGGGCTGGCCGAGCTGGAGAGTTTGTATGGCGCTAGGCACGTTAAATCACTAGGTAGTAATGCCCTGCTCGACGTGCCAGCTGGCGATATAGATTTCAAAAAACTCGGCGGAACATTAAAAGTAGCGCAACTTTTGACAGTTCTGTCTTCATCCGATTGGGAATCGGCCTATGAATACTTGGCCGAGAGTATTCTGAAGCATCTGCAGCACCAACTCAGCGGAAAATTTACTTTAGGGGTTAGTGTTTATGGCTTTGAGTTGAGTGTAAAAAAATTAAACGCCGATTTACTGTCGCTCAAAAAAGTTATTCGGGGCGCCGACCGATCGGTTCGTATCATTCCCAATAAAACGCTTCAGCTGAACACCGCGCAGGTTTTGCATAATAATTTAACTAAGCGCGGCGCTTGGGAGCTGCTATTAGTGGGCCACGGCAGGCAAACATATCTTTCGCAAACATTTTTTGTTCAGGATATTGAAGCTTACGCGGCGCGCGACCAAGCGCGGCCGAAACGAGATGCAAGGGTCGGCATGCTGCCGCCGAAGCTCGCTCAAATTTTGATAAATTTGAGCTCGCCAGAAAACAGAAAGCAGAAAACAGTAAACAGTAAACCCGGACCAATAAGGATTCTCGATCCCTTCGCTGGGACGGGGGTGATTCTTCAAGAAGCTTTATTGATGGGTTATCATGTGATCGGCACGGACATTGAGCCAAGGATGGTTGAATACTCCAAGACCAACATTCAATGGTTGGTTGAAAAATATCCGCACATCGAGGGCCAGGTTGTTATTGAAGTGGGGGATGCTACCAATTATCAGTGGCCGCGTTTCAGCGCGGTGGCCAGCGAAGTTTACCTCGGCCGACCGCTAAACATCTTGCCCCCGCCTAACAAATTAAATGAAATAGTTAATGACGTAAACACAATTGTTAAAAAATTCCTGCAAAATTTAGCGCCGCAGCTGCGAGCCGGCCAAAAAGTCGTGCTGGCCGTACCGGCCTGGCGCAATGTGAAAGGACGGACCTTTCACAGACTGCCGCTGCTTGATAATTTAACCTCTCTCGGGTATAATCGGGTAGATTTAGTTCATGTTAAAAACGACGATTTGGTTTACTTTCGAGAAAACCAAATTGTCGCCCGTGAACTATTAGTATTAAACAGGTTGTAGGTTACAGGTTAGAGGTTACAGAAGATGAGTAAGACTAAAGCAGGCGGCACAGCCAAAAATGTACACGATAGTCCCGGCCAGCGGCTGGGCGTTAAGGTATTTGGCGGCCAGAGTGTCAAAACCGGTGATGTTATTGTTCGCCAAGTCGGCATGACTAAGCGTGCCGGCCCCGGCACCTTTGCGAGCCGCAACTATACAATCCATGCTGCCAAAGACGGCGTGGTCAAATTCAACGACCGAAAATTCAAAAAGTTTAGTGGACGCAGTATCCCCCGTACCGAAGTCACAGTCGAATAAATTAGATCATAGAACCTAGAATTTAGATCATTACTAGATTCATAGACACTAGATCAGATGTTCTATGGTCAATGATCAATTAACGTTCAATGTATTATGTTCAATGTTCAATTTTTGTTGAGGACGGCTCTTAGCAGTCCCGTGAATAGTGGATGCGGGCGCGTAGGCCGCGACAGAAATTCGGGATGAGCTTGGGTGGCAATGAAGTATGGGTGGTCAATAGCTTCAATGACTTCGACCAGGTGCCCGTCGGGGCTGGTGCCGCTGGCTTTGATGCCCCAACTCTCATATTGATCACGGTAAGCGTTAGCACACTCACAACGGTGGCGATGGCGTTCAACAATTTTTTCTTGACCGTAAATTTTACGAGCTAAAGTGCCCCTTTCCAGAACACAGGGATAATCACCTAAGCGCATGCTACCACCAGTGTTGGCTTTATCCTTTTGGTCTGCCATGTAATCAATGACTTTGTGCGGGCTGTCTTCGTCCAGCTCAACGGAAGTAGCCTCTTTTAATCCGGCTTGACGGGCGGCGGCAATAACGGCCATTTGCAGCCCTAAACAAAGCCCTAAATAGGGAATCTTGTTCGTGAGGGCATAGCCGGCAGCGTATATCTTACCCTCTAGACCGCGCTTGCCGAAGCCACCAGGGACAACTATGGCATCAACCGCTTGCATTTTTGCCTGTTCTTTTTTGTCCCGCGGCAAAATCTCGGCATTGATCCAAACAATATCAACATTTACTTCCCTGTCCCAAGCCGCTGTCCTAAGCGCCTCAAAGACGCAAAAATAGGTATCCTGATTATCTATATATTTAGCAATTACACCTACATGAACAGTTTTCCGGTAGTGCGTGAGAGCACTTTTAACAATCCTGCGCCAGGCGTTCATATCTGGCTTATGGTTGCGTAAATTCAGCCGCTCAGTAATATAATCGGCAATTTTTGCTTCTTCCAGCGCTAGCGGCACCTGATAAATGGTCTGGGCGTTGGGGAGCAAGACTATGGCCCGTTGATCAACACCGGTAAACATGCTTAATTTAGGGACAACTGCACGCGCCGGCGGCTTTGATTCGCTCCTGGCTATTAAAATATCCGGGGCTATGCCGAGGCTGCGCAATTCGCGCACAGCGTTTTGGGCCGGCTTGGTTTTGTATTCACCACTAGTGCCGAGGTATGGCAGGTAAACTACTTGGGCAAACAGGCAGTTCTCCGGACCGAGCTTGAGGCTCATTTCACGAATGGCTTCCAAAAAACTCAGGCTTTCAATATCACCGACCGTACCGCCAATTTCGACAATATGGACATCGAACCCCTTACCGGCGCTTAAGATATAATCTTGAATGATGGCGGTGAGATGAGGGATGATTTGGACATCTTCGCCCTGGTATTTGCCGGCGCGTTCGTCTTGAATAATTTTTAGCAGTACCCGACCGCTCATCAGCGAGCTGGCCTCGGTAAGATCTTCGTCCAAAAAACGTTCGTAATGACCGACATCCAGATCGGTTTCGGCGCCGTCTTTAGTAACAAAAACCTCACCGTGTTCACGGGGATTTAACAAACCAGCGTCAACATTCAAATATGGATCGCATTTTTGGATATTTACAGAGAGTCCCCGAGCCTTTAAAACGGTGCCGATTGAGGCGGCAGTGATACCTTTGCCAACGCCTGACAACACGCCGCCGGTTACAAATATAAACTTAGTCTGCTTGGCTTTTGGGGCCACGCCTCTCCTTCCATCAAAAAGCATAATAACTGATTAGATTCTAGCATAGAAAATAGGAACTAGGAATTAGGAACTAGCCGACTATTAATTGCTGTTTACTGTTTACCATTTACCATGGATAACTGTAAAAGGTGAAGGGTTAATGGCTACTGGATTTTGCTGCGCAAAATCTCGGTGGCGCGGTCTTTTGGGGGGTCGCGGCCGGCCTTTTGGTCCTCATCGCTTATGCTGAGCGTTATGTCGGGCGTTATGCCCTGTTTATCTATATTTGCGCCCATGGGAGTGTACCAACGAGCGATAGTTACTTTAAGCATTGGCCCCTCACACGAACCGCTGGTTTGAGTTAGGCTGAGGCTCTGCATACTGAGGCATTCCACTTGTTGGACACTGCCTTTGCCGAAGCTTTTTTCGCCAATTATTGTCGCCGCGCCGTTGTCGCGCAGAGCCCCGGCGGTTATTTCACTGGCGCTGGCGCTGCCGCCGTCAATCAAGACTACTGTCGGGATGTCTTTGAGGGTAGCGCCGCTTTTAGCGTACTCTGTGCTCAAAGTCTGTCCGCCGCGCTTTTGGGAGACTACAATCTGTTTTTTATCGAGCCAAAAACTAGAAATGTCAACCGCACCACTTAAATAACCGCCCGGGTTGCCGCGCAGGTCTAAAATAACGGCTTTGACGCCTTTGTTTTGGAAATCGGCAACGGCGGCTTTTGCCAACTTGGTGGTGTCGTCTGTAAATTGGGTTATCTTTAAATAGCCGATACCGGCGTCCACCGACGATTTAACGGTATCAACATTAATTTGCTGGCGGGTAATAGTCACCTCAAATGGCTTGTCTATCCCACGCAAGATGGTCAGTTTGACCGAAGTGCCGGCCGGGCCTCTTATTTTTTGGACGGCTTTGTCTACAGACAGGCCGATAGTAGTTTCGCCATCAATAGCGTCGATGATATCCTTCGGTTTTAAACCGGCTTTTTCGGCTGGGTAGCCGCTTAAGGGTGAGACGATAACGATGTTGCCGAGCTCATCCGTACCAAGTTCGGCGCCGATGCCGGTGAAGCTGCCACTCAGCTCTTCATTGAAGGTCTTGGCCTCCTCGGCATTAAAGTAAACAGTATAGGGGTCACCGGCAGCTTGTACCAAACCGGCTTTAAGTCCGTCGATTATTTTTTGCTCATCCAAAGTGCCGTCAAAATCGCTCTTAAGCAAACCATAAATCTGGTCAATCGAGCTATAGTCGAGGCTGGCCGGACCCGGCCTTGTTTTTGTTACGCTAAGCCCCCTTAGCTGCAGATCACCTCTGCCCACGGCTACGCCGCCAGTAAAAACTATAACGGTCAGAATAAGCACTGCAAAAATTTTAGGTAGTGGCCACTTCTTTTTCGGCTTTTCTTGCATAGGGATAATTACCCCAGAATCCATATTTTCCATAAAACTAACGCTTACCCAGTAGTAGACCCGCCTGAGGCGGACTCACTACTGGGCTTAATTATACCGTAGAAGTCTGAGCGATTTTAAGAGATTTAAGGGAAATGGATGAAAACTAGGTTGCCAATTGGCATCCGCGGCGCAAATGAGTAGGTGCCATTCCAGTCATGGTTAAACTGGCTGACGGCAATGGTTCCATCTCCGTTGACTGCTTCGACATACACGGTGTGGCCGTAGTAACCGCTGTTGCTAACCCCTACATCGCCGACTCTTGGATCGCGGTCTACCGGAATGCCGGCGGCACGGGCGTTATCGTCCCACTGGTTAGCGTTGCCGCGGCCGCCCCAGTAAGGCATGTAGCGTCCCGAGGCCGCCACGCGGTAAGCCGTCCATGACACACATTCACGGTTGTACATACCCCAGGTATCAACGATGCTGTCCATTGGCGCATTGCACCAATTCTGAGGGTATATATCACAGCGGCTGGTCTGAATTATCTGGCCGCCGCCAAACAGGCGGGCGTTCTCAATAGCCTGCTGTCGGCGCAAGTCGCTGATCTTTGACCGATTGTTTTTTATTTGCTCGTTATAGGTCGCTTTCTGGCCTTCAGTGTAGGCCAGCAGTTCGTTTTGCTGGTTTTGGTCAGCGCTCAGGAGTGTCTGCTGTGATTGCTGCTCCTTAATCAAAATCTGGATTTGGCGCTGTTTTTCTTCCAGCTCTAGTTTCAGCTGGGTAATCTTTTCTACTGTTGTCTTAATCTTGCTTTGGACGGAGTTTCGGTACTGCTGCCTATCAACAAACTCGCTTAAGTCTTTGCTGGCCGCCAAAATCTCGAGGGTGGAGATTTCCCCTTCCAGATACATAGTTTTAATACTTTCGCCCAGGATCCGTCTTTGGCGTGCCAGTTCGGTCTGTTGCTCCTCAATCTGTTTTTGCAATTCGCTGCTTTGGCGCTGGTTGTCTAAAATAGCTTGGCGCAAATTATTAATCTGAGCCGACAGCTTATCAATCGCGTCTTGGTAGCTGGCCGCTTCGGCCGCTAACTGATTGACTGCCACCTGATTGGTATCGTTTTGCTGCTGAAGGGCCTTTATCTGTTCATCAAATTGGTCGGCCCGCGCTAAGCCGCCGGCAATAAGGCCCAAAATTAAGATAGAACCAACAAAAATGGTGCTGATAGAGTGCCTAATTTTGAATTTTTGTTTTAGCATAAGAGCTTTACGAATAATAGCACCTCCGTCAATCAACTAGCAACTAGGAATTAGAAAATAGTAATCCCCTTTTGCTAGTTTCTATTTACTAATTACTAGTTTCTATTTGAGTTTCAGATACCGCCTGGCAGCAATAGCGGAACTGGCGGCTCCGATTATTATACCGGCCAGGATTTGGGTAGTCAAAATTAGCCACAAGTTATTCCTAAAGTACTCGCCGGAGAATTTGATGTCTAAAAGCCCTAGGGCGCTGGCCTGCAGAGTCGAACTAGCCACGGCAAACAGTGCGCCGCAGATAGCTAAAGATATAGCGGCTGCCACCACACCGTAAAGCATAGTTTCCACGATGAATGGCCCGCGGATGTAGCCAGGCGTTGCCCCCAGCAGGCGCATAATTACCAGTTCGTCACGCCGGTTGAAGATCGTCATCCGGATGGTATTAAAGATAATAAGCATCGAAATGATTATAAATACGGCGATCCCCACGATGCCGGCCTGACGGAAAAAGTCCGTGGCCTTGGCTATCTTATCGATGGCGGCTTTCCGGTCGCCACTATAACTAGTAGGATCGGATTGCAGGTTTTCAATCTCTGGTTTATCCAGGTACTCTTTTATGGTCTCCAGTTTGTTGGGGTCTTTGGGCGAGATAACCAGCGATGCCGGCAGTGGGTTATCGGTCTCAGAAATGGCGGCCTGTAACTCTTTATTGTTGATATTTTGAGCCCGGTAATTTTTCAGAGCTTGTTCTTTGGAGATGAACGCTACAGCCTGCACATTTTCAATGTTCTTTAGGTTTTCAATCAGATTGGTGCGCTGTCCATCAGTAACATCGTCTTTCAAATACACGGATACGTCGATATGGCTAGTGATATCAGAAATAGTGTGGCTAAAGGTAGCATTGGCGACAACTGCAAAAAGCAGTATGGTCAGCGTGATTCCCATCATGGCGATGGCGGCGATGGCCAGCCAAATGTTGCGGCCAAAATTAACGAAACCGTTTTTAACAATTCGTTCAAGCGTTACAAACTTATGGTCAGACTTCATTTTAACGCTCGGACGAGGTTGGGCCTTCTTCTTTAATCTCATATTTTATATTTCCCTACTGCATGGTCGGACACAATTTTACCGTCTTTAATGGTTACTACCCGGCGCTTTAAATAATTGACGATTTCCTGGTTATGAGTCGTTAGCAGTACGGTGGTGCCGAACTGGTTGATTTTCTCCAGAACTTTTATAACATCCCAGGCATGCTTAAGATCCAGATTGCCGGTCGGTTCATCGGCGATCAAAATCTTTGGCTGGCGAACAATCGCCCGGGCGATGGCTACGCGCTGTTTTTCACCACCGGATAGTTCGCGCGGGTAGTTTTTTTCTTTGCCTTTTAAACCAACTACATCTAAGACTTTTGGTATAGTATGCTTGATTTCGGCGGTCGGCAAACCGGCGATTTCTAGCGCAAAGGCGACGTTTTCATAGACGTTTCTGGCCGGCAGTAATTTGAAATCCTGGAAAACAACGCCGATTTTGCGCCGCAGCAGAGGAATGTCTTTGTCACGCAGTTTATCGTAGTCCATGCCGCCGACGATTATTTTGCCGGAAGTAGGCTTTTCTTCCCTGGTAAGTAGTTTGAATAAGGTAGACTTGCCGGCGCCGCTTTGGCCAACAATTATTACAAATTCCTTAGGCTCAACATGCATGCTGACACGTTCCAGCGCCGGCTCGTTGCGGCCATAAGTTTTTGTTACTCTGTCGAGTAAAATCATCGCTTATAAGTATAGCAAAAGCGCTTTTATCAATCGGGGCTAAACTTAGAGAACACGGTCTACGGGTAATCTTATAAGTGACTCTAGTTTGATATGATATTGCTCTACTAGTTCTTCGAGAACTGATTCAGGTCCGATTTCTAACTCGACTCCATTAATTTTACCGATAAAGGTTTGGCCATTGGCCTTAGCTGCAATTGTAAGTGCACTTACAAAGATTGGCACTGTATCAATGAACAAATTGCCTGTTGGTAACGTCTCAACTGGTCTTACCGCCAAATGCTCCTCGCCACGATTTTTTCGTTCAATTCTTTCTAAAATTTGTGGCAGTATGACTGATAATTTGACAGCTATGCCGCGATCTAACTCGCTGCCACTGGCCCTGACTATATGACTACTCACATCCGCTAACTGGTAGCTTGCTAGCTCATCTGCCCTCTGTTTGGCTCTCGCAGTCTCTGCATAAATTTCAGCCACTCTTTCGTAAACTGCTTCTGGTGTTATTTCCCTATCCGACTCCGCTGCACCATAAGACGCTTCTTGATCAAAACTCATAACTACTTTTCCTGTCTATATCCCAAGTATTCTTGAAATGTATATCCAATGCAAGCACGAGCATTTAGCTTCTTTCGAGGCAGGTCTAGTAGTGAGCTTTCGAGTTAATCCGCACGAATGCGGATTTTAAGCCCGCTTTAGCGGGCCGTTTCGAAAGTCTACTACTAGGCAGGCGTCAATGAGGGGGTCGAGGTCGGAGTTTAGGTTGGTTTTTTCAGCAGATTGTAAGTTTTCAACAACTGCCCATCAAGCGTCTTGATTTTTTCACCTTTAGATAACGCCCGTACTAACAGATAACAATCGGCGTAGTCAAGTTTAGTTTCAGAATATAACCGTAGAGAATTGCTCAATAGTTCGCTTTGCTTAAATTGCGGCCTGTCAATAAGTAGCATTAGAGCATCAACACTTTGTTTGCGATTGTAATCTTTGGGGCCAAGAACGTACAGGACTTCCCCGGCTGTAACCAGTGTGACTACCAAACTATTAGGCAAAGCCTTGTTAATAATCTGGTACGCCATAGCAAACAGGCGTTCGTCGTCACGAAGGATAAGCCTCAGTAATACGTTAGCGTCGACCAGACTTCTTTTCATACCTGGCTAGCGCCTGAGGGAAAATTATTTTTTCCCGCTCAGTTAAGAATTGGCGCCCACCCGGTTTGCCGATTATCTTACGAATGTCTTCAATTTTTACCTGCCGGCCAAGCCCCATTTTGTCTTTTGGGCCGAGCTTTATGGTTACCCGCCCTGGCACAGTTATGCCTAGTTTGTCGCGGATATCTTTAGGTAATGTCATCTGCCCCTTTTTGGTGATAGAAACAGTGTATATCATAGTATTACTTATACTACATGAGTAATACCAGCTCAGTCAAGTGCTTGAAGAATTCATCATTCTAATATTCTTAAGAATATTAGAATGATGAACCTTATTTGCCCATTACTTATTGCTTCTCAAGCCAGGTATCAATAAGGGGGTCGAGGTTACCGTCTAGAACTTTGTCGGGATCGGTTGTTTCGTAGCCGTTACGCAAGTCTTTTACTTGTTTGTACGGATGCAGGACGTAGCTGCGGATTTGATTGCCCCACTCCGCCGATTGGCTCGGCCCCTTGAGCTGACTCAGGTTCTCGGCATGCTGTTCCATTTGCAACTGAACAAGTTTTGAGCGCAAAATTCCCAGCGCAGTTTCCTTATTTTGCAGCTGTGAGCGCTCGTTTTGGATAGACGTCGTGATGCCGGTTGGAATGTGGGTCACTCGTACGGCTGAATCGGTAGTATTGACCGATTGGCCGCCGTGGCCGCCGGCGCGAAAAACATCAATTTTTAAATCTTTTTCATCAAGCTGCACTTCGCCGGGTTTATCAATCGCCGGCATAACTTCGACTTTGGCAAAACTGGTTTGGCGCAAATGGTCGGCGTTGAACGGGCTTAAACGAACCAATCGGTGCACGCCGTGCTCGCCGGCCAATTTACCATACAAAAAATCTCCATTGGAAAATTTAATGGTCGCACTTTTAATCCCGGCCTCCTCACCAGCGCTTTGGTCGATAGTTTTAATTTCTAGATTTTTGCTTTCAGCCCATCTTATATACATCCGCAGCAGCATCTGCGCCCAGTCTTGGGCGTCAGTGCCGCCAGCCCCGGCGTATATGCTTAAAATTACATCGTGGTCGTCAAATGGACCGCTAAAGCGCAAATCGCGCTTTAGAGTTGAGAACTGAGAACTGAGAGCTGAAAGCTGATCTTGTAACTCGTTATCCATTTTGGCATCACCTATTTTGACCAGTTCAAACAGCTCGTCGGCCGATCTTTGCAGATCCCGCCATGGCAAAATATGACGAGCAATATCGGCCTCGCGCTTACTCATCTCCTGAGCTTTTTGAGCGTCTTGCCAAAAATCCGGTTTAGCCATCTGTCCACGCAGATTTTTAAGCTCGGTTTCTAATTCTGCCAACTTCAAACGCCCGGCAGCCGATTCAACATCAGCCCGCAAATTTTCCACTTTTTTCCTTAAAGCTTCCATACACCTACTATTCTACAATTATTAGAGCGAGCACGTTACCGTAAACAGGCTTGGTCTGCTGAGTGCAGCCCGATCCGCCTTAGGCGGACCGGCGCGAAGCGGCCTGTTTTAGGTAATGTGCGAGCGACTTTTCAATCTGTATGCCAGAGTGGCTGCAGATGGTCGTTTAGTTTTTCGGCGATTTTGGGATCGGTGCCGCCCAGTACCCCTACCCCGCCCAAATTCTCGGCAAACAGTTTGCGCATTGCGCGGGCGATATCGCGCTTAGTAATAGCGCGGATTCGTACCGGTATGGAACGCATGTCCTCAATATAGCCATCGAAAAAGTAGCGCGAGTAGGCGCCCGACACACTCTGCACTGTTTGCATCGAGCGTTGGAAGGAGCCCAGCGCGTATTGTTTGGTATTTTCCAGCTCACTGACGCCAATAATTCCGTTTTGAACTTTTTTAATCTCGGCCAATACGATGTCGGCTAGGGCCAGCGCATTATCTGGCAGCACCTGGGCGCTTAGCCACCACTCTGTCACCTTTGAAGAAATATGATGCCCGGAGCTAACGTGGTAAACCAGTCCTTTGTCACGTGCCTGTCCAAATATCTTGGAATACAACGTCTCTGTCAGCATAACGCGGGCTAGCCCCAGCGCGTCATCATCTTTTTGGTCGATGATGTCGTTGAAATGTGTGCTGATAATTAAATATATATTTGGCACCGTTTCGTTGGCGACAAATGTCGGCCTTTGTGGTTTCTTGGCGCTTTCTTTCGGCAGCCTTAAGCGTGGTGAGCCAGCTGGTAGATCGAGTTCTTCCAACAAACGTTTAACTGAAACGCGGCGGCCACGCAGACTGCCGGCAATGATGAAGCGTAAATTGCGGGTAAAATGTGTTCGCTTATAATGCTCGATCAAATCTTCTCGAACAACATTGCTCATAAGTTTTGAACGCTCAAAATCCGTAGCAATTTTGAAGCCAAAAGCTTGGCTCATTTTGCCCGACAGTGCCCGAAAATGATTATTAGATAAACTGATTAATTCGTCATGTATATTGCCAAACTCGGCATTAAATTCGGTCTGTAAAAACAGCGGCTTGGCTAGCGATAGCTGCTGTAGCCGCATAACGCGCTCCCACTCAAAATCGGCTACCTCGCCAACGTATGCCACTGAATAATAACTGGTATAGGCATTGATGTAAGCACCATTTTTACTCATCTCGGCATTAAAAAGATTGCGGTCGGGATATTGCTCGTTGGCACCGGCTGAAACCATGTGCTCCAAAATGTGCGGTGTTTCCCATTTTTTACGCGGCATCAAAAACTCACCAGCCCTAAAATTAAGTTCATAGCTGGTCACTGACGCGCCGGGAACATCAATTAGCAGGCCTCGCGCGCCGTTTTTTAACGAAACTTCAGCGACGTAATGTTTCATGAATTGGAATTTAGATTTTGGAATTTAGATTTTGGAATTTCGACTAGACCAAAAACCAAGTTTATCATTCTATAATCCATATTCTATAATCTATCTTCTCTTCTTAGCTTTTTTTTTGCGCTGGCGCTCTGCCTTGCGGGCTTTTTTGCGCTGGTTATGCAAGCGGGCTTGAGCTGCTTGCTCGTCCTTTGACGCAGAAAAGTCTGATTCCTCAAAAGTTTCGGCATGGCTGATTTGGCTGGCATTATCTATAGAACCGCGGGCGGCGCGCGTTAAGTCTGTTTCGACCGTTTCCTCCAGTTGGGACTCTAGCGGCTGGGCGTGCATAATTGCCCGGACGATTTCGTGGCGCAAACTCAGCTGCATTTCGTCAAACAACAAGCCGCCCTGGCGGCGGTATTCTACCAGCGGGTCGCGCTGGCCGACGCTCATCCAATGGATGCCTTCGCGCAGATGATCCATATTTTCCAAGTGCTGCATCCAAAGATTATCAAGAATTTGTAAATAGACGTCGCGCTCGACTTTGCGCATAATTTCCGCGCCAAAAACGCTCTCTTGATTTTTATAAAGCTTAGTAGCGGCTAGCTCCAGCGCGGCTTCGAACTGGCTGGCATCGGTGTCAAAAAGCTTATCAAGTGTTTTTTCGTCAAGCGGGAATGTTTCGGTCAAGATCGTTTCGAAATGTTCGCTTAATGAGTCTGGATGGTTGGCCAAAAACTGGGCTTCTTCAGAAATGAATTTCTTAACCCGGGCGCTAATGTCTTGCGCCCGCAGGACCTCACGGCGCAAAGCATAGGTCGCCCGGCGGTGCCGGTTCATGACGTCGTCGTACTGGACGACGTTTTTGCGGGCATCAAAGTTAAAGCCTTCGACTTTTTTCTGGGCGCCTTCCAAGCTTTTGCTAATCATGCGGCTTTCGATAGGTGTGTCTTCATCAACCTTGAGCCGGTCCATGATTGAAGCAATGCGCTCGCCGCCGTAAATACGCATCAGGTCGTCTTGGCAGGATACATAAAACTGGGTCATACCCGGATCGCCCTGGCGGCCGGTGCGGCCGCGCAGCTGATTATCGATGCGGCGCGATTCGTGGCGTTCACTGCCTAAAACAAACAGTCCGCCAAGCTTAACTACCCCTTCGCCCAGCACAATGTCGGTACCGCGGCCGGCGATGTTGGTGGCCAGCGTAACGGCGCCCTTTTGGCCAGCTTTGGCGACAATCGCCGCTTCGCGTTCGTTATTCTTGGCATTTAAAACTTCGTGCGGAATTTTGCTCTTTTTAAGCAGTGAGCTTAAAAGTTCGTTCTTTTCGACGCTAACGGTGCCAATCAAAATCGGCTGGCCGCGTTTTTGCAAAGCAGCGACTTCACGCGTGATGGCCCGCATCTTGCCGGCTTCGGATTTATAAATACGGTCGGGCAGGTCTTCGCGCACCATCGGCCGGTTGGTCGGGATTTCCACCACGTTAAGTTTATAAATCTGGTGGAATTCCTCGCTTTCGGTCATGGCTGTACCGGTCATTCCGGCTAATTTTTTATACAAACGGAAGTAGTTTTGGAAGGATATGGTGGCCAGAGTCATACTTTCTTCCTGGACTTCTACACCTTCTTTGGCTTCAATGGCCTGGTGCAAGCCTTCGTTATAACGGCGGCCGCGCAGCAGCCGGCCAGTAAAATCATCGACAATGACAATTTCACCTTCTTTAGTTACGACGTAATCTTTGTCGCGGTGGAAAAGCGCCTGGGCTTTAAGCGCTTGCTCCAGGTGGTAAATAATGCGCAGGTTTTCGGTTGAATACAGGCTTTGGATGCCCAGGATTTTTTCAATAAATTCCACGCCGGCGTCGGTCAAAACTACACTGCGGCGCTTTTCATCCTTTTCAAAGTGCTCGGTTTCTTTAAGCTGGCGCACTACACGTGCAAACTGGTCATAAGCCGCGCCGCTGGCGGCCGACGGCGCGCTGATAATCAGCGGCGTGCGGGCTTCGTCAATTAAAATCGAGTCAACTTCGTCAACGATGCCGTAGTGTAGCTCACGCTGGCGCAGCTGGTCGGTTTCGCGCACCATGTTATCGCGCAGGTAGTCGAAGCCAAATTCGTTGTTTGTTCCGTACGTCACATCAGCGCGGTAAGCTTCCTGCCGGGTGGCCGGACGTAAGTGGCGGAAGCGTTCGTCAAAGTGTTCTTTATTTTCATAACTCGGATCATAAACATAGGATTCATCGGGGATAATAACGCCGACACTAAGGCCCAAAAAATGATAAATTTGGCCCATCCAACCGGCGTCGCGCTGGGCCAGATAATCGTTCACCGTTACCACATGTGCGCCCTGACCCTCCAAGGCATTTAAATAAATAGGTAGGGTGGCGACCAGGGTTTTGCCTTCGCCAGTCTTCATTTCAGATACGCCGCCCTCGTGCAGCACCATGCCGCCGATCAACTGAACATCAAAGTGGCGTTGCCCCAGCGTACGGGTGGCTGCTTCACGCACCGCCGCATATGTCTCGGGCAGAATTTTATCCAGGCTCTCACCCTTTTCCAGCCTTTTCTTAAACTCCGCTGTCTGGCCTTTGAGCTTGGCGTCGGTCATTTTTTTGTACCTATCGGCCAGCGCGTTAACTTCGTTAACGCGCTTTTTTAGACGCTTTATAGTTGATGCCTGGGGATCGCCCAGGACACGCTTCAACGGCTTAGTACTTAGTTTAAATTTGAACAAAAAAGAAACCTCCAATAAATTAGCTGTGAGCCAAGAGTCCTTAGTCCATAGCTATAAATTCTTCGCTCTAAACTCTCAGCTCTGAGCTGTTTGCTCATATTATTTTAGCGCAAGAGTGCCCCAAAAACCAATCTGATGTTTACGTAACCGCCCCTGAGCTAAATTACTTAACCTGTTAAGTAATTTAAATAGTCATCTGGCCTCCCATATAGGGTCTAAGAACTGTCGGGATACCAACTTTACCGCCAGCCGTCTGGTAGTTTTCAATAATCGCGATTATTAAGCGGCTTATGGCGGCTAATGTACCATTAAGGGTATGTGTGTATCGCGTATCCCCTGCCTCGTTCTTATAACGAATGTTCAAACGGCGGGATTGATAATCGGTTACGTTTGAACAACTCATTAGTTCGCGGTAGGTTTTATCAACCGGACTCCAGTATTCAAGGTCAAATTTTTTATACGCCGGAGTGCCTAGGTCACCAGCGGCGATACGCACAATCCGATATGGAAGTTTGAGTTGCTGACATAGTTCTTCTTCCATCGCTACCATTTTTTGATGCCATTTTTCACTCTCTTTTAATGCGCCCACGCAAAAAACGTAGAGTTCTAATTTATCAAACTGGTGCACGCGGTATAAACCTTTGGCGTGTTTACCGTAAGCTCCGGCCTCTAGCCGGTACGATGGGCTAAAGCCGCCATATAATTTCGGTAAATCCAATAATATTTCATCGGCATGATAGCCAGTCAGTGGAATTTCAGCCGTCGCTATAAGGTTTAAGTCTTCGCCCTCGACTTTATATATCTGGCGTTCCTCGCCCTTAGCGGAAAAGCCGGCACCTTCCAGTACTCGCGTATTTACCAGGTGCGGCACCAGCATTGGCATAAAGCCGTGCTTTTTAGCCAGCTCTAAACCAAGTTGCAAAATAGCGAATTCTAGCTCAACCAACGTGCCTTTGGTGTAATAAAATTTATTGCCGGCCACTTTAGCGCCCCGCTCGAAATCAAGCAGGTCTTTTTCTTGGGCCCAGCTTACGTGGTCTTTAACTTCAAAACCTTTGTTGCCTGTGTCACCCCACTTCTTTTCCTCGCGGTTAGCTTCCTCACCGCCCAGCGGCGTATCGTCAGGAAAAACATTAGGTACTGAGGTTAGTAATTCATTAAATTCGATTTCTACCGGGTCGAGTTCTAGTTCCAGTGCTTTGAGCTTTTTCTTTAGGTCTTGCCCTTTGGCCGTTTCCTGCTCGATCAGTTTTTTATTTTTGAGCTGCTCAGCCAGTGCATTGCGCTGGGCGCGGACTTTTTCAATTTCGGCCAGTAGATTCCGGCGGTCCTCATCAATTTTAAGTAGATGCTTAATATCAACCTTGTAGCCCTTTTGCTCGGCTTTTTTCTCAACCAGCTCGGCATTCTCCCGAACAAAACGGATATCTAACATATTAATAAGTAGTATATCCAATTTTTCTGCAAGAAGCCTTATTGCCTACAGTAAATAAATGTTATATAATATAAGTATGTCTGAACATGTGGAGAGTAATCCAACCCTTTCGGTCATTAATCAGCGCTTTAATGAGGGTTCTTTACCGCCACAAAGAACAGACGACTTTAGTGTGTCTGCTCTTTTTGAAGGTGGCGCAATGGGTAGTATCGTAGTTGCTGCTGAGGCAGCAACTACCTGCTTCCTACAGCGGCACAAAACTTTCGATATGCTATCTGGTACTTCCAGCGGGGGGATAATTGCCATGTGTGTAGCTACTGGACAAGCCGATGATATGGTGAAGGTTTTCTTGGAAAAAGTGCCATCTCCAAAATTTATTAATCTAAGACGAGTTCTTCGAGGTAATATTGCTGATATTAATTACCTCGTAGATGATATCCTGGCCGGTGATCCATGTATAGAATGGGAAGGTGTGCGGGATTCGAAAATACCTGTCAATGTCATTGCGAGATCAGCAGTCACGAAAGAATCGGTAATTTTTAGTGATTTCAATTCCAGGGAAGATGTATTTGGATCACTGAAGGCTGCTGTCTGGATGCCCCGAATTGCTGGCTGGAGACCTCATGTCCATAACGGGCATCCCTATTGGGATCACATGAGTAATGGCCTCGAGGTTGTCGCAGCCCAAAATCCAACTCACATTATTATCTTCAGAGGTAACGATAAAAAACTCAAATACCCAAGATCCGTACTTAAGTCTGATGTAGAAATAGAAGAAATAAGACCTTCAAAAACAATAAGGCGATTGGAAAAAAGACAAAGGGTTCTTAAAAATGCTGTAAAAATAGGTGCACTAACCACGCTCGAAGCATTTGAACCGACAAAAGAGGAGGTTGATTTGGTCAGAGAAAGATTTGACTACCTAGGTGTCGCTATATAATTTTTTCGGCTTTGATTGCAGAGCTTCCAGAGTAAGTTGGGTGCGTGATTTGGCGTAGGCGCAGTGTTCACAGTCGGCTGATTCTTTGGGCATATCGCTTTCCAGACAGTCTTTGATTTTTTGCAAAGTTGGCTCAACCCAATCGTCCTTGCCCTTATATGAAAGTAGGGTTAACTCAAACTCCAGCTTGGCGTCAAAAGCTCTATTATCTTTCTTGGCGTTGCAATATACCCAGTAGCCGGTATTGCTAACCGGCAAACCGTTTTGGCGCAGCAGCCATTGGTAGATCTCCAGCTGCCGGCGGTATTGGTCATGCCAGGTTTCGTTCCCCAGTTCTTCTATCTTGCCGGCTTTGCTGGTGGACTTATAGTCCACAACAACGAATTTACCTGCTTTGTCCTGCCAAAGATCATCAATAGCACCGAAAATTAACAAGTTCGTTGGTTCATGATGGGCCTGCACACCCGTAAAATTTTGCCGCCATGTATTTAGTTTTTCATGGGGTACTGGCTTGCAATCAATACCGTACGCTTCCTGCAGGGGGTGCTGCTTGCCACTGGCACGGTGGATATCAAATTCCTGTTTCAGCAAGGTATCTACGGCTGAGTTGAGCGTAAACGGCGGCCCTTTGGGCCGGCTTATCTTCAGGCGTGTGTCTAGCCAAAAACAGCGCGGACACTGCACGTATAGATCAATCTTGCTACGGCTGATTTTATAAACCGTTTTTTGGCCAGGTTTATAAGGGAGGTTTCTGAATTTTTGCCAACTACTCATAACTTATTCTCGGGAAGGTACCCCGAGTGTCGGATTCACTCCGCACCCGGCGGTGATAGGAAACCCCGAAGGGGTGTCTTATGTTTTTATAAGGCGGGCTGCGCCATCTCGTGTAAGCCATCTATCTATTTTAGCAACTAGTTGATATTGGTAGGAGGATTTATCTGGGCGCAGTATTCTACATAAAGATCATAGTCAGGGTTTTCCGGGGAGCATAAGTCGGTGCTTGGGTCACTATAGATTGATTCTGGAGTGTAAATGTATGGCTTAATAGTCTGACAGTTCTCGCCGGCTTTATATTGGTCGTCGATATAAAGATAAGATGAGCCGTAATCGTCATAATAACTGCCGTTTTCGGCCTGGCCGCTTACTGTCATCCCGCTAAGAATTTGATCGATGCTGCCGATATTTAATTTGTTTGATTTTTTGTAAGTCGCACAGAATTCAAATTCGGAGGCGCTTTTCTTTGTATATTTAATGGTAGCCGGGGTGTTTTTTACGCCCGCTTCCTCTAGCGAGCCGGGGGCTTTGTTTTGCTCTGTTACGTAATTATTAATTTTCTCGGCAGCATCTTTGGCGGCTTTAAGCGTTTGATTATCCTGTTTGCCGCTAGCCCCCTGAACTAGGACATAGACTGCCAAAACAGCACTCAGAAGGCCCAGCGCGAATATACCGACAAAATATTTGCGCATAGAGCTCACCTGGCGCGTAGTTTATGCTCGTCCCACCAATAATATGCAAGGACTCCGCCGGCAACTATTAGCACAATCAGCATAGTAAGGAATGATTTGACAATTGTCGGTCCGCTTTCCCCGGCGGCTTTTTGCAGCACTAGATAAATAAAACCAATGACGTTAAAAAGGCAGGCCGAAAATGCGATTATTTGAGTGAACTGGCTAAGGCGGCGTTTTGAAGGGTCAAAACGCAGCTCCGGCTTGGCAAGCTCTTCACGTTTGAGCCGAAGAAAAAGGTAACCAAAAACCGGCACGCAAGCAATCAGTATCGCAGTTGGTAAAACCAGCATCTTAAATGAGGTTCCACCATTTATTAAAGCTATCAAGACCCAGATAACACTCCCGGCTACCAGCCAGAGGCTGAATGTCATCATAGCGTATTCCACGCCGCGGACACTTAAGGCTTGGACGACAGCCACCGGCAGGTCGTTTCGTGGTGTTAGGTCAGATAATTCCGCATCTTGGACAGGCGAGGTTGGTGGTGGTGGTGGTGGTGGTGGGACCTGCGGTTGCCAAGGTTGGGGGCTGGCAACCGGTTGAGGCGGTGGTGGCGGCATTGTAGCCACCGGCCCCTGTTGGTACTGATTATTAAACGGATTTTCTTCCATCACTCAAAATCCTTATGCTTAATTAAGCCTAAGTATATGTACTTTTGCGAATTAAGTAAATTTTAGCCGGCGAGCCCAGTAGTAGACTTTCGAGTCAGTCCGCTGCCAGCGGACTAAATATTCGCTGTGGGCGAATAATCTCGAAAGCTCACTACTGGGCGAGGATGACAGCTAGCAGGGATACTAAGGCTAAAGCGGCCGCTATAACCAAGATTAGAATTCCGGTGCTTTTAAACGGGTTCTGCATTCTTTCATTGTAACCCAAAAAAGAACGAGTCCGTGGTGGACTCGCTCACTAGATTGTGTTTGTTGTATTCTTTTTTTAGTTCAGGGCTTACGCATATGGATGCAGTGCAAGGAAGAAATGAGTAGTGAAGTAAGCTGTATTTGACATACAGCGAGCGAGCAACGGAGTTTCTGACACAGCAATGCGCCAGAAGCACCAGCGGCGCGGCTGGCTATGCCGGACGGCAGGCTGGTGCGGTGCGTAAGTTCTGGTTACTTTTTGACCCAGCGGCTGGCCAAGCCAACTACCAGGTAGCCTACGACAGCCCAGAAAGCCATCGCGGCCAAGGCGACATAGTCCACCACCCAGCCGCGGCTTACCGCGTCTACTGAAGTAAAGATGTTGCGCAGCGGCTCTAGCAATACTTGCGTATTGGTGTAGACCCAGTGCACGAACGTCGCGTCCGGATTGCCATTGAAGAACCGAAGCACAACCCGCACTAGGAGCAAAGCTTCCGCCAGCCATACAAAAAGACTGACAAGTTGCTCTACCACTTGCCTATTGACCCTAGTAAGATCCATAGATCCTCCCTTAATTAGTAATGACTTCATGATATGCCTGCTCATGCAAATTTTCAATACATATCCACAGCCCGTTCGATACTTTAAGCACCCCAGAAACAGCGTTTGGGTTTGAACTGTGGATATGAAATACTGAAGGTATGGCAGAGCAGATATCAACGTATCAAGCAAGGATTGAAAAGCTGTTCGCTCGGGCTAGCGTAAAAGAATATTCAAAGAACCAGCTGATTTACTACGAGGGCGACGAGCTTACACGTTTTTACCTCATAAGAGAGGGTTATGTTAAGGCTTACACGATTTTGGACAGTGGCGATACCCGGACTATTTTTCTTTTAGGGCCCGGTGATATCTTTCCTATTGCTTTCTCGGTCAAGTTGGATTGGCACAACTACAAGATTAAGTATTTTTACCAATCCCTTACCGATGTCACCGTGCGCCATCTATCACGTGATGCTTTTAAAGAATTAATCGGGGCCAACACCGAGAACTTGAGGACGTATTTAGCCTATATGTCGGCCAGCAATGAGGCGATTATGAAGCAGCTAGAGGTTATGAAGAGCAAAAAAGCCATTAATAAGGTTATTATGCTGCTGCCTTATCTTATTTCTAAGTTTGGTGAGCGTATCCGTCCCAATGCTTACCGCCTAAAAATTAAATTGTCGCACCAGGAAATTGCCGACTTGTCCGGCGTCACGCGCGAAACCACGACTACACTTGTTAAACAACTAGAAAAACGCGGCCTGCTGGAACAGCTTAAGGGACGTTTGATAATCCACACCAGACCAAGGAAAAAGAAATAGTCGAATTTTTTACTGACATAGATTGATTATGACGCGTACTATTTTTATCCATGCGGTCAAAGTCATTTTGGATAATTATTATTGGCCTGCCCGCTGTAGCTGTAGCGGCCACCACAATTTTATTATTAGCCGAAAAGGAGGCGCCAAAAACTATGGAAACCCAAACTAACAACCGAAGCTCTAGTTTAAAACTAGTTAGCCAGGTTTTTCGCGACGGCGCGGCTATTCCTGCCCAATACACCTGCAGGGGCCAAAATGTTAATCCGCCGCTTAATATTATGGGTGTTCCGGCTGGTACAAAAAGTTTAGCGCTGATCGTCCATGACCCAGATGCTGTGAGCGGAGATTTTGTCCACTGGACGGCGTGGGACATACCGATCGCAACGACCGAAGTGGCCGCCAACAGCGTACCAACTGGGACTGTCCAAGGCATCAATAGCGCCGGCCGAGCTGGTTATATGGGCCCCTGCCCGCCGGCCGGGACTGGTACCCACCACTATATTTTTGAACTTTATGCACTAGATAAAACTCTAGGGCTGAAAAACAACACTGATCGAGACCAGCTCAAAAACGCTATGGAAGGCCACATTCTGGCCCAGCACATCCTGACTGGCCTATTCAGCGCTGATTAGATTGGCGCGTAAGGAACATGGCAGATGCCACGTCCCGTTTTTTCAGTGTATTTTTGGTGGTGCTCTTCGGCTGGCCACCACTTGCCGGCCGGCCTGTCCGCCGAAGCTTCAGCGAAGGCGGGTTCTAGCGTGGTAACAATTTTGCCGCCAAATTTAGTTTTGTTTAGTGCCTCGATAATTTTTGGGGCTTGTTGTTTTTGTTCATCATTTTGATAAAAAATCGCCGAGCGGTACTGATCGCCAACATCCGGACCTTGCCTATTTAATTGCGTGGGGTCGTGCATCCGAAAAAAATGTTTTAGCAGAACTTCATAGCTGACTTTGGCTGGATTATAGGTTATTTTGACAGCTTCAGCATGCCGGGTTACGTGAGAACAAACTTGTTCATATGTTGGTTGGTCCGTATGTCCGCCAGTGTAACCAGCTTCGGTCTCCAATACGCCCGGGACTTGGTCAAAATAATACTGAACTCCCCAAAAACACCCCGCCGCAAAAATAACAGTTTCCTCCATAATAAACTTCGTCCTTATTCCAATATTCTGCAGAATTTGAGAATTAGTTTGCCTCTGTCAGTAATCCTATGCTCAACTGACGTACCTTTATATTTTTTCAACAAGAGTCCTGCTCCCACTAATTTTCTAGTGTGTTCACTAGCCGTTCTAAAGTTAATTTTAAGCTTATCAGTAATATCAAGAAGAGTTAGGTTGGGCTCCTTAGCTACTAATTCAAGAATCCTTATACGGTGGTGATTAGCGAAACCCTTAACTATTTTTTCCAGGTACTTAGCATCCATCATCATTCAAATCATAACATGTTTATTCCAATATTCTGCAGAATATTGGAATAATGCTGGGTTGCTTAGAGTTTTATTTTGCTTAAATCGCCATCTAAAACAGCAGTGCTCATACCATAAACTTCTTCGTAATAATTGGAGTCTTTGGGTACCCCATTAAGGATAAAGACTGGTTTACCTAAATAATAAGCCAGTCCCCATTCCATGGTAGCGTTTGGGCCGATATAGTTTGGCATGCCGAACTTGTCGTCGTTAACTATCAGAATGGCATCACCTTTGGCAACCTCTCCAAAATGTCCATCGGCTTTTTGCCGCTTTATGTGAAAGTGCTTTGAATTATTATGCCAGGTCTTAACTTTGGCAATGTCATAATTGCCAGTCTTTTTCATCATTTCAGTGGTTGCCGGAACCACCGCATTCCAGCCTATTTCTCTTAGTACATCAGCTATCTCGTTCACGTGTTTATAGAACGAACCGCTGGAACAGATGACAATTGTCTTTTTAACTATTGATGTCGCGCCTTCTAAAACTTAGCCAAGAAATTATTCCCAAAATTAGGATGACAGTTGTGAAAACCGAGGCTACTTTCCAAGCGTAAAAACCATTTAAGACCTCAGTTGGGTTGTAATAATGATACGGTAAGATTTTTGCCGGCCAGCTAAGCCAGTCCACGACACTTTCCAACGAAGCAATGATGTAACTGCCGAGCCCAACCAAGCACGCCACACCAATACTGGCGCCGCGGCCGGCGGCGCCCATCGCCGATAGGCAAAAAGCTATCATGCCAAAAAGCAGCGCCAGTAAAGCCGCCAGCAAAACAGCAAATAAAATGTGCCCCGAAGGGACAACCAGACCAACCGCTTTGACAAGCGAAGTTATACTAATCGCCGACACCAAAACGACAACCGCGCTGACCAAAAGTCCCGTCAAGGCTTTGGCGAGCAATAGCTTGCCGCGCGAAATCGGACGGCCAAGCAGCAGTTCAATGGTACCATCCGTTTCTTCGCGGGCGATTAATGAGCTGCCAAGACCAATTATTAAAATGCTCAAAAGAAGCGGCAATAGTAAGTAAAACAGCCGCGAATTAAGATAGCCCACCGGTGAAAAAAGGTCGCTGCTGCCACCAATCAAGGCCCGAACAGATTCCGGCAGGTGCGACAACGCTTCGTTTAGCTGCGCCGCTTGGCTTTTTACGGAAGGATACACCCCTAGCTCCAAGCCGACAAAAGCCGTAATGCCAAGACACCACCAAAAAATTGACCAGCGGCGCTGCCAAAAGTTCCACTTGATTATTGGCTTCATCCCGAAGTTCCTTTGGTAATTTTCAATTTACAATTTTGCAATTTACAATCAATTTTCAATGAATAAATTTTTAAACTGTTTGATTCATTGACACTTTGAGACTTGAATGAAAATTGTGATTTGAAATTTGAAAATTGGAGTGATTTAATCATGGCTTATTGCCTCCTCTGTAAAATCTCAAAAATTCTTCTTCCAGATTGGTCTCTTCACGTTCCAAGCCAATGACTTTATGGCGCGCCAACACCAAAAACAAAGGTTTTAAATCACCCTTTATGCGGACCGTCACATGACGCGGCGTGTTAATTTTTAGGCGGGCCCCGGGTATTGTGCGCAGCTCGGTCAGCGGGGTAGCGTCGGCAAAAGAAATATTATAGGTTTGCAGCGCTTGGCTGGCGAGTTCAGCGATAGTTTGTTCGGCTATCAGTTTACCATCGCGAATAAAACCAACCCTGTCGCACATTTTTTGCACCTCACTTAAATTGTGACTGCTGATAAAAAACGTCGCGCCTTGTTTTTTGCCAGCCCGTACCATCTCGAAAAATACTTCCTGCATCAACGGGTCGAGCCCGGCCGTGGGTTCGTCCAGGATTAGTACTTCGGGCTCGTGCATTAAAGCTTGAACCAAACCGATTTTTTGCCGGTTACCCCTGCTTAGCTGGCCGATCTTCATGCTAAGGTCAATTTGGAACAAGCGCGTCAGGTCGCGCTGATAGTGACGGTGTTTTGGCGGCTGCAAGGCGGCCATATATTCCAGAAATTGGGCGCCGGTCATTTTGTTATAAAGCGCAACCTCGCCAGCCAGATAACCAACGGATTTTTTAACTGCCGGCGACTCGCTAACAACATTGAGATTACTGACCAGCGCGTGCCCTTCAGTTGGCTGGATAAAATTCATCAGCAGGCGGATGGTCGTTGATTTTCCGGCGCCGTTAGGGCCCAAAAAACCGTACATCTCGCCTGGTAGAATGTTGAGGTTTAGGTCTTTGACAGCATATTTATCGCTGCCCGAGTAACGTTTGCCCAGGCCGAAGGTAGCTATCGCCGGCGCGCTGTCTGTCATTGGGCCTAATTATAATCCTAAGTGACGGGCTTTGGGATGTTTTGAAACAAATGAATTGTCTTTTAAGTAAAAACGCCAGGGCGCGTCGGTGGCCCGGCGGATACCGATACGCGGACTGGTGGTAATGTCTTGGGCTTTGATCGGTTTTTGCGGTGGCTCGAGGTAAATACTTAACGGATCGAATTTTTCACCGGATAAAGATGTGTCTTTAATGCCCAGCGCTTGTGTTAACTTTCCTGGCCCATTCGCCAAGTTGTGAAAGGACGGACCTTTCACATTTTTGTGATAGGTTGAACCTGTCACATTTCCAAAACGGTTTTCTTGCATAATTTCCAGGCCTTGTAATGGTTCGCCGGCCCGAATCAAAACAGCCTCACCCCTGCCACGGGCGCCAGTTACAATATTCAGGCAGTAATGCATGCCGTAGGTGAAATAAACGTACAGCCGGCCGCCGGCTTCGAACATCGGCGCCGTACGGGCTGTTTGGCCGCGGAAGCTGTGACTAGCCGGATCATCTTGATGATAGGCCTCCGTTTCAACAATGCGCAATTTAATTGTTCCCTCCTGCGTTCGGCGTACTAAAATCCAACCCAGCAGCAGTGGGGCCGCCTGCAGCGAGCTTTTTTGTAAAATTGTCTGCAACTGTTTATCCATTGATAAAAACTTCAGTGGCTGAGGGGAAGCTGTTGTAGCCGACGGCCCGCATACTGGCGCCGTAAGCGCCGGCGCCGCCGATAGCTGCCATGTCGCCAATTTTGGCCTGGTTAAGCTTGCGGGGTTTGATTGCTTCGGGGTTGCCCGGCGCGGGCGTAAATACATCGCCTGTTTCGCAATTATGGCCGACTACTACGTAATCCGCTGTTTTCATAGAATCGTTTAAAATTTTGATCTCGTGCTGGGCACCATACATCGCCGGCCGCAGCAGATCATTCATACCGCTGTCCAGCTTAATAAAATTAAAGCCATTTTTGCCGGTATCAACTATGTCGACTATGCGGCCAAGCAGTAGGCCGGCGTTACCGACCAGCCAGGCGCCTGGTTCGATCTCGAGTTTTATTTTGCGTCCGCTCTGGCGCGCAAAAGCCTCCAGTTCGTCTTGGAAAATTGTTATTAACTGGCTCAGATCTGCCGGCCGTTCACCAGGCATACGAGCAATTTTGAAACCACCGCCCATATTAAGAATTTCTATAAAGGGCATTTGGGCGACTAACTCAAGTGATCTTTTGATTGCCAAGCGCCAAATACTGGCCGCGCCGCCAGAACCAATATGAATATGCAGGCGGTTAAGGTGCGCGCCGTTTCTTGTCTGCCAATCAAGTACCTGCGGAATATATTCATGCCAGATTCCAAAGCTGGAAACTGCCCCGCCGGTAGTTGTACGTCGATTATGCCCAGCTCCCAAACCAGGATTAATTCGCACCGCTAGTTTGCCTTGCCAGCCAACCTGTGTAACTAGGTCCAGCTGATGAAGCGAGGTGGCTACAAAACGGACACCGCTTTGCAGCGTTTTTTTCATGTCGCGCGGGGGTTGCTGTGAACTAAGGCTTACCTTGTCCGGCTCGACCCCAAAGCTGGTGGCGTGATCGGATTCATAATCCGAACTGGCGTCAAAGTGCAGGCCGAGCTGGTCAAAAAGTTTAATTATTTGCGGATGCGGGTTGGCCTTAATGGCATAACGCGGCGTGCAATCCAAAAGCTGACAATATTTCAGCAGCTCCCCTGCTCTGTTCGCTAAAGCGTCTAAATCATAAACATACAGAGGCGAGCCATGCTTAGCAATCAGAGCTGCAGCCCTGTGTTGATCCAAAAAGATGGCGCTAGACATTGTTTTTATTGTCTATGGTTTTTTGGTACAAGCCAAGCCCGGCTACCTGTACCCGCCGTCCATCATCTATCTCCATCAGATACGGCCCAGCAAACATCCCACAACGCAGAGCATACTGAGGGTCTAGTTCGATAAGGTGAACCAAAGAAATAATAGTCCTTTTACCTTTATAACTTTCACTCGATATCGCTATTCCAGCAATCATGAGATAGCCCAGATTGCGCCTAGTATCCTCAAACTCTTCTATCTCTTCCTCATTCAGTCTCGGCAGTTCGTACTCGGACGTCGGTTTATGTAAAAATCTTGCGAAAGAATCTACTTCGACCGCGGATTCCAATTCTGTTGTACTCATTTTTCTCCTTGATGATTTAAAAACCGCCTGGTCGCGACCAGGCGGCTATTTTCTAATTAAAAGCCTGTCACGACCGAAACGCGTGTGTTGTTGTCTTAATCGTGATAGCTATGCGAACCATGCGTCTACTTATAGCAAACTTGTTAACACTGGTCAAGCTTCTAGTTTTAATCTTTTCATAAGCCAGTCACGCGGCAGGATCGACAAAAACCAGCCGGCCCGCGGGCCGCTGGTTTTGCCAATGAGAGCTTTGTAAAGCGTTTCGAACATGGCTTTGGGCTCCATACCGACAGCGTCTTTAAGATCGTAAATGGCTTTGTGGAACCAATCGCCATCGGCATCTTTGGGCGCTTGTTCAATTTTTTGCGCTAATGTCTGCAAAAACCCCTTTTCTGCGTCTGAAAATTCGCTGGCTTTTATTTCCTTGCGAAGATCAAATTTAACGTTGTCCGGCGCCCACTTGTCCAACCAGTTATTGATATAAGCCAGTTCTTTTTTGATAATTTCAGCTTGGGCGCCAGCGATATCGGCATGTTCTGTGCGCTTAATTACTTCAATCGTTTTTTCGCTATCGCGCAAAGATGCTTGATAGCTGCCAACCAGGTGCGAAAAAGGCACGCTGCTTATCACTCGCTCCGATCCGGCTTGGGAAAGATTGATAAGTTTTGAATTAGGCTCTTTTTGCATCAGCTCGGCAAAATCATCAATAAGTTGGGCTACACCGTTTTCGACATCAAAATATAATCTTTTTTCCGGCGGAAAGCGCAACATAAAGTAACGAACTATCTCGGGCGGTAAGACATCGACAACCTCAGCTACGCCGATACCGGTGCCTTGGCTGGCGCTCATTTTTTTGGTGTCGCCGGCCCGGTTTACGAAATCATAAGGTACCGGCAACGGCCCGGGAATACCAAAAACTTGTTTATCAATAGCTAAACCAGTGTCGAATGAACCGCCTTTCGTAGCGTGGTCACGGCCAGCCGGCTCGACAGAAACAGATAGCAGCCACCACCGTGCCGCCCAGTCAACCCGCCAATTCAGTTTTACTTCTCCATTTTTATAGCTGATCTTATGTGCTTTTCCTTCGGGATCAGCATACTTAATGGTCTTTTCATCTTTATCGAATGATAAAACTTTTCGGTTTTTTAAATAACCCTCTTCAACTACCTGAACGGGCGACCAATTGTCATCAATCTTATGGCCCGAAACAGTTTCTAGTATTAAACGGATTTTAACTTCATTTTCCAGTGTCTTTTCAATGGCAGACACAAAAAAACCGGCGCGATATTTTTCGTGGCTCCTCATTGCTGCCATTTCGATACCCAGACGCTGAGCGCTTTTTAAAAAATCATTCAAAAAATAATCAGCGTATGAACCTTTCCCGCCACCAGGCGCAGGAATGTCACATAGCGCTTTGCCTAGATGTTTTTCAAATTCACTAGGTACATTTACCGGGATTTTCCGCAGGCCGTCGAGATCATCGACATAGTGCAGGTGCCTAGCTTGTCTGCCCCGGTTTTGAAGTTCCCTGGTTATGGCGTCACAAATGATAATTTCGCGCAGGTGGCCGATATGATAGCTGCCCGACGGTGATGCGCCGGAAGAAACTAATATTTCACCGCTAGGCTGCCTGGCAATTACCTCATCGGCGATTTTATTCAGCCACTGCATAAGTATAGGTTACAGCAAACAGGTTACGGGTTACAGCCTGAATCCAGCTAAACAAATCGGAGCTACTGTAACCTACAACCTCTAACCTGTAACCTGTTTTAGCTGATGGAGGTGATTTTGTAGGTGGAATTTTCGCTGGGGAGTTTTATCTCTACCTTGTCGCCAATCTTTTTGCCGATTAGAACTTTGCCAATTGGTGATTCGTCGCTGATTTTGCCACTGAGAGGGTCGGCTTCCATGGTGCCGACTACTTGAAACTCTTTGGACTTGCCATCAGCGCTTTTTAACTTAACGGTGGAGCCTAGCTTGACACGACCATTACTTTTAGGCTTTTTGATCAGTTTACTATTCAACACCACGTGTTCCAGCTCGCCGATACGAGTTTCCAGCCTGTCCTGTTCTTCGCGGGCAGTTTGGTATTCGGCATTTTCAGATAAATCCCCCAGCTCGCGGGCTTGTTTAATCCGATCAGCAATCCCGTGGCGCTGATCCAGCAGATGTTTGAGCTCTTTTTTTAGCCCGTCTAGCCCGTTTTGGGTTAAATTGAATAGTTTCTTCATAAGATGAGAATTCCTTCTCCCCTTAATTACTTGTAGACCTACTTGGTTTTGCCTGGACTTTCATCAATCCGCTAAAGTCTTAACCAGCTCGTCAATCTTAACGAGTTTAGCGTCTGGATCGGTGCGGGATTTTAGTTCAAGTAAACTTTTTTCCAGTGTTTTTTCGCTGACCACCACCCGATAAGGCAGTCCGATCAAATCGGCGTCGGCGAACATTTCGCCGGGTCGCGCACTACGGTCATCATATAGTACTCTAGCGGCTAATTTTGTCAATACGACTGTGCAAAAATCCACTGATAGCTAGCCGGCTCGCCAGTGAAAAAATCTTTACCCTGACCTTTTCCCCAGGAAAGTGGTTGGCAACAACTTGCGGCCTTAGTCTCAGCCTTAATTTTGGCTTCTATCTCCACATCATCATTCCACCAAACTTTGATAAATCCTTTGTCTTTTTTAACTATTTCTTTGAATTCATGGTAATCATGAGCCTCACGGGTCTCAGCGGCCAAATATTGTCTCGATGCCTCGAGCATACTATCCTGTATTTTGTCTAGGATCTTAGATACTCCTTCCTTGATGTTATCGGCTAGCAAAGTTTGCTCTTCGCCATCAAAGCGTCGTTTGACAGTAATATTTTTTTCCCGGGTTTCCCTTGCGCCAATTTTAAATATCAACGGTACACCCTTTACTTCCCATTTATTGAGCTTGTAACCAAAGGTTTCGTTATCTCGATCATCGATCATGCTGCGCACACCGGCTTTTTTCAGTTGGGCCAACAGCTTGCGGCAATGATCAAGGATTGCCGGCTTAGGAAGGACAGGAACTATGACTACTTGTACGGGTGCTAGTTTGGGTGGTAAGCGCAGGCCATTGTCATCACCGTGCGCCATGATCAGACCACCGATCGAGCGGGTCGACAAGCCCCAACTAGTTTGCCAAACGAACGATTCACTACCAGTTTTATCCTGAAATTTAATATCGAAGGTCTTGCTAAAATTTCGGCCAAGATCGTGCGATGTAGCGCTTTGCAGCGCCTTGCCACTTGGCATCAGGGCTTCGTAAGACATTGTCGTGTCGGCACCGGCAAACCTTTCGCTTTGGCTTTTCCAACCTTCAAAGCCATCAAGCGCCAGCCATTCACGGAATATTTGAGCATACATCTGCATCGCCCACTCCTGTATTTCTATGGCCTCCTGGTGGTTACTGTGAGCAGTATGTCCTTCCTGCCATAGGAATTCGCTAGTACGCAAAAAGGGTAGCGTACGCTTTTCCCAGCGCACAACATTATTCCATTGATTCATCATAATAGGCAGGTCGCGCCAAGATTCTATCCATTTGGCATAAGAATTGTACATTATGGCCTCACTTGTGGGACGAATCGCCAAGGGCTCCTCTAATTTTTCGCCACCACCATGGGTAACGACGGCTAACTCAGGGGCAAATCCTTTAATATGTGAAGCTTCTTTTTTAATCAAGCTCATCGGAATGAGGAGCGGAAAATAGGCATTTTGGACGCCTTTGGCCTTAATCAACCTATCCATTGCGTTTTGCATTTGCTCCCAAATGGCGTAGCCATATGGTTTAAAGATCATAGAACCCTTGGCTGGACCATAGTCCGCCAAATCAGCTAGTTGCATTACTTTCGTGTACCACTCTGCTGGATATTCCTGTTTATTTGGCAGAAGTTTTTTAGACATATTTCTGCGCTTATTCTACATTGTCTGAGACTTTAACTACAAAACTAATATAGTTTGCCGCCAATAGGCACATCTTTGTTCGGCGTGATCAAAATACAGTTACCCTCTTGGTCTGGTACACCTAAAGTTAATACCTCAGATACAGCTGGCCCAATTTGCCTAGCTGGAAAATTTACCACGCCAAGAACTAGCTTATTTTTCAACTCTTGTTTGGAATAATTTTGTGGTAGTTGGGCGCAAGATTTTTTAATGCCAACTTCCGATCCAAAATCGATTTTGAGTTCGTGGGTCGGCTTTTTAGCTTCCGGAAAATCTTCAACCTCAATTATTTTTCCAACTCTTATGTCTAATTTTTCAAAGTCTTCGTACGTTGCCATATCTTTTCTCCGTTATTGCAGACTTGCAGGCATAAAAAACGCCCCTTCACCGGGGCCGTCTGTTTTTTTTTGAAATTGTAAGATACCCCGGCTGCTAGACTGGCGTCGGGGTGGGCAAAACAGAAAAAATAGTCTGATAACTCATTACCTTTATTAAATCAGTTTGTTTGAAAATTGACAAATGCTTGCCCCGCACCAAAACCTGAGTGGCGTAGTCTGCAATCAGATTACAGAGTCTCAAGTTTTTAGTGGTGGGGAAAATTCAATGAAAATTGTAAATTGATAATTAAAAATTGGCTTCTAGCCATGAAAATGGACAAAGAAAGCCACAAGATTATTAAACCCATGCACCATAATCGGCGCATACAGCGCGCCGGTGCGCTCGCGCAAATAGACCAAAACTACAGATAAAATAAATGTCGATACGCCGGCGGCCCACAAGGCGCCCTCGACACCGGTAGTCAGGTGTGCCGCGCCAAAAAGCAGGCTGGTTATAACCAGCGCCGGAAAAAAAGTCATACGCAGACGTAGTCCGGAGTAGAGATATCCCCGCATAAGTATTTCTTCGCCGATTGATGGCAGTGCCACCAGCGCCACCAAGGCGATGATTTGATCCAGCGGCGTTGATAAATAATTAAAGCCAACATCTTGGGCTTGGTCCACGTCAAAACTGGGAATAAATATCGTTAAAAGCGCCGTCACGGCCACCACCAGGCCGTAAAATGCCAAAAAACCGGCGATTGCCCATTTA
>Ga0209542_10003093_pt1 | contig 36124 bp, 51 predicted proteins | sample RifCSPhighO2_01_FD_184028 | JGI IMG/M metagenome (GOLD analysis project Ga0209542, IMG submission 184028) | Soil microbial communities from Rifle, Colorado - Rifle CSP2_plank highO2_0.1 (SPAdes) (version 2) | ecosystem: Environmental > Terrestrial > Deep subsurface > Rock core/Sediment ...
AGATCCTAATAATAACATGACAAATACTATTACCAGAAGAGAATTCCTACATTATAGTCTTGGTACTATGGGATTATTAACCATTGGTTTAACGCCTAGTTCTTTAGCATCTCAACTAGAGAACCTTCAATTATCTGACGATACGATACCTAATTTAGAAGTAATTCTAAAATGCGATAAAGAAGTTTATAAAAATAAAGATCTTCTATCTTGGAATTATTGGGAAAAATGTCCAAGAGTAAATGTAAATTTATACAATAGGTCCAATAAACCTGTTTGGCTGGTTAGAGCATTAGATGGTTCTGAAGTAAGGTGGAGATTCCCATATTGTTATTTTGAAGTCTTTGATTCTAAGGGGAACAAAGTTAATAAATTTGGCGGCGGAAGATGCGGTAATATGAATGCAATTAAAAGAAGTGATTATGTTCTAGTTCAGCCAAACGAAGGATTTAATCCATATTATGGTCCATTTAGATTAGCTGATTTTGATGTTATAAAGCCTAATAACTATAAAGCACTTTTTACATATTCCACATCTTCAGTTAACAATTCTGATTGGTTAGGCGACCTAAGTGAAAATGATACACAAATACTTCATTTAGTTCCTAAGAATATCAAACTGAAAAAAGAAGTTATTTTTCAAGTTATCTAAATCAAATTTAATATTTAAATAAATTTATCACATGTGCTAATTACATTATTAATTAAGGTTATTATTTTAGTTAAAGGGATGCATAAATGTATAAACTCAAGTGTTCAGAAATAGGAGGAGATTGTAATTTTACTGCTCAGGCAGAATCAATAGAGCAATTAAAAGAGACATTTAGAGACCACTTACAAAAAATACATAAATCAATTTATGGTGGATTTAGTAATCAAGATAAAGAAGAATTATTCTTGATTATAGAAAGAATCATCAAGAACAAAACTTAACATGATAAAAACAAAAGATCTAAAACAAATAATAAAATTTAATGCTACACCAAATCAAATTTATGACACATTAATGAATTCAAAAAAACATTCAGAATTTACTAACTCAAATGCAAAGATGAACAACAAAGTTAATGGAAAATTTACAGCTTATGATAATTACATAAAAGGTTTTAATATAGAATTAATTAAGGATAAGAAAATTGTTCAATTGTGGAGGTGCAATGACTGGCCTCTAAATCATTATTCTGAAGTCACATTTTCTTTTAAATCTATTAAAGGAGGAACAAAATTAACATTCACTCAAATTAATATCCCTATAAAACAATATCGGGGTATCAAGCAAGGTTGGATTGATTATTATTGGCGTCCTTTAAAAGAATTATTTTAAAAAATTTAAGTCAAGACTACACTTAAAAACCTTCTGTAGCAACTTTTATAAATAATACGAATGTTCTATTGTTAAGGTTGCTGCAACTAAGATTATGGGCCCATAGCTTAGACAATAACTTTAAGGGTTATTGGAGCAACCTGGCTGGAGCATTCGACTGATAATCGAAAGGTCGCCGGAAATTGCAAAACAATTGGCGAATTCAAATCCGGTTGGGCCCATTAATTTTTCAATGAGGGGCATATGCAAATAAAAAAAAGAGATCTTACATTCTTGGGAATATTAAGAGTTATTTTTAAAACAGCCTGGATAAAATTCAAATGGAAAGTAATAGTTATGTTTGTATGTGCTCTTTTTGTAGCAATTCTAGAAACAGTAGCTCCAAAAATTGTTCAGCTTATCATTGATAATTTAGAAAAATTAGCAAATCCAACAAATCTTGAAATTAGATTATATATAATATTGTTAACAAGTCTATTTGGGGTTGGTATAGCAATGACACTATTTCGTTTTTGGGTCAACAGATTAAGCTTCTTCATTGCTACACAAGTTGAAGATTACTGGAGATATAGAGTTCTAAATCATTTCTTTAATCTTCCCACAATATGGCATGATAAACATGACTCAGGGGAATTTGCGGGAAAAATTGATAGAGGTGCAAGTTCAATTTGGACTATAATTCACGAATTATTTGGAAATAATTTCTTAGTTTATTTAATAACATTAATAATTGTTTTAATAATTGCATTTATAAGTTTTCCAGGGGCTGCATTAATTTTAATAATTCCAATTCCAATTTATGTAATTGTTACATTTATTGTATCTCAAAAAATCGCTAAGAGACAAAATTTTGTTAATAAAATACATCATTTTGCATCAAGATTACTATATGATGCTGCAGGCAATGTAAGATCTGTAAAGGCATTTGGTACAGAATCAAGAGAATCTAAAAATTACAAAAAAGTATGGGCAAAAATTCATCACCTAGAGTATAAGGAAGAAGAGCTTTGGCTGGTTCAAAGCCTAATGCAAACCGGAATAGAAACTCTAATGAGAATTATTTTACTAACATTTAGTATATGGAAATTTTACAAAAATGAATATACAATAGGCCTAATTGTATTATTAATTAGCTATCAGCAATTAACATTCGCACCATTAAGAGAATTAAATTCTATATTTACTAGAATTAGAAGAGTTGTTGGCAGATCAAAACATCTATTTGAAATTCTCTCAGAAGATGATTCATTAAAGGATTCAAGAAATGCAATTGATCTTAAGGAGCTTAGAAATAAAATTGTATTTGATAAAGTTAATTTCTCATATTCAAAAAATTATCAAGCATTAAAAGATATTACAGTAGATTTTAAGAAAGGAGAGGTTGTTGCAATAGTTGGGAGAAGCGGAGCAGGAAAATCTACATTTTCAAATTTACTTCTCAGATTTTATGATCCTGACAAAGGTAAAGTTCTATGGGATGGTATTGACTTAAGGAATGCCAGAAGGGCTTCCTTAAGGAAAAGGATTGCGTACATCCCACAAGATATTAACCTGTTTAATAGAAGCATAAAAGATAATATTACATATGGCCGATTAAAATTTAAGGAAAAGGAAGTTATATTTGCTGCAAAATTAGCTGCTGCACATGAATTTATCTCTAAAATGCCTAAAGGGTATAAATCTGTAATAGGTGAGAGAGGAATTAGATTATCTGGTGGGCAAAGGCAAAGAATTGGTATTGCCAGAGCTATATTCACGGGAGCAAGTGTAATAATTATGGATGAATCAACAAGCCACTTAGATTCTGAATCAGAACAAGCAATTCAAGAAGCAATTAAAAGTATTCATGGTGATAAAACATTAGTAATAATTGCCCATAGATTATCAACAATACTAAATGCAGATAAAATAATTGTAATGGACCAAGGAAAAATAATAGCAGAAGGCAGACATAAGAATCTTTTAAAGAGTTGTTCAATCTATAAGAGGTTATATGATCTTCAAGTTAGAAAAGAAAAGAACAGATAAACTATCTTATATTAGCACCATTTTCAATATTTTTATCAACTGTTAACAAAACAACATTATTATTTTTTTCAGCTGCTAACACCATCCCTTCACTTTTTATCCCTCTTAATGTCTTTTGCTCCAAATTTGTAAAAACAACAACTTTCTTTCCAACTAAGTCTTCTTTCCCATAATAATTTTTCAACCCTGCAACTAAATTAATTAACTTTTCTCCAATATCAACCCTAATGACAAAAAGCTTTTCAGCATTTGGATGATCATAAACTTCAAGGATTTCCCCTATTCTAAAATCAAATTTTTGCCAATCATCAAATTTTATTTCTCCCATGTTTCTAATTATTATCACTTAAATTTAAATCCTTTTCCATCACAAATTTTGTTGCTTTTTTACCATAATTTACCTTTTCTTTTACCTTGACTACAGAATATCCTAATTTCTTATACAAATTAATAGCAGCGCTATTTTTACTATTAACTTCCAAGCTTATCTTCTTACATTTTTTATTTATGGCTTTCTTTTCAATAAATTGCATGAATAAACCCCCTAATCCCTCCCCATGTTCTCGTTTAATTACAGAAAGATAGTCTACATGGCAAACACTATTTTTGAATAGTACTGAAACATAGGCTCTTTTTTCTTTTTCTATAAAAAAATCACAACCATTTAGAAAATCATCTTTTATTCTATCAATTTCTTCATTAGTACTTATTTGACCCCTAAATTTATACCCACTATTTAATTCGATAAAAGCAATATCTTGTATATCTTTTTTTGTCGCTTTCCTAATCATAATATTTTTTTTGGTGAACCTCTTATTTTTTAATCTTATATTCAGTTACTTTTGCAGTTTTATTCTTCAAATCTTCAATCTTTTTTGATTCTAATTTTTCAAACAATATTCTAGGTTCATTAATCTTTTTAACATTGAATTCGTTTAGATTCTTCCAATCTGTTTCTCTGCAATTAAGAAATCCAAGTATTTTATTTGATGTTGATGGCAGGTAAGGTTGTATTAATAATCCAAGAATTTTACACAAGTTAACACAGTTAAATAGAATGTTTCTATCTTTAGTCTTCCATGGTTCATTTTCCTGGAAATATTTGTTTCCATAGTCAGATAATTTTAATATTTCACTTAAAGCATCTTTAAGTTCTACTTTTTCATATAATTTAAGTATTAAGTCTATTTGCTTACTAATTTCTTTATAAAATTCCTTATCTAAATGTCCATTTACCTCCCCATCAAAATTATTCCATGTAAAACTTAAGGTTCTATTTATGAAATTTGAAAAATTTCCAATCAAATCATTATTTATTCTATCTTGAAAATCTTTCCATAAAAATTCTGTATCCCCTGTCTCTGGAATCAGATAAGACAAATAAAATCTCCAATAATCTGCATCTAATCCTGCATCTGGAAGATTTTCGCAGAAAATTCCATGTCCTTTACTCTTAGAAAATTTACTATTTTCATAATTAAGATATTGTAATCCCACAACATTGTAAGGCAAGTTAAATCCACCATGTGCCATTAATTCTCCAGGAAACAAAATTGTGTGAAAAGGAATATTGTCTTTGCCAATGAAATGATAAATCCTTGAATCTTTGTCTTTCCAATATTGTTCCCATTTAACATTATTCCATTCTTTTGTGGAGCTAATATAACCAATTGCTGCTTCTGCCCAAACATAGATCTTCATATCTTCATAGCCTTTAATAGGTACTGTAACTCCCCAATTTAATTCTCTAGTAACGTCTCTAGGTTTCAGACCTTCATTTATCCAGGCCAAAGCTATGCTAGATACTTGTTTTCTCCAATGTTTATTTTTCTTAATCCAGGTTTCAAGTTTCTTAGATAGCTCAGTCAAATCTAGGAAAAGATGTTTTTTATCTATAAATTCAATTTCACTTTTTCCACAACCAGAACACTTAGGTTTAATTAAGTTTTCCGGTTCCAAAAGCTTTCCACATTTTTCACATTGGTCTCCTCTAGCAGAGCCATAGCTACAGTAAGGGCAGATTCCTGAAATATATCTGTCTGCTAAGGACCTTTTACAAAAATTACAGTAGGGTATTCTTACTTTATTCTCAATTAGAAACCCTTTTTTATGCATTACAAGAAAAAATTCTTTTACAGTTTCATGATGAATAGGCTTACTTGTTCTAGAAAAATTATCATAACTAATTTCAAACCAATCATATATTTCCTTATGAATTTTAAAAAAGAAATCACATAATTCCTGGTAGCCTATCCCATATTTTTGTGCAGCAATCTCTGAAGTTGTTCCATTTTCATCTGTACCTCCAATAAAAACACAATCAAAACCATTTAATCTAGAATACCTTGCAAAAATATCTGCGGGCAAATGACTTCCTACAATATTTCCAATATGTGGTACGTTATTAGTATATGGTAATGCAGCAGTTATCAACCTTTTTTCTTTCTTCATGAAAAGAACTCATTTGTAATATTATTTAAGTTTTTTTATTTGCCAGTGCCTTACTAACTAAGGCAGAAATTATTTCTTCTACTTCATCTTTCTTAACAATAGGTAATATTTTTGGCGTACTTAATATATCATGTTCTCCCACTTTGATTAAATATAGGGTAGGATCTGGAATTAACCTTTGTTCTCGTAATAATTCAGAAATAGATTTTTGGCTTATGGTTGAAATTGCCAATACAGCCTCTAAACCAAAATCACTGACAAGCTTTTCCTTATTAGGCTTACAATCATCAACTTTAAAATATTTAAAAGATACTTTTCCAAGATTGTAGGGAATATCAGGTTTAGATTCTCTATTATATAATTCCTCTAGTATTATCTTTCTAGTTCTTTTATCTACTAACTGAAGATACCTTACTAGATTTCTGGCTAAATTAAACTCAATCCCGATATGTTCAAATTCCTCATCACTTATTAAATATTTTTCCATTTAAATTATAAAGTAGATAAAGTATTTAAATTTGATTTTTACTGTAAATGTATGCAGTAGAATGCGGCTTGTGGGAATCGAACCCACTTCTCAAGCTAATTCCTAAGAATTGGGAAGCTCGGATTCTACCGGTGAACTAAAGCCGCAATTTTAACCTAGTCCCGATTTAAAATTGATATTTAACATAATTATTGTTTATCTAACTTATTCAGCATTTAGTTCTTTGACAACACTTATAAATATATTTGAATCTAACTTTTTTGAAAAGAATGTCTATATTAACAAAACCAGAATTAATCCAGGAGATTAAGAAAAAAAGGATAAAAATAACTCCTTTTAATATTAAGAATATTGGACCTGCTTCAATAGATTTGACTTTGGATAATAAATTTAGGATATTCTCTAATTCAAAAAAAATCTTTGTTGCCTCAGATAAAGCAGATTATAAAAAAATAACAAAACTAATTACTTCAAAAGATATAATTTTAAATCCCCAAGATACAATATTGGGCATAACTAAAGAGAAAATAAGCCTACCTTCAGATATTTGTGGCTGGTTAGAAGGCAGGAGCAGATTTGCCCGTATTGGTTTAATGGTTCATATCTCAGCACCGTTTATGCAGCCAGGAATTAACAATAAACAAGTTTTAGAAATAAGTAATATGAGCCATATTCCTATTAAGATTAAAGCAGGTACTAAAATTTGTCAATTTATTTTTCAAAGAGTTTATGGGAACGCGAAATATAAAGGAATTTTTAAAAATCAAACAAAATTATAGTTAAAATTAATATTCGCATAATTATCTAGAAAAATTTTTAAATTATCTTAATAACTTAAATTTGTAAAATGAGTTGTTTCCACTCTATATAATTTAACATATAAACTCTTTTTTCCAGATAATCAAGTTTAGGTAATCTTTCATTAGCTTGTTTTTTTGTTAATTTTAACACCTTACAATAAGATTCTCTTATTGCCACCTTTAACTTCTTATCCATCTGTAAATAAATCTCCTTTATAACAGAATTTTTTTTACTGCAAATTCTCTGTGGGACAACAGAAATTATAGCACAATCAGTCTTTGGTATAGGTAAAATGGCTTCTCTTGGAATAGTCTCTAAAACTTTTATTTTGAAAAACAACGGGATTATCAAAGAAAGAAGTCCTTGTTCATTGGTTAGTCTATTTGAAAAAGAGATTGGAACACAAAATACACACCTTTTAAATTCTTTTTTAATTAAAATATTAAAATATGGCTCACAAATATTGAATGGTAGATTAGAAACAGCAATATCAAAATCAATATTGTAAGATAAAATATTTTTATTTATTACTTTCAAGTTTGGTAGTTTTAATTTTTCTAATTCTTCACATAATTTAGGATCAATTTCAATAGTAGTGACAGGGCTCTTTTTAACTAATTGCTTTGTTATAACCCCATTACCCGAACCAATTTCAATTACCTTATATTTTGATGAGACCCGAGCGTACTTTACTATCCTGGCTGCAACAAGATCATCCTTTATAAAATGCTGGTCATAATTCATATTACAAGTGGGCCTGCCAGGACTTTCGTGCACTTTGATTAAACTTTTCTCAAAAGTTTCTTTCGAACCTGGGACCTCAACTGAGTGAGAGTTGTGTTTGCTACTTAAATTTTGATTAAACTTTTCTCAAAAGTTTCTGACATAGCCACTAGACCACAAGCCCATAAAAACATTGTAAAAGATTAACTTAATAAATCTTTCAGCTTATTCTTCTACCGGGCTTACTTTTTCCTTGATTCTACTAACATACTTATGTGCTAAATGAAGTGGTTCTGGCAGTTTATGTGGTGGCTTTATGGAATTTTTTGCAATTTCATAACTTCTAAGAACACTTACCATGTGTCCTGGGCTAATGTATATTGGATTTGCTCCTTTTTTTGTTTCTAATCTCATAGCTCTTAACTCTTCCCCAACAAATACCTTGTCTTTCTCAACTCTGCCTATCAATAATTTTTTAGCAACTCCAATTGTAGCTATATTTAATGTAACCCCAAGATGTGATGCAATACCAAATCTTCTCGGATGTAAGATCCCATTTCCATCTATCATCATTAAATCAGGCTTATTTTTTAATTTTGAGAAAGCATCAATAATGACCGGTGCTTCTCTGTATGCTAGAAACCCAGGAACATAAGGAAAATCAACTTTTCTGATAGCAAAAGTTTTTTCTAGAACAGAAAAATTATCAGCATCACACAAAACAACACAAGAATATATCTCATCTCCAATAACTAATTGGTCACAACCACCAATAGTTTTAATTTCTTTATGAGTACCAATAATTGAAACTTTACTGGATAACTCAATTTGTTCTTTTTTGAGTTTTTCTAAATCCATTTTAATTATAGAAGTATTCTAAAGCTTCCTTTATAGTTCTCACTTCAACTATTTTAATGCCTGCTTCATCTTCAACATTAACCTTTTTTGGAATTTGCTCAATTGTACAGAATTGACTTCTACCGAATTTCTGACAATGTTCCTGTCTTTCATAAACAACCTCTTGGCCTTGTAGTAAAGGTACAAGGAATACTTCTGCACCTGCTTCTTTGGCAGCCTTTGCTTTCTGAGCTATTTCCCCAACAGGACCAATAGTTCCGTCATGATTGATACTACCAGTAATCATAACTTTTTTATTAAGGGATTTGCCCTCAATTCCTGCAATAGTTGCAATTGCCAAAGCAGCTCCCGCACTAGGTCCTGATATAACTTGGGCATCACCAGCATCAACACTATATGTTAAGTCTACATTGCTTAAATCCGTATTGGTTATATCAGACGCAACTTCTTTTGCCATCCTTATACTATTTTGTGTATCTACCCAGAATAATAAATTGTCTATATCTGCAAGGGTTTTGCCAGTCCCCTTTTCTGCACGAATTTTCAATACTGTACTGACTCCTTTACCATCCCTATTAACTGCCGGTAATAAAATGCTTACTAAAGTCCCCTGCTCATTCTCAGCACTAAATTTGAAACTTTCTTTCTTAATCTCCAGATTAGCTTTTGAATTTGCTAATTCTTGCTTTAAATCTTTATTTAAGTCAAATAAATAGGCATTTATTGTTATTAAATAGACCATAAGTAGAATACTTAATACTAATACAACTTTACCAAATAATCCTGATTTTTTAATTTTTTTAACCATAATCTAGATAAATACAAAACTAATATTTAAATTTTATGAAGTCAAGTATAACAAATTCATCTAAAAAGTCTAAAATAGTTATGTTTATAAACTCGATTAAAACCTCACTGATTAATGGAATATTTAGCTTTTAGAAATTATAAGGTTTTCTATATTAAAAATGGATTTTACTGAATTAGGGATAAAACAAGAAATAGTTAAAGCATTATCTGAAGAAGACATAATTGAACCTACAGATATCCAAATAAAGGTTATACCTCAAATAAAATCAGGTCATGATATAATTGCCATGTCTAAAACAGGTTCGGGAAAAACCATAGCATTTGGCTCATCTATTCTTGATAATATAAAAACTGGGCAAGGAGTGCAAATTCTAATTGTTGTTCCTGTAAGGGAACTTGCTGAACAGGTAGCTAGGGAAATCAGAAAACTTACAAAATATTTTAAGTTATACACAACAGTAGTTTATGGTGGGGTTTCATTGCAACCTCAAGAATTTCACATTAGGAAAGCAGATATTGTAGTTGGCACTCCTGGAAGATTAGTAGATCATTTATCGAGAAGATCTTTAGACCTATCAAAAATTAAAGTCATTGTTTTAGATGAAGCGGATAAAATGTCTACTATGGGATTTATCGAAGACATAGAAATTATATTGAAGGCGACTCCAAAAAATAGACAGACATTATTATTTGGGGCCACTATATCTGATGATATTGCTAAACTGAAAAATCACTACATGAAATCACCAGTAGTTATTAGATCTCAACCACATGTGGAAGAAAGTTACCTTAATCAATTTTATTATGATGTTGACATAAAAGAGAAATTCTCAATGCTAGTGCACTTAATCAAAAAAGAAAATCCTAAATTAGCCATAGTCTTTTGTTCGACTAGACGAAACGCAGATCTTACTGCAAGGAATTTAATTAAGAATGACATAGATGCGCAAGTTATCCATGGAGGTATGTCACAAAACAAAAGATTAAATGTTATAAATGGCTTTCACAAGGGAAAACCTCATGTTCTTGTAGCAACTGCTATAGCTGCTCGGGGTCTAGATATAAAAAATGTTACACATATCTTTAATTATAGTGTTCCAAAAAATCCAGAAGAATATGTGCATCAAATTGGTAGAACTGCCCGCGCAGGCAAATCAGGAAAAGCAATAACATTACTTTCCTCTAATGACCATTCTTTCTTTTCCGCTGTCCTGCAAAAGTATCCCATTAAAATTTTAAAGCTTCCTAGAGAAGAATTTAAAAGAGTTTACTTTGATGTTGGAAGAAGAGATTTTGATTATAGATCCGGATTCAATAAACCAAGAAGACATAATAATTTACACAGACGTAATTAAATCATAAACTTTATAACATCATAAAATTATGAAATAGTGATTTGAAAACTCTATTAAATATTATTAAATCATGTAGGCCTCTATTATGGCTAAAAACTTTATGGGTGATGCTACTGGCATCTTATTTAGCATTAAATAAATTACCTCCTATAAAAGAGTTCTTTTTTGGTTTTTTAGTCTTAGGGGTATTAATGTGGTCTGGTCTTTATATATTAAATGACTTAAGTGATATTTATGTGGACAAATTTCATAAAGAAAAGAAAGAAAGGCCTATAATATCAGGCCAATTAAGTAAAAAAACTGCCACAATATCTGCCTCAATTTTAATTTCTTTGTCTATTATTTTATCTTCACTCATTAGTTTTTATTTTCTTTTAATAATAATATTTACCTTATTCAACCAATTAACTTATACTTTGAAACCATTTAGATTTAAAGAATCTGCTAATTGGGACTTTATCTCTTGCGGTATGCTGGGCCAAATTCTGAGATTTTTAGCGGGATGGTTTTTATTTACAACATCTTTTAACATCCCCATTTTAGGCTTAATTTTTGTAACATTGACAAAAACATCTGGATTTTTATTTTATAGACTTCATCATTATGATTTAGAAAAAAAATTAAAGTATAAAAGTTCAGTAACAACTTATAATAAAGATAGAATTAAAATTTCTGCCTTCGCTTTAATGTTTATAGCGATAGCTTCATTTTTCTTAATGTTATTTAATGATAAATTCTTTAATATTGAGAACATCGGTTCACTACCATATAATTTAATTTATTTAACCCCTATAGTTTTACTAATTGCCCCCTTTTATTTAAAAGTAATAAAAAACCCAAATTTATATACAAACAGTTATATTAGACATGTAAGTTATGTATTACTAATTATATCCTTACTAGTTGCCTTACCATTATTATAAAGCTATATTAAAATATATAGTCTTAAACACTCTTCTCTAATCCAATTTTACCCTTAAATTCTTCCAACCCTTTTTTAGTTAGCGTAATTAAATGATGGCCTTCTACAGCATAAGTAATCGCATCTGGAATATCTCTTAAATCATGAGATGCAACTTTCCATAAATAATCCCAGTAAGTTTTTTTGTAATCACTCTTAATTCCTTGATAATAAAAAGATCTAAATGCAGCTTTAAAATTAGCAAAATCAATCCTAGTTTGCCTAATTGGTTTTCTTTCTCTATGATTAATATAATCTAATGTCCTTGCAAAATAATTCTCAGGACTGTTTATATGTTGTACAACTTCACGATGCCTTCCTAAAACAATTTCTGGATCCATTTCACTTCCATCTTGGTATCTTGGAATATAACTTAATTCTTTGGCAAACAATCCAGAATCTCCATTATACCTCACACTTTCTACAAGTCTATTATCTCTAGAGTATCTTATCCAATCCGGAGTATCTGGCAAGACTCCTAAGGGACCAACCATTGCAACACTAATCCTTGATTCATCAATAAATGCCTTCATCCTCTTAGCAATATCAGGGGGGTCTGCATCAAAACCAATAATGAAACCAGCTTGACCCCTAAAATAATATTTTTGAATTTCACGAACTTTTTCAAGCATTGATCTCCTTCCACGTTCATTAGTTGCTTGCAGATTTTTTTGAGCACCCATAGCCTTTAAACTTTCAGCAGCTGGAGATTCTAACCCCCAAAAAACCAGATTAAATCCAGCTTGGTACATAGCGTCCATTAACTTAGGATCTTCATACATTCTTAAACTTCCTTGAGTATGGAGGCTAAAAGGATAGTTATGCCTCTCTTGCCAATGAGCAGTTTCTTTCAGAATCGGGATAATTGCTGTCTGATTACCAACAATATTATCATCTACAATCATTACCGATCCTCTCCATTTAAGATCATAGAGTAATTGCAGTTCTTGAATTACATCGCTTGCAGATTTTAATCTTGTTTTCTTTCCATACAATGAGGGTATGTTACAAAAAGTGCAGGATTCCGGGCAACCTCTGGTAATTTGTATAGCCATCGAAGCATATTTTTGCAGATTATCCTTGATTAAATCAAATCTTTGTAAAGGAGTATTATTTAAGGATTCAAACTTTTTTCGCTTATCAACTACTCGCTTTCCAGGTATAAATCTTTGCCTTACAATTTCATCTAATGTGTCAACAAATCCTGCTTCAGCTTCGCCTAAGAAGAAAGTTGCATCACCTTTAATATCATTAAAATATTGTGTTGCTAATGGACCTCCCGACAATACAGGTTTTCTATGTTCTTTAGCTCGTTTAATAATTTCTTCAAGTGAATCCAAATGTATTATCATAGATGAAGTTAAAACAACATCTGCCCATTCTAAATCTGTATCTCTTAAAGGTTCAACATTTTCATCTATGACTCTAGGCGCATATCTTTCTGGTAACATTCCTGCAACTGTAAGTAATCCTGCAGGTTGAAAAGAACATTTTTTCCCAGCAATCTTTAAAGCTTCATCAAAACTCCAAAATGTAACAGGATTCTTTGGATAAACTAATAAAGCATTTGGCATTTAAAATTAAATTTCTCCACTTTTATAAATATATGCACTTTCTTCAGACTCTGTAGAAATCCTAATCGGTACACTAACAAATTTATGAGGCATGTAAGTTATTCGATCTTAGCATTATCTTTAATTTGGGCATTACCTCTTTTGATTAAATAAAAAAAGAAAAGTAAGTTTATCTACACCGTATGAATCTCAGACCAACAGTTCCTCTTTCAGCACCTTCACTTGGTGGAATGCGCCCCCTAGCGTACGTAATGTCTAGAATTGCTTCGTCACCACCTGTTGGTTCGGTGGATGTAGTTTCTCCTCTTAAATAGAGCCTATCAATGTCTTGACCATTACTCAACAGTCCACTTACGTATCTTGAGTTATTGACCAACATAGAAACGATATGTGCACTTGGGTTGGGCACATCCTCTGGTTCTGGCCTTACATGCAAAATCCTTACATAATAGGTGCTACTTTCAGCTTCAAATCGAAGTGACCTTTGATCATTTACAGATACCAAAGTAGTATCCTGCAGCGTGCAGCCCAATCCTTGTTCAAAAGGCCTTGTTGCCTCACTGCATGAAATTGCCTCAACTCCGATAGCAAATACAATTGCTGCTAAGGATCCTTTTAATATCCCTTTCATTTATTTGCCTCCTACCACCCCTCCGGGAAAGAGATTGTGAAAAATTATTTAAATGCTCTCAAGCATTAAATGCTCCGTCCGAGATTTGAACTCGGGTCTCGGCCTTTCTCCATTTTGATTAAACTTTTAAGAAAAGTTTGCTCGAGAGGGCCGAATCCTTGACCGGGCTAGACTAACGGAGCATAGTTTCAAAATATTTTAAAGAAATTTATAAGTCTATCGAATTAATTAAATACCTAATAAACTAATTTTCTTTTCTAATTTCTTAAAAATTATAAGACCTAAAATTATTAAAGCAATTCCCCAGATTAACAGGTAACTTAAAATTGGAAACACATTAAGAAAAGATGCATTATTAATTACTATTTCTCTTAGTAAGTTGATTGACTGGGTTGTTGGTAGTACAAAAAATATTTTTTGCATTGTTTCCGGAAAAATTTCTATTGGATAATATACCCCAGATACTAAGTATAATATAGAACCAAGAACAAAAGAGACATTTGCAATGCCTTCTCTCCACGCACCTAAACTTGCAATTACAATTCCAATCCCAGAAAATGTAACAAAAATAAGAAGTAATGAAAAGATAGCTAACAAAATACTTCCATTAAAATTAATATCAAAGAAAACAAAAGCAACAAACAAAGACAATATAACATTGATTAATATTTTAAACAAATTAATCATGACTTTGCTATACACAAAAGCTAATTTATTTGCAGGACTAACTAATAGGTAAGGCAATGTTCCCTGATATTTCTCCCTTATAAAAGCCCATATACCATCGCCTGTTAAATTTACGCTAATAAATTCCCAAACAATACTTCCAGACAATATAAATACAATGAAATTATCTTTTGTCAAAGGTCCTATACCTTCAAAACCTCCTTTAAAGACAGCCTGCCAAACTAATACAAAACTCAAGAAACCAATTATGCTTAATAGTACATCAAATACAATTCTTTCTGACCAAGTATAATATCTCTTGAAGTCTAATATCGTTAGTATCCATAAATCCCTAAAGAAGCTCATCGCTCACCAACTCTTGACCAGTTAAATAGAGATATGCATCTGCTAAACTTGGTTCTTCCACATTTATTGAACTTACCTTCAGATTATTTTTATGCAAGAAAGTAATAAAATCTTCAACCTTCGCAGTCAGTTTCAGGATTACTCTGATTTTTTCTTCAACTCCAATAAATTCTAAATCTTTGACATATCCAGAATCTTTAATTTTCTTTAAAACTAGGCTATTAAAATTTTTAATTTGAACTTCTACAATTTTATTCTTCCTCAATAATCCCTTTATTTCCTTTGCAGTACCTATCTTTAAAATTTTTCCTTTATTTAAAATTGCTACTCTATCACATAAATAATCTGCTTCTTCCATATAATGTGTAGTTAGAAAAATTGTAACATTGTATTTCTTATTTAATTGCTTTAATAACTCTCTTATTTTGATCGCCATATTGACATCTAACCCAATAGTAGGTTCATCTAAAACCAATAGTTCTGGCTGATTTAAAAGTGCTTTAATTATTTTAAATCTCATTGCCTCTCCTGTAGAATAAGTATATGTCTTGCTCTCTGCTTTCTTATCAACCTCAAAAATTTCTATCCACCTTTGAATCTTTTTTTTATAATTTTTAATTCCATATAACTTAGAATAAAATTCTAGATTTTCTCTACCGCTTAATTCATAAAATAGGTTTGCTCTGGCAAAAACAACATTAAATCTCCTACTTTCTTTATTAATATCATCACCTTGTTTATCAAAAACTAATACTCTCCCTTTATCAGGTTTAAGCAGTCCCACTATCATTTTACTCAATGTTGTTTTTCCAGCACCATTAGGTCCAAGCAAACCAAAAATTTCGCCTTTATTAACAGAAAAAGTTACACAATTAAGAGCCTTTACTAACTTTCTGTAAGTGATATATTTTAAAAATTTAAATTTAGCCTTATCATTTTTTCTATCTAGGATTTCTTGAGATTTATCCCTAAAACTTTTACTAACCTCTTTTATTTTAATGATTCCCATTTCTCTCAATTTATAAAATATTTATAATATGAAAATTCTCTCTTTTTAACTATTTGCCTTTTAATGAGGCTAGATAGAAATCAACGAGTTCTTTAATTTTTGATGCAGGTGATAATCTGCTTCCCTCAGATCCACCTAATGAATGTACACCGACAATCCTTCCATATTCATCAGATACAAACATTCCGCTGTAACCACCTCGACTAAAATTATTAGCTAATACATTCTTTCCCAATAAAGTACCCTCTCTACTTATTATAATATCATCGCTCACTCTCTTTAGGATACCTGCAGAAACAATCCTCTCTATACTTATAGTGTCTTTATTTTTAATATACACTTTCTCCGCTGTAAATTCAAAATCAGGACGACCTATAACATTTTTACCAATACTGTATAAGGTTGCATTTTTAGGTAGAGTATCCTCATTAACAAGTATCGGTACTGATATATTTCCTTTTATATCTGTTTTCAAAAGTGCAAGATCATAAAGTTTAGAAAATGCTAAAATGGCTGTGACATTATGAATTTTTTTCTTATCATCCATTACAACTACTTTATTGTAATCATTAAAATAATTTTCTACAACATGAAGTGCAGTAACAAGATGTCCTTCATTGCTTATAATAAATGCATTCGAAGATGGTCCAGAATTCCAGAAGATTATATTTGATCTCCCATCATAACCTAAAACATCTTCAACTAAATTATCTATATCTAAAGAAGGTACAAAAATATGCCCAATATTTACAGTATTCTCTACTAAATTTTCTATCGACTTATCTCGATCAGGCTTACTATCTGAAAAGTTCTGTAATTGTAACTTTGACAGTAATTCACTTTCCTTAGCATAGTTGATTTTAGAAGCATTAATATATGTAGAATTTAAGTAATACTCTCTTATACTATGTTCTAATTTAGCTAAAATTTCAGTACGTCTTTGATCATTAAGTTTGTTAATCCGTGAATCGAAATATTTGTTAATCTGTGGAGCTAGATATTTTTCAGATATATTCCAAATCCCTAATCCAATTGATGCATAAATTGAAACTTTAATTACGTACAAAGGCCAATTTGCTTTCTTCTTTTCTTGGTTCTCATTCACACTAGAATCTGATTTTTTGCTTGCCATTCATATTTAAATATAAGAAAAATTATAAATCTTTCTAAGTTTATTACTATAAAAGAGTATCAAAATGATTTTTGGAACCGGAACCTTCTTAACTTAAAATTTTTCTCAAAATTTATGTTTTCAGCTTTAATTGAAACTATTACAGGGATAATTTTGGCAATAAATTATCTTGGGATATTAATATTGATGGCTCTCGAAAGTATGATCGCTCCTATCCCTTCAGAATTAGTAATGCCATTTGTTGGATTTCTTGTTGCAACAAGCAAACTATCTTTGACCCTGGCAATAATATTTAGCTCATTAGGCACATTAATCGGTTCGTTAATCTCGTATTACATTGGGAAATTTTATGGAGATAAGTTTATAAGAAAATTTGGCAAATATTTATTATTAGAAGAAGCACACCTGCAATGGACAGAAGATTTCTTTAAAAAAAATGGAGAGAAAACGATCTTCATTGGGAGATTCATTCCAGTTGTAAGACATATAATTTCAATTCCTGCAGGCATGGGAAAAATGAATCTTACTAAATTTGTTATTTACACATTAATTGGAGGTACAATTTGGAATACCTTTCTTTTATTCTTAGGTTTTATATTAGCTGAAAATTGGACGTTAATCCATAAATATAGTTTTATAGCAGATTCTATAATTATAATCTTAATTGCAGTAATTATAGCTTGGTATTTTATGCACGTATCAAAAGCCTTTAAAAGGCATAAAAATAATAAATGAGTAAATACATACAATCTTTGATGTATTATGGTTAAGCAACCTTATATCTTGAACATATATGATATACCGACAGTAGAAAATATTTGTAATCAAATTCTTCGTGAGGTTATAAAACTTGAATCAGTCAGTTTAGCTCATGTCCTTATGTATCCAAAAAATGTTTCACTTCTCCATAACCACTATTTTACAAATGAAAAATATTTTATCTTAAGCGGAAGAGGAATTTTATATCTTAATAATCAAGCCTATAACGTTAAGAAAGGAGCATATGTATCAATAGATGTAAGAGTTCCACATAAACTCAAAAATATATCAGAAAGTGAAGATCTAGAGCACTTAGTTATATCAACACCTTCTTTTGATCCTAGAGATATTAAATTAATATTAAGAGAATTTGAAGAACCACAAGTCAAGGAACTTAACTTATTAACTGAATCTCATATCTCTCATGATGGTGCAACAGTTTATGAATTAAATTCTCTTAAAGAAAGAACAAATTCTAATATTGGAATTGCAGTAGGCTATCTTAAAGGATTAAAAAAAGCAAAACAACACTACCATATAAAGAGTGAAGAAGTTTATTTCGTAATCCGAGGGGAAGGGACAATTAAATTGGATGATAAAGATGAAAATATAGGTAAAGGTTCATTGATTTACATCCCTCAAAATATCCATCATTCTCTTAAAAATACTTTAAAGCAACCCCTTGAGATATTGTGCCTTTCGTCGCCACCTTATTCAAAAGGAGATTTTATTCTAATCTAAAAATAGTCCCGCCAGGATTCGAACCTGGGTCAACGGATCCAGAGTCCGCTATCTTATCAGGCCAAGCCTCTTGACCGCTAGACTACGGGACTATATCAATACTTGGATATTTTTTAAATTTAAAAACTTTTATAAATGCAATCTTGATTTGAATTTTATGCTTTTAGTCTATGTTACATGCGATACTCGGGAAGAAGCAAGAAACATAGCACAGGGAATTGTTAAAAAGAAAATTGCAGCATGTGTTAATTACCTCCCAATTAGTTCTTTTTATTGGTGGAAAGATGAAGTTATCCATGACAGGGAATTTGCATTAGTAATCCAATCAGCAAAGAATAACTTCAAGGAAATAGAGAAATATGTCAAGGAACATCATTCATATGAGAGGCCAATGATAGTTTCTTTAAGTGTTAATGATGTAAATCAAGTTTTCTTAAAATGGATTAACGACATTCAAAAATGAATTTCATAAAAAAATTATTCGAAAATAAAATAGATGGAAGTGTACATCTTCAGTTTGAAAGATATAGTAAAGGGATTTTTGAAGATAAAGCTCTTATAGAAATTGATAAAACTAAAAAAAATCTTAAAATAAAAACTAGCTACGAATTTGCAAAAGAATTTGTTTCCTTATTAGCTCTTAAGATTAAAGATACTGCACATATTAGCGGTGTAGTTATAACTAACAATAAGGAATTTAAGGATAAAGTTAAATTTCCTATTGCAGATGTTTCCCAATTTGCAGGTATAAAAAAATTTCAAATAGCTGCAGATATTTCGCAAGATGATTTATTAAATGCATTAAAACAGTTCCCAAATGCTTTGTTTTTGCTTACATTCAACACAGATTATGGTAACTTAACAACCAAACAAAAATTGCCTAAATCCGCAAAACCTGGGGCTGACAAAGCAGCAAAAGCAGATTTTTGTACATTTAAGACAGAAGATATTAGTTTTGCGAAAGAATTTTTATTTGACTATGATAAAGATTTTTCAAAAGTTAAAATTAAACATACTTTTATAATCGAAGAGTTAGTTATTCCAAAAGAATTTGCGAATGATCCTGCAAAAGCTAGAGTCAATGCAAAAAGAAAAGGAAAAATTAAAAGATTCATTGAAGTTGATGGAATAACATTTGAAAAAGAAATTAAATTTGAAGCTTAATTTTCCTAATGATTAATCACCTTCTGGATCATAATCAGGGATATGTATGCCCAATATTTCACATAGTACCTCATCAATTCCATCTTCACTCGGATTAGGTTTATATCTTCTTAATATTTGATATGCATCAATATCTTCTTTTGGAAACTTACAAGCCTTTGACTCCAGATAAGCAGATTTTTGAATTTGAGTTAGATAAACACAGCCATCTTTAACACCTTCAAAAAATCCCACAGCATAATCTGTTCCGCCCATTGAAGTGCTACATGTCATTACACTAGCTGGAAGTGCCAATATAATTAAATCCAAAGGTTTAGCATCTTTTTCAATACTTTCAATAGATTTTTTATTCATTTTTACCACACAAATAAATAAAATAAATAATTATAAAAACTTAATCTTAATTTTATAGATTCAGTCTTAAACTTTTTTTCCATATTTTTTTTCAAGAAATTCGTCAGTTAAATATCTCAGATCTTTATCATTAAGTATACTCCCGAAAAATCTTGAGGATCCTCCAACTAATGTAGAACCATTCCAACCATTTTCCCTAGTAAGACCTTCTGCTTTATTATATTCATCATATAATTCTTGCACTGGAAATGGGATATAACCGCTTCTCCTTCCAATGCTCCATACTTTTTTTCCATCAGGTCTTTCCGCAACTAAGCTTACAAAGGCATCCATACCATTACCAAATAAATAGTATCTTGCATCATTACCACCAATTTCATGAATTATACGATATCCATATGGAGAGTCATATAAAATCTTGTGTCTAATATCTAACTCAGCTTCCCCACCTCTATTCATAAGATATTCTTTAATCCTAAGCATTATTGATTCAATATTATCTTGTATAACTTGATGATTTGCTGTCGCCAGTGCTCCTGATTTCCTCAATTCTGAATAAGGCTGGAATATCCATGAATGTTGCCTCATCAATTTATCGCTAAGATTAAGCGGAAAGGCTCCTCCAGTTATGTCTAATTTATCTGTTAATTCAAGTAATCTATTAAATAAAGGATTACTTTGAGATCCTTCTAACATTTTATTATTTTCCAATTCAAATACAGATAATGATGTATCTTGATCAGAATCATTAACATAAACATAAGCAAATGGCTTTCCATTTTGCCTATAAGATTTAAATAAGCCACCCTTTATTGCCATAAATACTTGTTTACATGTGCTCATAGTGATTTCTCTATCAACTCCATCATGATGATCAAAGTTAACATGTCTAGTTTCTTCATCTCTAAAAGGCCCCCCTCGGACAACACCATCCAAAGCTATAGAACATTGCGGTTTGGCTAGAAAGTCTTCTTGGTTCAAGGTCTGTCTAGGAAGTACAATTAAATCAATTGTTTCATACATTTAAATCACTTAATTACATATATGCCCTATCTTATAAGATTTACCTTTTTTACTATCTATAAGTAGCAAAAATAGAAAGGTTTATAAAGAGTAAAATTTTCATTTGATTTATGGGATTAGAAGATATTGCCTTTGCATTTGTAGATAAGGTAGACTCTAATAGAATGGAGTCTATTTTAAGAGATTTAAATAATAAATCAGAGGACTTCTCAAGAGCGTTTAATTATTTAATTGCTGTTTGTGAAAAGTTAAATTCTACAGGATTACAAGAGAAATATATGCTTATTGGAGGCTATGCGGTTTTGGCTCATCTATATAGTGCAAGAGGAGATAAAATACTTAGTAGATGGAGGGGTTCACACGACCTTGATCTTGTTTCAAGAGATTATAGCATTGAATCTGTTCTAGAAGGTGCTTTTGAAGAAGTTGAAGTAAATACATCCCATTTTCCAGATAAGGATGTTGCTTATATCAAAGATGAACTTGAATTACTTAGGGAATTGGAAGGAAATCCCAGTAAACCTCCTTTTAAAATAGATCTTTATGTTCCCAAATCTGCAGGAGATATTGTATTATGTAGAGAGGAAATTGATGAAAAGATATGGAGTAGATCAAGAGATATTGATATATTAGGACACAATATCAGAGCAATGAGCATTATCGACTTGATAAAGTTAAAACTAAATGTAGAAACAAAAACTGGATTACCAAGAGATAGAGATATTGCAGATATTTATAATTTACTTGGATTAGCTGAAATTGAAAAGTATATGGTAAATGATATTTATGCTGAACTAGGTAGTAAACAGAAACTTAAACTTGCTAAAGTCATTAGTCTTTATAATACAATTGGTAAGCCTAATGAAGAAGTTCTAGTTAGACCTAGCCAAGAATATATGGCTGGGTATTGCAAATTAGCTCGAGCATAGCTTAATAAAACTATTTACCTTTGATTATTTATGGATATTAGAGAATTTTATTTGAAAGGAGATATTGTAGACACATTAAAGAGTTCTAAGTACCATTGGTTTGCTACAGGTAGATTTGGTCTTGATTTAATCCTAAATAAACCAACAGAGAATATTGACATTTTTACAGTTTATGTTCCAGAACCAGAAATTCAAAAGTTTCAATCATATTTATACTCCAAAGGAGCTAAGGATAACCACGATTACCCAAATTTAAGATTAATTCCCACATCTGATTATAATACACTTCTTGAATCTTTATCTGATTATAAAATTGACTTAAAAAAGAGTAAAAATCCTTCTAATATTCAATCGAAATTCATTGAATCAGGTTCCCTCGATAATAAAATCTATGAAAAGATAACTGGAATAGAGGATTGTGGATTTAAAGAAGATGAATTGAGCTATACTGATTTCTTAAGTAAATTAGATTTAGAAAAAACATATAGTTATTTATTTTCGTTTGACAATAAATATCCCCATGTTGTTAGTCTTAAGAAATTGAGGAATGATGCAGCGATTGTTTCTCCTAGATATTTTGATAATATTTGGTCTGAAATTTGGGATAGATACAGGAAGTGGCATGATTCTCCAGAAAGAGAAAAAAAATTAAAAGAGAGACAACAGGAGACAAAATCACAGGATATTTAAAATTCTTTAACAAAAAATCAAATCAAATTCTATCAGTTTAAGGGCAATTTTAAATTCTAATAAATTTTTACTACTACAAAGAAAGTAAAATTAGAAATATTTATAAAGGGCTTTTTCCATAGTAGAATTATGCCAATTGACCAATATTTCGATAAACTAGAAGGTGTACGAACTTCTGATAAAATTAGATTCACCTCCAAAAGTGCAAATGACAAAGGATATATCTTTCTTGAAGGTAAATCACATGGATCATATTCTTATCGGGATTTATTAATCTCCTGTGAAAAATCACATTTTGGATTAAACTGGTTTAATGCTCATCATGCATTGCATCGTGAAAATTCATTTATGCTAAATATAAGACAATATGTAGATTTTTTATCCTTATTAAAAATTGGCAGAGGTTTTGATGGAAATGGGCAAAGAATTGACGAATCAATATTACTCAAAATGGCTTATGATATTTTAGAAATAAAAGATCCTTGGCAAGGAGAATGGTTAGATGCAGATTTTAAAGTTAATCCAACTGATAAATCATTAATAATAAATTATGATCATAGAACTTTCAATAACAAATTACAACCTGCACATTTCATACTATTAGAAGATTACTTGTCGGACAATAAAAATCCTGGAATAGATTTAGAACAATGGATTGATACTTTAACAAGGCATGGATTGCCCCCAAGTAATATCAAAAGTGGAAATTTATGGTATTTTGCTCCAATAAATAATTCTGTCGCTGTGTTCTTCGCTAATTCAGGTAGGGCTGGTCTGGACTGCAATAGGGGTGCTACGTACCGGTCTCCTGGACTCGGGGTACGACGTGTAAAAATTAAAACATAAAAAATGCCAATAGATGATTATTTAGGAAAGATTGAATCTTCAGGACAATATTCAGATAATTCTCAAATAACTCAAAAAATTAAAGAAAATAAGGTATCTTATTATGAAACTCCAGCCTATAAAATTGCAGAATATCTTAAGAGTAAAAATTATATAATCGGGAATTCATGTGGATGGAGAGTAGAAGAACCAGATCCTGATGCTATTACTATCTTAAAACCTAGGGATCCAATTCAAAAAAATTTTCTTGGAATTAAATGGAAACAAAAGCAATATGCCTTTGATCTAGGAACATTATGGATAAGTAATCAAGCAAGAAATACAGTTTCTAACAGTAAATGGGTTTTAGAAGCCAATGGCAGAGAAAATATTGAAGAATTAATAATCCTTATGAAAGATCTTTCTAAACCTTTTGATGTAAATATAGAGATTCAATTAGTTTCAGAAGGTTCTCAATATGAGCGAAGTTCTTCTGATGATTCTGGCGGATAAAATTTAAATTGTCATCGCCTCAATTCCCAATTTATTCAAATCTCTACCACAACCTTTATAAATACTAGCAAATTCTTTAAAATTCCCTACTGTACATAAGAAGCCGCTTATTCTGCAAGTTATTAGACTATTAAAAAATAATATTAAAAAATGCCAAGAGCACATAAACCAAGAGCAGGAAGTTTGCAATACTGGCCGAGGAAGAGAGCTAGTAGAATATATCCACGAATTAGAGCTTGGAAAAAGACTAATGAACTTAAATTAATGGGATTTTGTGGTTACAAAGTAGGCATGACCCATTTACTTTTAAAAGATTCAAATCCTCATTCAGCAACTAAAGAAGAAAATATCTATACTCCTGCTACTATTATTGAATGTCCTCCTATTAAAGTTTATGCAATTAGGTTTTATAAGCATGAAGATAATCAATTAAAAGTACACACAGATTTCTTAAATTCGAAATTAGACAAAGAATTATCTAGGAAATTAAAAATACCTAAAAAATATAATAAAAATATAGATGATATTAATCTAGGTAATATCAAAGATATAAAAATTCTAATTTATACTCAACCCAAATTAACAACTTTAGAAAAGAAAAAGCCAGAGGTCTTCGAAGTTGATATTGGGGGATCCGAAGTTCAGGAAAAATTAAATTTTGCAAAATCCTTGCTAGATAAAGAGTTAAAAGTTAGCGACTATTTCAAACAAGGCCAATTTGTTGATATTCATGCAATAACCAAAGGAAAAGGCCTTCAAGGTCCTGTTAAAAGATTTGGAATAAATCTTAAATCTCACAAATCAGAAAAGAAAAGAAGAGCCCCAGCAAACTTAGGTCCATGGACCCCTTCAAAAGTATCTTTTAGAGTTCCTCAGAAAGGACAAATGGGATTTCACACAAGAACTATTTTTAATAATATTATTTTGGACATTCAAAAAGACAGTTCAAAAATAACACCAAAATCAATGTTCAAGCATTATGGCAATATCAAAAATGAGTATTTATTACTTAGAGGATCTGTACCAGGGCCATATAAAAGATTAATAAGGTTCTCTGAAGCAATTAGACCATTTAAAAAAGCCCATCCAATTAATATAAGTTATATAAGTGTTAAAAATGAAAGCTGATATCTTAGATTTAAACGGACAGAAAGTAGGTTCAGTAGATTTACCAATTCATTTTGATGAACCAATAAGATTAGATTTAATTAAGAAAGCTTCTCTTGCAGTCCAGAATAATTCTAGACAACCATATGGTGCGTTTCCAGAAGCTGGCAAGAGACCAAGTGTTAGAATCTCGAAAAGAAGACGAGATTATAAAAGGAGTTATGGTCTTGGTATTTCAAGAAGCCCAAGAAAAGTGATATGGCATAGAGGATCACAATTTGGTTGGGTAGGTGCATTTGCTCCAAACACAGTTGGGGGAAGAAGAGCACATCCGCCAAAAGCAGGTAAAGATTATACTCAAAAACTTAACATTGGTGAGAGAAGAAAAGCAATCAGATCTGCTATAGCTGCATCAATAAACAAAGATTTATTAGAAGAAAAAAATTATACTTCAAAAGCACCAATTATTTTAATAGAAGAATTTGAAAAAATAAGTAAAACTAAAGAATTAACTCAGATATTAAACAAATTAGGTCTTGAAAAAGAACTAGCAAATACATTAAAGAGAAAAATAAAAGCAGGCGCTGCAAGATTGAGAGGAAGGAAATATAGAATTAAGAAAGGACCTCTCATAGTAGTATCTTCTAAATGCTCTGTAATAAAAGCAGCAGAAAATATACCTGGATTTGATGTCTGCGTCGTCAATAATCTCAATGCAGAATTGTTAGCTCCAGGTGCAAATCCAGGTCGTTTAATTATATGGTCAAATAAATCAATAGAAAAACTTTCAAGAGAAAAATTATTTTTAAATCAGTCGAGGAAAATTAAAATAAAAGAATAAAATGGATCCATACAGAATCATTAAATATCCTCTGGCAACTGAAAAATCAGTCAGAGTAATGGAAATGGAGAATAAGTTGATACTTATAGTTGAAAGAAAATCAAACAAAACACAAATAAAGGATGCTGTAGAAAAAGCATTTAATGTTAAAGTACTTCACGTTAACACTTTAATAACCGGAGAGGGCTTAAAAAAAGCATATGTTAAATTATCTCCAGATACACCAGCGATAGACATCGCGACACAACTAGGTTTGATATAAAATGGGTAAGAGAATAATTGCCAGGCATAGAGGACGAGGAACATCTACTTATAGGGCTCCAAGTCATAATTTTGTTGGAAAGCTATCCTATAGAAATTACGATGATAAAGAGCAAAATAGTTCAGTTTCGGGAATTATTATAGATTTATTACATTGCTCTGGACATTCAGCTCCACTTGCAAAAGTGAAATTTGAAACTGGGGAAGAAATTTTGCTTGCAGCGCCACATGGTACTGTGACTAAACAGGTAATATATTCTGGAAATAGCTCCCCCATATCTATTGGAAATATTTTACCATTAAAAAGTATCCCAATTGGAACTAGTATATTCAATATTGAAGGTAATCCTGGCGATGGCGGGAAATTTATTAGGACAGGAGGATCATCCGCACAAATTGTATCAAAAACCGAGTACAAAGTAATTGTGCAATTTCCAAGCAAGAAAACAAAAGAATTTAATGCTTCGTGTAGAGCAACTATTGGGGTAGTAAGTGGTGCAGGTAGATTAGAAAAACCATTTGGTAAAGCAGGCAAAAAGTTCTATGCCATGAAAGCAAGAAATAGATTATATCCAATTACATCAGGTGTATCAATGAATGCAGTAGATCATCCATTTGGTTCAGGGAGGGGTAAGCATATTGGTAAACCAAAAACTGTTAGCAGAAATGCGCCTCCTGGAAGAAAGGTTGGTTTAATTGCAGCAAGAAGAACAGGTAAGAAGAAGTAAAATGGCCAAAGAAATATTATTTTATGGAAAAAATATTGAAGAACTCAAGAAATTATCAATTGAATCTTTTATGGAATTAATTAATTCAAGACAAAGAAGAAGCTTAAAGAGGGGCTTTACGCCTGCTCAGAAAAGTTTACTGGAAAAAATAAGAAAACATAATTCAGGAATGTCTAAGAAGCAAATAAAAACACATTGCCGTGACATGGTAATCTTACCTGAAATGCTTGGTCTAACAATTTTAGTTCATCAAGGTAAGGAGTTTAGTCCAGTGACTATTATAGAAGAAATGCTTGGCCATTATCTTGGAGAATTCACACAAACCAGAGTAAAAGTTAAACACTCTGCGCCAGGAATTGGAGCAACTAAATCAAGTGCATCAGTATCAGTTAAATAAACATGGTAACATCAACAAAAATAAAAAAAATTAAGGAATCATCTGCAAGTACAAATGCAGATCATACAGCTTTAGCTAAAGCTGATAATTTACCCATATCTACAAAACAATCTATAGAAATATGTAATTTCCTCAGATATAAGGACCTTCAGAAAGCAAAAAAAATACTTAGTAATGTAATAGTAAAGAAGACTGCAATACCATATCTAAGATTTAATATGGACACTGGTCACAAGCCTGGAATTGCCGCGGGTAGATATCCGAACAAGGCATCAAAGGAGATCCTTAAGCTTCTGAATTCTGCTGAGGCCAATGCAGAAAATAAAGGTCTTGATGCTAGTAACTTGATAATATCTAAGATGATTGCTAATAAGGGAAACAGAATGCATCATCCAGGAAGACATCGAGGAATTAAAATGAAAAGGACACATATTGAAGTACAATTGGAGGAAAAACAAATAACCTCTACATAAAATGATTGAAAGACAATTTATTGCAAGGAAAATTAAGGAATTTAAGATAGAGGAATTTATCTCTAATACCTTAGATAAAGATGGTTACTCTCATACTGAAATTCAAAGAACTCCATTAGGGGAGAGAATAATAATCCATACTTCAAAACCAGGATTAATTGTCGGAAGACGAGGTTCTAAGATAAAAGATTTAACAGAGATATTAAAAACAAAATTTAAAATGGAAAATCCGCAAGTTGAGGTTGCTGAAGTAATTAATCCTAATCTTAGTGCAAAAACAATCGCTAAATCTATTGTTCACACTTTCGAGAGATTCGGTCCAAAAAGGTTTAAATCTTTAGGATATCAGAGGTTACAGGATATAATAAATTCAGGTGCTCTGGGCGCAGAAATAATCATTTCTGGTAGAGGTATTCCAAGTAGCAGGGCTAAATCTTGGAGATTTTCAGCAGGATACTTAAAAAAATCAGGAGATATAGCAGAGAATTTTGTTAATGTTGGATACGCAGTTGCACACTTGAAGTCTGGATCAGTCGGAGTAAAAGTAATAATACTAACTCCCGATATTAAATTACCTGATAAAATTACTTTAAGGGAAATCGAAAAAGTACCCCTCATTGTAGAACCTATTGAAAATAAGATGGAAATAAAAGAAGAAGTTGTCTTAGAAAATACAGAAACTGAAAAACACCAAAAAAAGAAACCTGTTAAATCAATAAAACCTAAATCAAAGAAGAAGAATGGCAATACTGAGAAATAAGGAAATTAGGAGTATGAATAAAGATCAATTGATCACTAAAATGGCAGATTTAAATAGAGAACTCATTAAATACAGATCTCAAATTGCAATGGGGACTCTTCCTGAAAACCCGGGAAGAATCAAACTTATAAAAAAGACTATCGCTAAAATTAAAACAAGTATGAATAACCAACAAGAGGAGGTAAAGAAAAGCAATGCCTGATGTTTGTCCAAAATGTGGACTAAATAAAGAGCTTTGTGTATGTGAAGTAATTGCAAAAGAAGAACAGAGGATAAGCATACGAAAAGTTAAACGTCGCTTTGGTAAAATAGCAACTATTGTTGAAGGGATAAGCAAAAGCGATATTGACATTAAGAATGTTGCAAAGCAACTGAAGTCAAAACTTGCGTGTGGTGGCACAGTTAAGAATAACATAATTGAATTGCAAGGAGATCACGTACAAAAGGTCAAAGATGAACTTGTTCATCTGGGCTTCAATCCTGGTGCAATAAGTACGGATTAATAATAACCAAAAATGGAAATGATTGGCACATACATAAACATAGTAGACTCGAAAAATCCTACATTGATAGGGTTAAACGGAGTAGTTTTAGATGAAACTAAATATTCGATTATGATTCAAACAAAATTTAAAAATAAAATTGTACTAAAAAATCACTTAACCAAATTAGAGATATTTGAAAATAATAAAATTAAAATTATTAACGGAAAATCAACTATTGGGAGGCATGAAGATAGATTATTAAAATGAATACAAAAGTGAATATTGGATTAGATGTACCTCAACCAAAATCACAATGTGTTGATAATCACTGTCCTTTCCATAGTAATATGGGTGTCAGAGGTAGGATATTTTCCGGAATTATCGTCTCAAAAGATCTAAATAAAACAGCTATTATTGAATGGATTAGGCCATCTTATTTAAGGAAGTATGAAAGGTACGAAAAGCGGAAAACCAGATTAAAGGTCCATAATCCTCCTTGCATAGATGCAAAAATCAATGATAACGTCAAGGTTGTTGAATGTAGACCAATAAGTAAAACCAAAAAATTTGTAATAATATCGATACTGTAAAATGAAATCATTAAGATCAAGAATTATAAAAGGAATTGGAAGGAGAGCTGAAGTTGACTCTTGTGATAATTCGGGGGCCAAGAAGCTTATAATTGTATCAGTAAAAGGATCAAAGACAGTTCATGGAAGAAATCCCTCCGCAGGTGTGGGAGATTTAGTTCTGGCATCAGTTGTAAAGGGTACACAAGAAATGAGGAAACAAGTAGTGCCTTGCGTAATAGTCCGGCAAAGAAAAGAATACAGAAGGCCAGATGGTACACGAATTAAATTTGAAGACAATGCATTAGTAGTTCTAAAAGATGAAAAGGGTAATCCAAAAGGTACTTTGATCAAAGGTCCAGTAGCTAAAGAAGTTTCCTATCGATGGCCTTCAATTGCTAAACTAGCGAGGATTGTAGTATGAAATCTAAATTTTCTATGTCTTGGAGGTCCAGTAAACAACCACGTAAACAAAGAAAGTTTTTGTACAATGCCCCAAAACATATTAGATTAAAATTAATGTCTGCACAATTATCAGATACCTTAAAAACAAAATATCATAAAAATAGTCTTCCTCTTAGGAAAGGTGACACAGTAAAAATAATGAGGGGACAATTCAAAAAAACTACAGGAAAAATCACTAAGGTACTACTTAGATTAAATAAAGTTCTTATAGATAATGCGACAATAACAAAGAAAGATGGCTCAAAGGTGTTTTATCCTATACACCCATCAAATGTTTCAATAAGTGAGTTAATATTAGAAGATAAAAGGAGATTAAAGAGAATAGAAAAGAAATAAAATGGCACACTTATCACGAATTGCGGCACCAAAGATTTGGCAAATTCCGAGAAAAAATAGAAAATGGATCACAAGAACAAAGCCAGGCCCATATAGCTTAGATTCCAGCATTAATATTGACATATTGCTAAGATATATTTTGAAGTATGGGTTAACTAAACGAGACATCAAAAAAATATTAAATAATAAGGAAATAAAAATAGATAATAAAATTAGGCAAGATCAACATTTCGCTATTGGTTTAATGGATACTATATCAATAGAAAAATTAAATAAATTTTATAGATTAGTATTAAATAAGAAAGGTAAATTTTTGTTAACTGAAATAGCCAAGGAGGAATCTTACATAAAACCTGTCAAAGTTATAAATAAAACCATTTTACCGAAGAATAGAATCCAATTAAATTTATCTGATGGTAGAAATATTATTGTCAATAAAGATACATATAGTGTATCAGATACCCTAGTACTAGACCTCAACAATAACAAAATAATTAACCATTTACCTCTTAAGGAAGGTGCCACTATTTACTTAATGGGTGGTACCAAACTAGGGAGTATTGGTAAAATAATATCAGTCAACAAAGGTATAGGAATGCAACCTGCAAAGATTACATTCTCTATAGACAAAGAAACTCACGAAACATTAAAAAAATTTGCATATGTGATTGGTGTTGATAAACCAATTATAACTCTCCAAAATGAAAAATAAGGAAAATAAAATGCGGGACATAAGAATTGAAAAGATAACATTGAATATAGGTACTGGACAACCAGGAGATAAGTTGGACAAGGCTGTGATTCTCTTGCAAACAATAGCTCAGCAAAAACCAATTAAAACAAAAACTATGAAAAGAATCCCTACATGGGGTCTTCGTCCAAGATTGGAAATTGGATGTAAAGTCACTATTAGAGGAAAAAAGGCAGAGCTATTGTTAAGTAGATTATTGGATGCAATAGACCATTCACTTGCATTTAGAAATTTTGACAATAAAGGTAATTTATCATTTGGAATTCCAGAATATATTGATATTCCTAACACTCAATATAATCCACAAATTGGTATAATTGGATTAGAAGCAGCAATAACGTTCCAAAGAAAGGGATATAGAATCAGTAAAAGAAGATACAAAAAAATCCGTATACCCATAAGTCACCAAATCACTCAGGAAGATTCAATAAATTTCCTTAAAAATAAATTTCAAGTGAGGTTAAAAGAAGATGACCATTAAGAACTATCAAAAAGTCTTTAAACAACTTGAAAATAAACCAGTTAAATTAGCCAAATATGAAAAGCATAATGCTCCAAAAAAGCGAACTATAGGTTCAGGTTCAAGAAGATGTAGTAGATGCGAAAGATTTGGAGCCCATATACAGAAATATGGTATAAAATTATGCAGGCAATGCTTCAGAGATATTGCGAAAAAAATTGGATTTAAAAAATATTACTAGGAGGAAAAATGTCACTTAATGATACATTATCAAACGCTTTATCACACATCTTAAACAATGAGAAGGTTGGAAAAGCAGAATGTGTAATTAGTCAATCCTCTAAATTGATTAGACATGTCCTTACTTTACTTAAGGAAAATGAATACCTGGGTGAGTTTGCTGATATAGAAAACACTAATGGTAAATTTATTAATGTTCACTTATTAGGTAAGATCAATAACTGCGGTTCAATAAAACCTAGGTTTTCTGTAAAGAAAGATAATTATGAAAAGTACGAAAAAAGATTTTTACCTGCTAAAAATTTCGGAATCCTGATTGTATCAACTCAAAAAGGTATTATGACTCATAATGAAGCAATGGAGAAAGGTTTTGGAGGTAAATTGTTAGCATATTGTTATTAAAATGACAGAGAATAAGCAATATTCCTCGGAAATTGAAATACCCCAAGGTGTTAATGTAACTCTTAATTCATTTTTAATTACAGTTAATGGACCGAAAGGGTCAACAATGAGGAAGTTTGCACATCCAAAGATTTTGATTGTGATAAGTGAAAATAAAATTATGCTTAATACATATGGTTCAGTCTCGAAAAGAGAAAAGAAAGTATTAAACACATTTACAGCACATTTAAAAAATATGGTAGATGGAGTAACCATTCCCTATTTATATAAATTAAAAATATGCTCTGGTCATTTTCCAATGAATGTTTCAATTGATAAGGAAACACTTATCATTAAAAATTTCTTGGGAGAAAAAATACCAAGAAAAGTAAAATTAACTAAAAATGTTCAGGTAAGTGTTACTGGAGATATTATAAGTGTATCGAGTGTTGACAAAGAACTGGCCGGAATGATGAGCTCAAGTATAGAACAATCAACAAGAATTACAAATAAAGATAGGAGAAAATTTATGGATGGTATCTGGATGATTGAGAAAAGTATTCAAAATGGATAAGCAAAGCTTACTTGAATTAAGAAAAAATAAGAAGAAAGTAAAACCTCATTTTGTTAGAAGAAACTATAGAAAATTAAAGCTTAGGGATACATGGAGAAAACCGAGGGGTTTACACAACAAATTAAGATTGAAGAGAAAAGGTCATATTAAAAATCCATCTATTGGCTATCGATCGCCAGCTTCAATAAGGTATATGGATAAAAATGGTTTAATTCCAATTTTAATTTCTAACATTCATGATGTTAACAAATTAGATCCAAATAAAAATTCCTTAATTATTAGTTCTACTGTAGGAATAAAAAATAAAATTAAATTACTGGAAAAAGTAGCTCAATTAGACTTTAGAATATTAAACTTCAAAGATGTAAATTCTGCATCAGAACGTATGAAACAAATTTTTGAAGCTAGAAAGAGAAAAAGATCAGAATCTGTAAAACTTAAACAGGAGAAAAAATCAAAAACAAAGGAAATAAAACCAGAAACAAAACAGACAAAGGAAGACCTAGATAAGGAGAAACAAGATATATTGCTTCATGAAAAACAAATTCAACCAAAACAAATACATGATGTTCAAGATAAATCTCCAAGGATGAACGTGACAAGAACCAAAATAACACCTGGAGAAAAACAATGAATTTAAAAGTTCAAAGAAGGTTAGCTGCACAAATTTTGAAATGTGGTTTTGATAGAGTAATATTTAATAAAGATAAGATTGACCTGATTAAAGAATCTATCACCAAAGCAGATATTAAATCTTTAATTAAAAATGGAGTAATAATTGCTAGAAAGAAAAAAGGGATATCCAGAGGACATGCCAAATATGTAGCACATCAACAAAAGTTAGGAAGACGAAGAGGCATAGGTTCTAGAAAAGGAAAAAAAACCGCAAGGGATCCATCCAAAAGAAATTGGATATCTAAAGTTAGGGCACAGAGGGGATTGTTATTGATATTAAGAGATAAAGATCTTATTGCTAAAGAAACATATAGAAATCTATATAAAAGGGTATCTGGAGGTTTTTTTAGAAGTAAAAGACATATCAATATTTATTTGAAAGAAAATAACCTTATTCAAAATAAAAAAAATGTCATCAGGTAAAAAATATACTGTAATGTATAGAAGGAAAATGGAAAGGAAAACTAATTATCGAAAGAGAGTAAAGTATCTAAGTTCCAGAATTCCAAGAGTTGTTATTAGAAATCACACTAATAATATTATACTTCAATTAATTCTATTTAATAATGATCATGATCAAGTCATTATAACCACTCATTCTTCTCAACTTAAAAAATTCGGCTGGCCTTATCACAGAGGAAATATACCTTCTGCATATCTTTCAGGTTATTTATTCGGTAAGAAAATTATTAATAAAAAAATCAATAAGGTAGTAATTGATCTTGGTATTTTTTCTCCTAATAAAAAATCAAGACCATATGCCGCAATAAAAGGATTAATTGATGCAGGTGTAGAAACAAATCAGTCTAATGAAAAAATTTTTCCAGATAAATCAAAGATTCATGGAGATCATATCAGAGATTATTTTACTAAAATTAATGCAATTAATAAAATTCAATTTTCAACTTATCAGCAAAAAAATCTTGACATGAACAAGATTGGCGTTGTTGTTGACCAAATAAAAAGTATTATTGACAAGGAGAAATAATGACAAAAGAAGAAGACACTAAAATAGAAGAAGTAGTAGTACCCGAGCCACCAGTAGATATTCCTTTGGAAGAAGCACCCATTGGTGTTGCAAAAAAGGAGGCTACAGACTCATGGAAGCCAAAAACAAAATTAGGATTAAGAGTCTTGAATAAGGAAATTACTAATGTCGATGAGATTCTCAGCTCAGGTTTAAGAATTCTTGAACCTCAAATAGTTGAAATGCTTATACCAAATTTAGAATCAGATTTTGCATTTATAGGTCAGTCTAAGGGAAAATTTGGTGGTGGTAAACGAAGTATTTGGAGACAAACACAACGTAAAACCAAGGAAGGTAATAAACCAAAATTCTCAACATTAGTTATTGTTGGTGATAGAAATGGACATGTGGGTATTGGCATAGGGAAAGCAAAAGAAACAGTACCTGCAAGAGAGAAAGCTTTACGAGCAGCAAAAACAAGTTTAATTACAATAAGGCGAGGGTGTGGTAGTTGGGCATGCTCATGTAGAAGTCCTCACTCAATACCCTTTAAGGTATATGGAAGATGTGGTAGTGTAAAAGTTGAATTAATTCCTGCCCCCAAAGGCACAGGTTTAGCTTCGGAAAAAGAAACCAGAAAATTGTTGAATCTGGCAGGTATAAAAGATATTCACTCAAAAACGTATGGTCAAACTAGAACTAAAATCAATTTAATGTATGCTTATTTTGATGCACTAAAGAATTTGACCAAAACAAAAGTAAAATCCAATTATAATAAAATTTCGGGTTTGGTTGAGGGAAATATATAAAATGAATAGGATTGCAATAATTCGTATTAGGGGAGAAATTGGAGCAGTTAAACAAGTTAAAGACACATTTAAAATTTTGAGATTATATAAGAGAAATACTTGTGTTATTCTAAAAAATACCCCTCAAGTTTTAGGTATGATTAATTTTATAAAAGACTATGTGACTTGGGGTGAAATAAATGAAGCCACCTTTGATGCATTGCTAAAAAGCAGAGGAAAGCTTCCTGGAAATAAACAAATTAGTGAGGAATATATTTCAATGAAATTAGGAATGTCATTAGATGAATTTTCTAAAAATTTTATAGATCTTGAAAAAGAATTGAAAGACATTCCTGGATTAAGACTTTTCTTCAGATTGAAACCCCCAATTAAAGGATTTGAAAACAAAGGCATTAAACAACCTTTTTCAAAAGGTGGTGCTCTAGGATATAGGAAAGATAAAATTAATGATTTAATTATGAACATGATTTAAAATGTTAGCATTAAAAAATAAACGGAAAAAGTCAAAGAAAATGAGGGCTCAAACCACTCACGGTTGGGGTGCTAAAAAGAAACACCGAGGATCAGGTAACCGAGGTGGTGTAGGTATGGCAGGTACTGGGAAAAGGGCAGACCAAAAAAAGCCAAGTATCTTGAAGAAGTATGGTCATTCTTATTATGGTAAGAAAGGA
>Ga0209542_10003094_pt1 | contig 36122 bp, 33 predicted proteins | sample RifCSPhighO2_01_FD_184028 | JGI IMG/M metagenome (GOLD analysis project Ga0209542, IMG submission 184028) | Soil microbial communities from Rifle, Colorado - Rifle CSP2_plank highO2_0.1 (SPAdes) (version 2) | ecosystem: Environmental > Terrestrial > Deep subsurface > Rock core/Sediment ...
TTTTTTCCGGCGATTGAAAAGAAGAAGAAACTTGGCTTTGGCCAGCCAAATGAAAAATTTTATCTGGCTTTATTTCTGAAATAAGTTTTATTACTTGAGCTTTCTTAGTAAGATCGCATTTTAAAAAAATTATTTTCCCTTTTAGGGGTTCTATATTTTTTACTTCTTTTGCAACTAAAAAAGTGCCATACACTTTTACATTAGGTTTTACAAGGCAGTATTCAGACAAGTGAGAACCAACAAATCCCGTTGCTCCAGTAATTAATATTTTCATCTCTTTCAATCTATCACGAGTTTTTGTTTTTTAAAAGCCCCATATAACCCTCGTATATGGTGTTTGCCATCTTTTGCCAAGTGAACTGCCTGGCCCTTATTTTCCCTTTTTCAATAAGGTTTTTTACCAATTCTTTATCATAAAGGATTTTTTCAATTTTTTGGTCCAAATCATGTGGATCTTTGGGGTTAAACAATAATCCCGCGTCTCCCACTGCTTCGGGTAAGGAAGAAGCGTTAGAGGTAACTACAGGACATCCTGCAGCCATGGCTTCAAGAGGTGGGATTCCAAAACCCTCATAAAGTGATGGATAAATAAATAACGTTGCATTAGCATATATACCTGCTAATTTTTCATCAGTGCCAGATTCCTGGCGCAACCAAGTCCCCTGGTTATATTTTTCAACGATTTCTTTGTGAGACACAGATAAGTCTTTTTCTCCGCCAAATAAAACCAAATCAAACTGTGAATAATATTTTTTATCAACAAAAGTATTTAACAGCATATCAAAATTTTTATACGCATAATTACGCCCGCCAACATATAGCAGATATGGTCTTTTTGCAGGTTTTTGTACCATGGTGCTATTTTCAAAAAACACTTCACTTACTCCGGGATAAGCAACAATAACTTTTTGTGTATTAATGGAATACAATTTACAAAGGTCTTTTTTAGTTGATTCTGATATTGCAATAATCAAGTCTGCTACATCAAACGCTTTTTTCTTAAATTGTATTGTTTTTGCACTACCACCAAATAATTCTTGAATCATATCATAATAATGAACAACAACCGGGCCTTTTGGTTTTTTGGGAACACGGTAATACAGGGAATGAAAAGTTAAATCTTTGGCCGTATTTAATTTATAAGCCAACTCCATTCCAATAGCATCTAAAACATTAAAAATTCTACTTCTTAAAAAATCCAATTTCCTAATTCCGTAGTATTTACCAAACCACTCTTTTTTGAAAGAATAATTGTCTATATAAAAACCTCTGTAAAGAATCTGTTCAATTTCTTTATTTTTATTTAGTTCTTTCATTAATTCAAAACCTATTCGGCTGATTCCGCCGATTTTTTGCTGACTAAATATGCCCCCATCAAAAAATATTTTCATTTTAATAATTCTTTATAAAACTTGATATGCTCTTTCGCAAAATTTTTCGTGCTATATTTATATAAAAAGTTATCTAAGTTAAAGTTTTCCGGAAATTTTAGCTTATCTATATCTTTTATCTTCATTACTAAATCGTCTACACTTTCTTCTTTAAAAATTAAATGTTTTGGGTAGCCATCCAAAACTTCAGAAATAGCCCCAGAAGAAGAACCCACAATAGAAAGTTCGCATCGCATTGCTTCAACTAAAACCCTGCCATATTGTTCTTTCCAATCATAAGTAGTTAAAGAAGGCAAAACAAATACATCAAGAGCATTATAATAATTTACAAGATCTGAGAGATCTATATTTTTAAAATGAAAAAATCTTTTTCTTAACCCAAAATAATCAATTAATTTTTGCAATTCTTCCTCATAGTCTCCCATTCCGACCAACATTAAATAATATCCATCAAGTTGACTTACGGCCTTGATAAGGTTTTGCAATCCTTTTTCTTCGCTAAATCTGCCAATATTTCCAATCAATTTTATATCTTTTGGAATCCCTAATTTTTCCCTGCATAAATTACGTTCTTTTAAATAAAAAACTGTAAAGTCCACTCCCCAAAAAATACGGCGAAGTGGCATCTTAGCTCCTATTTTTTTAATAATTTCCAGCGCTTCGGTACTGGTGCCGATAACTCCATTTAAATACTTTTCATTAAAAAATAATGCCATGGGCTGGATAATTTTTCGCAAAGTTCTTTTTAGAAAATGGCGAAGAGAGTCAAAAACAAAAGGTGGCGGAAGTATTTTATATTGTATGTTTTGGGCAGCATAACAAACAATGGGGACTTTCTTGCCATATAAAATATTCCGGCAAATAATAACTTGTGTAAGGTAAAAACTGCTATATTCATCATGAACATGGATAACATCTGGTTTTACTTTTTTAATTGCCGAAAATAACTGAAAAAATTTAAAACCTTCTCCATAACTTGCTGGTTTTCTCAATTCTACAGGAAAAATATTATATCTTTTTTCGTTACTTTTTGGGTCATAAGCAAAACCCTCTGGAGCATAGCCTTCTCCTCCGATAATTTTTAATGGCACTACGACGCTTAAATTAACGCCGGCTTTTACATACTCTGAGTAAAATGACTTTGCCGAATCAGAAAGCCCGCAATGATAAATAATTAAAAGTTTCATTTTTGAATTCTCCTTTTTATTCTTCCCAATAAAGTTCGCGGCGCCATGATTAATCTGATAACTCTACGCCATAATTTAATAGCTAAATCTGGCGTATCTCTCAATGTAATAATCTTTAAAGCTTTTTTAACATCTATTGCTCTTTCATCTTGATTTATTAAAAAAACTTCTCTTAAAACATGGACTGTTGGAACCATGGTAATAAAACTTCTTTTAGCTAAAAACTCTTCGGCTTTTTTTCCATATAGTTCAAATCCTCCGGGTTTTTTTGATTTTAAAAGTGATTTATTATTTTCCAATAGCTCAACCGCAAATTCTTTTTTAAAAATTCCCGGCAAGCTTATAATGTATGCCCCTGGATACTTGTGCCATAAATTTTTCAGTACATTAGAATCTATAAAATATTCTTTAAATAAAGATTTGCTAGCCACTACCTTATATGCGTTTTCGCGCTGCCAAATCTCAAACAAATGAGTTATTCTTAAAACATCTGCTTTAGAGTTTTTAAATTCTTCCAGCAAATAAAAGAATACATTTTTATGAGGGCAAACGAACCAATGGTCTTCCATGAAAAAAAATAATAAATCTTTTTCGTTAACCGAAGAAATTTGTTTTTTTACCACCTCGTAATAAGATGATGCATCATTTGAAGTTACTACTGCCTGGTTATACCTTTTTGAAATTTCTTTACGTATAGGCGCGGCATATTTACCTACAATATTAAAATTCCAATAAAATAGCGAAGAAACCGAATTTAAAGACTCAAGGCTATTAATAAAAAATATTTTTCTCAGCCATGAATTTATTTTTACCGAACCAACAATATAAATTTTCATATAGTTATATGTTTTGCATATAATTTCTTGAGATAGCCAAATAATTAATCGTTAAGAAAACCTCGTGTTCTTCTTTATATGTATCTACTAATCTTATTCCGTCTTTTAAAATTCTGTAAATTTTATAATTGGGATTTAAAAAATCAAAAAAGTCCTTAAAAAAAGTCCTGGAATCTATATTGCAACCGCCAAATTCAAACTGAATGAAGTCAACAGTTCCCAATTTAATCATTTTTTCTGCTCCCTTTAAAATATTTAATTCATTACCCTCAACATCCATTTTTAAAAAATTTATATGTTCTATGTTATTTTCTCTACAAAAATCATCCAAACGTTTGATAGTAACATTTTCTCGTTGATCCATTGTAATACCATGATATTCTAATTTTCTATCATAAAGAGAAGCAAGACCAGAACCCTTTTTATCAGAGTAAAGAACTGTTTGTTTATTATCTTCACCAAAACCAAAGTTATATAGTTTAATATTTTTATGATTTTTTAAATTCTCTTCCAATATAACAAATGTTTCTTTTGATGGCTCAAAACAATACAATTGGGCTCTTTCTTTAAAAATTGAATTTACAGCCATTGAGTAATCTCCAATATTAGCGCCAACATCAAAAATAATTGGGTTTATATTTTTATCTAGTTGGTCAAAAAAACGGTTTATTACCATTTTTTCTCCGCCATCTCCTATTGAAACCCCGTAAAAATTCATCCCTTGCAAAGCAATAAAATGAACTCTTTCAAAAAAAGGCTGGAACATTTTCTTTCCTAAAAACGGATCTAAAATATATTGTTTAATTATTTTTTTTAACATTTTAAAATTTAACATAAATATCTCCCCACAAATCTTTATCGTCTGATTGTTCAATTTTTGAAAAAAGCTCTGATGGCTCAACCCATGTTTTAAAAATAAATTCCGCAGATACGCCAAAACAACAATTAAATTTTGCTTTACCTAAAAATACCAAATAATCAATACATTTTTTTGCATCTTCTAAAAACTTTTTATGAAATTCAAAAGAAATATAGGGTATTGGCTGGGTTAATCCTTTTAAAACCTGCTCTTCAAATCCTTCAACGTCAATTTTACAAAATTGCGGCAATCCATATTGAGATATTAAGTTATCTAGGGTAACAACCGGTACTTTTTCTGTTTTAGACCATGTATAATTTTTTAAAACACCGCCTTCTTTTTTCCACTTTTCAGACATAGTTGCAAGTACGCTATAATCCTCTCCGATTGATATTTCCAAAAAACCATTATTCTCCGCTAGTCCTTTATTTACAATGCTAAGATTTTTATTATCTCCATATAATTGTTCAATTTTTTGATATGCCAATTTTTGCGGTTCAATAGCTATTACTTTTGCGCCTAACTTCAAAAATATATTTGTTTTATTGCCTATATTTGCCCCCACGTCAAAACATAAGTCATTCTTTTTTATAAATTGAGAGTAAAAAATAGTTTCCCTTTTTTCTTGCCTCACAATTTCTGGATGAAACATTTTCTTTTTTAATGATAAAATCGTCCGAGCAACATAATGATAATTTAAATATTTTACTTTATTGCGAGGCTTTTTTTGGTAATCCGCAAACTGTTTTACAAAGTCATAAATATTGTCTGGAGCGCCATTATCAAAAATTCCTAGTTTCATAATCTTCCTCAAAAAACTGCGATATAATGCTAAAGGGTTACGATGCGAATACAATGCCACAACTTTATTTATCAAATAGTATTTTAAAAATTGTAAAACGCTGAAAGAATGATACTGACGTATCGTTTCCCTCTTTTTAATAATTTCTTTCATGCTGATATTCCATTTAAAATATCCTGCTTGGCAAACAATAAATGCCCACATAGCATTATAGTTAAAATCGATGCCTTTATAGAATTTCGGAAACTTATCCATTGCAACTAATATAGCATCTGGTATCACATTGGCTAATATATCTATTCCAGGAAATAAGGATGAATGGAGCTTGTAATCTTTGTACTCTTGGATCATTTTTTCTGTATTCACCCTGCTACTCTTATCATATGCTACTGCGCTATTCGCTTTGGGCGATCGTCCATGCACTGTAACAGCATAACCTACATTAATAGCCGTATCAAAGAAAGCTGGTATAGCAAATGCAGTAAAAAGATCCGGTTGAGTGGAATGAAACAGCCGACTTGTCTGGCTTTTTATCATATCTAAAATAGATTTAGCAACCGCTCCATGATACACAGAAGGAAGTTGTCCGCTTTCCCTCATCACAGATATAAACCGATAAGCTATTTTTTTTAAGTTAACCTCAAATGGAAGATGATTAGGAGACAAGTGGTAAGCGGAAACCTTCTTTCCATCTTTAGGCCAAGTGTACAGGGGATAGGACCAATAATATACTAAACTGGGATTGCTTTTAATGGTAAGGTGCAATTTGTCTATTGCTCCAGGCATAATGGCATCATCATCACCAATAAAAATTATGTATTCTCCTCTTGCATGTTCCAACCCAAATTCATAGTTATCGCACATAGATAAACGTCGGCCAGAATTGACATAAATCAAACGCGGATCATTAAAACTTTCAACAACCTTTTTAGTGTTATCTTGGCTAAAGTTATCGCTAACAATCACTTCGTAATCATCACTATTTTGGTCTAGCGCTGTCTTTATGGCAAAAAATAACGTATCGGCTCTTTCTCGCGTTGGGATAATTACGCTAATGAATGGTTTTATATGTTGGTTACCCATTATTATTTAAGAAGTTAAAATATGATCTCAATCCTTCTTGCCATGAGGGTAATATTATTCCCAAAGATCTGGCTTTTGTGTTTTTTAAAGCTGAAAATTTTGGGCGTTTCACCTTACCATCAAAGTCGCTTCTGTTTACTGGTTTTAATTCTTTATTGATATTGGCTAAGGTAAAAATTTCTTTTGTAAATTCATGCCAGTTGCACACTTCCTCGTTAATCAGATGATATATTCCAGGTTTTGCTTCACTGGTAAGTAATTTTAAAGTAGCTCTGCTTAAATCACCCGCATACGTAGGGCTTACAATTTGATTACAACCAACCTCAACAACTTCTTTATCTTCTGCCTCTTTAATAATATTTAACACAAAATTTCCTTTTTCCGGGCTGCCCTTTTTGCCGCCGTAAAGCCCGCAGGTTCTTATAATAAAAACCCCGCTAGGATGAACACTTAAAGCGGCGTATTCTCCGGCTAATTTTGAAATGCCATACATTTGCAAGGGATTTGGCGCATCGTCTTCCTCATTAGGCACTCCCTTGGTTCCATCAAAAACATAATCTGAACTGTAAGTAATAAAAATAATATTATTTTCCCTGCATATTTCAGCTAAATTCAAAACGGCAATGAAGTTAACCGCCATTGCTGCCATGGGATTTTCTTGGCACATTGAAACAACTTGATATGCTGATGTATTAATAACAATATCTGGTTTAATTGTTTCAATTTTTTCTTTCACTTGTAAATGGTCAACAACATCCAACTCTTCTTGTTCAAAGCCGATAATTTCAAAACCAAAAGAAAAAGCGTCTTTCATTATTTCCGCTCCCAATTGACCCGTTTTACCGATTAATAAAATTTTTTTCATCTCATTAGAGATTGAGGTCTATTTTTTAATTGTATCACGCCTTCTTTCAAACTAAAATATTGACTTTTAAATAGGTATCTGCTATAATATTTGCAGTGTAGCTCTTGCCATATTCCAGGATTTGGGAATGTATTCCCAGAAAGAACTGACATGTTTAGCAACCAGCAGGCTAAAGCGTTACTTGAAAAGATTGAGTGGGAAGAGGGGAAAATCATTTCCAGTGTGGAAGGCCCTTACCGCTACAGAGTTGTAGTCCATTGTTCGGTACTTGGCCGGCAGAAAACGATGTTTGCCAATGGTGAACACTCCTATTTTTGCTATGTGGAACTCCTTGACAGTAAGGGTCAATGGATTGAGAGAGGAGCAAATATAGTGGCAGTGCTCCCTGACGGCCGTTTCATCATGTTAGTCGAACAGCGTCCACCTCACAGCCGCTACCCTAACCGCCCCACGATTGCGAAAATCGGCGGCCAAAACATCGACCTTGCCCAATTCGGGCTACACGGGTCCCTGGAATTCGCCGGCGGAGCAGTTAAGCCTGGCGAAGGACTGAAGGCGGGTTTTCTCCGGGAGCTCCAAGAAGAAACGAACGTAGAGAACCAGGTTGCTATCTATTACTCACGTTGCCACCCGATCAATTATTTCGGATCGGATATCGCCGTTCAAGGCTCTTTGGGAGTAGTTTTCCTTTCAGGATTGTCTTACGACAAATATGTTCCCAACGACGGTGGCCTGGTGGTATTCGCGCTTACTAAGGATGAGGTGGAGTGGAATATTTACCACGGAGTAATTAGTTCTGGTCAAGCAGCTCTTTTGGAGTGGGCGTTCTACCTAGAAGTGGAACGGGCGAGAAAAGACCCTCAATTCGACCTAATGCTCAAGAAAGCTGGTTACCTGAAGATGGAAGAAATTCAGATCACCAAGTAGACAACTATCAAAACCAAGGGCGCCCGAAGATTCGAGCGCCCATTTTTTTTACAAAATTTTTACTTCTGGTATTGGAATAATGAATTTTCCTCCGCCTTGGCGCCAGTTTTTTAATTCTTCCATCTGCATAACTTCGTCGGCAAGATTCCAGCACAGAATTAAAACATAATCAGGTTTTTCTTGTGATATTTTTTCTGGCGGATACACCAATAAATGAGTCCCAGGTGTATATAAACCCTGTTTTGCTTCTGACTTATCAACAATAAAATCTATGTAATTTGAATTTATTCCAAAATAATTCAATAAAACTGTTCCTTTCGCGGAAGCAGAGTAAGCGGCTATTTTTTTGCCTTCGCTTTTAATTTTTATTAATAAATTAAGTAAATTCTTTTTTATTCCTAGCACATTCTCGCTCATCTTCTGATACGTTTCTAATTTATCAAACCCGCTTTCAATTTCCTTGGCAACAAGGTCTTTAACATTTTGATGTATTGGGAAAGCTCCGGTATGAGAAGCAAAAAACATTAAAGAACCTCCCTGCATAGGAGTCATTTTTACATCATAAATTTCTAAATCTGCTGTTTTAAATAAATGTATCAAGGCTATCAATGAATAATAAAAAACATGTTCATGGTAAATAACATCAAATTTATTTTCAATTAAACCCTTCGCATAGGGAAACTCAAAAACCGCCGTTCCTTTTGGTTTTAGTAATTCTTTTACTCCTTTAACAAAGTCCACAATTCCCTCCACATGGGCCAGCACATTGGCGCCAAAAATTAAGTCTGCTTGAATATGTTGCTCTTCTTTTAGTTTTTTAGCCAGGCCATAACTAAAAAACTCGTCAATGGTTTTAATGCCCCTTTCATTGGCTACTTTGGCAATATTTTTGGCCGGATCTACGCCCAGTACCGGTATTCCCAAATCTTTAAAAGCTTGCAGTTGGGAGCCGTCATTGCTGGCTATTTCTAAAACCAAACTCTCTGGACTAAGATGTAATTTTTCTGTTAAATAAGTCGCATTTTCTTTGCAATGCTCCAAAAACTGAGTAGAGACGGCTGAGAAATAAACGTAATCTACAAAAAGATCTGCCGGTGGTATGGTATCGAGAATTTGGACTAAAGAGCATTTCGGGCAAAAGCCAACACTCAAATTATATTTTTTTTCCGAAGCAAATTCTTCTTCTTTTTTTAAAAAAACATTGATTGAAGGCATCTGCCCTAAAGAGAAAAACTCTACTATTTCTGTTTTACAACTTCTACAGTTCATATATTTAGCTAATTAAATTAATAATATTTTTTATAATAATAACTTTATCATATATTAAAATTATAGTATAGTCTTATAATGAATAAAAAAAATAAAAATCTTACCGTTTTGATGTTGAAAAAAATTTCGAATCCGGAAAATGGATTGGGAAAAGATCTTTTCGATGCGATTATTGCTATTGTTCCCCAAACAACAGTTGAAGCGGTAATCGTAGACAATATTGACCATCCAACAAAAGTACTGGTTATGCCAAGGGACGACCGTAATTATAAGAAGTCATGCCATTTACCGGGAAGTTTTATTCGATATAGCGAAACTTTTTCACAAAGATTACGCTATCTTATACGGGCAGAACTGAAAACAAATATCAAAAAATTTAAAGACACTAATATTAAATACAACTGCTTAGAAAAGAAAAATAAAAGGCATATTATTGGATTTTATTTTTTAGTCCAACTTTCTTCTCATCCTAAAGTAGAGCATAAATGGGTTGATTACATTCCTAAAAATCTTATAAGACAGCATCGGGATTTTTTAAAAAGTTATTTTGGCTGGAAAAAGGGACAACCGCTTTGGGAATAAAACCTTACGCAGTATTACTTTTACCTTTAATCCAGTCAAATGTTTCTTTTATTCCATCTTCAAAGGTTGTCATTGGTTGCCAGCCTAACGTTTTTTTTGCCTTGGTCCAATCAAGATACTGCTTTTGTATTTCATTGTTGGCAATATTTAATACTTTGTAATTAATCTTTACGCCCAGAATTCTTTCGGTTCTCTTAACAACATCTGTCACGCTTAAAATATTCTCGCTGGCAAAATTAAATGCTTGTCCCGCAACCTTTTCTTTATTTTCCATTAATTTAATGCAACCATCGGCTATATCTTTTACATAGGTATAGCACCTTACCATTTTGCCATCGCTTCTTATTAAAAGTTCTTTATTTTTTAGAACTGCGTCTATGGCGCCAGGAACTATTCTGGAAAAGTTAAGGTCGCCGGGTCCGAAAGTATTGCTAAATCTTGTTATGGCGATGGGCATGTTGTAGGTATGAAAATATGTTTGAGCTATCAGGTCAGCCGCCGATTTAGAAACATCATAAGGATGATCCCCCTTTAAAGGAAAATGCTCTTGGTAGGGAAGTTTTTTTGATTTACCGTAAGCTTTATCTGATGAAACAATCACAATGGTTTCCAAGTTTCCCCGTTTTCTACAAATCTCTAAAATATTAACCGTACCCATGATGTTTGTTTCTATTGCTTTGAAGGGGTTTTGATAGGCCTGGCCAATAAGGGGGTGGGCAGCAAAATGAAAAACAGCTTTTGGGTTTTCTTTTTCAAAAATTTTAGAGATATTCTTATTTCTTACATCGGCTTTATAAAATGTCGCTTTTGGATGTATATTTTCTTTTTTTCCAGAAGACAAATTATCTATCACAACTACATGGTGACCTTTTTGTATCAACTTATTTACAAGATTACTTCCAATAAATCCGGCTCCGCCCGTGACTATCACATTTTTAGGTTTAAGTTTATTCATATTTTTCATCTTTATTTTTCCCAAACTGCCCATGGTTTGCTATCCTGCCATAACTTATTAAGTTCTTCCATTTCACGATAGGTGTCCATTGCCTTCCAAAATCCTTCGTGTTTATATATAGATAACTGATTCTCTTCCACCATTTTTTTTAATCCATCTTCCATTTGATCATTATTAAAATAATCAAAAGCTTTTTTATTAAAAACCATAAAACCTCCATTAACATAGTCATACATTACCGGCTTTTGGTCGAAGGCTTTAACCAAACTAGTTTCCTTATCAATATGAACCAAACCATATTTAGAATGAGGGTGAACACCTGTAATTGTACCAAGTGTTCCCTGTTTTTTATGAAAATCCACCAACTGATTTATATTTATATCACTTACTCCGTCGGCATAAGTTAACATAAAATCTTCTTCTGTAATATATTTTTTTAATCTTAATATTCTTTCACCAGTTAAAGATTCTGCCCCCGTATCAACAAAAGTAATTTTAAAATTGCCAGAATCATTAGTATGAAATTCTATTGAGTTATCTAATGTATTGATAGTTAAATCGTTTAGAAAAGTTCTTTGATTTAAAAAATAATCTCTTATCATTTCTCCTTTGTAACCTAAAGCCAGCACAAATTCATTGTAGCCATAATGGCTGTACATTTTCATAATATGCCAAAGTATCGGTTTCCCACCGATTAACACCATTGCCTTTGGTTTAAACTCAGTTTCCTCTTTCATGCGGGTGCCTATACCTCCGCAAAGTATTATTGTTTTCATTTTTTATGTCTTTTTTCTATTTCTTTTATTATTTCTAAAAATCGTTCTATGGGATTATATCTTGTTTCTATGTAGTCATTGTTAAGCTTGGTTTTGAAAGCATCTAAGGTCTGCGCTCTTGCTATTTTACTTAAATAATCCTCTAGTTCCTCTATAGTTTGGAGCGATTTACTGCATGCTCCCAGTGTTTCAAAGTTATCTGATTTTAACGGATAATTCATTAATTGTAAAGAAACTTTTGAGCTCATTGTTGCTTCAACTAGTGAAGTTGACTGAAAACTAATAAAGATATCTGCTTTTTTAAATGCCTCTTGTAATCCTTCTTTCTTGTCGGTAAATGCAATATCTATTAAATTTCTCTCTAACAACTCTCTATTTTCTCCTGGATGTGATCTATAAAAAAACTTCATTCCCAGCTTGTTGCAGATTTCATTTATTTTTTTAATGGTTTCTAATTTAACATTGAGAAATTCTTCATTGTAAAATTCTAAATTAGTTCCTAAATAATAAACAATATAATTTTTATCTTTTTTCTCAATATCTTGATTTTTTTCGATTAAATATGGATAGCCCAAAACATAAATATCTTCTGATTTTCTTACATTTTGCTTTTGATATAAATCTGTAAAATATTTTCCCCAAACTAAAACATAATCAACAAATTTACCGCTTTCAATTGGCCAAAAAGAATCATCTATACCATGTTGAATCTCCAAAGTAATAATACCCAATTTTTTACTCGCTAACACAATTGCCCTTTCAATTGGTAAAACATCGCTCCATAAAACAATATAATCTGGTTTAGCAATTCTTAATTTATTTTCTACTTCTTCAATTAAACGATAAAGATATTTGATATCCTTTTTTTTAAAGTAACCTAAAACATACTGATCTAAATCACTAGTAACAATGTAACCCATAAAATTTTTAACTGCAAAAAATCTGTCCCAATTACCATGATTGATTAATCCTACTTGGTGATATTTTTTGGCTCCTAAAATAATATTGTAATATTTGAATGGCCTAAATAGAATCTTTTTTTTGTTTTTTTGAAAACTTAAAAAGAGATTTTTTTTAGAATATAGTTTTGAAAAAATCTTATCTAAAAATCTAACTAAAAATTTGTTTTTACTATATTTATCAATATTAAACTGTAAGGATTGATAAAATAATTTTTCCTCGTTATTTTTAACCCAAGTTACCTCTTTGAATCTATCAAAGAAATCAAATAAAAACTGGGGGAGTTTTTCACTAGGTATAATTTTTTCGTAATCAGAATATGTATTATTCATACTATAACTTAATCATAAATAATATCTCTTTTCGTTCCTTTAAAGACAAGAAAATATAAAAACCGACCACAATAACCACTGTATATATAGCACCCATTTGAACTATTGTTAAAAAAATATTTGACGGTTGAAAAATTTTAAGAGATAAGCCAGATAAAATAATGGTAAAAAAATACAAAACAAGATTTTTTTTAATCGCTAAATTAAAAAAATCTTTAAAACTAACTTTCATTATTTTTAATATTTGGTACAAAGACAAAGGGAAATCAATTAAAATCATTGGAATAGTGGTTCCCAAAACAACTCCCAAAATGCCCAGTGGCTTAACTAAGGCTAAGCTTATACCAACATTTAATAGTGCATTCAGAAAAGAAATTTTAAAAAACACCTTAACATAACCCTTAGCTGTTGCCAAACCAGAACCAACTTGTATTGTGCCATTAAATAACCAAAAAGCTACTAAAAATTGGGCTGGTAAAATACTTTCGGAAAAACCTGCGCCCATCCAATTGGTAATAAAAAGTTCGGCAAAAATAATAGTAATAATAACCGCTGGAGCAAAAATCATTGTCATATATTTTGTTCCTTTAAATAACAATTCTTTTTGCTTATCTTGCTCGTTTCGCCCTTCCAGAGAGGCGCTGGTAGCAAAAAGAGGGCCTCCAATTAAACTATTAACTGACCTAAATCCATTTTGCAAACTATAACCTACTCCATATAGAGTAACTGCCGAAACCGAAGCAAAAGCTCCAATTACAAAACTATCAAAATTAAATATAAGCAAAGACACTAAACTAGAAAGAAATACAAAGAAACTAAAACTGAAAATTTTCTTGAAAGTTTCTTTATCAAAATGAGGAGAAAAAATATGTATTTTTAAAATATAATGTCTTAGTATGATATAAGAGATTACATAACGCACTATGATTAAAAAATAAGATACGGCTAAAAACCAAACCATACCAAAATTATTTAAGAAAATAAAATAAGCAGATATAGCAGTGAGAATCGTTGTCACTATATTGTTTATTGCCAACCAATCAAATCGTTGTAATCCATAAAGAACACCATCAAAAGTTCTACCAGGCCAAATAAATAACGAAGCTACTGCGGCTACCCAAAAAAGTTGACGCATAATTACAATATTAGCAGTCCCTATGTTAAACATACGGTCAAAATAAAAAGACAAAATTAAAAGTGTTACAGCTGAAATAACCCCAATAATAATATAAAAAAATAAAGAAGAGTTTATTATTTTACTTGCTCCTTTTTTGTCATCCCTGCTCATAAATTCGGCTATATATTTCGCAACAGCGGTGCCTACGCCAAAATCAAGAACTCCAAAGTAACCTATAAATGTCATTACCAATAAGTAGGCGCCATAAACTTCTTTTCCAATATGAGAAACAATAAAAGGAAACAAAATAAGCCCTACGGTAAAACTAATTCCGTAATTAATGATATTATATTTTATATTACTGCTAATAGTTCTTTTTCTAGACATGTTTAATTTTTTTAATCTTTATCCCAAATATTATCTTTTACCCATTCGCCCTTTTCATTCTTCCACCATACTCTTGGGTCACGAAAAGTGTCGCAAACCCTATCAAATTCATCTTCTGTCATATCTACATACTCAAGCCAACGTTTCAAGTCGCTCGGTTTTACATGATCATACTTTTTAACCATTTCAATTCCCTGTTCTCTTGTCATATACCCCCTTCTAATGTCCTTAGAAGCATGGTCAGATGCTCTTCCATAGCCAAATTTAATATACTTTAAATAATCATGCACACCATTTTCATGCATATCGTCTAAGTTTGAAAACTTTCGGTAAGTTCTGTCGAAGTTACCTTCAAACTTTTTCCACCCATAAGTATCAATCATTAGCTTTGCGTGAGCATTGGCGTCCCAGGGAATGAAGTTGCCAAGATAAATACCCCGCACTCCCACGTCTTCAAGCTCTTTATCGGTAGGATATTTCGCCCATAACACATCTTGTTCTTTAATGCCTAATTTTTCGTCAATCATATCATCAAAATCATATCCTCGACATACATGTTCATCGCGAAATTTACGTGTCATTTCTATAAAGTCACCCATAGAATACATTCCGCCTAAATCAACATAACCATGCTCACCCCAAATCATCAAAGGTATATTCATTTTCACCGCAACTTGCACTGGATAGGTAAATATTCCGCAATGATTGTGCCAATTCATGTCACCCATTAAGTAAAAACATTTTTTGTTTATTTTTTTAAGAAGTGTTTCACTAGGCCTAAAAATAATATGGTCTGCATTAAATGAATGGCGCATATTCTCAAGATTTTCTTCTCCAATTGGTAAAAAATTATTACCATGATAGGTAACCAACAAAGGTTTTAAGCCCAACTCTTTGATTGCGTAGTGGGTTTGTAAATAACTGTCTTTTCCTCCGCTAACAGGAATAATACAATCGTAATTACTGTTTGTTTTATACTTTGCAACTATTTTTTTTAACATTTCTTTTCGTGAAACCCAATCAATATTGTCCGTTTGGTTAAACACTCGGCACCCACTACAAACACCGTTTTCATCAAATATTAAAGGAACCGCTGAAGAAGATGGATAAACACATTTTATGCAATAAGTTACTTTTTGGGGCCGTGTCATATATTTTTTGTATTAAGATTAATGATTGGACGAATATCTATGCCTGCATTTTTTAGTATTTTTTTAGCTTCAATAACGCTATTTTCGGTAAAATTAAAAATATTCCCTGCCGATACGGCGCTGGCTCCACCATTTTTAATTCCATCTACAAAATGTGAAAATTCTCCTACTCCTCCACAAGCAATTACCGGTATTGATACCGCTTCAACAACCATTTTAATTAGATTAACATCATAACAGTTTGCGGCACCATCTCTATCTATTGAATTTAAAAAAATTTCACCCGCGCCCATTTTCTCTACTTCTTTAGCAAAAAAAACAGGATCTAAACCAGTGGGCTTTTTACCATGACCAACATAAACTTCATATTCTTTCTTTTCATTTATTTTTACATCAACTCCAGCTACAATACATTGTCTGCCAAATACCTTTGAAGCTTCTGTTATAAAGTCCGGATTTTCAAACGCCGCTGTATTTATTACCACTTTATCGGCGCCTCTTTTTAACCGTTCTCTTATATCTGCAATGGTTTTTATATTGCCTCCAAAAGTAAGTGGAATAAAACATGTTTTTGAAACAGTTTCAATAATTTCGTAAATGCTATCCATACTTTTTATTTTCTGGTCATCTCTTTGCAAATCATGGTGTTGGTCATCGCTAATATCAATGTAGATTAGTTCATCGGCAGACCAAGAGTTAATTCTTTCAACTTGAGTAATCGGATTACCCAGTACTTGGTGGTAAGAAAACTTTTCAGACCTTACCAATCTGCCATTTTTTAAAAATAAACATGGAATTAGTCTTTTTTTGATCATAATTAAGTGATGTTAGAAAATTTTCTTAATATTTCCAACCCCTCTGTCTGACTTTTTTCAGGATGAAATTGTACCGCAAAAATATTATCTTTTTGTAAAATAGCAGGAAATTTAACTCCATACTCGCACCACCCCATAACCATACTTTCATCTTTTATATTTGGATAGTAACTGTGCACAAAATAAAATGTCTGTTTTTGATTTCCCTGTATTAAAATTGGTGAATTAAGATTACATTCAACTTCATTCCAGCCAACATGGGGGACCAATAATCCCTGTTCTGTTTTAAACTTTATTACATCAGCATCAATCCATCCTAAACCTTCGAACTCTCCTTCTTCGTAACTTTTTTTACATATTAATTGCATTCCCAAACAAATTCCCAAAAAGGGCTTTTTATTACCTATGATTTCTTCTTGCAAAACTTCTATTAATCCCAATTTTTTTAAATTTTCCATACCATAACCAAAAGCCCCCACCCCTGGTAAAATAATTTTATTGGCATCTTTAATTGTTTGCTTATTATCAGTTATTTCTGATTGGATTCCTAAAACATCAAACGCATTTTTCACCGAACTTAGATTTCCAAGGCCGTAATTTATAATTGCAATCATTGTATTATGTGTTTTTTTGTTTTATATCTTCGTTTATTTTAGTGATTTCTGGATTTTTCTCAAGAAATAATATTACATCTTTCATTAAAAAATTAGGATTTTTAGGATATACATTGTTGTAAATAATTTTCAAAAGTTCATAATCTTCTTTTTCGTCAAGCGTCCATCTATAAAAAGAATAATCCTTGTTATTTTTAATGTTTTTTGTTTTAAACAACGATGAATTTTTTCTAATATATAGCGTCACATGCTCTTTGTCATCTTTTTTTTTGGCTAATTTAAATACTTTTTTTAAAGTATCAAAAGAAAATACCTCAACATCCAACCCCCTGGGATATGTTCTTTCATCAAGAATATTGGAAACATAGTCAGAGCCAGAAGTTAAAAAATTATCTATTACTTTATCAATCACTTCTGGGTCAATTAATGGACAATCTGCAGTAATTCTAACTATAATATTAGCATTAAAATACTCTGCGGCTTTAAAGTATCTGTGTAATACGTTTTGTTCAGAACCGCGAAAAACATAAACTTTTTGGTTATTGTAATTTTGAATTAACTTTACAATAACATCATCTTCTTTTTTGTTGGTTGTGGCAACAATAATTTCATTAATTATTTTTGACTTTAAAACTCTTTCTACTACCCTTATTAAAACGGGCTGACCCAAAAGATTAAGCAATACTTTGCCGGGTAAACGGGTAGAATTAGTTCTTGCCTGAATAATTACTACAATTTTCCCGTATGATTTATAGCTTTTCATGATTTTATATTTTTCTTATTTAAAGCAGATAAATATACGTTTTCGAGTAAAAATGCCACGGTTAAAGGACCTATTCCTCCTGGAACCGGCGTCAAAAAAGAAGCTTTCTTACTTACGCTTTCCCTATCAACATCTCCTTTTACTGTGCCATCTATATCGCGGAAAATACCAGCATCAATTAATACGGCTCCTTTTTTTATATTATTTTCATTAATTAATTTCAAACAACCACAAACAGTAATTATGGCATCTGCCAATTGAATTTTTGTGTTGATATCTTCTTTTGACTCTTTATTATTAATTAAATATATAAGATCAATACCTTGTTTTTTTAAAAATTCTTTTAAAACTTGCCCAAAAATTTCTGAATTTACCAATGCCATAATTTTTTTATTTTTAAAATCATTGGCAAATGCCTGACTTAGGACAAATAAAATCGCCTTGGGCAATACTGGAACAAAAATTGGTGTATGAAATCCATCAACATCCTTTTTGGCATCTATTTTACTGATAATTTCATTTTCATTAAATTTCTTGGGAAGAGGCAATTGCACAATAATTCCATTAACCTTACTGTCATTATTTATTTCTTCAATTTTATTAATGATTTCCTCTTGGCTGGCATCTTGGCTAAATATGAAATCTTGCACTTCAATGCCAATTCTTTTACCGGACTCCTTTTTCAAATTAACATAAATCTTGCTCGCTTCATCATTTCCAACTAAAATGATAGCCAAAACGGGTTTTATTTTGTCTAATATGATTTTATCCCTTAAATTTTCAAGCATTGCTCGACTTACTAATTTGCCGTCAAAAATATGCATAATTACATTTTTTTTATTTTATCAAATACCTCCACAAGTGTTTGAACGTATAACGGATAAAGCTCATTATAAACACCTATCTCATCCTGACTTTCAATTTCTTTAAAATTTTCTACAATAACCTCTCCTCCATCAATATCTTCTGTTATCCAATGTGCGGCAACAGAAGCTTTTTTATTGCCTTCATCTAATAACTTTTTAATAGGATTAGCCCCTTTATACTTGTATAAACAAGGATGAAAATTAATACACTTAAATGCGTTCAATATTCTGGATTTTATAATTTGCCTTCCATGGCAACACAAAAATAAATCGGCCCCTAAGGTTTCTAAATAATCTACAAAATCATCTAGGTTGATATTTTTGGGTTTTCTAACATTAAGACCCATTTTTAAAGATACTTGTTCTACAATATCGTCTACTGGCACTACGCACACCACATTATGACCCAAAGCCATAGTGGCTAATAAATTTATTAATCCGGCTTGTTTGCCGCCATAAAAAATAACTTTCATGCTTATATTTTTAAATATTTATTAAAATATTCTAAACCTTCTTTAATATTTGCTGTATCATTCTTATATTTTTTAATCTTTTTCATTTCTACTAAAAACATTTGCCAAGCCTTTTTACTTCTTCCACTGGCAAGTTTTTTCCAGGGTAAATTTACAGGACACATTAAAATAACTCCATTCCACAATTGCTGTTTAGAGCTTTTTACAAAGCTTAAGTAAGCTCTTAAAACATGATAGGTAGAGGTAATAATAATCATTCTTTTATAATTATTTTCTTTTGCTAATGTTATCATATGAACCGCCTGGTCTTTAGTGTTAAAAGATTTATCTTCAATAATAATTGAATTTTCTAAAATACCGTTACTCATCAGTTCTTTTTTCAAATCTAATAAATGCAAGTCATTTTCATCGTTACGAGTACCACGACCAATTAAATCATTATTACCAGTAATTACAATTTTGGGAGCAATGTTTTTTTTATATATATTTTCTGTTTCTTTGACACGATCTAATCTATCACCCTGTAATAAAACAATAATATCTGATGGTTCTAATAATTGATGAGTGATTTTATAAAAAAGCACTGTGCCATAAAAACCAAAATAATAATGCACGACTATCTTTAAAAAAAAATTCAGCAAAATTTCGCTTATTGAATTATATAAATGTTTTAGCGAGAGATTAAGTCCCATGAAAGCGGTGTTCCTCGTTTAATATTAGTTTTGGCTTTTTTGTCCAATATCTTTGGTAGCTCTTTAGGGGCTAAACCAAACCCTGGTCTTATGCATCTGACATTTTTTAAGGTAAATTTTTCACCTGCCTTTATGTTTTGTACCGCAAATAGAGACCTCCTAAAAATCATACTGGCCGACTCTTTTTTCCCAGTGCCATATTGTACTTTACCAATAACTTTCTCAGCATCCCTGACTGATTTTACCAATTGTTCTAATTCTTGTGGCTCCAAAGAAAAAGCGGCGTCCGGCCCGCCATCACTTCTTTTTAGAGTTAAGTGTTTTTCAATGATTTTAGCTCCCAGAGCTACAGAAGTTACGGCCGCAATAATTCCCAAACTATGATCGGAAAGACCAACTACTACTTTAAAATTTTTTGCCAAATTCGGAATAGTTGCTAAATTCATTTCCTCTAATTTTACTGGGTAAGATGAAACACAATGCAAAACTGCTATTTGCCTTGATCCATATTCTCTTAAGGTGTTTAGAGCCAAACTTATCTCTTCTTTAGTTGCCATTCCACGAGAAATAATAACTGGTTTCTTTGTTTTGCCAATTTTTTTTAAAAGCTCAATATCACCAATTTCAAACGAGGCAACTTTATAAGCTAACACTTCCATGCTCTCTAAAAAATCAACAGCTGTTTTGTCAAAGGGAGTAGAAAAAAGAATTAGTCCTTTTTTCTCGGCATATTTTTTTAACTTTGATTGCCACTTCCATGGCGTATAAGCGGTTTTATATAATTGATAAAGCGTCTGCCCCTTCCATGCATCATTCACATTAACCTGGAAATATTTTTCATTAGAATCAATGGTCATAGTATCTGGTGTGTAAGTTTGTAACTTAACTGCATCAACTTTTGCATTAGCAGCTTCATCTATAAGCTTATAAGCACGATCAATATTCTGGTTATGATTTCCCGACAATTCGGCAACAATAAAAACTGGTTGACCTTCACCTATTATTTTTTTTCCAATTTTAATTATATTTGGCATACTATTTTTTCTTTCCGCTGTTTTTCTTTAAAAGAAACATTGTATCTATATTTTCACTGTTAAGATGTTTATATCTTTTCTCTTTTTGCAGTACCAAATCTTTGAAATAATTTAAGTATAATTTTGCAAAGTTAGTTTTCCAAAGCATATTTTTACGGCCTCGATATTCTATATTAGTATATTTGTCGGCATAATATTCAAAACCAAAAATATATTTCTTTGAACATCTGTAAATTTCTTTCATTACTTTTTGTATATGAAGAGGAGATATATGAATAAGCACTCCCGAAGTAAAAACTAAATCAAAATAATTATCTTTAAAGGGAATATCTAGAGCAGATCCATAAATAATATTAATATTTTTTGTTTTTAATTTAGCAAGCTCTACTATGTCTTTATTTATTTCTATCCCATAAAGATTCTCAAATCCCATTTTTTGCAGCAAGACTAATTGTATTCCAATATTTGACCCTACTTCTAAAATTTTCATTGAACGGTTTAATTTGCCAATAAATTCTTCATCCATTTTCATTCTCGTAATTCCGTAATTTTTTTTATATAACTCATTTTCCGATGTTATATTTAACATATTTCTTGCAACATATTCTTTGCCAAATTTATCGCTCCATATTTTCTCTTGAAAAGTATTTTTATTCATAGTTCTTGTTTAATAATCCTTTTAGTTGTGTTTATAACCCTTTTTACTTCACTATTTGTCATCTTTGGGAAAAGCGGTAAGGTAACCGCTCCTTTATAGTATTTTTCGGCAACCGGAAAATCATCCAATTTATAACCAAACTCTTTTTGATAAAAAGGATGCATATTTAGTGGCATATAATGAACTTGCACACCAATTCCACTTTTTTGTAACTGTTCAAAAAATTTTCTTCTATCTTTACCAATTAATTGTACGGCATATATATGCCAAGCTGAATATCCTTGAAAGTTTTCTTTAGGTAATAATAAGTTTTCTGTAGTTTTTAAATTATTATTATATATTTTTACAATATCTCTTCTTCTTTTAATAAATTTATCCAACTTTTTAAGCTGGCTTAACCCCAAAGCGCATTGAATATTAGTAATTCTAAAGTTAAAAGAAGGGTTTTCTATTTCGTAGTACCAACCTCCTTTTTCTGGTTTTTTTAATATTCCATGACTTCTTAAAATTTTTAATTTTTCATAAAAAAATTTATTGTTAGTCAAAATCATGCCACCCTCACCTGTGGTAATATGCTTTACTGGATGAAAACTTAATACAGTCATGTCAGCAAAACTGCCAACTTTCTTGCCTTTATATTCAGCCCCCAATGCATGACAGGCGTCTTCAATTAACAAAATTTTATGTTTTTTGGCAATTTTTAAAATTTGTTCATAATCACAAGGATTTCCAGCAAAATCTACAGTAACTATGGCTTTTGTTTTTTTAGTAATTTTTTTTTCTACTTCTTTTGGATCAATATTTAAAGTATCTTCTTTAATATCTGCAAAAACTGGTTTTGCCCCACAAAAAAATATCATATTGGCAGTAGCGGCAAAAGTTAAAGGAGTTGTAATCACTTCATCTCCAGGTTTTATATTGGCCGCAACATAAGCCAAATACAAAGCCGATGTTCCAGAAGAAACTGCAACGGCATATTTCGCATTACAATATTTGGCAACAGCTTTTTCAAATTCTTCAATATTCGGCCCTTGAGTTAACCAATCTGATTTCAAAACTTTCACAACCTCCTTAATATCATTATTATCTACCCATTGATGGCCATACGGAATATTTCTTTTCATGTAATTAAATTTTTAATTTGGTCTTTATCTAGCCATTTGGTATTTGAGTCCGACGAATACAAAAATTTAGCAATAGTTTTTTTGCCACCTTGATGATTTTGGTCGTCCCAAAAAGAGAATTCTGGCTTAATAATAAAATATTCGTCGAACTCTGTGGTGTTGCGAGATTCTTCGGCAGTCAACAGTACTTCGTGTATTTTTTCACCAGGCCGTATACCAATAATTTTCCTCCTTACTCCAGGAGCAATTGCCTCAGCCAAATCAGTAATTTTAGTGCTAGGAATTTTAGGAATAAATATTTCTCCACCCTTCATATTTTCAATACATTTTACAACAAATTTGACACCCTGATCTAATGTAATCCAGAATCGTGTCATTGCTTCATCGGTAATAGTAATTTCTCCCATTTCTTTTTGTTTTTTAAACAAAGGCACCACGCTTCCACTGCTTCCAATTACATTTCCATAACGTGCCACGCTAAACATGGTTTTACGATCGCCCGAATAACTATTGCCCTGCACAAAAAGCTTTTCAGCAACCATTTTAGTCGCTCCGTAAAGATTAACTGGCTGCACTGCCTTATCGGTGCTAATCAATATAACTTTCTGGACACCATTATTAATAGCCGCATCAATAACATTAACAGTTCCATCAATATTTGTTTTTATAGCTTCAATGGGGTTGTATTCGCATATTGGCACATGCTTTAATGCTGCTGCATGCACCACAATATCAACGCCATTAAAAGCCCTATGAAGTCTATTTGTATCGCGAATATCTCCAATAAAAAATCTCAAGTGAGGATCTTTTATGTCTCTTTCCATTTCAACTTGGCCCAACTCTCTGTTATCATAGATTCTAACACTCTTAGGATTGTGTTCTTTTAAAATAATTTTTGCGAATTCTTGGCCAAAAGAACCTACGCCACCCGTAATTAAAATTGTTTTGTTGTCTAAGCTCATATTTTTGTATTTACCATTTTTTGATGGCACCCTTAACTGTTTCTTTTATTTTTAAATAAACTCTATCTCCTTTCATAACGACTTTTGGAGAAACTATTTTTAGAATATCTCTTCCCCAAATCCTGTATTGACCACTGACTTTATAGGTGTTAATAATACCACCCTTAATCATTCTCTTCATTGTACTTTCGCTGATTTTTAAAAAATCACGAGCTTCTTTCGGAGTATATATTTTACCTGGTTTAATTTCTTCTACCATACTTTAATATTAATCCCCTAATCAATAGGTGTCAATAGGTGTCAAAAATGGTCAATAATGCTTTTTAGCATACCAATCAATGGTTAATTTTACGCCATCTTTTAAATTATATTTTGGTTCATACCCCAGCATTTTTTTGGCTTTGGAAATATCGGCAACAAATCTTACTACTTCTCCTTGCCGATTCTTTCCCAGTAAAATTCGGCTTTTACTTTGCAAGTTTTTTTTAATCAATTTGGTTACATCAATAAGTTTTGAGCCTTTACCAAAAGCGATATTAAAAGTATTATTTTTTACATTATCAAATTTTTCTATGCATTTAATAATTCCTTCCACGCAATCATCAATATAGGTAAAATCCAAGACTTTATCTTTTCCAAAAATCTCTATATTCTTGTTTTTCTTCATTTTTCTTAAAATAAGTGGAATAAACCTTTCGCTCTCATCGTACATGCCATACACATTGGAAAATCTACAAACAATATAATTTATACCGTAACATTTTGAAAAAGAGTAAATTAAGGCTTCATCTGAAATTTTGCTTGCCGCATAAGGACTTTCGCATCGCTCTATATCAACGTCCGTTTCTTTAGAAACCATTTCTTTTTTGTTTCCATATACTTCTCTGCTTGAAGGAAAAATGACTCTCTTTACTTTATTCTTTCTAGCAAACTCTAAAACATTATAAGTGGTAACAACATTTTCCAAGGCTAAATCCGGCTTTACCACCAAATCATAAACTCTTGGGTTTGCGGCTAAATGCACAATCATATCAATATCATTATGTATTTTTGCTATGTCTTCTTTTTTTAGCAAGTCGCCAATAATAGTGAACTTATTTAAGTTCCCTCTCCACTTGTTGTGATTTTTGTCAAAACCAATAACATTATAGTTTTTTTCCAAAAGCTTTTCAAAAAGCCGTGTGCCAATTGTGCCAGAAGACCCTGTAATTAAAAATTTTTTTGTTTTGTTTTTCATAATTTTTTCCCTATTGAATAATAATTAAATCCCGCTTTTACCATCTCCTGCGGAGAAAAAATATTTCTGCCGTCAAAAACTTTAAAACCTTTCATTAATTTTTTTATTACTTCTGGTTTTATTTTCTTAAATTGCTCCCATTCTGTAATAATAACTAAAGCTTCACAATATTTTAATGTCTCTTTGGTATTTTTACAATAAATAATTTTATCTTTAAAAATTTCTTTGGCTTTGTTCATTGCTACTGGGTCAAATGCCCTTATAACAGCTCCTTTGGAAAGAAGACCATTAATAACATCTATAGAAGGAGCTTCTCTCATATCGTCTGTGTTGGGCTTAAAAGAAAGCCCCCATACTGCTATATTTTTTCCTTTAATATTTGGTATGTTTTTTATAATTTTATCTAAAAAAATATCTCTTTGTTTTTTATTTATTTTTTTAACTTCCTTTAATAAATTAAAGTCGTAACCGCTCTTTTTGGCAACATTTATAAAAGCACTCACATCTTTTGGAAAACAGCTTCCACCAAAGCCAATTCCCGCTTTCAAAAAATCTGGCCCAATTCTTTTATCAAGCCCCATTGCGTTTGCCACTTCTTCCACATTAGCGCTATTATTTTCACAAACATTGGCAATTGCATTAATAAAAGAAATTTTTGTTGCTAAAAATGCATTACAAGCATGTTTTATAATTTCTGCTGATTCTATAGAGGTAAAAATAATGGGCGAATTAATTGACTTATAAACAGTTTGCATAATTTTTTCTGCTTTTTTACTTTCAACTCCAACTACGATTCTATCTGGTTTTAAAAAATCTTTTATAGCCGTACCCTCTTTTAAAAACTCTGGATTAGAAACAATATCAAATTTAATTCTTTTTGAATTAAATTTATTTATTATTTCTTTTATTTTTTGGCTCGTATTTACCGGCATAGTGCTTTTGCTCACAATAACCTTATACTTATTCATTGATCTTGCCACTTCTTTTGAAACATCTTCTACATACCGTAAATCAGTTTCACCATTTTCTTTTGTGGGTGTGTGAACAGTAACAAAAATAATATCAGATTTATTAACGGCTTCTGCTATATTTGTAGTAAAAAATAATTTACCCTCTTTTTTATTCTTTAGTATCATTTTTTCTAATCCAGGTTCATAAATTGGCAAAATACCTTTTTGTAAGTTTTCTATTTTTTCTTTATTATTATCCACACAAATTACACTATGCCCAATTTCTGCGAAGCAAGTACCAGAAACCAATCCCACGTAACCTGTACCAATAATACAAATTTTAAGTTGTTTTGTTTTCATTTCTATCGACATATTTATACGGCGGTGAGCCAAAAAATAATGCTCTTATTTGAAAGATTATAGGTCCTAATTCTTTCCTAAAAGGCACAAAGGAATAAAAATAACTAGCCCAACAAAATAAAATGGCTTTCCTATAATGAGGGTAATTACTCCTATATTTTCTTCTTAATGCCATATTAACCTTCACATTTCTTCTTATTTTGTAATTTCTATAGTGATACGGGTCATCATGCTCTTGATCTAAGTAAAATACAAAGAATTCTTGGAAGTTATAAAATTTACTTATCTTCCCCATTTTTAACCACAAATCCCAATCTTCTATAAAAGCAAACTGCTCATCGTAACCCCCAACTTTTTGAAAAGTATCTTTTCTGAAAAGAACTGCGGTATGGGCAAATACATTATTGATTAAAATTGCCTTTCTAATGTATTCATCTTCTTTTGGCAACAAGTATCGCACAATTTCTTTGCCATTTTTATCTATTTTTATCACACCACCTCCCACTAAGCAATATTCTGGATTTTTTTCTAAAAACTCTACTTGTTTTTCTATTTTTTTATCATCACACCAAACATCATCATCATCTAAACGAGCAATATATTTTCCCTGAGCCACTTTAACGCCTTTATTTAAAGAGGTGACTATACCTAAATTAATTTCATTGTGTAAAATCGTTATTTTTGGATTATGCTTGGCAAAACTGCTAATTAATTCGCCGGTAGTATCTGTTGAAGCATCATTAACGATAATCAATTCCAGATTTTTATAACTTTGCCCAAAAACGCTTTCTATTGCCTTGGTAATATATTTTTCTCTATTATAAGTAGGTAAAATTACTGAAACTAATGGAGTCATTTTTTTAATTTTAGTTCATTAATTCTTGAAAAACTTTTTCGTATCCCCTGATATTTTTCTCCACAGAAAAATATTTCACCCTTTCCAATCCTTCCGCAGAAAATTTCTGCCGCAGAGAACCATCTGAAAGCACTTTGATGATTGCTTTTGATAAAGATTTGTAATCTCCTACGGGAACTAAAATTCCGCTTTTGCCATTTTCAATGATTTCTCCAGGGCCCGATTTGCAATCGGTTGAAATAACCGGCGTTCCGCAAGCCATGGCCTCAACCAATACATTTCCAAATCCTTCGTGCATAGAAGATAAAACAAACACCGAGGCATTTTTCATGTATTTGAAGGGATTTTTCTGAAATCCAAGAAGCGCAACATTTTCAGAAATTCCAAGTTTCTGTATAAGTTTTTCTAACTTTTTACGGTCTTTTCCATCGCCTAAAATAACAAGGCGAGCAGGCTTTACTCCAATAACCAGTTTAAATGCGTAAAGCAGGGTTGGAAAATCTTTTTGATTTATAAGCCTGCCTGCCGCTAAAACAACTGGAATTTTTGAATCTAAAAACCATGGATGATCTACCGATTCTTTTGACCAATCCTGAATTTTATCGACCGCCACGGGATAATATATTACCTTAACCTTGTCGGGAATATTAACCACATCCAAAATACTTTCCGCCACACCTTCTGATGCGCAAATAACCACATTAGATAAGGGATAAAAAATCCGCATTAAGTGTGGCAAAATAAACATACCGAAAAATCTGCGATACAAACTTCTTGCATTACTGGCAAGGCCAAAAAAATGATTGTGGTCTGTTAAAATAACTTTTGCCTTTACCCCCGAAAGAACTTTTGCCATCATGGCAAGAACATTAATGTGAGGAAAGGCAGCAACAAAAATATCCGGACGCTCTTTTCTAAAATATACTATTAATTTAAAAAGTGCGGTTGGAACATATGGATTACTTAAATTTACCACGCAAATGTCCTTTGCTATTTCTTGAGTAAAGCTTTCTTCTATTTTTAATCCAACAAATGACACCGCATACTTACTTTGATCAATATTGTCAGTGATATTTTTTACCCATCTTGCCATTGCGGCGTTTCTAAAAATAGTGTAAAAATAAGCAACTTTAATTTTTTTAAACTCCTCTGTCATTTTTTGTAAATTTTATGAAGCAAAAAAAATAACATAAAATAAGTTAATATTCCTATTAATACAGAATAAAAAATATTAAGATTATTTACTATTGGCAAGTTAATTATAAAAAACATTACAAAACTAGAAAAACCGGCCATAATAATTGTTTTTATAAATTTTGCATTAAAAATAGAAATGGGAGTAAAATACTTTGCAACAATAATAGTTAGAAACAAAATAATTAAAGAAGAAATTATTGTAGCGGTTATCATTCCATAAAAACCGTACATTGGTATTAAAATAACTCCCAAAATAGAACTCATTATAACTCCTGCAATGATTAAGAAAAAATTCTTTTTTTGTTCGTCAGAAATAACTAAAATTAAACTAAAAGGATAACCAAGAAGACTAATGCCAATAAGGTACATTAAAAGTTGAAACGCCAAAATAGAAGGGTTAAAATTTGAACCATAAAAGAAATGTATGATCTTTGGCGCCAACACAATACCTCCAGTTACCGTAGGAATGGTTAAAAAAATCATCAGTTCCATTAAATGGTCCCAGCTTCTTTGAAGCTTTTCTTTAGAATGAAGAAAAAAATTACTCAATGCCGGATAAAAACTCCTAATAATTAAATCTGCCGGCACAACAGTAGCTAATGCTATTTTAGAGGCTGCGCTATACCAGCCATTTTCTGCAATCAAACCAAAATAACCCAATAAAATAGACGAGATAGACATATAAATCCAACTTGTTGTAAAGCCCAAACTTAAAGGCCAAGATATTTTTAAAATGCTGAAAATATTCTTATTCCAACTTAATTTTAAGTGAATGAAATAAAAATGAAAAAGCAGTAAAAGAAAGGGTAAAGAAACTACATTAGAGAGCAAATAACCATAACTTAAATTAATGGCTGAAGGAAAATAAAAAATGATAAAAAATACCACCCCAGCCATAATAATATTTTGAGCAATTTTAATGCCGGCCTCATATTCCATTTTTTGCCGACTTCTTAAAAAGGCATAAAAAATTCCGAAAAAGCTACTAATTAAAATAAAAAAAGACAAAATCCAAATCATTTTTTGGATTACTAAATCTGAAGTTATAAAAAAAGAACCCAGTAACATTAACAACAGTGTTCCTACGCTTAAAATAATATTTAGCGTAAGAAGGGATGAAAATTCTTTTTCCTTTTCCTTATTACGAGAAAATTCCCTAGTCGCTACATCAATTACACCTAAATCGGAAAAAAGAACTATAACCGATACAAAAGAAAACGCAAACATAAATTTACCGTATTCTACCGCCCCCAAAACCCTGGCTACATAAATAATTAGCGCTAAACCTAAAATTCTAGATGTTATTTCAGCAAAAACCAGCCAAAAAGTATTTTTAAAAATAGTCTGCCTAACGCCTATATTTTCCAAAAAAACTTTTCTAATGTTTATATTCATTATTTTTTAATTTTTAGCAAAAACTATCATTGGTTTTCTGCGAAAACTATCATTTCAAAATCTTTTTTTAAAAATGGTTTTAGTAAAAAACTGACCGCATAAACAATAGTATACATTGAAAAAACTAATACAGTATAAAGTAATATTTTAATAGATTTCTCTCTTTTGAGTTTTGACAATAATCCTGTTCCCCCAAGTTCGTGTCGCAAAGAAACATTATTGTATTCTATTTCTAAAATTTTAAAATCAAATTTATAGAGAAGTTTTTTGAAATTATCTTTTGAAAAAAGATATAAATGATAGGGGGGTATCAATACCGACCAGGGGAACAAAAACCAATGGCAAATAAATTGAGTGGCTAAAACCCAAAAACAATCTGTATTTGGAGTTGAAATAATAATAATTCCTTCTTTTTTTAATATTCTTTTACACTCTTTAAGTAAAGCAACCGGGTCTACAACATGCTCAATAATATCCCCTAAATATATTACTGAAAAGTAATTGTCTTTAAAGTTTGCATCTTCTAAAATACCGTTAAAAACATTTAATCCATTATTAACTGCAATGCCAGCAGTATATGTATTGGCTTCAACGCCATATATATTAAACCCTTGTTTTTTTGCTAAAAATAAAAACTCACCATTAGCACAGCCCACATCTAATAAATTGCCCTTTATTTCAAAATTAGCCAGTTTATTGATAATTTGTATAAACTTTTTGTTGTATTTTCTAATTTTGCCTAAGTTCTCAACTAATTTATGATGATACCCGGATTCTTTTGAATAGAAGCTCGTGATGAGTTCTTTATGGTCTGGCAACGAATTCATAAATACCAAGCCACAATCATCACATTTTAAAAAAACATATTTATCCCTTCCGGAAAAAAATGATATATATTCTGAATTACATACTATACATTTTTTAGTTGCTTTCACGAATATCTCTAACTACTTAATATTAATTTTACTTAATAACCCAGAAGAGCTTTGCACTTTACCTCCACCCACGCCATTAATTATTTTAATATTGAATTCTTGGCAAACTTTTGTTTCACTTTCTGGAATATTAGATGAATTCCTGTCGCCTCCTTTGGCAAAATACAGGTCTCCTTCGTATTTCTTAGCAATAAATTCTAAGCTTTTAGCCACACTTTTGTCTTTATCAATAGCAAGGAAAACATCATCTGCATGCTTAAGTTCTTTTATTATCTCAATTCTTTCTTGTTCTGACATAAAAGGGATAGATCCTTTAATTTTGACCTGTTCATCGTTATTTACAATAACAACCAAAAAGTCACCCAGTTTTTTGGCCTCTTTTATTAAGTTTATATGGCCAATATGAATTGGGTTAAAAAATCCAGATGTAATTATTATTTTTTTTGCCTCCATTATTTAATTAAATTAAGGTTTAATATGGTTAAATTTACTATATTTTCGGTTTTTTTACAAGTTATTATTTACATATTAAAATCTGTTTAATTCATTATTTTTATGATACGATATAGTTGAATTAATATGAAAACAAATAACAACATAAACCATATAATATTTTTGGGAGTTTGCGTTATTTTATTTCTACCCATCATAATCCTTCCGCCGAACTTCCAGCCATCTGACTGGACAAGGTCAATATTGTTTAGAATTATTATAACCACACTAGTTTCTTTTATATTTTTTAAATTTTTCTACCTACCCACCGTCAGGCAGGCAAAAAACAGCATTTCTATAGAACTTCCTAAATGGAACAAATCTCTTTACCTGCCAATACTCATTTTGGCGGTATTTTTTATAACTTTAATCATAGCGACCATATTTTCACAGGATATTTCATTTAGTATTTTTGGTTCGCCCCTCAGATCTGGTGGCTTGTTAAATTTGCTATTTTTCTTTGTTTTTTCCATTCTTTTGGCTATTTTTATTAATAAAAACCAATGGGAAAAATTGTTTCATATTTTATTTATCACGGGATTTTTGGCATCGGCATTGGCCATTGTGCAATACTTTAATCTTTTAAAAAACGTATTTATTTCATTTGAAAGCGGTTCAACCCCTTCGTTCCTTGGCAACTCCACCGTCTTGGCAATGTATATGATTTTTCTATCGTTTCTATCTTTTACGTTTTTCATCCAAAAACAAAGTAAGAAACAGAAATTATTATACGGAGCATTATTTCTTTTGTTTGTTTTTACAATTTTAATTTCCGGTTCAAGGGCGGGGTATCTTGGACTACTGGCTGGTTTTTTATACTTTTTCTTATGGTATCCGTACCCTAAAAAATATAAAACGCTCAAAATCATCGCCGCCAGTTTACTATTATTTTCCATTCTTGTTGTTTTACTTTTTAACTTTTCCCCGCAATTAGGAGAAAAAAATACTATCTTAAAAGTAATAGCCAATCGCGTATCGGTCAAAAAAATTGCCATTGATATTATAGGAGTAAGACTGCCAGTTTGGAACATGACGTTGGAGGCAATAAAAGATAGGCCTCTTTTGGGCTGGGGACCTGAAAACTTTTATATCGGTTTTGAAAAATATTACAACCCCACTTTATTTAGCCATGCGGTCTTGCTGTGGGACAGGCCGCATAATATTTTATTGGATATTGCCGTAAGCTCTGGTATATTTTCACTGTTGCTATATCTGTTGTTTTGGGTTGCCCTCTTTTGGAAGTTAAAACAAGCAAAGGACTCTCAAAAAAAAGATGATTATTATGCCGACAATACAGTAAAAATTCACGGAGTTCAGGCTATGTTCATAGGATACTTAATCGTGCTGTTTTTCAATTTTGACAGCTTTGCAACTTATGTAATTTCTTTTTTCTTTATTGGATACTCTTTTTATCTGATTTCTTTGCAAAAGGAAAAAGTAATGCTCTCGTCTCCTAAAAATATCTTTTTTAAGAAAAAACCGCTGGTTTTTATTTTTTTTACAATAGTAGTTATGTTTCTATGGTCTTGGAACATAAAACCCTTATATCTTGGTGAAAAAATTGCTCATGCCAAAAATTTATCCAGTGAGGGGCGTTGCAAAGAGGCGTTTGCTGTATCAAATAACGAAAACTGGGAAAAATCCGGCATTATAAAACCTTATGCAATTTTACAATATTCTGACATTGTAAAAAGTTGCGCTTTTATAGAGCCAGAAAAAGAAGTGGAATACTCTAAAAAAATGATTTCTTTGCTGAAAACAGCCGCAAATACTCAACCAAAATTTTCAAGAATTTGGCTTTTTATGGGTAGTTTTACCAATGTATTGGCGGCAAGAGAAGAAAATGCCGACAATAAAAATACGCTAATTAAAGAAGCGCTAGATCATCTTCAAACAGCGCTCCAGTTAAGCCCCGGACGTCAAGAAGCAATGGCAGAAATGGGAAAAAGCTACTTAATAGCGCAGGATTATTCTGCAATGCAAAAAATAGGCCAAGACTGTATTGCCATAGATTCGCGATTCGGTGAATGTTACTTTTATTTGGGCCTGGCGCAAATATTTTTAGGAGACCAAGAAGATGGCAAAAAAAATACAGATTTAGCAATACAAAATGGCTACAATTACAATCCTATGTATAAGCAATTAGCCATTGCTTATATGAGCCAAAAAAAATGGAAAGAAGCGATTTTGGCATATGAAAAACTCCGTCCAGCCAACGATGCATCTTCTGCCGCCAGTTACTTTGCCACCCTTGCTTTTTTATATGATAAAGCCGGAAACTACCAAAAAGCCGGCCAAACAGCGCTGGAAGTTTTTAAACTTCAGCCCGAAAATCCAGAAACACTGATATTTATCAAATTATTACTTGGGAAAAGACCGAATGACCCAATTTTAAATTCGTCGTTAGCTTTCATTTACTTTAAACCAGGCCCAGAACAAGAGCTTTCCAAAGCCCGCGCCATTTATCTTCAGTTATTTAATAATGACCCCAAAAACACCGAATACCTTTCATATCTCATTCAAATTCATCACCAACTAAAAGAGTACGAGTTGACCTATTTAAGAGCCGTTCAATTGATACAGTTAAATCCACCATCAAAAAAAGGAATGGAAGAATTAATAAAAACACTGCCTCCAGAGCATGGATATTGGCAACGCTATCTGCGAGAAACGCAACAATAGGTAAGATTCCACGAAAACAAAAAGCCCCGAAAGGGGCTTTTTGTTTTTTCCTCTTAACTCATCTACAGCTAGGCTTTTAATCGGAGTTCCGGTTATAAAGCAATCTAGGAAAAGAGTAAGGGTTTCATTCAGAAAGAGTACTACTTAGTCCAAGACTGGCCATCAACTGCGTTAAATAGATAACTGTTGGACCAATCCTTTGTGCTGGCATCATCATCTGGAGAGTGGGCAACTGCCGACTCATCAGACCAAACTAAGTTTGCATTTTCAGCTGAAGCATTTGCAGTAGATGAAGAGAACAACTTTACAATTGAGGTGAATGTCGTGCCAAGGTTCAAGAAGTTGTATCCTGATGTCTGCGCGGCTGTATCTGGCACAAACTGCAATGTAACGCTGTCTGTATTTAGAGCAGTTGAAGCATCGGTTACATTAAATCCTTGAGGAGTACCTCTTATCGTGTATGCCCTGGATGATCCTGCTGAAGTTGTAGACTCTTCAGTGTCGCCATCCCAAGTAACTATAAGCTTGGTTGTAGCTTCTGATACACCGGCAGTGCTTTCTACAGTTGCTCCAGTTTGGTCTTGTATGAGCACGGTAGAGGTTATATCAACTCCATCTTCAAAGAGTTTTAATGACTCAACTTCAAGGGCATCTCCAGCTCCGCCTCCATCTGACCAACTCAAATCAATCTTAAATTGTTTCATATGAACGGCACCATTGGAAGGAGCAGTTACGGTAAACTTATAAAGGTCTATCGCATTTCCGTTACTAAGAGTGCTACTTGTCAAAGCAACTCTAGCGAGTGTAGGAACTGCCTTATACACAATAGTCTCGTTTGCCGTATTTGAAGCGGCAGTTGGCGGATCTGTTATAGTTTCAGTTCCGTTAGAATCAGCGTACTTGATATAAGTTAAGATAGCTTTGGTATCAAGATTCCATGATGCATTTGTAGCAGATGGATCAGCTATCAAGTTATAATACAAGTCAACTCTCTTGACGGTTGAGGATGGAATTAAAACATTCAATCCTGTGAAGTTAAAGTAGCTGTTGGTATTGTCGTAAGGAACTGTTTTTAATTCTGCCCCAGTTGTAGCATCCTTCAATGTAGCTGAAGAAATTACAATGGAGTTGCTGTTGGCGGTGAACCTCATTTCCTTAGCAGTGTAATCCCTATAAGAAGATGTCAGCTTAAACTTTCCTGCTAACACCGACTGATTTCCAGAAACTATCTGGTTTTGAGGCGTTCCGTCAAATGCGGTACTAAACGCGCCAGAAGTATAAGTTAATGTTTGACCTGTTGTAGTGCCCGAAGAATCGGCGCTTACAGCAGAACTTGCAGTTGTTCCATCAACATCAGTTGTCATCTGACCTGTTCCAGAACTCATACCGCTTGCTACATCGGCATATATCATTAAGTCAATCGTTTGTCCGGCTGGCAAATTATAGTTGATTGACCATGTATTTGCGTTAGTAACTGTTGGCTTAACAGATGTGGTTTGGGTTCCGTATTTTACATACAAATTTGTAATGTAAGTACTTACTGAACCAAGGGTCACATTGATAGCCGTAACATTAACAGCTTCTGAAGTAGCGGCAGTTAATGTGTAGTGTCCTAACTTGTAAGCTGTCAAAGGAGCAACCACCGAATGATCGGTATAAGCGGTGTACCTTGACAATGTCAAAGAACCCTGCCTTACTGTCATCACATTGGCAGTTACATCAGCTGCTGGAGCATCAATGGTATTGGCAGATACTTGGCCTGTGGCATTGTTACCACTTGAAGAACCAACAACACTTGCCTGCAATGTATCGGTAGCGTCTATATCGTTGGCGCTTCCTTTGTTATCGTAAATATCCCCCTTAAATTCTAAAGTAACAGGGCTTCCTGGAACTACGATTAAAGAAGAACCAAGTGAAAATTGCGTACCAGCTGCTGCGTTCGTGGTGGAAGTGGTGCTTCCAACTTGAACTCCGTTGGCATACAACGCACCGTTTCTTATTGTGATATCTCCAGTTGCAGTAGTGTCATTGTCACCAGTGGTTACGGTGTTGCCAAATATTACTCTAACATTAAGAGTTTCTATTTTTACTTTTTCACCCGCTGCTTTTACTTCCCATTTTCCAAAAAGGACGTTTGAAGCGGCGTCAACAATGTCTCCAGATGGAGAATCTGTCATTTTTGTGAAAGTAACCGTACCTCCGTTTATTGTCTGCACACCAGATGAACGCTTTGAAAATGCAGCATCTGAAATTAAGTCAGATAATACATTTGCATTGTACTGCGAGTCAATAAGTGTTGCATCGGCAACATTCCATAAACTTGTGGTAAATGTCAAAGTTGCTCCACCTACAATATCGGCTAATACTTTTACAACTCTTGTTCCGGCTTCCAATCTTTTTGGAGCTCCGGTCAAATCAAAAGTCGCATACCAATCTCCTTGAGAGTTTTTAACCAATTGCACTGTTGGACCAACTTGCACACCATCAATGTAAAGTTTCCAGTTTTGTAGGTCTGTGTCGGAAGTGCTTCCAGTTTTT